>Ga0209268_1000034_pt1 | contig 66213 bp, 68 predicted proteins | sample GraSoiAngelo_143_FD_185900 | JGI IMG/M metagenome (GOLD analysis project Ga0209268, IMG submission 185900) | Grasslands soil microbial communities from the Angelo Coastal Reserve, California, USA - 14_1009_02_30cm (SPAdes) (version 2) | ecosystem: Environmental > Terrestrial > Soil > Grasslands ... | reverse complement strand
TCATTGGGGCAGCGACAGGATCACGGTGACGCCGCTCACCCGGGGCTGGAGGATCAAAGGGGCGGCCCTCCCCGAGCGAATCCTTGGCGATCAGGCCAACATGAGTCCTCAGCTCCCTCCGAAACCTTATATCCTCTCGACTAGATCCTAAGAGCATACGCTCGGGTTCTCGGAGCTCGCGGGCTGAGGACCATTCCGAAACCATCCCTCGAGGATCTGGGGGAGACTGTCCCACCCTGCGAGACGAACGGCGTCGAGGTTCCATAGGAGGTCGTCCCGCGGCGAGCAATCTCGCGAGGACCGATATAAGGCGAACTGGCCGTTCACGCTCCGGGCCCCTCATCACCAAAGAAGGAGGTGGCATGCGCTACTACGTCGGGGTGGATTGGGCGGACGCGGAACACGCCGTGTGGGTCGAGGACGAGGCGGGCGGCAAGGTGATGAGTCGCAGCCTGGCGCAGACCGCCGAGGGGTTCGCCGAGTGGGGGCGGTGGCTGGACGAGCGCCGCGCCGAGGGAAGCGAGTTGTGGGCGGCCATTGAGAAACCGGACGGCCGGATCGTGGACTTCCTGCTCGACCACGGAGTCGTGGTCTTTGCGGTCAACCCTAAGGCGCTGGATCGCGCCCGCGATCGGTTCCGCATGAGCGGCGCCAAGAGCGACCCCTTCGATGCCCGCGTGTTGGCCGGCTTCCTGCGAACGGATCATGGCCATCTCCGAGCGCTGCAGCCCAGCTCGGAGGCCGCCCAGGAGCTCAAGGGGTTGACCCGGGACTACGCCCGGCAGGTGCGGCAGCAGACTCGGCTGCTCAACCAGCTGACGGTCACGCTCAAGGAGTACTACCCGCGGGCGCTCGAAGTGGTCGACGATCTCAAGAGCCGCTGGGGCCGGGCGTTCTTGCGCGCCTATCCGACGCCGGCCGCGGTGGGAGCCCTCACCGAACGCCAGTGGCGGCGCTGGGCGCGCACCCAGCATCTGAGCGTTGAGCGGGGCGCGGAGCTGTGGACGATCGTGCAGCGCCCGCAGCTCGCGGTCCCGGCGCACGTCGTCCGGGTCAAGGCCCGACGCCTGGTGGTCTTGCTCGACCAGTTGGAGGTGACCCGTGGCGCGGTCGACACCTATCGGGGGGCGGTCGAGGATTTTTTCGCCAGCATGCCGGCGGCTGAGTGGGCGGCCTCGCTGCCGGGCGGCCAGAGCGGGACGGTCGTCCCCGCGCTGTGGGCCGAGCTCGGCGATGCCCCGGGCCGCTGGCAGACCGCCCAGCATCTGCAAGGCCATGGTGGGACAGTCCCGGTGACCGAGAAGAGCGGCAAAGCGCATGTCGTCAAGTTCCGCTTCGCCTGCAACACCCACCTGCGCGCCGTGATCCACCAACTCGCCTTCCTGTCGCTCCGGCACAGTGAGTGGGCCCGCGTCTACTACGACCGTTGCCGGCAGCGCGGCCATAGTCACCACCACGCCCTCCGCGCCCTCGCGGCCAAGTGGTTGAAGATCATCTTCGCGATGTGGAGCCGTCAGGCCCCGTACCAAGAGCAGTACCACCTCGCCAGCATTGCCCGCCATCAGCTGAGGCAACCGGCATGACGGCGCAGCGCCAGAAATCGCTTGACGACCTCATAGGAGGTCTCCCCCCAAGGAATCTTGTTGCGCCGGCGAAGCCGGCGCTCGAACGTCGATCGACGGCCCTTACCGGGTCGCCCGCCTGCGCGCCTCGCCGACCAGCGCCGCGAAGAGGCTGCGCGCGGCGGCGTCGCGCGCGACGAGCTCTTCGGGATGCCACTGCACACCGACGACGAAGCGGTCGCCGTCCGCCAGCTCGACGCCCTCGATGATCCCGTCGGGGGCCCAGGCGACCTCGCGGAGCCCGCGGCCCAGCGTCTTGATCGCCTGGTGGTGCATGCTGTTCACCTCGAGCTCGAGCGCCCCGACGATCGTCGCGAGCCGCGTGCCCTCGCCCATCACCTTCACGGCGTGCGTGGGCCGGTCGCGTGGCTCCGTCTGGCTGTGCCGGAGCGGCGCCCGCTTCGAGCCCGCGGTGTCGCGGTACTGGTCGCGGTACTGGTCGGCGATGTCCTGGTAGAGGCTCCCGCCGAGCGCGACGTTGACCACCTGGACGCCGCGGCAGATCGCGAAGAGCGGCACGTCGTCCTCGAGCGCTCGATGGACCAGATCGAGCTCGAGGGAGTCGCGGGCAGGCGAGACCTCGTCCGTGGCCGCGTGGCGCGCCTCGCCGAAACGCGCGGGGTCGATGTCGCCGCCACCGGTGAGCACGAGGCCCTCGAGCCGTTCCCAGAGGGTCGCGAGCGCTTCCGCGTCGAGCCGAGGCGGGAGCGGCACGGGGATTCCGCCAGCCGCCTGGATTGCACGCAGATAGGCCGTGTTCACGTAGGCGCGCTCGGGGGACTTGTCGACGGTGATGGACGTACTGACGCCGATGAGAGGCGCGCGCACGGCCACAGCCTACCACGGGCGCTTGGCGCGGAGCGACGCGGCGCGTATGATGGGAGCCCGACATGAGCCTCGATTCCGTCTCGTCGCAGCAGCACGCTCCGGTCAACGCACCGACCGCGACCGTCCAGGTGATCGGCACGCGCTGGGCCGTCGCGGCCGGCCACGCGCTCGCCTCCGAGGTGGGGGCGCGGGTGCTGGCGGCGGGCGGCAACGCGATCGACGCGGGTGTCGCGGCCGGGCTCACCCTCGGCGTCGTCCACCCCGACATGGTGAGCGTCGCCGGCGTGGCGCCGATCCTCGTGCACGTCGCGCGAACCGGCGAGACCTTCCAGGTGTCGGGCGTCGGACCGTATCCGCGCGCTTCGACCGTCGCGTATTTCCGCGAGCGCCACGGGGGTCAGATCCCTCCCGGCCTGCCGCGCACCGTGGTACCCGCCGCGCCCGACGCGTGGCTCACCGCGCTCGAGCGCTGGGGCACGATGTCCTTCGGCGACGTCGCGCGCGCGGCGACCGAGCACGCCGAGCGCGGGTTCCCGGTCTCGACGTTCTCCGCGTACCAGATGGCCACGAACGCGGACAAGTACCGGCGCTGGCCGACGTCCGTCTCGCTCTTTCTCAAGGATGGGCGCGCCTATCGGGCGGGGGAGATCCTCGTCCAGGGCGAGCTCGGCGAGACGCTCCGTCGCATGGCGCGCGCGGAGGCGAAGGCGGGCGGGAGCCGCGAGGCGGGCATCCGCGCGGCGCGCGACGAGTTCTACCGGGGCGAGACGGCCAGGCGCATCGCCGAGTTCCATCGCGCCGAGGACGGGCCGCTCAGCCGGGAGGACCTCGCCGACTTCCGCGTGGAGGTGGCGCCGGCGCTCACGACCCCGTTCGGCGCCTACGAAGTCGCCGCCTGCGGCTTCTGGTGCCAGGGGCCGGTGCTCCTGCAGATGCTCAACCTGCTGGACGGCGTGAACCTCGCGGCGCTCGGCCACAACTCGCCCGCGTACCTGCACCGGATCGTCGAGACCGTCAAGCTCGCGTTCGCAGACCGCGACGCCTACTACGGCGACCCGCGCTTCGTGGCGATTCCCGCGGCCGGCCTTCTCTCGAAGGCGTACGCCGGGGCGCGCCGTGTGCTCGTGGGCGCGCGGGCGTGGCCCGACATGCCGCCGGCCGGGGATCCGCATCGGCTGGCCGCCGAGCGACGTCGCGAGGCGGCGCTGCCCCTCGCGGGCGGCTCCGCGCCGGCGCGGTCGGGCGCGGGGACGGACGCGCTTGACACGAGCTACGTGGCCGTCGTCGACGAGGCGGGGAACGGCTTCTCGGCCACTCCGAGCGATCCCAACGTGGACTCGCCGGTCGTCCCGGGCGTCGGCTGCGTCGTCTCGCCGCGCGGCTCGCAGGGCTGGCTCGATCCGGAGCATCCGAGCGTTGTGGCGCCTGGCAAGCGGCCCAGGCTCACGCCCGCGCCGGCGATGGCGTTCACGGGAGGGCGGCTCTTCATGACGTTCGGCACGCCGGGCGGCGACGTCCAGCAGCAGGCGATGCTCCAGGTCTTCCTCAACGTCACGGTCTTCGGCATGGAGCTGCAGGCCGCGGTGGAGGCGCCGCGCCTGGCCTCGCGCAGCTTCCCCGACTCGTTCTGGCCGCACGCGATGGCCCCCGGCAAGGTGGAGATCGAGCGGAGGATCCCGCGCGAGACCCGCGACGCGCTCGCCGCGCTCGGCCACGTCGTCGCCGAGTGGCCCGAGTTCGAGTGGCGCGCGGGCGCGGTGTGCGGCGTGCGCGTCGGGCCCGAGGGCACGCGCTGGGCCGGCGCCGACCCGCGGCGCGGCTCGCACGCGATCGCCCGCTAGATAAGTCGGAGGGGCCTCGACGGCCCCCTCCGAACCTCGATTCTACCCTAACGTCTTCACGATCGAGTTTAGCGGCCGTATCGAGGATACATCGGGCAGACCCGGCCCGAAGCGGGTCGCCGCGGGGGCGCGGTCATGAGCCCCGCAGTCCGGCCGCTCCCCGGTTCGTTCGCCCCGTGGCTGGACCTGTCGAGCGACGCCGAGGTGTTGGCATTGCTCGCAGAGGTCAAGGCCACTCTTACCAGGCGTGGGTACGTGGTCGCGCTCGCCGTCGAGAAGCGGTGAGCTAGTCGCGCAGTCGTAGCACGGCAGCACGAGGGCCGGGGCGAGATTCCCCGGCCCTCGCTTCATTTCCCGAACTGACTCGTCAACCTGGCACCCTGGCACCGCTGCTCCTGTCGACGTTGCAATTGCCTGACAAATCGACTTCGCCGCTCGCGTCTCACCCCCGTCGCAAAGAAGACCCCTCTTCGTCACGCGATTGTCACGATGGCAGGCCCGGCAGCCACGGCCGCGGCTTAGCGGGGATAGGGCCGTTGCGCATCTTCCTTTCAAAGGCTCGTCACCGACTGCGATCTCCAAGCTTGATGGCTAAGTCGGGGGAATGGCGATGCCAGAAAACGCTCATCGGAGCTGGTATCTATCTTGCTGCGCAGGGCAGCGTGCGTGCCTAGGCGGTAGCGGCCATTGTCCTCACCTTGGCGCTCGGCGCCGCTGACCACGCAACGCCCTGGATCGGGAGGATGCGACATGGCTAGAGCAATTCTCGCGTGCGGGCTCCTGCTCGTTGCTGCCGGGCTCACCGGGTGTAGTGGCTCCACGTATCTGATCAAGCCCGACACGGCCGACCCCGTGCACGTGGTCCGATGTGAGACGCATTTAAGCGCCAAAAGTGCCCTCCTGGCGATGATTTTTCTGCCCCTCGGGTTCATAGTCCAGTGGCAGGACTATCAGAATTGTCTTGAGCTGCGGCACAATGAGGGCTACGTCGACGCGCCCGAGGAGCCCGAGTGCGCCTACTGGCGGGACGATAAGCCGGGCAAGGAGATTAAGATCCGCGACAGCTGTAAGAACAACCCGCCTGAATGGACGTCGAGCGGAGTCGAGGCGCAGAAAACCATCACCCTCGCTCCGCCACCGCCAGTGCAACGGAAACCGACCATCGGCGATACGTGGAGCGGGGTCGGTACTACGTGGAGTGGGACGGTATATGGGCAGCAGGGGTCCTATCCACTAACCATCACGTTCAAGGACGATGGTACGTACCATGCCACGTCTGCCACACTGAAACCCGGGAGGTTTGATGGCACGTGGCAGTTGAGCGGCGGCAACGTGGTCTGGAAGTCGATCACGACCGGACGAACCGGGACGGCAACAGTGCAGGAAGCCAACGGCAAGCGGACCCTGCGGATGATTCCAGACGATGGGACATCCACTCTGGAGATGACGCCCACAACCGAGGTCGCCGCCGTTCCCGCCGATTTTAGGACGTGGCTTCGCGGAAATTGGGACGGCAGCGGAGGCGGATATGACCTCACGATCTCGTCGGACCTAAACTGGCAGTACACGTCAACGGTCGGCGGTAGCTGGTATGCGAGCGGAACCGCACGCATCGAGGGGCCAACCACGGTCGTCCTCGAGGGGTGGTTCAAAGGCGGCTATAGCCCTGAACGCCTCACCATGGTTTTGCACAGGCGCGGCGAGTCGCTGGCCGGGGAGTTTCGCTTGTTGAAGACGTGGTGGGTCACCTTTTCGCGATCGTCGCGCCCAGGCACGAAGTGACGCGCGCCGCACGAGGGGCCTCACTTCTCGTCGCGTTCTCCCTGCGCACCTCGGCTGCGACGGCCAGCGCCGAGTGCGCGTGGGTGCTGTGGGCCACGCCTGCTGCGATTCGAACTGAGTACGCTGAAGCCCGTGAAGCATTCACCACGAAAGCGGAATGCGACCGCGGACGGACATGGGCCTTGACGCAGCAAGAGGCGCAGGAGAAGAAACTGCGCGATCAGGGCGTCCTCCCGCGGCCCCCCACGATGTACGTCTGCCTCCCCGACACCGGGGACCCGCTCGGGCCGAAGAAGTGAGAGCGACTCGCTAACGTCTCAATCCACTTTTTGGCCATTCCCGCCTGCGGCCTGACGGTAGTGCTCGATCGCGGCGTGATCGCGGTGACGGCTACGCTCCGCGCTCGTCACGGTCTGGAAGTTGTGGTTGGATTCGACGATCCGCCCGCGCCCCGCTTCTAGAACCCCTCCACCACGAGGGCCGGGACCGCCAACCGGCCCTCGTTTCGTTCTCAAAACTCACTCGTCAATCTGGCGAGCCTTTCACTGCTGAGCCGGGTCCTCTGTTGTCGAAGTCGTTGAGATGCCTTCGCCCGGCTGGGTGGCACTCTGCTTGCGTTCCTTGGCCCGGAAGTAGCAGAAAGGGGGACGGTGACGCTCCACAAACCGGTCACGCTCCTATTGTTCGTTCTGCTGGGCACGGTCGCCGTCGCGTCGGCTCAGCTACGGTATGTGGACAGTCAGGGCGTGGTGCACTGACGCCGGAGCAGATCCCGCCGGAGTACCGGGAGAAGGCGGCACGGCCGAAGCTCCCGGATATCGACGCCGTGAAAGGCGAAAACCCGGCGGCGCGAGCGCGACGCAAGGCAGTCGAGACCGAGGCGGCCGAGAAGGATGTTCGGGCGGGGATGGAACACTTCTGCGCAAGGGTTGAGATAGTTGGCGGCATCAGGTCTGAGCGAATCCAATGCGACGAGTTTTACCGCAGAGGCGGGCAAGCAAAATGCCACAGGCGCTTCGATGAATCATTGTGCTCCCCGAGCGCGCCATGGTGACGCGGCGAGGAGGATCCTTTAGTCGAGCAGTCCGGCAAGTCCGGCATCTTTCTCCTTGGCCTCGCAGCCGCCGTGCTGGAAGGCCAGGTTAGACGTTTGCACCACGTCGCAGCTGTCGTTGGTGGTCGTCGTAAACCCGTCTTTGCAAGTGATCTCGCACTTCTCCTTCTTCGCACAAGCCGTCACGGGCATCATGAGAAGAATGAGAAGCCCGAAAGCCAAGCCCTTGTTCAACGCGCGCATGACCTCCTCTCGCGACGTGTACCATTCACTTTATCGGGAGATGGGTCCGGATGCGGCATAAAAAGTGTTGCGGCCGGGTCGAGCAGCGAACATCCTCGACAACATCTCGCGCGATGCGAGATCAGTGGGGCTGCCTGCTGTGGGTCCTCGGGGGTCCTTGCCGAGCTGCTGATCGACGACGTACTCCCCGAACTCGCCGCGAAAGTGAAGGGTGTGGTAGCGTTCGGGCTGGATCGCTACTTGGGCGTCGGGGGCTCGCCGCGATGGTGCTCTTGCCGCCACTTCTGGCTCGCTGCCTTGAGGTGCTCCGCGTTGGCATACATCTGTGCCCAGCAGGCGCCGAGTGTGACCACGCCACAGGCGATGCCGACGGCAACAATGGCAGCGCCCAGTGACTAAGTCGGCCGGCGGCCGATGAGCGAGAGACCGCGGATCGACACGACGACCGCGCCGTGCTGGTTGCGCATCTCGATGAGCGAACGGATGATGCCCCGGTCGGGCTTGCTGCGCGAGGGAATCGCCTCGAGGATCGTCATCCGGCCCGCCAGTGTGTCGCCGGGGCGGACCGGCTCGAGCCATCGCAGCTCGTCGATGCCCGGCGAGCCGAGGCTGGCGGCGTCGTGCAGCAGGCCGTCGTAGAGGATCCGCATCAGCAACGAGCCCGTGTGCCAGCCGCTCGCGAGCAGGCCGCCGTAGATCGAGCGCTTCGCCGCTTCCTCGTCGGTGTGGAACGGTTGCGGATCGAACTCCCGGGCGAAGGCGAGGATGCGCTCTTTCGTGATCGTCCGGGCGCCGAGCTCGATCACGTCGCCGGGCTTGAAGTCCTCGAAGTAGCGCACGGTCAGGAGGCGGCCGGCGCCGGCGCGCCCATCGGGGGCGAGAGGATCGGCTCCTCGCGGATCGCGAGCGCGAGCCCAGCGGCGAGGAACCCCATGAGCGCCGCCGAGACGAAGGCGATCGTGTAGGCGCCGGTCCACTCGTAGACCCACCCCGCGAGCGCCGCGCCGAGCGCGGCGCCGACCTGGTGCGCGAAGAAGATCCAGCCCGACAGCTCGCCGACCGAGTAGCGTCCGAAGATATTGGCGGTCAACGTGGTCGTCGGCGGCACCGTCGAGATGTAGTTGAGGCCGAAGATCGCCGCCCAGAGGTGGAGCGACGGCGCGTTCCAGACGTAGAGCAGGAACAGGAGGGACAGGCCGCGCACGAAGTAGTAGAAGGCGAGCGGGCCGCGGCGCCCGAACCGGTCGCAGATCCAGCCCGAGCCGACCGTCCCCAGCACGTTCATCGCGCCCATCACGCCCAGCGCGGTCCCCGCCTGAAGCTCGCTGAAGTTGTGCTCGAGCGCGTGCGGCATGAAGTGAGTGAGCACCATGCCGTTGGACGTGTAGCCGCAGACGAAGAAGGTCGCCATCAGGAGCCAGAACTGCGGTACCCCGAGCGCGTCGAGGACCGACACCCGCTGCGCCTTCTGGGCAGCCGCGGCCTGCGCCGCGGTCTCGAGGGGCCCGGTCGCGCCGTAGGGCCGGAGCCCGCGCTCGGCGGGATCGTCGCCCACGAGCCAGACGGCGATCGGGAGCACGAGCACGAGCAGGCCGACGCCCTGCCAGAGGAAGCTCATCCGCCAGCCGAACGCGAGCGTCAGCCCGGTCGCGAGCGGGATGACGATGAGCTGGCCGGCGGACATGCCGCCGGCGGCGATCCCGATCGCGACGCCGCGGCGCGCCTCGAACCAGCGCGCGGCGACGGTCGACGCGGTCGTCAAGGCGAGGCCGCCGGCGCCGAGCGCCATGAGGAGCCCGGTCGTGAGGTAGACGTGCCAGAGCCGCTGCACGAACGCCGCGCCGATCGCGCCGGCGCCCAGCAGCACGAGCGCGACGGTGACCACGCGGCGCGGTCCCCAGCGGTCGGCGAGCCGGCCGACGACCGGCCCGGCCGCGCCGAGGAGGAGGAGCGAGATGGCGGCGGCGCCGGAGAGGGCCCCCCGACCCCAGCCGAACTCCGCTTCCATGGGCTTGATGTAGACGCCGAAGACCGACCGCAGCCCGGAGCCGGCCATCATGCAGAGGGTGACCGCGCCGAGGACGACCCACGCCGGATGGATCCGCCGGGGAGAGGGCATGCGCTTATGATGCCAGCACCCGGCCCCGGCGATTCACCGGGGCTCGCGCGCGTCAGTCCGCGACCCGGGCCGTCACCGCGCGCCTGAAGGTGAGCGCGTCGCCCTCGGCGTCGACGACGACCGTGTCGCCGTCGACGAACTCGTGCTCGAGCAGCCGGAGCGCGAGCGGGTCCTGGATCAGGCGCTGGATGGTTCGCTTGAGCGGCCGCGCGCCGAACGTCGGATCGTAGCCTTCCCGGCCGAGGAGCGCCTTGGCGGCGTCGGTGACCTCGAGCTGGAGGCGCTTGGCCTCGAGACGGCGCTGGAGGTGGCCGAGCTGGATCTCGACGATCCGCGCGATCTCCTCACGCCCGAGGGCGTTGAAGATCACCACCTCGTCGATCCGGTTGAGGAACTCCGGCCGCAGGGCGTTCCCGAGCTCCTGCATGATCAGCGGCCGCACCTTCTCGGGGCGCTCGTACTCGCGGAAGATGTGGCTGCCCAGGTTCGACGTCATGATCAGCACGGTGTTGCGGAAGTCGACCGTCCGACCGTGCCCGTCCGTGAGCCGGCCCTCGTCCAGCACCTGGAGGAGCACGTTGAACACGTCGGCGTGCGCCTTTTCGATCTCGTCGAACAGCACGACCGCGTACGGCCGCCGCCGCACCGCCTCGGTGAGCTGCCCCCCCTCCTCGTAGCCGACGTAGCCGGGCGGCGCGCCGATCAGGCGCGCGACGGTGTGCTTCTCCATGTACTCGGACATGTCGATCCGGATCATCGCCCGCTCGTCGTCGAAGAGGAACTCGGCGAGCGCCCGGGCCAGCTCGGTCTTGCCCACGCCCGTGGGCCCGAGGAACAGGAAGGACCCGATCGGACGATTGGGATCGGACAGCCCCGAGCGGGCCCGCCGGACGGCGTTGGAGACGGCGCGGATCGCGTCGTCCTGGCCGACCACCCGCTGCGCGAGCCGCTCCTCCATGCGGACGAGCTTCTGGATCTCGCCCTCGAGCAGCCGGGTCACGGGGATCCCGGTCCACTTGGCGACGGTAGTGGCGATGTCCTCTTCGTCCACCTCCTCGCGCAGCATGCGGCCCTGGGCGTGCTGGTCGTGGAGCTGCGCCTCGAGCTCGGCGAGCCGCTTCTCGAGGGTGAGGAGCGTGCCGTAGCGGAGCTCGGCCGCGCGGTTCAGGTCGCCGCGGCGCTCGGCGTCGGCCATCGCGTGCCGGGCGGCCTCGATCTCCTCCTTGATCTTACCGATCCGGGTGATCCCTGCCTTCTCCGCCTGCCAGCGCGCCTTGAGGCCAGCGCTCTTCTCCTGGAGCTCGGCCAACTCGGCGTCGATCTTCGCGAGCCGCTCGCGCGAGACCGGGTCGTCGTCGCGGGCGACCGAGACGCGCTCGATCTGGAGCTGCATGATACGGCGCTCGATCTCGTCGATGTCCTGGGGCATCGAGTCGATCTGCATCCGGATGCGCGCGGCCGCCTCGTCCACGAGGTCGATCGCCTTGTCGGGCAGGAAGCGGTCGGTGATGTAGCGGTGCGAGAGCACGGTCGCGGCGACGAGCGCCGTGTCCTTGATCTTCACCTTGTGGTGCACCTCGTACTTGTCCTTGAGGCCCCGGAGAATCGCGATCGTGTCCTCCACGGAGGGCTCGCGCACCATCACCGGCTGGAAGCGTCGCTCCAGCGCCGGATCCTTCTCGACGTGTTTCCGGTATTCGTCCAGCGTCGTCGCCCCGACACAGCGCAGCTCACCGCGCGCGAGCGCGGGCTTGAGCATGTTCGCCGCGTCCACCGCGCCCTCGGCCGCACCCGCTCCCACGAGCGTGTGCAGCTCGTCGATGAAGCAGATGATGCGGCCCTCGGCCTCGGTGATCTCCTTGAGAACCGCCTTCAGCCGGTCCTCGAACTCGCCCCGGTACTTCGAGCCCGCGACGAGCGCGCCGATGTCGAGCGCGACGAGCCGCTTGCCACGCAGCCCCTCGGGGACATCGCCGGCGACGATGCGCTGCGCGAGCCCTTCGACGATGGCGGTCTTGCCGACGCCCGGCTCGCCGATGAGCACGGGATTGTTCTTGGTCCGTCGCGAGAGCACCTGGATGACCCGGCGGATTTCCTCGTCGCGCCCGATCACGGGATCGAGCTTGCCCCGGCTCGCCAAGTCGGTGAGGTCGCGCGAGTAACGCTGGAGCGCCTGGTACTTCTCCTCGGGACTGGGGTCGGTGACCCGCTGCGTCCCGCGCACCTCCGCGAGCGCCTTGTAGACGGCTTCCGCCGTCACGCCGTTCTGCGCGAGCACGCGGCCGGCGGCGCCGTCGCGATCCTGCGCGAGCGCGATCAGGAGGTGCTCGGTCGAGACGTAGTCGTCCTTGAGGCGGAGGGCCTCCGCCTGCGCGCGCTCGAGGCCCTGCCTCGTGCGCTCGCCCAGGTACTGGCCGCTTCCGCCGCGGACCGCGGGGAGCTTGGCAAGCTCGGCCCCGAGCGTCTGCTGGATCGTGTCGGGACGGGCCCCGAGCTTGGCAAGGAGGGGGCCGACGATCCCCTCGCGCTGCTCGATGAGGGCGGCGAGCAGGTGCTCGGGCTCGATCGCCTGGTGGTTCTGCTGCTCCGCCAGCGACTGGGCGGCCTGCAGCGCTTCCTGCGCCTTGATCGTGAACTTGTCCAGTCTCATCCTCGGGTACCCTTCCTAGGCTCGCCTCGGCCGGCGGGGCCCCAGCCCCTGCGACGGCCTGCGGCTCGCACTACTCCTGGTAGGCGCGCGGGTTGTCTCCGCGCTGCGCCTTGAGCTTTTCGTAGAGGTCGCGTTCGGCCGGCGTCAGGTCGTTGGGCATCACGATCTTCACCGTGACGATCTCGTCTCCCGCCCCGCCGCCCCTGAGGCGCGGCATCCCGTAGCCCGGGAGCCGGAACGCGCGGCCGCTCGACGTGGCCGGCGGGATCTTCATCGACACGCGGCCCCTGAGCGTGGGGACGTCGATGGTCGTGCCGAGCGCGGCCTCGGGCGCCGTGATCGGCACCGACACGTGGAGGTCGTCGCCCCGGCGCTCGAAGAGCGGATGCGGTGAGACCGTCACGGTGAGGTAGAGGTCGCCGCGGGCCCCGACGCCCTGGGCGCCCTCGCCGGAGACGCGGACCCGCTGGTCGCTCTTGACGCCCGCCGGGATCTTGACGTCGACCTGCCGGCGCGCGCGCTGCCAGCCCGCGCCGTGGCAGGTCGCGCACGCCTGGCCCTTGACGTTGCCGGCGCCCCGGCAGGTCGGGCATGGCTCGTCGAGGTCGAGCGCGAACGTCCGGCGCGTGCCGTTGAAGGCTTCCTCGAGCGTGATCTCGACGTTCGCCTGGACGTCCTGCCCGGGACGGGCCCGGCGCTCCCCGAACAGGTCCTCGGCGTCCGCGCCCACGCCCCAACCGGCGCGCCGACCGCCGAGATCGCCGAACACGGCGCGGAAGAACTCGGAGAAGTCCCCGAGATCGCCGCCGTATTGGACCCTGAAGTCGCCTGGGGCGCCGGGTTGGGCTTGGGCGTGGCGCTGCCAGTCCGGGCCGAGCGCGTCATAGCGCTGGCGCTTCTCGGGATCCGAGAGGACTTCGTACGCTTCGCTGATCTCCTTGAACCGCTCGCCGGCGTCCTTCGTCTTGGCGACGTCGGGGTGATGCTTGCGGGCGAGTCTTCGGTAGGCAGATTTGAGGGTCTTGTCGTCGGCGTTCCTGTCGACACCGAGGATCCGATAGTAGTCCTTGAATTTGACGCTCATCGCCAGACCCTACAAAGAGTATAGCAGATGATTTTAGTGTCTCTCGCTCAGTGGCTCCCAAAATCGGAAAGGACTAACGCATGTAAGGCATCGAAAAACAAAGTATTTCTATTCAGTTAGGAGACAGATCCCGTCAGGCGTCATCCCCGACTGACCGTGAAGGCCACGTAAAGTGACATCTGGCCACGCTGGAGGAGGAAGGCGACCTGGTCGCCTTCCTTGACGTCGCGGGTGGCGCGCTCGAAGTCGGCAAGGCTTCGAACGTTGGTGAGGACGTTCTGGCGCTTGATCTGTTTGACGATGTCGCCGCGCTGGACTCCTGCCTCGGCAGCGGCGCTGCCCTCCTCGACGCGTGTGACGAGCACGCCATCGGTCGACTTCAAGTTGAACCGCTGTGCGAGCTCGGACGTGATCGGTCGCACCTCGAGCCCGAGCAGTGACCGCGGCCGCCCGGTCGGGCGCTCGCGCGCCTCGCGCTCGTCGGGCGCCTCGCCGACCTTGATCTCGATGGTCTTCTCGCCCTGGCCCCGCCAGACTTTCACCTTGGCAGACTGGCCGGGTGAGAACAGGCCGACCGCGCGCTGCAGGTCCACCGGCCCCTCGAGCCTCTTACCGTCGAACTCGGTGAGCACATCGCCGCGCTGGATTCCGGCCTTCGCGGCCGGGCTGTCGGGCACGATGTCGCTGACGAGCACGCCCTGGGCGTCCTTGACGCCGAACTCACGCGCCAACTCGGGCGTCAACTGCTGGATCTGGACGCCGAGCCATCCGCGAGTCACGCGTCCCTTATCGAGCAGCTCCGTGTAGATCTTGCGTGCCATGTTCGACGGGATCGCGAACCCGATGCCCGAGCCGCCGGCGACGATCGCCGTGTTGATGCCGATCACCTCGCCCTGCATGTTCACCAGGGGCCCGCCGGAGTTGCCCGGATTGATCGCGGCGTCGGTCTGGAGGAAATCGTCGAACGGCCCCTGGCCGATCTGGCGCGCCTTGGCGCTGATGATCCCCGCCGTCACCGTCGCCTGCAGACCGAACGGCGAGCCGACGGCGAGCACCCAATCGCCGACCTGGACACGGTCGGAGTCGCCGACCTTCGCGGCCCGGAACGTGCCCTTGCCGTCGTCGAGCCGGAGCGTCGCGAGGTCGGTCTTCCGGTCGAGCCCGACGATCTTCGCCTTGTGCTTGTTGCCGTCGAGCGTGATCACCTCGATGTCCGTCGCGCGCTCGACGACATGCGCGTTGGTCAGGGCGATCCCCTTGGGGTCCACGATGACGCCGGAGCCGAGGCTCCGCAGCGGGATGCGCTCGGGCAGCTCCCCGAAGAAGCGGCGGTAGAACTCCTCGCCGAAGAACTCCTCGAACGGCGTGCGCCCCTGGAGGCCGGCGCCCCGCGACACCGTGTTGATGTTGATGACGGACGGCTTGATCGTCTCCGCCACCGCGGCGAACGACACGGTCGGCAGGGGCATCTGGACCGGCACGATGGGCGGCTGGGCCTGGGCCGTCGCGGCTGGCCCCGGTGACTGTCCGAGCTCGATCCGGCTCTTGGCGACGGCGCCCAGCGTGACGCCGATCAGCAGGGCGACCGCGACTACACCCAGGAACGTGTTCCGCCTGAACTGCATCATCGGCTCCACTCCTCCTGTGAACCCACGCCGTCGCCGGCCAGGGCACGCCGGAGCGGTTCGCCCTCCAGCGTCTCCAGGCGCTTGAGCTCCTGCGCCGCCGCCACGAGGATGGCCTTCTTGGTCGTGAGGATCCCGCGCACCCGATCGTGGGTCCGGTCGAGGATCGCGCGGATCTCCGCGTCGATCGTTCGCGCGGTCTCCTCGCTGTAGTCTCGCTCGCCGCCCATCCCCGTGCCCCTGAGGAAGAGCGGCGTGCGCTCGCCGAACGTCGCCAGCCCCACGCGCTCGGACATGCCGTACTTCGTGACCATGAGGCGCGCGATCTCCGTCGCGCGCTCGAGGTCGTTGTGCGCGCCCGTGGAAACCTCGCCGTAGACCAGCTCCTCGGCCACGCGGCCACCCAGGAGCACCGCGATCCGGTCCTCAAGCTCTCGACGCGTCATGAGGAAGCGGTCCCCGGTGGGCAGCTGATAGGTCATCCCGAGCGCGGCAACCCCGCGCGGGATGATCGTCACCTTGTGCACCGGGTCGGCGTTGACGACCGATGAGGCCACGAGCGCGTGGCCCATCTCGTGGTGGGCGACGATGTCGCGCTCTTTCTCCGAGAGCACTCGGCTCTTCTTCTCGAGGCCCGCGACGACGCGATCGATCGCTTCTTCGAAGTCGGCCATGCCCACGGCGTCCTGCTCCTTCCGCGCCGCGAGCAGCGCCGCCTCGTTGACGATGTTCGCAAGGTCCGCGCCCGCGAAGCCGGGCGTCCGGGCGGCGATCACACCCAGGTCGACGCTCGGCGCCAGGACGACGTTCCGGGCGTGCAATCTCAAGATCGCCTCCCGGCCGCGGATGTCCGGCTTGTCCACGACCACCTGACGGTCGAAGCGGCCCGGGCGCAGGAGCGCCTGGTCGAGGACCTCGGGCCGGTTCGTCGCGGCCATGATGATGACGCCCTTGGACGAGTCGAAGCCGTCCATCTCCGCGAGCAGCTGGTTCAGGGTTTGCTCGCGCTCATCGTGGCCGCCCACGAACCCGGTCACCCCCGCCCGCGACTTGCCGATCGCGTCCAGCTCGTCGATGAAGACGATGCACGGCGCCTTGTCCTTCGCCTGCTCGAACAGGTCACGCACGCGGGCGGCGCCGACGCCGACGAACATCTCGACGAACTCCGAGCCGGAGAGGGTGAAGAACGGCACGTCGGCCTCACCCGCCACCGCGCGCGCCAGGAGCGTCTTCCCCGTGCCAGGCGGGCCGACGAGGAGCGCGCCCTTCGGGATCCGGCCGCCGAGCCGCTGGTATTTCTTGGGGTTCCGGAGGAAGTCGACGACCTCGACCAGCTCGGCCTTCGCCTCGTCGACGCCCGCCACGTCGGCGAAGGTCGTCTTCAGCTCCTTCCGGTCGTAGATCTTGTGCTTGGACCGGCCAAACGACAACGCCTGCGTCGGCCCGCCGCCGACCCGGCGCATCAGGAACATCCAGATCCCGACCATGATGCCGAGCGGGAGGACCCAGCCGAAGAAGAGGTCGCGCACGAAGGTCGACTCGATCTTGCCCGTAAACTCGACCCGGTGCGCCTCGAGCTCGGTGACGAGGCGCGCATCGTCGATGCCGGGGATGCGGGTGACGGTGAAGACGCGGACCTCGGAGCTCGAGCCGAGCAGCTCGCGCAACCGGTCCCCGGCGCCGCCGGGCGCGGTCGGCAGGGCGTCGGGCTTCGCGACACCCCGGATCTCGCGATCGGTGATCGCGACGCGCTCGATCTTGTCGGCTCGCAGCAGCTCGAGGAACTGCGACATCGGCAGCTCCACAGTCCGGGGCGCCAGGAGCCAGGACTGTAGGAACGACAGCACGACCATCGTGACGAGCAGGTACGCGAGTGTGAACTGGAAGCGCTGGGACAGCTGCGGCTTCATCGAGGGCCTCAGGAGTGATGCTAGCCTCCGGGATGCAGTGTGTCAAACGCGCGGGGGTGCTTTTCTCCTTGACACTCCAAGCCCTTTGACCTAAAAGTTGGCGCTGATCGGGCCTGTGAATTAGCGAACAAGCGTGTCGCGAGTGTAGGGTCGGCCAACGTCGCCGTTGAGCTCTAATCCGGGAGCCAGGGTGCGGGATCTCCGCGTGATTCGGCAGGCCGCCTGGTCCGTCCTGCCGGTCGTGGCCCTGCTCCTCGCGGCGGCCGCGCTCCCGGTCGAGGCCCAGGAGGCGGGCACGGAGGTCGCGTACCGGGCCTTTCCGCGCATCGGCTCGCGGCTGGCCGTCTGGGCCGTGGCCCAGCTCCACCTGAACTTCGCCGCGTTCATCCTCGGCGTGCCGATCTTCGCGGTGATCATCGAGATCATCGGCTGGCGCACGGGCCAGGCGCAGTACGACTGGCTCTCCCACGAGTTCGTGAAGCTCATCTTCGCCGCCTTCTCCACGACCGCCCTCCTGGGCGCGCTCCTCCTGTTCCTGTTCGTCGGCTACTACCCGAAGTTTTGGACGTACATGACCTCGATTTTCTTCCCGACCTACTGGATCTACGCGCTGCTCTTCTTCGCCGAGACGTTCACGGTCTACCTCTGGTACTACGGCTGGGAGTGGCTCAGCGGACCGCGAAAGTGGATCCACGTGGGCCTGGGCGTCCTCTCGAACCTGTTCGGCACAGCGATCCTCCTCATCGGGAACTCCTGGGTCACGTTCATGATGTCGCCCGCCGGCGTCACCGAGACCGGCGCGCTCAAGGGATCCGTCTGGGCCGCGATCAACAACTACACGTGGATGCCGATCAACATCCACCGGCTGATCGCCAACATCGTCTTCGGCGGCACGATCGCCGCGGCGTACGCCGCCTTCCGCTTCCTCAACGCGACGACCGACGAGGAGCGCGCGCGCTACGACTGGATGGGCTACATCGGCAACTTCGTCGCGCTCTCCGCGTTCATCGTCCTGCCCTTCGCCGGCTACTGGCTCGGCCGCGAGATCTACGCCTTCAACCAGACGATGGGCATCACGATGATGGGCGGATTCATGTCGTGGCTCTGGATCATCCAGGCCATCCTGATCGGCGTCCTCTTCCTCGGCTCGAACTACTACCTCTGGCTCGGCATGGAACGGATCCCCGGCTCCGAGCGCTACCGGAAGTACGTGCCCTACATGCTGACGATCCTCGCGATCGGCTTCATGGTGTGGGCGACACCGCACAGCCTGATCGTGACCCTCGAGGAGGCCCGGGCGATGGGAGGCACGCACCACCCCTTCCTCGGCTTCTTCGGCGTCATGTCGGCCAAGAACACGGCCGTGAACCTCATGATCCTCACGACGTTCCTCTCGTACGTCCTGTACCGCCGCGCCAACCGGCTCTCGATCCGGCCCTGGGTGGTGACCGGTATGGCGATCCAGTGGGCCGCCTTCTGCGTCGCCGCGGCGATCGTGGTCTTCTACGGGGTGTACGGCTACTTCGTCGAGTCGATCGTTCGGATCGGGTTCTCCGTCTACCAGGTGGGCGCGGTGCTCGGCGCGATCGTCCTGGTGATGACGATCGACATCCCGATGTTCCGCGGCGCCAAGTCCACCGGGACGATCCGGTGGGGCCGCATCCCGGCACGCTCGCAGTACGTCCTGATCCTGCTCGCCGTCACCTTCACCTGGCTCATGGGACTCATGGGCTTCGCGCGGTCGGGCATCCGACAGTATTGGCACGTCTACGGCATCCTGCGCGACACGTCGGTCGATGCGGTGACGCCGGCGCTCGGCTATGCGGCCAACATGATCACGACCGTCACCGTCGTCTTCTTCGCCCTCGTGATGTTCATCTTCTGGCTCGGCGGCCTCTCCGAGAAGGGCAAGGCGGGGGCGCACGGCGCGGCGGCGATGCCGGTGATCGCCGGCGGAAGCGAGGACCCGCGGTAGCGATGCGTGTTCCGGTCGGGCTCAAGCTCAGCGTCTTCTCGCTCGCCGTGATGGGCGCGTACACGTACTTCGCGAACTCGATTCCCCAGATCGAGTCGAAGCCCCCGGAGGAGCTCTCCCTCGAGGGCGGCAACGTCACGCCGGTGCAGCTGGTGAAGGCGGGGGAGCAGATCTTCCACACGAAAGGCACGTGCGAGGTCTGCCACAAGATCGGCGAGAAGGGCACGCGCGCCCCTGACCTGGCCGGGGTCGGCGCCCGCGCCGCCAAGCGCAAGCCAGGCGTCACCGCCAAGCAGTACCTGATCGAAGCGCTCCTCGATCCCGGCGCCTACCTCGTCGAGGGGTACCCGAACATCATGCCGCGCGTCGACAAGCCGCCCATCGGGCTCAACCGGTCCGAGCTGTGGGCGATCGTGGCCTTCCTCGAGTCGCTCGGGGGCGCCGTCGACGTGACGCTCGACGACATTCCAAAGACGGCCGGCGCCGCGGCGGCCGGAGGGGCGGCGGCCGAGCTCAAGCTGCCGGGCGACCCGAGGGCGGGCGAAGCGGTGTTCGCTGGAAAGGGGGCCTGCATCGCCTGTCACAAGGCGGGGAAGATCGGTGCCTCGCCCGTCGGGCCCGACCTCTCGCAGATCGCCAAGATCCAGACACCCGAGTACATCATGGGCAAGATCCTGAACCCGGCGGCCATGGGGACCGTGGCGGGCTATCCGAAGGGCGTCATGCCGCCGATGTTCGGCCAGACGCTGACGGCGAAGGAGTACGTCGACCTCGTCGCCTTCCTGCTGACGCTCAAATGACGTCCGCATGAGCTTCCTCCGCTCGCGCTTCGTCCAGGCCGTCGTGATCCTCGTCGGCGCGTTCGTGGTGCTGCGCTTCGGCATCCGTCCGCCCGCGCCCTGGAGCGTGATCCAGATCTATATGGCCGTGGTGGTCCTGGCGGTGCTCATCTACGTCTCGTCGGACACGGACTCGTGGCGCTCCTTCGTCGACCCGATCCGCGCGACGCTCGTCGATCCGGGCCGGCGGCCGGTGCGCCTCGTGCTCGCGGTCCTCCTGCCGATCCTGCTCGGCTACTACGCCTACACGCAGGCGGCGGCGGGCCCGGAGGCGCCCGCGGAGCTGCGGGCGGTGCATCCGGCGCCGCCGAGCTCCATCCAGTTCCGGTCCAAGGAGATCAACATCTCGGGCGTCGACAACCCGCTCCGCAAGGACGCGGCGAACGTGAAGAAGCACGTCGCGGCGGGGGGCGAGATCTACGTCCGGAACTGCATGTATTGCCACGGCGACAATCTCGACGGGCACGGACGCTTCGCCGCGGCGCTGAACCCCCCACCGGCCAACTTCGAGGATCCCGGGACGATCGCGATGCTGCAGGAGTCGTACCTCTTCTGGCGGATCGCGAAGGGTGGGCCGGGCCTGCCCAGGGAATCGACGCCGTGGAGCTCGGCGATGCCGGCGTGGGAAGACCGCCTGACCGAGGAGCAGATCTGGCAGGTCACCCTGTACCTGTACGACGCGACCGGCCAGGAGCCGCGGCGCTGGGAGACGGCGCACTGATGCGTCCTGACTCCACGGGCCTCGGACGGCCGCACCGCGCCGCCCGCACCCTCTTCGCGAGCGCGTGCCTCGTGGCAGTCGCCCTTCTCGCGGTGGCTTCGCCGGCGGGAGCGCAGCAGGGTGATGCCCAGGCCGGGAAGGCGGTCTACGAGAAAAAGTGCGCGCTGTGCCACGGGGAGAAGGGCGACGGCAAGGGGCCGGCCGCCGACCTCCTCGATCCGCGGCCGCGCGATTTCACCACGGGGATTTACAAGATCCGCACCACGCTGAACAAGGCGCCGACGGACCGGGACCTCTTCGACGTGATCACCCGCGGCATGCCGGGCACGTTCATGCCGGCGTGGGACATCCTGCCAGAAAAGGACCGGTGGAACCTGGTCGCCGATCTCAAGACGTTCGCGCCGGACAAGTTCAAGGAGACGCCGAAGAAGCAGGAGCTGCCGAAGGAGGTCGCCTCGTCGCCGGAGTCGATCAAGCGGGGCAAGGAGATGTACGAGGCGATCGAGTGCAACAAGTGTCACGGCGCCGAGGGCCGGGCCGACGGTCCCTCGCGCGCCGAGCTCAAGGACGAATGGGGCCATCCGATCCGGCCCGCGAATCTGACGAAGCGGTGGAACTTCCGCGGCGGCGGCGGCCGCGCCGAGATCGCGATGCGGCTCGCGACCGGCGTGCTCGGCACGCCCATGCCGTCGTTCGTCGACTCGGTCGAGAAGCCCGAGGACCTCTGGCACCTGGCGAACTACATCGCGTCCCTCGGGCCCGAGGCGCCCAACTACGCGACGCTCCTGTCGGCCCAGGCGGCGAAGGGCGACATCCCGAACGACCCCGACGCGGAGTTCTGGCGGCGGATCGCCCCCCAGAACATTCCCCTGGTGGGCCAGGTGACCATCGACCCGAGGAACTTCAATCCCTCCATCGACATGGTGGTCCTGCGAGCCGCGTGGAACGACAAGGAGATCGCCTTCCACGTGGTCTGGGACGACCCGACGCAGTCGGCGGTGGACGCCGCGAGGAAGGCGTTGCCCGACGCCGTCTCGCTCCAGTTTCCCCGGAAGGTCGCCGAGGGCGCGGAGCGCCCGTACTTCCTCATGGGCGGAGACGCGGACGCCGTGTACCTGCTGCGATGGGAGACGGGCAAGGGCGCGACCGAAGCGACCGCGAACGGGCCGACCAGGATCACGCCGCTCGCGGGCAGCGAGGCGACGGGTACGGCCGTGTACGCGAACGGCCAGTACCGACTCGTCCTCAAGCGCCCGCTCGCGTCGAAGGGCCCCGACCGGCCCACGTTCCAACCGGCGGTCTTCCTGCCGATCGCGTTCCAGGCGTGGGACGGCGGCGCCGGGGAGACCGGGACGAAGATGTCCCTGACCTCATGGTACTATCTGCGGCTGGAGGAGCCTCAATCGAACCGCCGTTTCGTCGTTCCTCCGGTCGTGGCGATCCTCACGTTGGCGGCGATGCTGCTCGTGGTTCGCGTCGCGAACAAACGCGCGTAACCTCGCGGGTGGAGGAGTAAAGAGCAATGCGGAGAGCACTCGGAGCTGTCCTGGCGGCGGCGGTCGTGGCGGGCGTCCTCCTGTTCGTCCAGCGTCCCGGCCCGGTGGACGCGCAAGGCGGGGGCACGGTCGAGGTCACGGTCACGTACAACGGCGCGCCCGTCGTCGAGAAGCTCAAGGTCAACAAGGACACCGAGAAGTGCGGGACCGAGGCCGTGATCGAGAAGGTCGTGGTCGGCTCCAACAAGGGCCTGGCCAATGCCGTCGTCTCCGTTCCCAGCGCCAAGGGCGCGCCGAGGATGGCGAAGGTGACGGTCGACCAGCACGGGTGCAAGTTCGTCCCGCACGTGACGGCAATGATGCCGGGCGAGCTCGACCTCAAGAACTCCGACGACATCCTGCACAACATCCACACGTACTCGACGGCGAACCCGTCCATCAACAAGGCCCAGCCGAAGTTCAAGAAGCTGATGATGGAGAAGTTCGAGAAGCCCGAGATCATCAAGCTGACCTGCGACGTGCACAGCTGGATGCTCGGGTGGGTGGCGGTCCTGCCAACCCCGTTCTTCGCCGTCACGGATGCCGGCGGCGCCGCGAAGATCGAGAGCGTACCGGCGGGCAAGCAGACGGTCGAGGTGTGGCACGAGACCCTCGGCAAGCAGACGAAGGAAGTCGACGTCAAGGCGGGCCAGGTGGCGAAGGTCAGCTTTGAGATGAAGAAGTAGGGCGGGGAGGCTCGCGAGCATGCTCGACTGGTGGCTGCCGGAAAACGTGTCGACGTACGGGCAGGAGATCGACTGGCTGTTCCATCTCATCTACTACATCACCGGCGCGACGTTCGTCCTCGTCTTCGTCACGATGCTCGCGTTCATCGTGATGTACCGGGACCGGCCCGGGCGGAGGGCGCGGTACACGCACGGCAACACCCCGCTCGAGATCGCGTGGACGATCGTGCCGGCGTTGATCCTCGTCATCCTGACGTTCCTCAGCGTGCCGGCGTGGTCGAAGATCAAGATGCACGTGCCCCCGACCGACTTCGACGTCAACGTGACGGCAAAGCAGTTCAACTGGCAGGTCGGCTACCCGGGGAGCGACAAGGTCTTCCTCGACGAGATGCACGTGCCGGTCAACAAGGTGGTCCGGGTGCACCTCAGGTCGCAGGACGTGATCCACAGCTTCTTCGTCCCGCAGTTCCGCATGAAGCAGGACGCGGTGCCGGGCCGCGAGATCGTCCAGTGGTTCGAGGTGATGAAGCCGGGCAAGTACGAGTGGCCGTGCGCCGAGCTGTGCGGGTTCGGCCACTCCGGGATGCGCGGCTGGATCTACGTGCACACGCCCGAGGAGTACGCCCAGTGGGCGGCCGAGAACCTGGAGGGAAAGGGCAAGAAATGAGCGTCACCAGCGCGAGCGCGCATGCGCACGTCGAGCACGCCGGACACCACGAGCTCGGCTTCATCCGGACCTACGTCTTTTCCACGGACCATAAGATGATCGCCCGGCAGTTCCTGTTCCTCGGGCTCTTGATGATGATCCTCGGGGGCCTGCTGGCGCTCGTCGTCCGCTGGGAGCTCGCGTGGCCCGAGACGCCGGTGCCGGGGCTGGGGCGGATCCTCACGGAAACGGGGGGGATCCTCGAGCCCTCGCAGTACAACATGGCGTTCACCATGCATGCCACGATCATGATCTTCTTCGTGATCATGCCGATCCTGGCGGGCGCCTTCGGGAACTTCTGCATTCCGCTGATGATCGGCGCCCGGGACATGGCGTTCCCGTTCCTCAACATGCTGTCGTTCTGGGTCGCCGCGCTCGCCGGCGTGCTCATGCTCGCCGGCTTCTTCGTGCCGGGCGGCCACGCCGCCGCGGGGTGGACCTCCTACGCGCCGCTGTCCGCGGTGCCGGAGTACACGGGAGTGAACTGGGGACAGAACCTCTGGTGCATCAGCCTCTTCGTCCTCGGCATCTCGTCGATGATGGGCGCGATCAACTACATCACGACGATCATCAACATGCGGGCGCCGGGCATGAAGCTCTTTCGGATGCCGCTGGTGGTCTGGTCGCTCTTCATCACCGCGATCCTGCTCCTGCTGGCGCTGCCGGTCCTCACTTCGGGCGTCGCGATGCTCCTCTTCGACCGCACGCTCGGGACGAGCTGGTTCAAACCGTCGGGCGGCGGCGAGCCGCTCCTGTGGCAGCACCTCTTCTGGTACTTCGGCCACCCCGAGGTGTATATCCTGATCCTGCCCGCGATGGGCATTGCCTCGGAGATCCTTCCGGTCTTCTGCCGTAAGCCGATCTTCGGCTACCACGCGATGGCCTTCTCGATGATCGCCATCGCGTTCCTCTCGTGGGTCGTCTACGGCCACCACATGTTCGTGAGCGGCATGAACCCGGCGCTCGGGATGGCCTTCACCGTGACCACGATGATCATCGCCGTGCCATCGGCCATCAAGACGTTCAACTGGCTCGGTACGCTCTGGGGCGCCCGGATCCAGTTCACCGTGCCGATGCTGAACGCGCTCGCGTTCGTCTCGATGTTCGTCATCGGCGGGCTCTCGGGTATCTTCATGGCGTCCACGCCGGTCGACATCTACATCCAGGACACGTACTTCATCGTCGCGCACATTCACTACGTCGTCTTCGGCGGCTCGATTTTCGGCGCGTTCGCGGCGATCTACTACTGGTTCCCGAAGATGTTCGGCCGAATGACGAACACGGTCCTGGGGCACCTCCACTTCTGGCCGACGTTCGTCTTCTTCAACCTCACGTTCTTCCCGATGCACATCATCGGCGTCGGCGGCCAGATGCGGCGCATCTACAACCCGATGCAGTACGAGTTCCTCCAGCATCAGCAGCACTGGAACGTGTTCATCACGGTGTCGGCGCTCCTTCTGGGCCTGGGGCAGATCCCCTTCGTCATCAACTTCTTCTGGTCCCTCTTCGCCGGGAAGAAGGCGCCGCTGAATCCGTGGAACGCGAACACGCTCGAGTGGACCGCGTCGTCGCCGCCGCCGCACCTGAACTGGGGGCCGACGCTGCCGACGGTGTACCGCGGTCCGTACGAGTACAGCTCGCCCGAGTCCAGGGACGACTGGCTGCCACAGACGGCGCCGCCGGTCACCGCCGCTGGAGCGCGGCGCCACTGAACCGGTGAGGGCGGTGGCGCACCGAGTGACGCTCGTCACGCTGGCGGCGACGTTCGTGCTGATCCTGTTCGGGGGGCTCGTCACGAACACGGGCGCGGCCCTGGCCGTACCGGACTGGCCGAGTACCTTCGGGTACAACCTCCTGTTGTTCCCGTGGCCCCAAATGGTCGGGGGGATCTTCTACGAGCACAGCCACCGGCTGATCGGCGCTCTGGTAGGGCTCCTGACGCTTGGCCTGGCCGCGACACTCTGGCGCGCCGGCGGGCGGCTCCGCTGGCTCGGCCTGGCCGCCGTGGTGGTCGTCGTCGCCCAGGGCGTGCTCGGCGGGCTCCGGGTGGTTCTCCTGGCGGACACGCTCGCGATCGTCCACGGGAGCCTGGCCCAGGCGTTCTTCGGGTTGCTTTCAGCGATCGCGTTCCTCACCTCCCGCGCAGCGGAGCACCCGCCGTACGACGTGGATCCGTCGCTCCGCCGACTGACGCTTACCGCCGGCGTCGTGGTGTACTTCCAGATCGTCCTCGGCGCCCTCCTGACCCACGCGGGCTGGCTCGCGCTCCACCTCGCGGGCGCCGTGGCCGTCTTCGCCGTGGTGCCGATCGTGACCGCGCGGTTCCGGCGGAGCGCCGACGCCGTTGGCGCGCCGGTCGCCCGGACGCTCCTCGCGCTGCTCGGTATCCAGCTGCTCCTCGGCGTCGGGAGCTACCTCGCGCGATTCTCGCCGATCGGGATCCCGGGCGGACAGACGACGATGCTCGTTCTGCCGGTCGCCCATCGCCTCGCGGGAAGCCTCATTCTCGGCGCCGCGGTGGTGCTCGCCGTGCGTGTCGCCTCGCGGGCCCCTGACACGATGGCGGGAGACGAACGGAACCGGGTCGCACCTGGAGCAGGCCACCCACGAAGTGTCGCGCCCTCACGGCCCTCGCTACAATGACCCCGCCGCCCAGCGTCCATGGCGATCTCGCGGCTCCGACGGTCATCGCGGCCTCGATCGCGCGCGAGCGACGCCGCGTGCTCGCCGACCTGGTCGCCCTCGCGAAACCGCGGGTGGTTCTCATGATCCTCGTGACGACGGCCGTGGGCTACTACGTCGGCCTGACAGGCGCGCCGGACTACGCGCGCCTGCTGCACCTTCTGGTCGGCACGCTCCTGGCGGCGGGCGGCGCGCTCGCGCTGAACCAGTACTGGGAGCGCGAGGTTGACGCGCGCATGGAGCGCACCCGGACGCGGCCCTTGCCGGACGGCCGGCTCGCGCCGCTCGAGGGGCTCCTGTTCGGGAGTGTGCTCACGGCCCTGGGCCTCCTCTACACCGCTGCGTTCGTGAGCGGTCTCGCGCTCACGGTCACCCTCGCCACGGCGGCGCTGTACCTGTTCGTGTACACGCCGCTCAAGCTCAGGACACCGCTGTGCACGCTCGTCGGCGCCGTGCCCGGGGCGCTCCCGCCCGTGACGGGCTGGGTGGCGGCGCGTGAGGACCTGGGCGTCGGCGCGTGGGTCCTGTTCGGAATTCTCTTCCTCTGGCAACTCCCGCACACGCTCGCGATCGCCCGGCTCTACCGTGACGACTACGCCCGCGCCGGCGTCCGCTTGCTGCCGGTCGTGGACGCCGAGGGAAGCAGTACCGAGCGGCAGATCGTGACGGGGTGTCTCGCGCTCCTCGTCGTGAGTCTCCTGCCGACGCTGATCGGGATCGCGGGTCCGGTCTACTTCGTCGGGGCGTTCTTCCTGGGCGCGGCGTTCGCCACGCTGGGCGCCTGGCAGGCGCTCGTGCCCTCGACCGGCGCGGCACGCCGCGTGCTCCTCGCCTCGCTTCTCTACCTGCCGGCGCTCCTGGCGCTCCTGGCGTTCGACAAGGCATGACGACGACCCACCAGACGCTCCGGGTCCTCCTCGCGATCATCGGGGTGCTCGTCGTCGCCTCGTTCCTCGTGGGGATCCGCTGGTGACGACGGGGTTGCTCCAGGCGCCCTCCCAGCGCGGCCCGGTCACCCACCGGCCGAATGGGCCCGTGGTCCCGCCCCCCCCGCCGACGGGCGGCGGCGATGGCTCGGAGCGCGAGCCCGCCCCGCGGCGTCCCGTGCTCGACAACTTGCGGCTCGCCGTCCTCTTCCTGATCGGCGGTGAGACGGTGTTCTTCGCCGCGCTCATGGCGGCGCTGTTCGTCACGCGGCTCGGCCAGCCGCTCTGGCCGCCGCCGCAGCAGCCGCGGCTCCCCGTGGGCGTCACCGGCCTCAACACGCTGGTGCTGCTCGCCTCGAGCGTCACGATGGCGCGCGCCGTCGGGGCGCTCATGCGCGGTGAGGAGACCCTCCTGGTGAGGCGGCTCGCTGCCACGGCTGGCCTCGGCGCGCTCTTCCTGCTGGTCCAGGGCTACGAGTGGGCGCGCCTGATCGGCTTCGGGCTGACGGTCTCGGCCGGCACCTACGGCGCCACCTTCTACACGCTGATCGGCGCGCACGCCGCGCACGTCTTCGGGGCGCTGGTCTGGCTCTCGGTGACGCTCGTGCTCGCGTCCCGCGGCCATTTCGGGCAAGGCCGGACGGCGCCGGTGAGAGCGTGTGCGATGTTCTGGCACTTCGTGGTCGGGCTGTGGCCGCTCCTCTACGTCACGGTCTACCTGCTCTGAGTGGTGCCGTGAGCCCCGCGCGCAACGATCTCGACACGATCAAGGAGACGATATGAGCCCGTCAGCCTCCGTGCACTCGGCCGTCGAGCCGGCCGAGACCCCGCTCACCCCCGAGAGCTGGGGCAAGCTCGGCATGTGGATCTTTCTGGCAGGCGACGCCGTCGGCTTCGGCGTCCTGCTCGCGTCCTACGGCGGGATGCGGGCGACCAGCGCCGACTGGCCGAGCCCGTACGCGGTGCTCGGGATCAACCTGACCGCCGCGATGACCTTCCTGCTGATCTGCTCGAGCGTCACGATGGTCAAGGCGCTCGAGTGGCTGGGAAAGGGCGACCGGTCGAAGTGCCGGATGTTCCTCTTCTTCACGGCGCTCGGTGGCGCGATCTTCGTGAGCTGCCAGGCTTATGAGTGGTCCAAGCTGATCCACGAGGGGCTCCATATCAACGGCAACCCGTGGGGCGCGTCGCTCTTCGGCACGTCCTTCTTCCTCGTCACGGGGTTCCACGGTCTGCACGTCACCGGGGGCGTGATCTACCTCGTCTCGATGATCCGCTATGTCACAAACCGCCCGGCGCCGGCGGCGAGCTACAACGCGGTCGAGATCACCGGGCTCTACTGGCACTTCGTCGACCTCGTGTGGATCATGGTGTTCACCTTCATGTACCTCATCTAGGGGGCCGAGGCGATGGCGGGCGCAGAGCACAAGCACCCCAACTACATGGCGATCTTCTGGTACCTCGCGATCCTCACCGTGATCGAGATCGCGGTGATCTACGCGCCCCTGAACAAGACGACGATCGTCGTCCTGCTGTGCGCGTTGGCACTCGGCAAGGCGGTGCTCGTCGCGATGTACTTCATGCACCTCCGGTTCGAGACCGGCACGCTGGGCCTGGTGGCGATCACGCCGCTCATGATCGCAACCCTCCTGGTGTTCCTGCTCCTCCCGGACGGCTTCGCCGTCGCGAAGCGCACGGTGGGCGTGAAGGCCGCCGTGAGCGCGCCCGCCAAGCACTGAGTGGCGGGGGCGCGGAGCTACGAGGTGCGCGATGGCGCCCGAGCGTCGAGCGGTCCGCCTGCGGCGAGCCTTCGGGCAGGCGGCGCGCCTTCAGTGTCCCCGGTGCGGCGCGGGCCCGATGTTCCGAGGCTGGTTCCGGATGGCGCCCGCCTGCTCGGCCTGCGGTCTCCGCTTCGAACGGGCGCAGGGCTACTTCGTCGGCGCGATCTACGTCAACTACGCGGTGACCACGCTCGTCGTGATCGGAGGCTACGTCCTGCTCTGGGCGTTCACGGAGCTCTCGACCGCGGCGCAACTCGCCCTGTGGCTCCCCGTGGTCGTGGTGTTCCCCCTGTGGTTCTTCCGGTACAGCCGGAGCTTCTGGCTGGCCCTCGAGTACGCCGTCAACCCCGAGTCGTAGCGCTCGTCTTCCTGGCGGCGCAGGCGCTCGCCGCGCCGGCCCCGGGCGCGACGTACGAGGTCGTCGCCGTGGCGGACGGCGGCGCCGTGACCGGGACCCTGAAGTTCGTCGGCACGCCGCCCGCGTACGAACCGATTCCGGTCAACAAGAACCGGGACGTCTGCGGCGAGTCGAAGCCTCCCGAGGCGCTCGTGCTCGGCCCGGACCACGGCGTGAGGGATGGCGTCGTGATGCTCGAGGGCGTCGTGGGCGGCAAGAAGGGCGGCGGCGACGTGATCCTCGACAACCACAAGTGCCTGTTCGTCGCCCACGTCACCGCGGTGAGCCCCGGCGAGCGGATCCACGTGAAGAACTCCGACCCGGTCCTCCACAACACCCACGGCTTCATGGGCAAGCCGACGGTCTTCAACGTGGCCCTGCCGAACAAGAACCAGCTGATCGACGTCACGAGGCGGCTGTCGAAGCCCGGCGTCGTGCACGTCCTGTGCGACGCTCACACGCACATGGCCGCCTGGATCCTCGTCCACGACAGCCCCTACGTCACGGTCACGGACGCGCGCGGGGCCTTCCGGATTGCCGACGTCCCGCCCGGGACCTATAAGGTCACGATGTGGCACGCCGGCTTCCGAGGCAGGGGCGTCGACAAGGACGGTCGGCCGGTGTACGACGAGCCCACGACGATCACGAAAGAGGTGACGATCGCGCCCCGCAAGGTGGTGACGGTCGAATTCGAGCTGCGATAGGGAGGGCCCATGTTCAAGCACATCTGCGTTCCGGTGGACAACTCGGACTACTCGAACCGGGCGATCGAGCTCGCCGTCGAGTTGGGCCGGACCTGCGGCGCCAAGCTCACCGGCGTCCACGTGTACGCGGCGCGGCTCCACGACTACCGGTTCAAGCAGATGGAGTACACGCTGCCGGACGAGTACAAGGACGAGCACGAGCTCGAGCGCCAGCGGAAGATCCACGACTCGCTGATCGCCATGGGCCTCCAGCTCATCTCCGACTCCTACCTCGACGTCGCCGCCCGACGCGCCGAGGCCGCGGGGCTCGCCTTCGAGCGGAAGCTGATCGACGGTAAGCACTACAAGGTGCTCGTCGAGGACTGCCTCGCGTCCGACTACGACCTGGTCGTCATGGGCGCCCTCGGCATGGGCGCGGTGAAGGACAGCCAGCTCGGCTCGGTGACCGAGCGCTTCGTCCGCAAGGTCCCGAAGGACACGCTGGTCGTCCGCAATGCCGATCCGCTGAAGGACACGCAGGGCGCCATCGTCGTGGGCCTCGACGGCTCCCCCCAGTCCTTCAACGCCCTCCGGCTGGGCATCGGCCTCGCAAAGGCGCTGGGCCGCACCCTCCAGGCGGTCGCGGTCTACGATCCGTACCTCCACTATGCGATGTTCAACGGGATCGTCGGCGTGCTGAGCGAAAGGGCTTCGAAAATCTTCCGATTCAAAGAGCAAGAGCAACTGCACGAGGAGATCATCGATACTGGATTGGCCAAGATCTACCAGTCGCATCTGGAGATCGGCCGAAAGCTCGCCGCCGAGGCCGGCGTCGACCTGGCGATCACCCTGCTCGACGGGAAGTGCTTCGAGAAGGTCCTCACGTTCGCTCGCAAGGAGCAGCCGTGGCTCCTGATCCTGGGGCGTATCGGGGTCCACTCGGACGAGCACGAGGTGGACCTCGGCTCCAACACCGAGAACCTCCTGCGGCTCCTGCCCTGCAACGTGCTCCTGACGGGCGGCAAGTTCTACCCGCCGCTCGACGTCCGCGCCGAGGAGATCATCGCCTGGACCGAGGAGGCCGAGGCCCGCATGGAGCGCGTGCCGCCGCAGGTGAAGGGGGTGGCGCGCACGGCGCTGCTCCGGTACGCGATCGAGCAGGGCCACACGGTCATCACGAACAAGGTCATCGACGAGGCGATGGCGATCTTCATGCCGACCCGCATGGCCGAGAAGATGCAGATCCTGGCCGAGGACCTCGCGGTCGCGAGGCTCCGCGCCGAGACGCAGGCCGCGACGGCGATCTGCTCGGTGTGCGGCTACACGGTCAAGGGGCCGAACCCGGTCGTCACGTGCCCGGTCTGCAAGGCGTCCGCCGACCGGTTCCAGGTGATCTCGCGGGAGGTGGTCGAGACGATCGCAGCCCAGGAGGGCGGCATCGAGGAGGAGGAGTCGATGCCGGGCGTGCAGGTGAAGTGGTCGGCCGACGCGCGCGACGCGCTCCGTGAGGTGACGGACGCCTACCTGCGCCGACGCGCCAAAGCGCGGATCGAGAAGTACGCGCGCTCGCGGAAGATCCCCGTCATCACCTGCGAGTGGGCACTCCCGATGATCGAGGAGACCGTGGGCCGCGAGAAGCTCGGGGCCGGCTGGGACACGCTCCTCGCCAAGACTCGGTTCGAGCCCGCCCAGGCGCCCGCGGCGGAGGCGAACGAGAGCGGCCTCGTCTGGACCGCGGAGGCGACCGCGCGCCTCGGCCGCGTGCCCGCGGGGTTCATGCGCGACATGACGCGCGAGGAGATCGAGAAGGTCGCCGCCACCAAGGGCGTGGCGACGATCGACCTCGCCGTCTGCGAGGAGGGCATCGGTCACGCGCGGCAGACGATGAACGAAGTGATCGCGGGCTACGTCTCGAACAAAAAACCACGCTAGGCGCGGGGGGTGGGGGAGGCTCCGGAATCCGACTGCTCCAAGGCGCATCGCGAGCCTGTCAACGACGCCGTGTGAGGTCAACCCTGACTACAACGGACTCCGGAGCCTCCCCCATCCCCCCGCGCCTACGCGGTTTCGGTCGTGATGCACCCTGAGACCCCCGCGCATCACCCGGCGTCGTCGTCCACGCCCACGCCGGGCGGCGGGGCGGCTCCGTACACGGCGTACAGCGTGTCGTGGAACCTGACCCAGCGGTGTAACCTCGAGTGCGCGCACTGCTACATGTCGGCGTTCGCCGGCGCCGACACGCGGGGAGAACTCACCACCGACGAGTGCCGGCGCGTGCTCGACGAGATCGCGCAGGTCAACCCGAACGTCTTCCTGATCCTCACCGGCGGCGAGCCCCTCCTGCGCCGCGACCTCTGGGAGATCGCCGCGTACGCCGCCGAGAAGCGGTTCACGACGGTCCTCGGCACCAACGGCGTGCTGCTGGGCGACCGCGAGGCGCGGCGCATGCGCGCGCACGGGATCCTCGGCGCGTCGATCAGCCTCGACTCCACCGACCGCGTCAAGCACGACGCGTTCCGCCATCTGCCGGGCGCCTGGGACGGCGCCGTGCGCGCCACGCGGGTGCTGAGCGACGCCGGCCTCGATTTCTCCCTGCACATGTCGGTGACAGACTGGAACGTCGGCGAGATCCCCGCGATGATCGACCTCGCGAAGGAGCTCGGGGCCAAGGTCCTGAACCTCTTCTTCCTCGTGCGGACGGGGCGGGGGCGGGACCTCACCGACATCGACGCCGCGGCCTACGAGAGGATCCTGACGTTCCTGGCGACGGCGCAGGGCGTCCGCGGCCCGGCGACCGCCGGGTTCGAGGATCCGTGGTCGGCGCCCGTCGTCCGCACGGACGGGCTGCTCATCCGCGCCAAATGCGCCCCGCATTTCCGGCGAATTCTCTGGCAGCTGAACCCATCGTCGCCGCTGCTCCAGAACTACGCCCACGGCTCGTGCCCCGCGGGCAAGTACTACTGTCGGATCACGCCCGAGGGCGACGTGACGCCATGCCCCTACATGCCGGTGTCGGCGGGGAATCTCAGGAGCGCGAGCTTCGCCGAGCTCTGGCGCGGGGCGCCGGTCTTCGACGACCTGCGCGACCCGAAGCTCGGCGGACGCTGCGGGGCGTGCGAGTTCTCGAAGATCTGCGGCGGCTGCCGATGCCGCGCCTACGCCACGTATGGCGACTACCTCGCCGAGGATCCCGCGTGTGGCTACACGCCCGGTGCCCACGGCGGCGCGGTCGTCGAGCTGCCGCCGACGGTCACGTTCGGGCTGCCGGTGACCTGGGAGCTCGCGTGGGATCCTGACGCGCGCGAGCGGCTCCAGGCGATTCCGTCGTTCGCCCGCGGAATGGTGGTCAGGGCGGTCGAGGCGTACGCGCGGGGCCGCGGCCAGGCGGTCGTGACCCGGGAGCTTCTGGCCGAGGTCCGGGCGACGTGGGGCGGTCGCTTCCGGCCGTCCTCCCCGTGACCGCCATCGAGCGGCGATTCCGGCAGGCCGCGTGGACGTACCTCGGATACGGCATCGTCTACTGGCTCACCGCGCTCTATCTCCAACTCGCGGTCTTTCCCGTGCGCGGCCGGCCGCTCGTCTGGTTCGGCGTCGGCGCACTGATCGCCGTGGGCGTCCCCCCGCTCCTCTACCGCCGGCGTCGATGGTTCGAGCGCTGGGTGCTCTCGCGGCGCGACTGCACGCGCATCCTCGCCGTGCTCGTCGCGATCCGGGCGCTGTACGTCGCGCGCCTGGCGCTCGTCGGCGCCGAGTCGACGCGCATGCCGGCCTTCGGCGGCGGAGTGCCGCCGAGCCCCCTCGGCGCCTGGCTCATGGCGCTCGTCGCCGCGCTCACCGCCACCATGCTGGCGCGCGCGGCCTGGCAGGGCGAGCCGAGTGACGTCTCGTCACGAGGCGAGCCGTGATGCGTGAGTCGGGCGAGCCCACGCGCCGCCGCGACCGGCGGCGAGCGATGACGGGGTCCTCCGGGGGCGCCGCGTGAAAAAGTACACGGACATCGCGGGGGACGGCGGCTCGAACATCGTCGCCCAGGTCGAGGCTCAGCAGCGGAGGCTCAGGGAGCGACTCGCCAGCGTCCGCGCCATCGTCGCGATCGTGTCGGGCAAAGGCGGCGTCGGCAAGTCGTCGCTCACCGCGAACCTCGCGTGCGGCCTGGCGCAGAGCGGCCTCCGCGTCGGCGTCCTCGACGCGGATCTCAACGGGCCCACGATGGCGAAGATGCTCGGCGTGCGTGGCCAGCGCCTCGTCCTGGCCTCGGGGGGCGTCGAGCCGCCGCGGACCACACTCGGCGTCAAGGTGATGTCCATGGACCTGCTGCTCCCGTCGGACTCGGCTCCCCTCGAGTGGAACGCGGTGACCCAGGCCGAGGCCCATACCTGGCGCGGCGCGATGGAGGCCAGCGCGCTCCGCGAGTTCCTCACGGACACGAACTGGGGCGAGCTCGACCTGCTGCTGCTCGACCTGCCGCCGGGCACGGACCGGCTCGTTACGCTCGCCTCGCTGGTCGAGCGCCTGGCCGGGACCATCGTCGTCACGATTCCGTCGGACGTCTCGCATCTCGTCGTGAGGAAAGCCATCACGGTGGCGAGTCAGGTCAAGGCGCCGGTTCTTGGCCTCGTCGAGAACATGGCCGGGCTGTTTCCCGGCCCGGACGCCGCCGTGCTCGCCCGCGACGCGGACATCCCCCTCCTCGGGCGCGTGCCCTTCGACCCGGCGCTCGCCGCCGCGGCGGATCGCGGCGAGCCCTTCGTCGCGGTCGCGCCCGAGAGCGCCGCCGCCCGCGCGCTCCTGGCGGTCGCCGCCGACCTTCGGCAGCGCCTCCTCAGCGGCAGCTGACGCCCGACGCGGGCTGGTCGTTGGCGAGCTGGAAGGTCTTGAGGAAGTCGTCCTCCCACGCCCGGAGCGGGATCCGCCCGAGCGGCGTCTCGCCGTCGTACCCGAACACCGCGGCGCGCGCCGCCAGCGCGGTGATGCTCACGCGTCCCGCGACGTACTCGGCGACGGTCGGTCGGTCCGCGAAGACCGCGATCGTCTCGTGCACCGGTGGCGCCGGGGGCTGGCTCGTGGGCTTGAGCCAGCCGACGATCACCGAGAAGCCGTCGACGAGCGAATCGGTGACCAGCTCCCTGCGCTGCGCCATGCGCCGCAGCATGGCCCCGACGTAGCGCGAGAACATGGCCGAGGCCCGCTCCTCGAGCGTGAGCGCCGCGAACTGCGGCGACCGGTCCTGCACGATGAAGATCCGGAGCGAGAGATAGCGGTTGTCCTGCGACTGGACGAGGTGCTTGGGCCGGAAGAAGCCGATCGACTCTTTGGAGACGTCCAGCCAGGGCAGGCAGTGATAGATCCCCGCGTTGAGGTCGCGCAGCACGGGCGCGTACTTCTGCGCGAGCGCGCGCGCCTTCTGCGACGTGTACTCGTCGACGGGGAGGATGCGGTCGTCGAGGGGCGCCGCGACGGCGCGCCCGACGACGCTGAGAGCGAGCGCCACGGCTGCCGTGAGCAGCCTAGCGCTCAAGAATCTGTTCCTGCCTCACCGTGATGGGCCGACCCCACCAGTTCTGCGCTCGCGCCGCGTCGAGGTCCTCTCGCGTCACCCGCGGGCTCGTGCCCGGACGGTTCTTCACCGAAAATCGATAATGCTCGATCGACGCGAAGTGGGCCGGGTTCTGGCTCCAGGTCGCCCACTCGTCAGTCGTCGCGCAGCCAGCCGACAGGAGGAGCGCCGTCCCGGCGAGGAGCAGGCGCCCGTTTCTACCTCGCATGTGTCAACCTCCTCTGCGTTTTGGATGCGGCCATGCTACCGTCGTCGTCGCGCCTGGTCAATCCGGGATCGTGCTAGACTCAACACGGAGCTCGTCGAGGAGATTCGCAATGCTCACGATCCACGCGTTGCCCGACGGCCCGCGACGGCCCATCCTCATCATGGCGTTCAGCGGTTGGAACGACGCGGCCGAGGCTGCGACGACCGCCTCGCGCTACCTCGCCACCGCCTTCCACGCCGAGAAGTTCGCCGAGATCGATCCCGAGGAGTTCTACCATTTCGGTCTCTCCCGCCCCTACGTCCGCTTCAAGGCGGGCTCCGAGACGGAGCGGGAGATCGTCTGGCCCGCGACCGAGTTCTCGATCGCCCGGGCGTCGGACCTCGCGCGCGACCTGATCGTCGGCGTCGCGGCCGAGCCGCACCTCAAGTGGAAGACCTACTGCGCGACCGTGCTCGAGCTCGCGCGCCGGTGCGAGGCGACGGTGGTGCTGACGCTCGGAGCCCTCCTCGCCGAGGTCCCCCACACCCGCCCGGTCCGCCTCGTCGGCGGCGCCACGGACGCCGAGCTGGCCGCCCGGCTCGGCATCCGGCCGACCAAGTACGAGGGGCCCACCGGCATCGTCGGCGTGCTGAACACGATCTGTCGCGAGCAGGGGTTCACCGCTGCGAGCCTCTGGGCGAACGTGCCCCACTACATCTCGGGGATCGAGAACCCGAAGGCGACGCTCGCGCTCGTGCGGCGGGTGCTCCCGCTGCTCGGCACCACCCTGGATCTCGCCGACCTCGAGAGCGCGGTGAAGCAGTTCGACCAGAACCTGACCGAGATCGTCCGGCAGAACGCCAAGATCGCGAACTACATCAAGAAGCTCGAATCGCGCGACGCCGAAGAGCCGTCCGCCGAGCCGGCCCAGGGGAGTGACCTGCCGCCGGCCTCGGAGCTCGTTGCCGAAATCGAGCAGTTCCTGCGGCAGCAGCGGCCGGAGTGAGCGGGGTCGCGCGCGCGGGTATCCTCGCCGGCTGTGTCGCCGTTGGTGTGCTGGCGGGGGACGGTGCGCGCGCGGGCGAGCGTGCCGACGCTGTCTGGCACCCGAAGGATCCGCGCGTCGGCGACGTCGCGTGGCTCCACGTGCGGAACCTGCCGGAGGCCGCGCGGGTCGAGGGCTCCGTTGGCGGGAGCCCGCTGACCTTCTTTCCCTACGCGGGCGGTCACGCCGCGCTCGTGGGGATCGACCTCGAGACCAAACCCGGCGCGCGTCCGTGGGGAGTGGCCGTCCTCGAAGGCGATCGGAAGCCGCGGACGGCGCGCGGCACCGTGAGGTTCGCGCCGCGGCGGTTTCCGGTGGAGCGCCTCACGCTCCCGCGGGCGATGGTGGACCTCGACTCCGACACGGAACGCCGCGCGCTCGCGGAGGCCCAGCGGCTCACGGCGGTGTTCAGAACCGTCACCGTCGAGCGTCTCTGGCGCGGCCGGTTCACACGCCCCGTCGGGGGAACGGTGCCCGGCACCGGCTTCGGCGCCCGGCGGATCATCAACGGCGCGCCGCGCTCACCTCACGGCGGGATCGACTACTCGGTGCCCCTCGGGACGCCGGTCGTCGCGGCCAACACGGGCCGCGTGGCCCTCGTCGCCGAATTCTTCTTCCCCGGCCGCCTGGTCGTGCTCGACCACGGTCTCGGTCTCTACACCCTCTACTTCCACCTGGACTCGGTGGCCGTCAGCGAGGGCGAGCGCGTCGAGCGCGGTCAGACGCTCGGGTCGGTGGGGGCCAGCGGCCGGGCGACCGGCCCGCACCTGCACTTCGGGAGCCAGGTCGGCACCGCGCGGGTGGACCCGGCGGCCCTCCTGGGCCTCGCCCTCGGCGACTAGTCAACGGCTGGGGGAGCGGCGCCGCTCCCCCCGTCCGACGCGCTCCTAGCGTCGCCGCCGAGCCTTGCCCCGGGCCTTCTTCGCCTTCCCCGTAGTCTTCCGCCGCGCGGTTACCTTCTTCTTCGCCTTGCGCTTGGGCTTCGCCTTCGCCTTGGGCTTGGCCGCCTTCGCGGGCGGTCGCGGGGCCGACGGCATGCTCGGCCCGGGCGACGTCATGGGCGGCATGGGCGAGGGCGGGGCCGGGGCAGGCATCCAGGGCTGGGGCTCACCGAACGTTCGTTCCATCGTCTCCTCCCTGTGCGGCAGCGTTGGCTGGCGCTTGCCCTACCCTGCCGTCCGCTCCCGGCGAGCGCAAGAGAGAAATTAGAGCGCGATTCTCCGCCTGACGCGCGCCGCCTCGGCGGCGAGCGTGGTGTCGGACCAGACGGCGAGCGCCGAGCGAGCGAGCAGCGCGCGCACGGTACCGCGGGGAATCTTGATCGGCGCCGTGACCGCGAGCGGATCCGGGTGGGCGGCGAGCGCGGCAAGCGTCGCCCCGCCGATCAGGAGGGGCCACGCGCACGCGAGCCGCATCCGCCACTCGAGACGCGGGATCGCGAGCGTGTAGCGCCACGCGACGTCATAGTGGGCGAGCGCGCTCGTGAGAAGCCGCCGATAGAGTGGGCGCACGCGGGCTCCGGCGCCGGGCTCGAGGAGGTCCTTCGGGACGAGGCCGAGAGCCCAGAGGTCGGCCGAGGGCAGGTAACAGCGGCCGTGTCGGAGGTCGCTCGGGACGTCGCGGAGCACGTTGGTCATCTGGAGCGCCTTGCCGAAGCTCACGCCCGCTCGACTCTTCTCGCGCGGGTCCCAGCGCCGGAGCCGTGGGCGGTGGGCGACGCAGAGCGCCGTCCAGAAGGGGCCGACGCAGCCGGCGACGAGGTACGTGTAGCGGTCGAGCTCGTCGAGCGTGTCGAGCGCGGCCAGGCTCGCGGCGTCCTCCCCGGGGAAGCGCGCGAGGTCGAAGAGCATGCCGGTCGTCAGCGTGGCGAGGACCGCCCGGACTTCGACGCGATCCTCGGCCGGGAGCGCTTCGAGGCGCGCGAGCGCCTCGCCGAGACGCTCGAGGAGCCGCCGCTCCGCGGCGTGGGCCTGGTGTGGCGCGCAGGCGCGGGCCACCGCGGCGACGTCGGATGCTTGGCCGGCGCAGGCGCGCCGGAGCGTCTCGACGTGGCGCACGCGCTCCTCCCGCGCGATCAGGCGCGTGTCGGCGACGGTGTCGGCCGCGCGCGCCAACAGGTACGCGAGGCCGATGGGCTCGCGGAGCGGGCGCGGCAGGATGACGAGTGAGAGGTAGAAGCTCCGGCTGACCCGCCGCAGGAGGTCGCGCAGCAGGTCGTCGGCCATCCTACTCGTAGTCGAAGGGGCGCTTCGGCGGGTCGGGCGAGTCCTTCGCCTTCTTCAGGCCCTCCTGGAACTTGCGGTCGAGGAGCTTGCCCTTCTGCCCTTCCGCCTCGACGCCCTGGCGGAAGCGCTCCTCGATCTGGGCGGAGCGCCTGCGCAGCTTGTCGAGCGCCCCGCCGAGGTCGGCGACCGAGCGCGTCGGCGGCGGCGGCTCGTGCGCGATCACGGCCCGGAGCTCTGGGTCCAGCGTGAGCTTGGCCTTACAGCACGGGCACTCGACGGTGAAGGACTTGCTGGTCACGTGCCCACCGTAGCAGCGCCCCGGGGGACGGTCAAGCAGCGCTGTGGCGTTGTGCAGCGGCGGCGCTGCCGCGAGGTCTGCCGCGAGGTCTTGACCGCGCCGGAGACCGCCGTTACACTCGCGCCGCTCCACACCATTCCACCCTCGAAGGAGAGACGAGTATGCTGCGAATCCTGGGGATCCTCCTGGTCTCGCTCACGCTCACCGCGACCGCGTCCGCGCAACTGATGGACAAGAAGGCCCTCACGCTCGACACGGTGAAGAAGCTCGCGGCGGCGGCCGAATCCGAGGCGGCGAAGAACAGCTGGCGGATGGTCATCGCCGTCGTAGATGAGGGCGGCCATCTACTCTATCTCCAGCGGGCCGACGAGACGCAGGCGGGCAGCGTCGACGTCGCCATCAAGAAGGCGCAGTCGGCCGTCATGTTCAAGCGGCCGACCAAGGTCTTCGAGGACGCCGTCGCGGGAGGGCGCACCGCGATCCTCGGCCTCAGCGGCGCCATGCCCATCGAGGGCGGCGTGCCGATCATGCTCGACGGCAAGCTCCTGGGCGCCATCGGCGCCAGCGGCGGGACGGCGCCGCAGGACGGCCAGGTCGCGAAGGCGGGGGTGGACGCGCTGCCCCATCTCCTCGGCAGGTAGGGGCGCGGCGGCTCCGCCCTCGTGCGACAATGCCGCCGATGGCGGAGCTCACCAACGACTTCTCCTGGTCGCGGAGCCGCGACAACGCCTTTCAGGAGTGCAAGCGCAAGTACTACTACCACTATTACGGCGCCTGGGGAGGCTGGGACGCGGCGGCGGCCCCGGAGGTCCGACGGCTTTACGTCCTGAAGCAGCTCGCCTCCCGCCAGCAGTGGGCCGGGCGCGTCGTGCACGACGCGGTCGAGATGGCCTTGCACGCCTTCGCCCAGGGCCGGGACATCCCCGTCGAGCCCTTCATCGCCGACGTCATCGAGCGGATGCGGGGCGAGTGGCGTTCCTCCAAGGCGGGCCACTACCACGACACGCCAAAATCGACCGCGCTCTTCGAGCACGAGTACCGGGTGGAGCTCCAGCCGGAGGCGTGGCAGGCGCTCAGCCGCAACGTCGCCGTGTGCCTGCGGAACTTCTTCCACCTGCCGCTCACCGGCGAGATCCGCAAGACCGCGCCCGAGCACTGGTCGATCGAGCACTGGTCGAAGGTCTTCGACTTCGAGGGCACGGCGGTGTGGGTCGCGCCCGACTTCGGCTTCTGGACGCACGAAGAACGCCTCGCCCTCGTCGACTGGAAGACGGGCGGGACCTCCGCGGACGGCGCGGCCTTCCAGCTGGGGTGCTACGCCCTGTATGCCCACGACGTCCTCGGCGTCGAGCCCGCGCGCGTGGACCTCTTCGAGGCGAACCTCCGCGGGCCCGAGGTCACGCCTGTCCACTGGAGTGACGAGCGGCTCGAGGCGGTCCGCGAGCAGCTCCGCCTCTCGATCCGGTCGATGAAGGCCTACCTCGCGGACCCGGAGGCGAACGTCGCGGCCGTCGCCGACTTCGAGAAGACCGAGGATCTGCGAATCTGTCGCTGGTGCAATTTCCGGGCGGTGTGCCGTCCCGAGCTCGGCGCCCGAGGGGGAGGAGAGTGACGTGAGGGAGAACACGCTGAAGACGATCTGGGCGCGGGGCGAGGCGGTCGTGAACGGGTGGCTGTCGATTCCGAGCGCGTTCTCCGCTGAGGTCATGGCCCACCAGGGGTTCGACTCCCTCACCGTGGACATGCAGCACGGCGTCGTCGACTACCAGGTGGCCGTCACGATGCTCCAGGCGATCTCGACGACCCCGATGATCCCGCTGGCGCGCGTCCCCTGGAACGATCCGGCGCGCGTCATGAAGATCCTCGACGCGGGCGTCTACGGCGTCATCTGCCCGATGATCAACACGCGGGCCCAGGCGGAGGCGCTGGTTGCCGCGTGCAAGTACGCGCCCCGCGGCTACCGGAGCTGGGGTCCCGTGCGGGCGTCGATCTACGCGGGCGGCGACTACGGCGACCACGCCAACGACGACTTGATCGTCATGCCGATGATCGAGACGGCCGAGGCCGTGAAGAACATCGACGCGATCCTGACGGTCCCCGGTGTTGATGCGGTCTATGTCGGCCCCTCGGACCTGTCGCTGACGCTCGGCTGCAAGCCGCGCCTCGACCAGACCGACCCGCCCGTCGTGGAAGCCCAGCAGAGAATCGTCGAGGCGTGCAAGCGCCACGGCGTCGTCGCGGGCATCCACAACGCGACCGCGGCCTACGCGCTGAAGATGATCGCCGCGGGCTACCAGTTCGTCACGCTCGCCAGCGACAGCCGCTTCCTGGCCGCCAAGGCCGCCGAGGAGGTCGCCGCCGTGCGAAAGACCGGCGTCCGGGCCGGGAAGCTGCCGGCGTACTGATCTTGGGGGACCGTTGGCTGGCGTGATGGCGAGACTCGACGGGCAGGTCGCCATCGTCACCGGGGGCGGCAGCGGCATCGGCCGCGAAACCGCCAGGCTGCTTGCCGCGGAGGGCGCGCACGTCGTCGTCGCCGGCCGGCGCAAGCCGCCGCTCGATGACGTCGTCGGCGAGCTCCACAAGGCGGGCGGGAAGGCGACCGCCCGGCAGGCGGACGTCTCGAGGCACGGCGCGGCGGCCGCGCTCGCCCACTGGACGCTCGCGACGCTCGGCCGGGTCGACGTCCTCGTCAACAACGCCGGCCACTCGAGCAAGACCCGCTCGATCCGCTGGGTGAGCAAGGACGAATGGGATAGCGTGCTCGACGTCAACCTGAACGGCGTCTACGCGCTGACCCAGGCCGTGCTCCCGAGCATGCTCGAACGCGGAGGCGGGACGATCGTCACCGTGTCGTCGGTCGCCGCGCTCCGGCCGGGGCTCATCGGCGGCGCGCCGTACGGCGCGGCCAAGGCTGCCGTCCGGAATCTGATGTCCCACATCCACACGGAGCTTCGCGACAAGGGGATCCGCGCAACGACGATCATGCCGGCGGAGGTGGATACGCCGATCCTCGAGAACCGGCCGCTGCCGCCGGACGCGAAGGCGCGGGCGACGATGATGCAAGCGGAGGATGTGGCGCGCGCGATCCTCCTGTGTGTCACGCTGCCGGCGCGCACGGTGATCGAGGAGATCGTCATGAGCCCGACGATCCCGCGCGACATGAGCGCGGACATCGCCGCGGCGAGCCGCGCGGGCGCGCCGCCGGGTGGGCCGTAGGGGGCGGCGGTCATGGCCGAGCCGGGGTTCACGCTCATCGACGACGGCCGCGCGGTCGAGGTGGCCTATGGAGACGGCTTCGAGCGGGCGAGACGGGCGCAGGACGCGGGGCGCCCGGTCGCGCTCGACCTCGACGAGCGCGCCGCGTACCTCGGCGTGCCCGCGGCCGTGCGCGCCGCGGCGCTCGTCTCGCTGGAGGCGCCTGACTTCACGCTGCCGGATCTCGACGGCCGCCCGCACACGCTCTCAGCCCACCGCGGGGCGAAGGTGCTCCTGGTCGCCTACGCGTCCTGGTGAGGGTGCCGTCTCGACCTGCCCGTGTGGCAGGCGGTCCATGAGGAGCTCCGGGGCTTCGGCTTCAGCGTCGTCACCGTGGCGCTCGATCGGAGTCCCGCGGACGCTCGCCCCTGGATCGACGCCGCCAAGCCCGAGCACCCGTCCCTGATCGACACGCGGCACGTCGTCGCGGATCTCTACAACATGGTCAACGTGCCGACGATCGTCTGGATCGACGAGCGCGGTCGGATCGTTCGTCCGAACGACGTGGCTTTCGGTACCGACACGTTCAAGCACATCACCGGGCTCGAGGCCGCGAAGCACCTCGGGGCGTTGAGGGCCTGGGTGCGGGGGGAGGCGCCGCCCCTTCCCAAGGCGCGGACACAGGCGCTCCAGTCCCTGCCCACCGACACGGACCAGCAGGCGCGGGCCGAGTTCGGCCTGGGCCGGTGGCTCTTCGAGTGCGGGCGTTCGGAGGCCGCCGCGCGTCACTTCGAGCGGGCGGGGGAGCTCGCGCCGCACGACTTCACGATCCGACGCGGTACGATGCCGCTGCGCGGGATCGACCCGATGGGACCCGCGTTCCGCGAGATGCTCGGCGCGTGGACGAAGGCAGGGAACCCCTACTATCGACCCCTTCCGGAGTAGACCATGGGCATGCTCGACGGCAAGGCGGCACTGGTGACTGGAGGAGGGCGCGGGATCGGCCGGGGGGTCGCGCTCGCCCTCGCCCGGGCCGGGGCGCGGGTCGTCGTCAACGACCTCGGCGCGAGCCTCGCGGGCGAGGGCGGCGACGCGCGGCCGGCCGCGCAGGTGGTGGACGAGATCGTCAAGGCCGGCGGCGCGGCGGTGCCGAACTTCGGCTCGGTCGCGGACGTCGCCGAGGCGGCGTCGATGGTCGAGCAGGTGATCCGAACGTACGGGCGGATCGACATCCTCGTGCACGTCGCCGGCATCCTGCGCGACCGGATGGTCTTCAACATGACCGAAGCGGAGTGGGACGCGGTGATCGCCGTCCACCTCAAGGGCATGTTCAACGCGGTCCGGGCGGCCTCGATCGCGATGCGCGAGACGTGCGGCGGGCGGATCATCAGCATGTCCTCGGTCTCCGCGCTCGGCGCGCCGGGCCAGCCGAACTACGCCGCGGCCAAGGCGGGGATCCTCGGGCTCACGTGGTCCACCGCCAACGCCCTCGCCAAGTACGGTGTGACGACGAACGCGATCCTCCCGAGCGGTGCCACCCGCATGATCGACTCCACGCCGCGCGGCCGCGAGGTCTTCGCCGAGACCGGCAAGTGGCCAAGCGAGCTGGCGGCCGAGACCGAACGCGACCCCGACAACGTCGCGCCCCTCGTCGTCTACCTGGCGAGCGACGGCGCCCAGCACGTCAACGGCCAGGTGTTCCACTCATTCGGCTACGGCTACACGCTGGTCGCCCAGCCCCAGGCGGTGCGCCGCCTCGAGGCCGACCGGCGTCTCACGCCGGACGAGCTGGCGACGCTCTTTCCGTCGACCCTCGGCCGGGGCCTCAAGCCACCGCCGGGCACGCTCTTCGGCAAGACCCTCCACGAGCGTCCCGCCGGAGAGTGGAAGGAGCTCGCTCACGGTATGCGGTTCTGGCAGTCGCCCTGGGAGGAGCCGTGAAGACCGTCCTGATCGTCTGCCACGCGAACACGTGTCGGAGCGTGATGGCCCAGGCACTGCTCGAAAAGATGCTCACGGAGCGGAACGGCCGCGTGCGGGTCAGGTCGGGCGGCATCGGTCACACCGCGCGCGACGGCATGATCCCGTCCCTCGACGCGCGCCTGCTGCTCCGCGAGGACGGGATCCACCTCTCGGAGACCGAGATCCTCTCCACGAACCTCCGCCAGCACCGAGAGGTCGTCGCCGCCGCCGACCTGATCCTGACGATGACCGCGCTCCAGAAGCGCGAGCTCCGCGCCCTCGCCGAGGCCGACGGGCGGCCGGTGTTCACGCTCAAGGAGTTCGTCGGCGAGGACGGCGACATCGCGGACCCGGTCGGCCAGGACGAGGACGTGTACCGCGCCTGTCGCGACGAGATCAAGCGCTGCCTGGAGAAGGCGATCGACCGACTGCTCACTACCACGCCCGGACTTCCTTGAGAAAGCTCTCGTCGGAGGTCCTACGCGAGCGCCGGCGGAGCAGCCGGACATACGCCACGCTGTCCTTGAGGTCCGTGTGACCGTACGGATTGAGTTTTTCTTGCACGATCTCCTCGAGTAGGTGACGGGATAGACGCAGCGTCGCCTCGCGGTCTTTACGAGGAAACGCTTCAGACCTGCGTCGAACGAAAGTGTCCACTTCTCGCGCCGCGCGGCCGTTCGTGCCATACCCGACACCTCCTGACGTACGCAAATTATACGTATAACCGACCACGTCAGAGCGTTGAAGGCTGGCAGGTCGGGAAACCGCGCCCGCACCTGGCCGTCCCGTTCGCCACGACGGTCGCCCCCTCAGCCGCGGGCTTAGACCAAGCGGCTCTCGCTCGGCCCCGGAAGACCTCCGCGCATCTCCATTGACAGGCTCGCAGCAAGGGTATGTAGTCAGGCCCGCCGGGAGGAGACCATGGGGCGGAGAACGCCGCTGATCCTCGCCCTCGCCCTTGTCGCGAACCTGCTCGCCGTGCCGCTCGCCGTCGAGGCGCAGCAGCAGAGTGGTGCGAAGCCTACCGGGAAAAGCGTGCGTGTGGGTCTTTTGGCGTCCGGTCCGGCGCCCGGCGTTCCGTCTCTCAACGAGGCCTTTCGAGAAGGGCTCCGCGAACTTGGTTACGTCGAAGGCCAGAACCTGACGATCGAGTGGAGATGGGCGGAGCATCGATACGAGCGGTTACCGGAGTTGGCGGCAGACCTTGTGCGTCTTGGTGTCGATGCCATCTTCACTCCCAGCGACCAGGCAGCCGTGGCCGCCAAGCAGGCGACCCGGACGATTCCCATTGTGTTCAGTGGCTCAGCCGACCCGGTGGCGAGCCAGTTCGTCGTCAGCCTTTCACGCCCTGGCGGCAATATGACGGGTCTCACGCACACAGGGACGCAGCTAACCGGAAAACGACTGAGCTTCCTCATGGAGGCCGTCCCGAAGCTTTCCCGGATAGCCATTCTGTCGAACCCATTGCCTTTTGCCCATCATCTGCACGTTAGTCTCGATTCCGCCCGTGCGCTCGGTCTACAGTCTCAGGTGTTCGAGGCGCGCCGCCCGCAAGATTTCGCAGGGGTGTTTCATGAAATGGTGCGGAATCGCGCCCAGGGCGTGCTTTTGCTGCCCGACAGCACCTTCTTTATAGCGCACGTCCAACTAGGAGAACTCGCCCTGCAGCATCGACTCCCGATGATCGGGTGGCGACCTGACTTCGCCCTCGCTGGCGGTCTCATGGCATACGGAGCAAGCGCGACCGCAGACTTCCGGCGCGCCGGCGCGTTGGTCGGGAAGATTCTGAACGGCGCCAAGCCATCGGACCTTCCGGTGGAGGAGCCAGAAAAGGTCGAGCTCGTGATCAACCTCAAGACCGCAAAGGCGCTCGGCCTCACGATCCCGCAGTCGCTGCTGTTCAGGGCGGATCAGGTGATCGAATGATGGACAGGCGCACGTTCCTCTGCGGGCTAACGATGGGGACGCTGTCCGCGCCACTCGCCGCAGACGCGCAGCAGGCGGGGAAGATGTACCGGATCGCGTTCGTGCACCCCTCGACGCCTGTCGCCGACCTGACCGAGGAAAAGGGCCCCCGTTTTTACAAGGCGCTCTTCTCCGAGCTGCGTCGCCTCGGTTACGCGGAAGGGAGGAACCTCGTGGTGGAGCGGCGCTTAGTGAGGAGGGCATACGGGGCGCTACGGCGATCTCGCCCGCGAGGTGGTCCAGCTCAAGCCAGGGGCCGTCCGGCTGGGTGATGCGCGAGGCCGCCCAGCAGGCCGGGCTGACACTCGTTGAGGCGCCGCTCGGCGACCCCATCCAGGAGCCGGAGTATCGGCGGGCGTTCGGCTTGATGGTTCGTGAGCGCGTGAAGGCGTTCCTCGTCGTCGATGCGGTCGAGAACTTCACGCATCGCCGGGTCATTGTCGAGCTGGCCAAGCAGGCTCAACTGGCCGCAGTGTATCCTTGGCGGGAGTTTGTGGAGTCCGGTGGCCTCATGGCGTACTCGACAGAGATCGCAGAGCTCTATCGCGGCGCGGCGGGCTACATCGCCCGGATATTTGAGGGAGCACATCCAGGCGAGCTGCCGTACCAGCAGGCCACGAAGTTCGAATTGGTGATCAATCTCAAGACCGCGAAGGCCATGGGGCTGACGATCCCGCAGTCGCTGCTGGTGCGAGCGGATCAGCTCATCGAATGAACCGGCGAACGTTCCTCTGCGTGCTCGCGCTTTGGACGACGTCCGGCCTGATGGCGGAGCTTCCTCTGGAACAGCCGATCCGGTACGAGTTCGTCATCAACATGAAGACCGCCCGGGCCCTCGGGCTCACGATCCGCCAGTCGCTGTTGATACGTGCCGACCAGGTGATCGAATAGTGGAGCGGTACCGATAAGGCGATCGAGTGACGAGCGACGCCTAATCGGACCTCCGTCACGAATCTCCCCACGGTCGTGAATCCGGAATTGATCTGCCCGTGCTATCTTCTCGCCATGAGCCTGCTGACCCGAACTGGACTACCCGCCGTTGTCCTGCTGCTTCTCGGTGCGACATCGGTCCTGCCCGACGACGCGCTCGCCCAGCCGGCGAAGCGCTTTCGCATCGGGGTCGTCAACACGACGCTCGCCGCGAACTCTCCGATGGTCGAGGGGCTCCGGGCCGGGCTCAAGGAGCTCGGGCTTCAGGAGGACGACGTGAGCTTCGACGTCCGCTTCACGCGCGGCGACGTCAGGGCCCTGTCGAGAGCGGCGGAGGAGCTCGCAAAGGCCGGGGTGGACATCATCTTCGCCAACGGCGACGCCGCCGCACGGGCCGCGAAGGCCGCCACGCTCACGATCCCGATCGTCTTCACCGCCGTGCCCGACCCGGTCGCCGCGGGCCTCGTCAGGGACCTCGCGAAGCCCGACGGCAACCTCACGGGCGTGTCGAGCCTCACGACCGACCTGGTGCCGAAGCGCCTCGAGATCCTCAAAGCGCTGGCGCCGAATGTCGGCCGCGTACTTTCCGTCTATCAGCCCGACGACGCCGCGTCCCGCGCCGCCGCGGAAAAGGCGAAGGCCGTGGCGACCCAGTTCAAGGTCGCCGTGCTGGATCGTGCGGTGCGCGACCCCGCGGACGTGGAGCGCGCGATGCAGGAGCTCCGTCCCGGCGACGGTCTCTTGCCGCCGGACCTCGGCTCGCTCGCGATCCCGGGACGGATGCTCGAGCTGTCGCGCGCGCGGAAGATCCCCGCCGTCTTCCCGACTGCGCTGTGGATCCAGCAGGGCGCGCTCGCCGCCTACGGCTCGGACCCGTACGCGGAAGGGATCCAGGCCGCCGGCATCGTCGCCAAGATCCTCAAGGGCGCCAAAGCCCAGCAGCTCCCGGTCGAGGGGGCCCGGAAGCTCGTCCTCGCGATCAACAAGGGGACCGCGGCCGCCCTGGGCCTCCAGGTGCCAGCCGAGCTACTCACGCGCGCGGACCGCATCGTCGAGTGATGCGGTGAGCGCCACGTGATCCGCCACGGACGCCTCTTCGGCAAGTACGTCGCCCTGATCACGCTCCTCGTAAGCGGGTCGCTGCTCGTGAGTGGCGTGGTGGAGATCTACTTCTCGTACCAGGAGAACAAGGCGGCGCTCCTCGGCGTCCAGCGGGAGAAGGCCCTGGCGGCCGCCTCGACGATCGAGCAGTTCATCAGGGAGATCGAGCGCCAGATGGGCTGGACCACGCAGCCCGTGCTCGGCCCGCCGGCCACGCGGATGGATCAGCGTCGCGTCGACTACCTTCGACTCCAGCGCCAGGCTCCGGCCATCACCGAGCTGAGCTACCTCGATCCCGGCGGCCGCGAGCAGCTTCGCGTCTCGCGCCTCGCGATGGACGTGGTCGGCAGCGGGACGGACTTTTCGCGCGAGCCGAAGTTCCTCGTGCCGAAGGCCGGCCGAGCCTTCCACGGCCCGGTTTACTTCCGCAAAGAATCCGAGCCGTACATGACGATCGCCCTCGGCGGCGGCCCGAAGGCCGGCGTGACCGTCGCCGAGGTGAATCTGAAGTTCATCTGGGACGTCGTCTCGCAGATCAAGAGCGGGAAGGCGGGCCACGCCTACGTCGTGGACTCTCGCGGCCAGCTCATCGCGCATCCCGATATCAGCCTCGTGCTCCAGAAGACGGACCTCGCCGCGCTGCCCCAGGTGCGACAGGCTCGCGCGGCGCCGGCCGCCCTGGCCGACGCCGAGACGGTGACGATCGCTCACGACCGCGAGCGTCGACCGGTGCTCACCGCCTTCGCGACGATCGCGCCGCTCGGCTGGTCGGTCTTCGTCGAGCAGCCGCTGGGCGAGGCCTTCGCGCCGCTCTACGCCTCGGCGATCCGGACGGTGATCCTCCTGCTGCTCGGCGTCGCCCTCGCCGTGGTCGCGAGCCTCTTTCTCGCGCGACGGATGGTGACGCCCGTCCAGACGCTCCAGGCGGGGGCGGCGCGGATCGGCGCGGGCGAGCTCGGCCACCGGATCGAGATCAAGACGGGCGACGAGCTGGAGGCGCTCGCCACGCAGTTCAACAGCATGACCGCCCAGCTCCAGGAGTCGTACGCGACCCTCGAGGGCAAGGTCGAGGAGCGCACGCGCGAGCTCAGCAAGTCGCTCGAGCAGCAGACGGCAATCGCCGAGATCCTGCGCGCGATCTCGAGCTCGCCGACCGACATCCAGCCCGTGCTGGACGCCGTTGCCGAGAGCTCGGCACGCCTCTGCGAGGCCCTTGACGCGACCATTCTGCTCCGCGACGGCGACGACGTGGTGCCGCGGGCCCACTTCGGCCCGCTCGGAGCGCCGGTCGGACAGCGACAGCGCCTGAGCCGAGCGTGGGTCACCGGACGAGCGGTGCTCGACGGCCAGGCGGTCCACGTGGCCGATCTCACGCAGGTATCGGACGCCGAGTACCCAGAGGGCAAGGCGATGGCGCTCCGGTTCGGCCACCGGGCGACCCTGGCGACGCCTCTCATGCGCGAGGGGACCGCCATCGGCGCCATCCTCGTCCGCCGACGCGAGCCCCGCCCTTTCTCCGAGAAGCAGATCACGCTGTTGAAGACCTTCGCCGACCAGGCCGTCATCGCGATCGAGAACGTGCGCCTGTTCCAAGAACTGGAGGCGCGGACCCGGGACCTGGTGCGCTCGGTCGATGAGCTGAAGGCGCTCGGCGAGGTGAGCCGCGCGGTCAGCTCCACGCTGAATGTCGAGACCGTGCTCAACACGATCGTGTCGCGCGCGCGGCAGCTCGCCGGCGCGGACGGGTGCACGATCTATGAGTACGATGTGGGGGTCGAGGAGTTTCGCCTGCGCGCGGCCGACAATCTGGACGCGACGTTCGTCGAGACCGTCCGAGCGATGCCGCTCCGGAAGGGCGAGGGCGTCATGGGTCGCGCCGCAGAGACCCGCGAGCCGATCCAGATCTCGGACATCGCCGCGCCGGGCGTCTACCAGAGTCGGCTCCGCGACATCCTGCTCAGGGCCGGCTACCGTGCGCTCCTCTCCGTCCCCCTCCTCCGCGAGGGCCAGATTATCGGGAGCCTCTCGCTGAATCGGAAGGCGCCCGGCGAGTTCCCCGCCGAGGTGGTCGAGCTCCTCAGGACCTTCGCGACCCAGTCCGCCCTCGCGCTGGAGAACGCGCGCCTGTTCCAGGAGCTGGAGGAAAAGAGCCGCCAGCTGGAGGTCGCCGACCGGCACAAGTCGGAGTTCCTCGCCAACATGTCGCACGAGCTCCGGACACCGCTCAACGCGGTGATCGGCTTCTCCGAAGTGCTGATCGAGCGGATGTTCGGCGAGGTCAACGCGAAGCAGGAAGAGTATCTACAAGACATTCTCGCCTCCGGCCGCCACCTGCTCTCCCTGATCAACGACATCCTCGACCTCTCGAAGATCGAGGCGGGTCGGATGGAGCTGGAGCTCGCCGACTTCCATCTGCCGCAGGCGATCGACAACGCGGTCACCCTCGTGCGCGAGCGCGCCATGCGCCGTGGGATCACGCTCGAGGTCGCGGTCGACGACCGACTCGGCGCTCTTCGTGGAGACGAGCGGAAGGTCAAGCAGGTCCTCCTCAACCTCCTGGCGAACGCGATCAAGTTCACTCCCGAGGGCGGACGGGTCGAGGTTCGCGCCGCCGCCGCGAACGGCGTCGCCGAAATCGCGGTGAGCGACACCGGCGTGGGCATCGCGTTCGAGGATCAGGAGGCTGTCTTCGAGGAGTTCCGTCAGGTCGGGACCGATTACGCGAAGAAGCACGAGGGCACGGGCCTCGGGCTGACGCTCTCGCGGAAGTTCGTCGAGCTGCACGGCGGCAAGATCTGGGTGAAGAGCCAGGTCCGCCAGGGCTCCACGTTCACCTTCACGCTCCCGCTGAAGCGTGACAAATGAGCTGAGGCGGGAGGTCATATGCCCAGCCGCAGAGAGTTCCTGAACCGGATCACGCTCGCAGGCGCGGCGACATTCTTGGGGGTGCGCCCCCTACCCGTCGCCGCCGAGCCCCCGCCGGAGACCACGCGGCTCCGACTGCTCCGGGCGCCCAGCATCTGCTGGGCGCCGCAGTACATCGCCGACGATCTGCTGCGGGCCGAGGGCTTCACCGACATCACGTACGTCGAGATGGCGACCGGGGCAGTCTCGGTACGACTCGCCGCCGGCGAGGCCGACATGAGCCTGAACTTCGTCGGGCCCAACATCATCCGAGTGGACGCGGGCGATCCGGTGGTGTTCCTCGCCGGGGTCCACGTGGGCTGCTTCGAGGTCTTCGGAAGCGACCGGGTCCAGCGGATCCGTGATCTGAAGGGCAAGACCGCCGTCGTCGATTCGCTGAGCGGCTCGCCGCACACCTTCTTCGCCACCATCGTCGCGCATGTGGGCCTCGACCCGCGCCGGGACATCAGGTGGATCACGCCCGAGTCTGCGCGTCCCGAGCTCGCCGGCGCTCGCCGCCTCCCTCCCATCGAGGAGTCGCTGCGCCTCTTCACCGAGGGAAAGGCGGACGCCTTCCTCGGCTTCCCGCCGCAGCCCCAGGAGCTGCGGGCGCAGAAGATCGGGCACGTGCTGGTCAACAGCGCGGCCGACCGCCCGTGGTCTCAGTACTTCTGCTGTCTCCTGACGGCGAGCAAGGCGTTCGTGCTCAGGCACCCCGTCGCGACCAAGCGGGCGCTCCGCGCGATCGTGAAGGCCGCCGACCTCTGCGCACTCGATCCGCAACGCGCCGCGCGTGCCCTCGTGGACAAGGGCTACACGCCGCGCTACGAGTACGCGCTCCAGGTCATGAAGGAGCTGCCGTACGGGAAGTGGCGCGAGTACGACCCGGAGGACACGCTCCGGTTCTACGCGCTGCGCCTGCACGAGGCCGGCATGATCAAGGCGAGTCCGCAGAAGATCCTCGCCCAGGCGACCGATTGGCGATTCCTCAACGAGCTGAAGAAGGAGCTGAACACATGATCCACCGACGCGCCTTCGTCCAGGGACTGAGTCTCCTGGGGGCCGCGAGTGTCCTCGACCTGCACCCTCGCCAGGCGGAGGGCGAGTCGGCACCGGAGACGACCAGGATCAGGCTGGTTCAGATCGCCGGCGTCTGTGTGGCGCCGCAATACGTCGCCGAGGAGCTGCTCAAGACCGAGGGGTTCAGCGACGTCCAGTACGTGAACCTCAAGGTGGGTGTCACGCCGTACGGGGAGATCGCCTCGGGCAACGTCGACATCAGCATGGCCTTCGTCGCACCGTTCATTATTCAGGTGGATGCAGGGCTCCCGATCGTGCTTCTCGGGGGGGTGCACGTCGGCTGTTACGAGCTGTTCGGGACGGACCGGGTCCGGGCGGTTCGCGATCTCAAGGGGAAGACCGTGGCGGTGCCCGAGCTCGGATCGCCCCACCACGTGTTCCTCGCGAGCATGGCGGCCCACGTCGGCCTCGATCCGGGCAAGGACATCAACTTCGTGACGTATCCGGTGGGCGAGACGATACGTCTGCTCGAAGCGCGCAAGATCGACGCACTGATGGCCTTTCCGCCGGCGGCCCAAGAGCTGCGGGCGAGGAAGATCGGCCACGTCATCGTCAACAGCGGGGTGGACCGGCCCTGGTCCCAGTACTTCTGCTGCATCGTCGCCTCGAATCGCGAGTTTGTCCGCAAGCACCCGGTGGCGACCAAGCGGGCGCTCCGCGCGATCTTGAAGGCGGCCAACCTCTGTGCCGTTGAGCCCGACCGGGCCGCTCGGCTGGTGGCCGACAAAGGGTACAACTACGCCTACGCCCTCCAGACGATGAAGGAGATCACGTACGCCAAGTGGCGGGACTACGACCCCGAAGACACGATCCGGTTTTACTCCCTGCGCCTCCACGAGGCCGGGATGATCAAGTCGAGCCCGCAGAAGATCATCGCCCAGTCCACCGACTGGCGCTTCCTCAACGAGCTGAAGAAGGAGCTGAAGGGATGACCACACGGCGGGCGTTCCTGCGCGGATTGGCGTACGGGGGCGCAGCCGGTCTGCTCGGCTTGAGATCACGGGCGGGGGCTGCCGAGCCGCCACCGGAGACGACCCGGATCCGCCTGTCGAAGGTACCCAGCGTCTGTGTGGCGCCCCAGTACGTGGCCGAGGAGTTTTTGACATCCGAGGGGTTCACCGATGTCCGCTACGTCGGCGAGAAGGGGGCGGGAGTCGGCGGCATCCCCCTCGCCAAGGCGATGGGCGCCGGTGAGGTCGACGTCGCCATGAACTTCGCTGCGCCGCTGGTCGTCTCCCTCGACGCGGGAGAGCCGATCGTACTCCTGGGCGGCGTGCACGTCGGGTGCTTCGAGCTGTTCGGGAGCGAGCGGGTGCGGACGATCAGCGACCTGAAGGGCAAGACCGTCGCCGTCCCCCAGCGGAATTCTCCCCAGCACACCTTCATCGCCAGCATCGTCAGCCAAGTCGGGCTCGATCCCAACCGGGACATCACGTGGCTGGAGCACCCACCGGCCGAGGCCAAGCGGCTTCTGGCGGAGGGAAAGATCGACGGCTTTCTCGGGTTCCCGCCCGACCCTCAGGAGCTGCGGGCCAGGAAGATCGGGCGGGTCCTGCTCAACAGCGCCGTCGACCGCCCCTGGTCCCAGTACTTCTGCTGCCTGGTCTCGGCCAACCGCGAGTTCGTTCGCAGACACCCCGTGGCGACCAAGCGCGCCCTCCGCGCCATCCTCAAGGGCGATCAGCTCTGCGCCGTGGAGCCGGGCCGGGGCGCGCGGGCATTTGCGGACCGGGGCTTCCCAGGCGCGCCGGCATATGTTCGCCAGGCGATGACGGAGATCCCGTTCGGCCGCTGGCGGGAGTACAACCCCGAGGAGACCGTGCGCTTCTACGCGCTCCGCCTGCGGGAAGCCGGGATGGTGAGGGGCAGCCCACAGAAGCTGATTGCCGACGGCACGGACTGGCGCTTCCTCAACGAGCTGAAGAAGGAGCTGAAGGGGTAGGAGGATCCATGCGCAGCCGGCGAGAGTTCCTTCGACAAGTCGCCGTGGCGGGGACCGCGGGGTGCCTGGGACTGCGCCCCGACGCGGCCGCCGCCGAGCCGCCGCCCGAGACCACGAGACTCCGGCTGATCCAGAGCTCCAGCATCTGCTGGGCGCCCCAATACGTTGCCGACACGCTGCTGAGAGACGAAGGCTTCACCGACGTGCAGTACGCCAAGCTCGCGGGGGGGGTCATCTCGGAAGCCCTCGCCGCGGGCGACGCCGACATCAGCATGAACTTCGTCGGGCCCAACCTCATCCGTGTGGCGCAGGGGGACCCGATCGTGTTTCTGGCGGGCGCGCACGTCGGGGGTGATCGAGTCCGCGCCATCCGCGACCTGAAGGGAAAGATCGTCGCCGTGGCGTGGCTGGGAGGCCCCGAGCACATCTTTCTCTCGAGCATGGTGGCGTACGTCGGGCTGGACCCCGGCAAAGACATCAACTGGGCGAGGTTCCCGCCGTCCGAGTCGATGCGGTTTCTCGAGGAGGGGCTGATCGACGCCTTCCTGGCGTTTCCGCCGAGCCCGCAGGAACTGCGGGCGAGGAACGTCGGACACGTGGTGGTCAACAGCGCGGTGGACCGGCCCTGGTCTCAATACTTCTGCTGCGTGGTGACGGGCACCCGCGAGTTCGTGCGCAAGTATCCCGTCGCCACCAAGCGCGCGCTGCGCGCCATCTTGAAGGCGGCCGACCTGTGCGCCCGCGAGCCGGAACGGGTGGCGCGGGTTCTCGTGGACAAGGGCTACATCAAGCAGTACGAGTACGCGCTCCAGGCGATGAAGGATGTCCCGTACGGCAAGTGGCGGGCGTACGACCCCGAGGACACGATCCGCTTCTACGCGCTCCGCCTCCACGAGGCGGGGATGATCAAGTCGAGCCCGCAGAAGATCATCGCTCAGTCGACGAACTGGCGCTTCCTCACAGAGCTCAAGAAGGAGCTGAAGGGCTGATGGGCGGTGGACAAAGAGCTGAAGGACTCGCGTGAGCCGTCTGAGACCCTGGAGCGTGGCGGCGCTCGTCGCCCTCGCGATCTGCGCCGCAGCCGCGCGCGTCGCGGGCCATGAGGCCAGGGGGGACGCGCGCCTCTCGAGGATCGGGCCGGCGCCGGAGTTCGCGCTGACGACTCAGGACGGTGCGCGCCTCTCGCTCCGGGACCTCCGCGGAAAGGTCGTCGCGGTCACCTTCGTCTATGCGAGCTGCGCCGACACGTGCCCGCTCCTGACGGCGAAGATGGCCGCGCTCCAGGCCAAGCTCGGCCCTGAGTTCGGCCCGCGGGTGTTCTTCGCGTCGGTGACGGTCGATCCCGAGCGCGACACGCCCGAGGTTCTCAGGCGCTACGCCCGGGCCCACGGCGCGAATCCGGCGGGCTGGGCGTTCCTGACGGGCTCGGCGGCCGAGATCCAGGACGTCGAGAGGCGGTACGGAGTCTACGCTCGGAAGAACCCGCACGGGGACGTGGACCACACGTTCCTCACCTCGCTGATCGACAGGGACGGGGTCCTCCGCGTACAGTACCTGGGAGTGCGGTTCGACCCCGACGAGCTGCTCGGAGACGTGCAGAGTCTGCTGCGGGAGATGGGGCGGCCGTGATGGCGTGGGTGATCAGACTCGTCGCGCGGATGCCCATCAGGGTCCACGCCAAGCTCCTGGCGGCGTTCCTCGCCATCGTGGTGCTGCTCATCACGGTGGGCGCGGTCGGCCTGCAGACGCTGAGCGCCGTGAACCGCCGCGCCGAGAATCTGGTCCAGCTCCAGCGCAAGATCGCCGCCTACCGCCAGCTCCAGCACGACACCACCAGCCAGCTCTACAGCGTCTCCTCGGCGCTCCTGATCCTCGACGACCGGACGCTCGAGGCGACGCTGCGCCAACTCAACCAGTTCGGCTACGACCTCGACCGGCTCCAGTTCGTCGCGAAAGACGAGGTCGAGCTGCTCGGCCGCGTCCGCGAGGACTACGACCAGTTCATCAAGGTCGTGACCCAGGTCGTCGAGCTGATCCGCGCCGGCAAGGTGGCTCAGGGCCGGGAGGTTCAGCTCGCTCAGGCCGGTCCCCTGGCGGATCGACTCGAACGTTTGACCAACGAGCTGGTGAACAAAGCCGAGGCCGACATGGTCGCGTCGATCGACGCCACGCACGATGCCTATATCACCTCTCGACGGGTGGTCATCCAGTTTGCGGTCGGGTCCATCGCGCTTGCCCTGGCTCTGGGGTACGCGATCTCCTGGTCACTGATCGGCCCGGTGCGGCACATGGACGAACGGCTACAGCAGATCGCGTCGGGCGATTTCGCCGGCCGGGTCGAGATCCCGAACCGCGACGAGCTCGGCGCCCTCGCGGCGAACCTCAACCGGATGAGCGAGGAGCTGGGACGGCTCTACCAGCAGCTCGAGGCCGCCAGCCGCCACAAGTCGGAGTTCCTGGCGAACATGTCGCACGAGCTCAGGACCCCGCTCAACGCGATCATAGGCTTCTCGGAGGTTCTCCTCGAGCGGATGTTCGGCGAGCTCAACCCCAAGCAGGAGGAGTACCTGCAGGACATCATGACGTCGGGCCGCCATCTGCTTTCGCTCATCAACGACATCCTCGATCTCTCCAAGGTCGAGGCCGGTCGCATGGAGCTCGAGCCCAGCGCCTTCGACCTCCCGGCCGCGCTCGAAGGCTGCCTGACCCTCGTGCGCGAGCGCGCGACCCGCCACGGCATCACGCTCGGGCTCACGGTCGACGAGCGGCTCGGACAGATCGTCGCCGACGAGCGGAAGGTGCGACAGGTCGTCTTGAATCTGCTGTCGAATGCGGTGAAGTTCACCCCCGAGGGAGGGCGGGTCGCGGTGGGGGCCGCCCGGGCCGACGGCAGCGTGGAGGTCTCGGTGAGCGACACGGGCATCGGCATCGCCCAGGACGAGCAGGAGGCGATCTTCGAAGAGTTCCGCCAGGCGGGCAGCGACTACACGCGAAAGCGCGAAGGGACCGGGCTCGGCCTGGCGCTCTCGCGGAAGTTCGTCGAGCTGCACGGCGGGCGGATCTGGGTCAAGAGCGAGGTGGGCAAGGGGTCGACGTTCACCTTCACCCTACCGGAGAGACCATGGCCGGCGAGCTGATCCTGATCGTCGAGGACAACGAGAAGAACCTGAAGCTCGTGCGCGACGTCCTCCAGTTCAAAGGCTACCAGACCGTCGAGGCCTCGAACGGAGAGGACGGCGTGCGTCTGGCCAAGGAACGCCATCCGGCACTCGTCCTCATGGACATCCAGCTCCCGGGAATGAACGGCATCACCGCGCTCGGCCAGTTGCGCGCCGACGCGTCGACCCGCGCGATCCCGGTCATCGCGGTGACGGCGTCGGCCATGACGCACGACCGTCAGAAGATCATGGCCGCCGGCTTCGACGGCTACCAGTCGAAGCCGATCAGGGTGAAGGACTTCCTCGAGGCGGTCCGCGCGATGCTCGACCGGAAATGAGCGCGCCGGCGAAGATCCTCGTCGTCGACGACACGCCGCAGAACGTCAAGCTGCTGGCCGATCTGCTGACGGCCAAGGGCTACGCGGTCGTCACGGCGTCCTCCGGCGTCCAGGCGCTCGAAAAGGTCCCGAAAGAAACCCCGGACCTGGTGCTGCTCGACGTCGTCATGCCCGAGATGAGCGGCTACGAGGTCTGCCGCAAGATCCGCACGAACCCGGCCACGGCGACGCTGCCCGTCGTCATGGTGACGGCGCTCGATCCGGCGCAGGAACGGGTGAAGGGGATCGACGCGGGCGCCGACGACTTCCTCTCCAAGCCGATCAATCAGCAGGAGCTGCTCGCGCGTGTGAGGTCGCTCCTCCGGATCAAGCTGCTCCACGACGAGCTCGCAGAGTGGAACCGGACGCTCGAGCAGCGGGTCGAGGTGCAGGTCGCCCAGCTCGAGCGCCTGGAGCGGCTCAAGCGCTTCTTCTCGCCTCAGCTCGCCGAAATGATCGTGAGCGGCGACGCCGAGGATCCCCTGAAGAGTCACCGCCGCGAGATCACCGTCGTCTTCCTCGACCTCCGCGGCTTCACGTCGTTCGCCGAGACCTCGGAGCCCGAGGAGGTCATGGGGGTGCTGCGTGAGTACCACGCCGAGATGGGCGCCCTGATCCTCGAGCACGAGGGCACGCTCGAGCGCTTCACCGGCGACGGCATGATGATCTTCTTCAACGATCCGGTGCCCGTCCCGGACGCTCCCGCACGCGCGGTGCGGATGGCGGTCGCGATGCGTGGGCGGGTGGACGAGCTCCTCGTGAAGTGGAAGAAACGTGGCTACGACCTCGACTTCGGCGTCGGGGTGGCCCAGGGATACGCCACGATCGGCGCGATCGGCTTCGAGGGGCGCCTGGACTATGGCGCGATCGGTACCGTCACCAACCTCGCGGCCCGGTTGTGCGGCGAGGCGAAGCCCGGCCAGATCCTGATCGCCCAGCGCGTGTATGGTGCGGTCGACGACTCGGTCGAGGTCGAAGAGCTCGGGGGCCTCACGCTCAAGGGCTTCTCGAAGTCCGTGCCGGCCTTCAACGTGCTGCGGCTCCGACGCTGACCCGGACGCCCGTGTAGAGGTGGCAGGCGACGAGGCGCCTCGCCTCGGGACCGAGGGCGGGTTCCTCGGTCGAGCACCGTGCCATCGCGTGAGGGCAGCGCGGGTGGAAGCGGCAGCCGCTCGGCGGCGCGAGCGGGCTCGGCACCTCGCCCGTCACGACGACCTCGTCCCGCTTCTCGTCGGGGTGGGACGGCAGCGCCGCCGAGAAGAGCGCCTGGGTGTAGGGGTGCCGGGGTGAGGCGGCGACGGTCTCGGCGGGGCCGATCTCGACGATCTTCCCGAGGTACATCACCGCGATCGTGTGGCTCATGTGGGCGACGGCCGCGAGGTCGTGCGCGATGAAGAGGTACGACAGGCCGAGCCGGCTCTGGAGGTCGCGGAGCAGGTTCAGGATCTGGGCGCGGATCGAGACGTCCAGAGCCGACACCGGCTCGTCGAGCACGACGAGCTTCGGCTCGAGCGCGAGCGCCCGCGCGATCGCGATCCGCTGCCGCTGCCCGCCCGAGAACTCGTGGGGAAAGAGGTCGGCGGCGCGCGCCGGCAGGCCGACCACCTCGAGGAGGCGGGCGACCCGCGTCCGCGCGGCGCCGGCCGGCAGCGATTCGTTTGTGACGAGGGGCTCCGCGATGATCGAGCCGACGCGCATCCGCGGATTGAGCGAGGCGTAGGGGTCCTGGAAGACGGCCTGCACGGATCGGCGGTACGCGCGCAGCGCGTCCGCGTCGAACGCCTGGAAGTCCCGGCCCTCGAAGCGGATCGCGCCCGACGTGGGCGCTTCGAGATGCAGCACGAGCTTCGCGGTCGTCGTCTTGCCGCACCCAGACTCACCGACGACGCCGAGGGTCCGGCCGGGCTCGATCGCGAACGAGACCCCGTCCACGGCGCGCACGACGCCGGCCCCGCGTCCGAGGAGACCGCGCTTGACCGGGAAGTGCTTGGTGAGGTCCCGGGCCTCCAGGATCGGGGCGGTCATCGGCGGTCGCCGGCGAGCCAGCAGCGCGCGGTCTGGCCCTCGCCCACGGCGACCTCGGGCGGCGCCTCCTGCCGGCAGCGGTCCAGCACCCGCGGGCACCGCGGGTGGAACGGACAGCCGGCGGGTGGGTTCGCCGGGTCGGGTGGTTGCCCGTCGATCGCGATTAGACGCTCGCGGCCGTCGCCGAGCCTGGGGATCGACTCGAGGAGGGCCTTGGTGTACGGGTGCGCCGGCGCGTTGAAGATCTTGCGGATCGGCCCCGCCTCGACCATCCGCCCCGCGTACATCACCGCCACCCGATCGCACATCTTGGCGACGATACCGAGGTTGTGGGTGATGAAGATCATCGCGAGGTGGCGCGCGCGCTGCAGGTCGCGGAGCAGGTTCAGGTACTGGGCCTGGATGGTCACGTCGAGGCTCGTCGTGGGCTCGTCGGCGATCAAGAGGCGCGGCTCGCACGAGATCGCGATCGCCCCGACGATGCGCTGGCGCATCCCGCCCGACATCTGGTGCGGATATTCGCGCACGCGGAGCTCGGGTGCGGCGATCCGCACCGCCCGAAGGAGCTCCCGCGCACGCACCCACGCGCTTCCGCGGCTGGCGCCCTCGTGGACGCGGATCGGCTCGGCCACCTGGTCGCCGATCGTGAAGAGCGGGTTGAGCGAGGCCATCGGGTCCTGCAGGATCATCGCGATCCGCTTGCCACGGATCCTCCGCATCTGGGCGGCGGGCTTTCGGAGCAGGTCGTCGCCCTCGAACCGGACCTCGCCGGCGACGATCCGCGCCGCGGGCGGCAGGAGCCTCAGGAGCGAGAGCGCGAGCGTGGTCTTGCCCGAACCCGACTCGCCCACGATGCCGAGCGTCTCGCCCTCCCCGAGGGCAAACGACACCTGGTCCACGGCGCGCGTCACGCGCGTGCCGCGCGCGCTCACGTAGTGAGTCGACAGCCCGCGGACGTCGAGGAGGAGACTCACAGCTGGCGGAGCTGGGGGTCGAGCTTCACCCGGAGCCAGTCGCCCAGGAGATTCGCGGCGAGCACCATCAGCACGATGCAGCAGCCCGGCAGCACCGTGAGCCACCAGTAGCCGGCCATCAGCCCCTTCTTGCCGTCGGCGAGCATGAGCCCCCACGCGGGCTTGGGGGGCGGCACGCCCACGCCGAGGAACGAGAGCGACGCCTCGGTGACGATGACGACGCCCAGCATGAGCGTGGCGAGCACGATGGCGGAGTTGAGCACGTTCGGCAGGATGTGGCGGCGCATGATCGTCCGCTTGTCGCAGCCCGCGACGATCGCGAGGCGCACGAAGTCGCGCTCCTTGAGCGAGAGGACCTCCCCGCGGATGACACGCGCGTAGCGCGTCCAGTAGACCGCGGCCAGGATGATCACGATGTTCATCTCGCTCGGTCCCACGATCGCGGCGAGGAAGATCGCGAAGGTGAGGGCGGGCAGGGCAAGCCACGTGTCGGTGATCCGCATGATGACTTGATCCACCCACCCGCCGAGATAGCCGGACAGGATCCCGAGCACGGTGCCGAGGAGACCCGCGACGATGACCGCCGTGAAGCCGACGACCATGGACACGCGGGCGCCGAAGATGAGCCGCGAGAGGACGTCGCGCCCGAGGTGGTCGGTGCCGAGGACGTGCTCCGCACTGCCGCCCGCCTGCCACGCGGGCGGACGGAAGCGCTCGCCGAGCACGCCGACTTCGGGGTTGTACGGCGCGATCGCGTTGGCGAAGATCGCCACGAGCGCGAGCGTCAGGAGGATCAGCGTCGGGAGGAGCGGGAACCCCTCGCTTCGGAAGGCGGCGAAGCGCCACGCCAGCGTGAGCCCCGCGGCCCGGCTGCCGGTCATCACTCGTACCGGATCCGCGGATCGATCATCGCGTAGAGCACGTCGACGACCAGGTTGACGGTCACGATCATGACGCCGCCGAGCAGGACCGTCGCCTGGACGACGGGGAAGTCGCGGAACGCGATGCCCTCGTAGAGCAGCCGGCCGACGCCGGGCCAGGCGAAGACGGTCTCGACGACGACGGCGACATTGACCATCAGCACGAGGTTGATCCCGGCGAGCGTGAGGACGGGGATGAGCGCGTTCTTGAAGGCGTGCTTCGCGATCACGAGGGCCTCCGGCAGCCCCTTGAGCCGCGCCAGCTTGACGTACTCGGAGCCGAGGACCTCGAGCATCGACGAGCGCGTGAGCCGCATGTGCGCGGCCGCGAAGTACCAGCCGAGCGCGAACGCCGGCATGAGGACGTGGAGTGGGGTGCCCGAGCCGGAGGACGGCAGCCAGCCGAGGTAGACGGAGAAGAAGAGGATCATGAGCAGCCCGACCCAGAAGGAGGGCATCGAGAGCCCGAGCAGGGCGAAGATTTTCCCCGCGCTGTCCCACCAGCCGTTCACTCGCACCGCCGCGACGATGCCCGTGGGGAGGCCGATCACCAGCGAGAACGCCATCGCCACCGCCGCGAGGAGGAGCGAGGCGGGCAGGCGGGAGAGGTAGAGCTCGAGGACATCCGTCCGGTAGTAGAACGACTGGCCGAAGTCGCCCCGCAACAGGTGGGCGAGGAAGCTTCCGTACTGGACCCAGAGCGGCTGATCGAGGCCGAACTGCTGCCGGATCGCGTCGAGGTCCGCCTGGCTCGCGCCCGGCTCCGTGAGGAGGACGGCCGGGTCACCGGTGACGCGGACGAAGAAGAAGATCGTCACCGACAGGAGGAACAGCGAGACGAGCGCGAATCCGAGCCGACGGAGGATGTACCGCCTCATGGCTTCTTGAGCCTGAGGTCCTCGTACGGCGCCGAGTAGGCGTGCGACCTGATCAGGTCCGCCCCGGACTCTTCGACGCGGGGCCCGACGCCCCAGAGGAACGCGAGCTCGTAGATCGGGGCGTGTAGCACGCGCTCGTGGAGGATCTTCTGGATCTGGTGCAGGAGGGCCTCGCGCCTGGCCCGGTCCGGCTCCCTGGCCTGGCGCTGGAACAGATCCTCGACCTCCGGGATGACCCCGTACGAGTAGATCCCGCCCCGGGTGACGTAGGCCTCGAGACGCGTCGCCGCATTGCCCGCCGCGCCGGTGATGCCCACCACGAGACCCTTGAGCTTCTTCTCTCGCCACGCGGTGAGGAACGTCGCCCGCTCCATCGTCTGGATCCGCGTCCGGATCCCGACCGCCTGCAGGTAACCGGCCAGGGCCTCCCCCATCGAGGTGTACGGAGGGAACGGGTAAAAGTCGCCTGCGTCGAAGCCGTTGGGGTGACCCGCCTCGGCGAGGAGCTCTCTGGCTCGCTTGGGATCGTAGGGGGGCGGGTCGAAGGGCAGCGCGTACTCGAAGATTCGTGGAATGATGCTTCCTGTAGGTCGCGAGAAGCCCAGCGTCTCGGCCTGGTTGACCGCCTCCCGGTCGATGGCGAGGCTCGCCGCGAGCCTCACTCGGCGGTCGTGCCAGGGCGATTTCGGGTCCCACTGGTCCGGAAATTCCAGCCAGAACACCCCCGGCGGTTTGGAAGGCACGAGTTTGAGGTTCGGGGTTCGCCTGGTGTCCTCGGCGATCGGACCACTGAGGAGATAGACGATGTCCACCTCGCCCTTCTTCAGAGCGGTGGCACGCGTGGCTTCTTCCGGCATGGAGCGGAAGACGAGCCGCTTGACGTTCGGCGTCTTGCGCCAGTAGCCGTCAAAGGCCTCCATCACCAGCTCCACGCCTGGGGTGAAGCTCACCACCTTGTACGGCCCCGCGCCGACGGGTGCCTTCTTGAAGCCGTCGTCACCGACCTTCTCGATGTACTTCCGCGGGACGATCCAAGCGGCGCCGGACGCCGACGTGCCGTAGAAGGTCATGAAATCGGGCCAGGGTTCCTTGAGATGGAAACGCACGCGCCCGGCGTCGACGATCTGGACCTCTCGCACCTTGTCCTTGAGGAGCTTGGCCGCCGCGCCCTTGTAGCGGTCGAACGAGAACTTGACGTCGTCGGCGGTCACGGGGTCGCCGTTGTGGAACCGCGCGGTCTTCCTCAGCACGAACTCATAGGTGAGCCCGTCCTTCGACACCGACCAGGACTCGGCGAGGCTCGGGGTGATCGGCCCCGCGGGCATCGGCTTCGCGACGGCGTCGTGGATCGCGTAGAGGACCATGAAGGGCGTGATGAGGGCTTCCGTCTCGGCGGGGTCGAGCCAGCGCGACGCCAGCGTCACGTGGAGCCCCCAGGTCATCGTTCCCTCCGGCGCGGCATCGGCAGGGTGTGGCGCGAGGCATTCGAGCCCGCCCCACAGCAGGAGGACGCCGATCCAGCGGGAGCGGCGGAGGGCAGAGTACGCGTCGTTGATGATGAGGCTCAGGGCCCCCAAGCCTGGCATCGTTGATCGGCTCATGGCGGCGGTCCTCCCGGGAGGGAGGTTGCGTGATTATCCGCGAACCGCGCGCCTTGTCAACGACTCAGGGCGTCAGACCTGCCTAGTCGCTCGCGAGCCTGCCGTTCCAGCCCCAGTTCGACTTCTCGACGTCCTGGAAGACGATGTGGACCTGGTCGGGGGTCGTCTTGCCGATCTTCACCATCGCCTCGGTGATCGCCGCGGTGAGCTGCCGCTTCTGGTCCTGGGTGCGTCCCGCGTACCACTGGATCGTGATGTTGGGCATGGCACTCGCCTCCTTACCTGAGCCGCTTCATGTCGTCGGGGAAGTTCGAGCTGAACGAATAGGACTTGACCGTGCCATTCGGGTTGAAGCGGACGGTCAAGTCCTTGCTGGCCTCGCCGCGGACGCCGTACTCGGCGTAGAACCAGCGCCACGTCTGGTCGCCGCTGTCGAGCCCAACCTGGTAGGGCTCGCCGAACATCCGTACCAGCGCCCCCTTGTCCGTCGTGTTGACGGTGATCTCTCCGGGCTCGGGCGACGGGAACATGCGCCCGGGGTGGAGCGCGCAGGCCGTGGCGGCGAGGACCGCCAGCGCCAGGAGCACGGGGTGTCGTCGCATCGTCACCTCCCGCTCATGCGAGCGCGACGACGCCGGCGGCGGCGAGGCGCTCGATCTCGGGGCGCCCGAGGCCGAGCTCGCCGAGCACCTCGGCGGTGTGCTCGCCGAGCCGCGGGGCCGGGCGGCGGATCGTGGCCGGTGTCGCCGAGGCGCGGACGGGGAAGGCGAGCATCTTCGCCTTCCCGTAGCCCGGCTGGTCGATTTCAGTCACGAGCCCCAGGTGCTTGACCTGGGGATCCTCGAACACCTCGTCGAACTCGTAGATCGGCCCGGCGGCGACCTGGGCCGCCTCGAAGCGCCTCACCCACTCGGCGGTCGTCGCCCGGGCGAGCGCGGCTTCGATCCGCGCCCGGAGCTCGGGGTGATGCGCGAGGCGGCTGTCGTTGGTCGCGAACTTCGGGTCGGTCGCGAGCTCGGCGTCGCCCAGGACCGTGCACAGGCGCGCGTACTGGTCGGGGTTCATGATGACGACCTGGACCCAGCCGTCCTTGGTGTGGAACGCCTCGGCCGGGGTGAGGTTGGGGTTCCGGTTCCCGACGCGCGGCGGGCGCGTCCCGGAGTCGAAGTAGTGGGCGACCGGATCGGGGAGGAGCGCCACCGTGGAGGCGAGCAGGCTCACGTCGAGGAACTGGCCTTGGCCGGTCCGGAGCCGGTGGACGAGCGCGGCGTTCGCCGCGCCGAACGCGAGGAACGCGGCGGAGAGGTCCGCCACCGAGCCGCCGACCTTGGTGGGCGGGCTCCCGGGCGGCCCGGTGAGGGCCATGATGCCGCTCATCCCCTGCGCGATCGTGTTGTAGCCCGCGCGCCGCGCGTGCGGTCCCGTCTGGCCGAAGCCGGTGACGGACACGTAGACGACCGACGGGTTCGCTCCGCTCACCGCGGGGTAGCCGACGCCCAGCCGGTCGGCGACGCCGGGGAGGAAGTTCTCGATGACGACGTCCGCGCGCCGCGCGAGCTCGAACACGAGCCGCGCACCCTCGGGGTGCTGGAGGTCCACCGCGATCCCGCGCTTGTTCCGGTTGATCGCGGCGAACGTGGCGCTCATGCCGTCACCGCGCCATGCGCGCAGGTCGTCGCCCCGTCCCGGGCGCTCGACCTTGACGGCGTCGGCGCCGAGGTCGGCCATGAGTGTCGCGCAGTACGGTCCGGCGATGACCCGTGAGAGGTCGAGGACGCGGATCCCCTCGAGCATCATCCGCGGTCGAGGAACCCGTCCGTCATCGCGTTGACCTCGGGGATGCCCGTGCGGGCGATGGCGTTGATCCGCGCCTTGGCCTCCGCGAGCGGCCTCGCGGGCTTGGCGGCCAGGAACTCGGCGTAGGCGCGCACCTCTTTGACGAGCGATGGGCCCGGCACGACGCGGTGGAGGAGGCCCACCGCGTGGGCGTCCGCGGCCGAATACCGCCGGCACTCCATGATGATCTCCTTGGCGCGCGCGGGCCCGACGAGACGGACGAAGCGCGCCGTGGAGGCCGGGCCGAGCGGCACGCCGAGGTCGACCTCGGGGATCCAGAACTCCGCCTCGGCGGCGGCCCAACGGAAGTCGCACGCGAGCGTGAGCCCCCAGCCACCGCCGATCGCGTGACCGTTGATCA
>Ga0209268_1000029_pt1 | contig 70062 bp, 57 predicted proteins | sample GraSoiAngelo_143_FD_185900 | JGI IMG/M metagenome (GOLD analysis project Ga0209268, IMG submission 185900) | Grasslands soil microbial communities from the Angelo Coastal Reserve, California, USA - 14_1009_02_30cm (SPAdes) (version 2) | ecosystem: Environmental > Terrestrial > Soil > Grasslands ... | reverse complement strand
TCGGCGAAGAATCTCGCGATGCCGGTTGGGGTCGTGATCGGAGTGCCGACGACGACTTGGCTCACCGTCGCCGTGCAGGTAGTCGGCTGGTTAACCTGAACCGTCGGCGGGTTGCAGCTCACCGTCGTGATGATCGGGTCCTGTGGTTCTGGCTCTGGCGGTGGCTGTGACACGCCGGTGTTAGTGAAGGTGCAGGTGACGGTGTCGTCGGCGGCCAAGGTGATGGAGGCCGTGGCGGTGCCGGGGCCGGTCACGGGCGGCGCAGCCGTCGGGAATGAGCTCGTGGCCGGGCCCGAGCAACTCAGGGTGGCGATCCAGTCCATCGGAACGGTCTCACTGACCGAGTAGGAGCCGGGGGCGAGGGTCTGGTCATTCGAGCCGCCGTCGGTCAGTGTGAAGGTATTCGTGTAGCCACCCGGGCCCGTGGTGGTGAAGGCGAAGGGCGTGGTAGCGCCGGGGGGAATGGTCCTCTTCGCGATAATGATATGGCCGACCTGTTTGGTATCCGTGAAGGTGCAGGTCACGGTGTCGTTGGCGGCCAGGGTGATGGAGGCCGTGGCGGTGCCCGGGCCGGCGACGGGCGGAGCAGTCGTCGTGAAGGTGCTCGTGCCCAGGCTCGACACGCAGCTCAGCCCGGTGAGGACCCAGCCCGCCGGGATGGCCTCACTGACCGAGTAGGCACCGGGGCTCAGGGTCTGGCCATTCGGGGTCGCGGCGTCGGTCAGGCTGAAGCTCGCATAGCCGGTGCCCGTGGTGCTGAAGCTAAAACTCGTGGGGTCGCCGGAGGGAGAGGTCACCTTATCGACCACGATCTGGCCGCGCTTGGTATCCGTGAAGGTGCAGGTCACGGTGTCGCCGGCCGCCAGGGTGATGGAGGCCGTGGCGGTGCCCGGCCCGGCGACGGGCGGAGCGGTCGTCGTGAAGGTGCTCGTGCCCAGGCTCGAGGCGCAGCTTAGCCCAGTGAGGACCCAGCCCGCCGGGATGGCCTCACTGACCGAGTAGGCACCGGGGCTCAGGGTCTGGCCATTCGGGGTCGCAGCGTCGGTCAGGCTGAAGCTCGCATAGCCGGTGCCCGTGGTGCTGAAGCTAAAACTCGTGGGGTCGCCGGAGGGAGAGGTCACCTTGTCGACAATGATGTGGCCCTGGGCTGGTGCGAGCACTGCCGCTGACTGAATACTTCTATTCACGGCTCCCGAGGAATTGCCATCGACCGAATGCATCCGCATGGAGATCGAGGCTCCTGGGAAGCTGCTTGCGCCGCGGCCAGTACCCCAACCGGAGGCATCGGCCGTTCCCTTTGCCAGGTGGCCGCCAAACAGGATGTTCACGGCGCAGGTCGTTGTTTGTCCCTGGGTTGTGCAAGCTGCGGCGGAACCTGAACCCACGGTAAACGTGAGCGTGACCTGAGATCGGCTATCCGAATCGGTGTTCGGGTTGCCGTCTTTGCCTATCGAACTTATGAACGGAGAGGTGAAAGTTCCTCCGAAGATCACGACCTGCCGGCCGGCCGTCTCTCGGCTGGACACCGCCTGACCTGAGAGAGCCGCATTGGGTGCCGAGAGCGAGGAGAACGTGAACGCGTCGGACGGAATTGCAACGGTGTCGGGACCGCTCATCCCGAGGCACGTCGTACCGGTCACGCCGACACCTCCTGGGATGTTGTTACATCTCTGAGAGGTGGCTGTCTCCGTCGCATCGGGGTGCGTAAGGAAGTCGTAACCAAGCACGATCACACCGCCACTTGTCTGCTTCGTGAAGTCGTATCGAATCGTGACCGTGTGGGTGGAGCCCGGGTTCAAACCGTCCAGCCAGATCCTGAAGGCAACGCTGTCGCCTTCGTGATAGGCGGAGTCGCCCGGATTGATGCTACCGTTCTGCCATACGCACGGATCCTTCAGGTCGTCGTTATTGGTATCGTCCTTACATTGATCAAGCGTGCTGGTAATGGCATCGGTGAATTTCGCCTGCGCCGTCCAGCCGGAGGTCAGGCCGCGAGCGGTGGCGGTGAATTTGACCCCGCGGTCCAGAAGGTTCATCTGAAATTCGCTGTTGCTGAACGCGCCGGTCGCGCCGGCGGTGGCGGTGAGGTTCGTGTCCGGGTCGCCGCTCGACTCGCGGATATTGATGGCGATGGTCTCGTTCGGCCGCCACCCCTCCCCCATCAGCGTGACGGTCTCACCAGGCGCATAGTCGGGCTTGTCACTCCGCAGCGTGGGGTAGAAGAAGACCTCCGAGGACGCAAGCGGCTGGTCGCTGCCGTCGAAGCCGCCGCTGGCCAGGAGGATCCCGGTATACGGCACCTCGAAGAAGTTGGCGCCGAAGAGCCGCCGCGCCGTGCCGGGCGAGTCCACCGGCTGGAACGCGCCCGTGATCGGGTCGTAGACCTCGGCATTCGCCACCAGCTGCCCGCCGCTCGTCCCACCGGAAATCAGCACCTTGCCGTTGTGGAGGAGCTGCACGCCCAGATGACCGCTCCGCGCCGTCCCCATCGCCGCGGGGAGCCACGCGAAGGTGTTCGTGGCGGCGTCGTAGACTTCCGCCGAGTCGAGGTCCTCGCTCGTCGTCTGGCCGCCCGCCACGAGCACGGTGCCATCCAGTAAGAGCGCGGCGCTCGCCAGCGTGCGAGGGACGTTGAGCGGCGCCGCCGGGCTGACGGTGCCAGCCGTCGGGTCGTAGATTTCCGCGGAATCGAGGGCGCCGGAGGCATTCGAGCCGCCCACCACGAGGATCCGCCCGTCCGGAAGAAGCGTCGTCGTGTGGTCCTGGCGCACCACCGCGAGCGCGCTCGGCGCCAGCGAGAATGTTCGCGTGGTCGGGTCGTAGATCTCCAGCGACGCCAGCGGCTTCACCCCGTCCGTCCCACCAATCACGACGACGCGCCCGTCGCGGAGCAGCGTGGCGGTGTGTCGGCCGCGGGGCGTGCTCATGGGGCCCAGGGCCGTGAACGTGTCGGTGGCGGGATCGAACAGCTGGGCGGCGCGGCGATAGCGGGCTCCCCGTTGCCCGCCCGCGATCAGGACGGTGCCGTCATTGAGTCGGATGGCCGTGTGGCCCCAGACCGGAGCCGGCAGCGGCGACGCGAGCAGCGTGTACCCCCCCGTGGCGGGGTCGTAGATCTCGGCCGAGGCTAGCGGCTGGTCGGCGGCGTCCCGGCCCCCGGCGATCAGCACGGTGCCGTTCGCGAGCAGTGTCGCCGTGTGCTCCGCGCGGGCCTGGTTCAGGTCCGCCATCGGCGCCCAGGTCCCGGGCGCCTGAGCCGACGCCGGCGACGCGAGGCCGAGCGCGAGCGCCAGCAGCCACCACGAGCGTGGGAGGACACGAGAGAGGTAGGACCGTGCGCTACTCATCGGCCATCGCATCGTCGTGCCCTCCGTCCCAGCGAGTGCATCCCGGGAGAACGGCGTCTACGAACCGTCCGCGCCGTCCTCGGCTTCCGTCACGTCGATCTCCCTTCCGTGTTGGGAATCGCCCCGACGCTACCTAAGGGTTCTTACCCGCACGCTCTGCTCCGAATGACGACGCGACAATCAGGTGATCCCTGAGAACGCTCACGAGAAATCGCCTGAGGGCAGAGCGCGGAGATTCCCTGAAAGCCGAGAAGCGCGAGCCGGGTCTTCTCTAACCTATCGGTCCCAAGAATTATCATTCCGGAAATTAGGCGCGCGTTCCGAGCCCGTGACGCGATACCTCTGCAAGGGCTCGAAAACGCGCCAGACCGAATTTTTGGAATCGTTTCTGGAATCGGTGGAGAGAGGGAGCCGACCGACGCTACACTCCCCGGCATGGACTTCGTGGAGGTCGCGGCCGGTCCGTTTCGCATGGGCTCCGCGTCGGGGCACCCGGGCGAGCGTCCCGTGCACGAGGTGTGGATGGACGCGTTCCGCATGGCGACGACGCCCGTGACGAACGACGAGTACGCGGCATACCTCCGCGCGACGGCCGCCCCGCCGCCCGCCTTCTGGGCCGACCCGGCCTTCACCGACCCGCGCCAACCCGTCGTGGGACTCTCCTGGGAGGAGGCGCTTCTCTTCGCGCGATGGGCCGGGGCGCGACTGCCGACGGAGGCAGAGTGGGAGAAGGCGGCGCGCGGCGGGCTCGAGGGCGCGCGCTATCCCTGGGGCGAGGCGAGGCCCGCGGGCACCTTCGATCGGCCCCCGCGCGTCGGCCAGACGCCGGCGAACGCGCTCGGGATCATGGATCTCTCGGGCGTGTGCCACGAGTGGTGCGCCGACTGGTTCGATGCGGGCTACTACGCTCACGCGCCCGCGCGCAATCCGCGCGGCCCGGCCGCCGGCGACCGACGCGTCAGCCGGGGCGGCGCCTGGCGGCACGCCGACCCGTGGAGCCCCGTCGCGCATCGCTCGTCGCTGCCGCCGCACCTCCGCTACGCCGACTACGGGGTGAGACTGGCGTGCGATCCGTAGGACCACAGGGGGGCTCGACGGCCCCTTTGTCCTCACCTTGGATTCGGGAGGGCCGGCGGCGCAACCTCCGCGCCCCGCTCGAGCCGCCGCCGATTATTGCGTCAGCCGTCAGGAGGCGCGGCGAGCTTCGAGAGCCGCGAGGCGCTCGCGGATGTCGATCGCGGTCCGCAGCTCGCGATCCATGCCGTCCATCCGGGTGTCGAGGCGGCGGATCTCGGCAAGCAGTTCCGCCTTCATCGAGACTGTCTCGCTCCGGAGCCCGTCGATCTTGGTCGCGAGGCGGGCGTCAACCCCGTCGATCTTCTCGCTCAGCCTCTGGTCGACCCCGTCGATCTTCTGGTCCAGGCCGACGATTCTCTGATCTAGGCCGACGATTCTCTGATCTAGGACGCGGATGTCGCCCCGGAGCGCGTGGAGCTCGGGAGCGACAATGTCCTGGAACGCCTTCTCGATCTGGTCGTAGACACCCACGGCGCTCATTCAATCAGGTCCACATCGGCGCGTCAACGTCCCTCGCGGGATACACGCCGGTAACCGGAATGCCGAGGTGATGCGCCGTCTTGCCGCGGGCGAGGGGCAGGGCTAAGATGGCGGCGGCGATGGCGGCAGCGAGGCGGTCGGTCCTGCGAGAGGGGGTCGTTGCCGGCCTGATCGGCGCGGTCGTCGTCGCGGTGTGGTTCCTCTTCTTCGACCTCGCGCGCGGTCGACCCTTCCTGACGCCGGGTCTCCTCGGCGGCGCGGTCTTCCGGGGCGTGAGCACCCCGGTCGGGCTCGAGATCACCGTGGCGAACGTCCTGGGCTACACGCTGATCCACGGTCTCGCGTTCATCGCGTTCGGCGTCGTCGCGGCGAGCCTCCTGGCGCTGAGCGAGCGCGAGCCGACGTTGTTCGTCGCCTTCGTGATCCTCTTCGCCGCCTTCGAGGTCTTCGTCTTCGGCGTGGTCGGCGCGCTCGGCCGGTCCATGCTCGGAGCGCTCGTCTGGTGGGCGATCCTGATCGGCAACCTGCTCGCCTCGCTCGCGATGCTCTGGTATTTCTTCCGGGCCCACCGCGCCCTCCCGCGCACCCTGATCGGCTCCTGGGGCGGCGTCCTGCGCGAGGGCGTCGTCGCGGGCCTCATCGGCGCCGCCGTCGTCGCGGTGTGGTTCCTCGCGATCGACGCGATCCAGGGCGAACCGCTCCGAACGCCGAAGCTCCTGGGCATGGCGCTGCTCCGTCAGTCGGCGCCGACGGCCGCCGTGCTGTCCTATACGGTCGTCCACGGCCTCGCGTTCGTCGTCGTCGGCATGCTCGGCTCGCTGCTCATCGCGGGCGCCGAGCGGCAGCCCCTGTTCGTCTTCGCGCTGGTGATCTTCTTCACCGCGTTCGAGGTCTTCTTCTTCGGCGCGGTGGTGATCCTCGCCAAGTGGGTGCTCGACGAGCTGGCGGGCTGGGCGATCTTCGTCGGCAACCTCCTCTCCGCCGCGGCGATGCTCGGCTACTTCTTCAAGGGCCACCGGACGCTGGCCCGCCGCCTCACCGAAGCGTGGGTGGACGAAGACTAGCTGCGGCTACCCGGAGGCGCGTCGGACGGGCGAAACACCCCGCTGGGCGCGGCCCGCTCACCAGAGAGCGTCAGGGAGGGGGAGGCCGGCGAACAGCCCGACCGGCAGCGGCTCGGGCGTGAGGCCGTGGCGCTCGACGAGCGCGACGAGCTGGCGCAGGTGCTGGGCGGCGTGCCACGTCGTGCGCTCGAGCAGGTCGTGGCCCGACTGCGGCCCGTAGTAGACGCGGATCACGCGCTCGAACTCCTGCACGGACGCGCCTTCGAACCAACCCGAGATGCGCGCCCGCACGAGAGCGCCGTACCGCGCGATCGCCGCGCCGTCGCGCAGGTCGGCCGGCGACCGCTCCTGCAACCACGCTTCGGGGAACTCACCGAGGTCCATGCCGTCCACGTACGCCAGCGCGAGGCGGAAGACGTGGAACCCGAGATCGCGGAGCGGACGGGCGCGCTCCGGCGGCGCCCAGTCCAGCAGCGACTCCGGCACGACGCGCACGAGCTGCTGGGTACACTCGAGGATCCGGTCGAGCCGCCGCGCCAGCTCTTCGGGCGCAAGCTTCGTCGCGGGCGCGTAGGCGACGCCGAGGAGCGTCGCGTACGCGGGCGGATTCCAGCCGTGGACCGCGCGCTCGCCCACTGTCAGCGCGGGCACGAGCGGCACGCCGAGCCGCCGGAGCTCGGTGAGCGCGTCGGGCTGCGCCTGCACGTCCACCGGGTCGAACTCGACCCCCCAAGACGAGAGCAGCTCCTTCGTCTTGGCGCACGACGATCAGCCGGGCCGATAGTAGAAGCGCGGGCGGCTCACGGCCTCACCTCCCATGGAAGGTCGGCGTCTTCTTGCTGGCGAATGCGGTCACGCCGCCCCGGAAGTCCTCGGTGCGGCCGCTCGCCGCGATCGCCTGGGCCTCGAGCTCCATCTGGGTCTCGAGGCTCTCCCACGTGGACTGGTGGAAGAGTCGCTTCGCCCCGCCGAACGCCTTCGACGGCCCCTGCGCGAGCTCGCGCGCGAGCGCGTCCACGGCGCTCCGGAGCTCGGCGTCGGGCACGACGCGCGTCACGAGTCCCCACTCGAGCGCCTCACGGGCCGAGAGCACGCGGTTGGTGAAGTAGAGCTCCATCGCTCGGCGCAGCCCCACGAGCCGCGGGAGGAAGTACGAGGACGACCCGTCGGGGGTCGCCGCGATCTTCGAGTACGCCATCGTGAAGCGCGCCGACTCGGCCGCGATCACGAGGTCGCCGGAGAGCGCGAACGAGAGCCCGCCGCCGGCGGCCACGCCGTTGACCGCCATGATCACGGGCTTGTCGCTCCGGGCGAGGCGCGACACGGTCCCGTGCAGGTAGGTCGTGAGCTCCTTGACGAGCGCGCCGATCCGCGGGAGGTTGTCGGCGAAATCCTTCACGTCACCCCCCGCGCAGAACGCCTTGCCCGCGCCGGTGATGACCACGCAGCGCACGCCCGGGTCGTCGTCGACGTCGAGCGCGGCGTGGAAGAGCTCCCGCCCGAGCGCCAGGTTGAGCGCGTTGAGCGCGTCGGGACGGTTCAGCGTGATCGTCGCGACCCCGTCACGGCGGTCGAGGATCAGAGACTCGAAGTTCATCGATCGCTCCTCCGTGTTCATAGGCTCGTCTCGGACGGCGGGCGCTCGATCACAGACTCGCCTCGCCTGCGGCTCGCACTGCGGCCCCGCGACGTCCTGCGACTCGCACGACCACGTTCAGGTTCGCCAGACGCGGCGCCGCGCCACCTGCGAGGCCACGTCCAGGATCTCCTGGATCCTGAGCGGTTTCACCAGGACGAGGTCCACGCCGTGCGCGCGACGCTCCTCCGCCGAGAGCTCCACGCCGAAGCCCGTCACCATGATGACGGGCACGGTGGGTGCCATCTCCTTGATCGCCCGCGCGACCTGCCACCCCGACACGCGCGGCATCGCGAGGTCGGTGAAGACGACATCGAACGGCTCGGCGCCGAAGCGGGCGATGGCCTCGCTGCCGTCGGTCGCGACGACGGCGCGATGCCCGCCCGTTTCGAGCACGTCGCCCAGCATCGCACCGACCGTCGGCTCGTCGTCCACCACGAGGCAGCGGAGCGAGACCTCACCGGGCGGCGCCGGCGGGGCGGGCTCGGTCGCCGGCGCCGCCAGCTCCCAGGTCGGCGCGAAGCTCAGCCGGAAGGTGGTGCCGCGCCTCTCCTCGCTGTCGACCGTGATCCGCGCGCCGTGCCGCTCGAGGATGGCATACGTCATGGAGAGCCCGAGCCCCGTCCCCTGCGGCCCCTTGGTCGTGAAGAACGGATCGAAGATCCGGTCACGGATCGTCGGGGAAATGCCGACGCCGGTGTCGCCGACAGTGACCACGACCGCGCCGTCCACGACGGCGGTCGTGAGCGTCAGCACGCCGCCGTCGGGCATCGCGTCCACCGCGTTGAGGATCAGGTTCGTCAGCGCCTCGCGGAGCTCGACGGGGTCGCCGGCCACCTTCGGGAGCGCCCCGAGATCGCTTTTCACCTCGAGCATGACGCCCCGGCTCACGGCCTCCTCGCGCCAGCGCGCCTGCGTGATCTCGAGGGCCTCACGCACCACCTCGTTCAGGTCCACCGCGACGAACGGCTGGTCGCGTCGGATCCGCGTGAACTCCTGCAGGCGCCGGACCGTCTGCGCGCCGTCGAGGGCCGCGCGCTCGATCACCTGGAGCCACTGGCGGAGCTGTGGGTGGTTGACCCGCTGCAGGGTGAGCTGGGCGCGCCCGAGGATCGAAGCAAGCAGGTTGTTGAAGTCGTGGGCGACACCCGACGCCATCTCGCCGAGGGCGCGGAGCTTCTCGGTGCGCACGAGCTGGTCCTGCGCGGCGGCCAACTCGCGGTAGGCGCGGGTGCGCTCCTCGAAGAGCCGCGCGCTCCGGAGCGCGAGCGCCGCGAGGTGCGCGAGGTTCGTCAGGAGGCGCTCGTCGCGCTCGGTGAAGGGGCGCTCCCCGCCGCGGAGCGCCAGCACGCCCAGGACGCGGTCGCCCGCGGCCATCGGCACGCCCAGCCAGTGGCCGAGGTCGGCGGAGGTCCGGATGGCCTCCACGCCGAGCCGCGCGCACTCGGCCTCGTAGTTGTCGGTCCGGATGGCGCGCCCCGTTTCGCGCACGACCGACATGAGGCCCGACGCGCGGTCCGGGTATCGGAGCGGGGGCCGCGCGTCGGGCACGCCCTCCACGATCCGGAGCACGATCTCGAGCTCGCGGCGCTCCTCGTCGTGGAGGGCGATGACCATGTTGCGGACGTCGAGGACACGCGCCACCTGGGCGTGGATCGCGTCGATCAGCGCCGCCCGCTCGAGCTGGCCGGTGACCGCTCGCGACAGCTCGTGCAGGACGGCGAGCTCCTGTACCTGGCGGCGGTTCTCCTCGAAGAGCCGCGCGTTGTCGATCGCCACGCCCGCCTGGTTGGCGATCACCTCCATCAGGGCCAGCTCGCTCGCGGAGAACTCGCGCACGCGCTCGTACCAGATCAGGCCGAACCCGCCGATCATCCGTTCCTTGGCGACGATGGGCACGAAGAGGTGGCTCCGGTGCGGCACCACGTCCCGCATGACCGCCGAGGCGCGCGGGTCCGCCGCCACGTCGGACGAGGCGACGGGCCTTCTCGTGCGCGCCGCCTCCGCGAAGAACGGGTCCCGGACGAGCGAGAGCCGGATCCGACGGAGCTCCTCCAGCCGGTCGGGCGGGAGGCGGTAACCGGCGACGGGCTCCAGCCACTCGCCGTCGCCCTCACGGAGCCAGACGCCCGCCGAGTCCGCGTCGACGGCCTGCGTGACGCGACGGAGGAAGTGGCGCAGCAGGGCTTGCAGGTCGAGCGTCGAGGAGAACGTCCGGCTCACGGAGAGCAGCGTCTCCGTCTCCCGCAGCTTGACCTCGGTCTGGCGCGCCAGCTCCGCGTTTTCCATCACGAGGCCCACTTGCGCGGCGAGGCCCTCGACGAGCCGGATCTCGGTCGGCTGGAACCGGCGGCCGGGCCGCCACCAGACGACGAACAGGGCGCCGATCGGCTCGCCACGCGCCGTCGCCGACGCGAGGAGTACGGAATGCGGCGGGAGCCCCTCGAGCCAGTTGGGGTCGAAGCGCGGGTCGTGGAGCGGATCGGCGCTCCATATGGCGCGGCCCGCTCGCCACGCCGGAAGAAGGTCGGGGACGCGCGCGAGCACGATCGGCCGCGTGGCGAACCATGCGAGCAGGTGCCGCGGCACGTGGTAGCCACCCAGCGGCACGAGCGTCTCCTTCCGCTCGTCGAGGAAGTACGCACCGACCATGTCGGCGCCAAACGCCCGCGCGACCTCCCTCGCCACGTGCCGCATCCGCTCGCCGACGGGCTGCGATCGCGAGAGGATCTGGCCGACGCTCATGAGGGTCGTCGTCTCGCGGAGGCGCTCCTGGGCTTCCGTGTAGAGGCGGGTGTTCGCCAGCGCCAGGGCGAGCTGGCCTGCGATCGTCATCGCGAGGTTCACCTGCCAGGGCTCGAAGGGCGTCGGCCGCTCGCAGTAGTCCAGGGTCATGATGCCGGCGACCTGGTCCTGCCGGATCAACGGCACGACGAGGTAGGATCCGAGGGCGAAGGTCTCGACCCACTCGCGCGGGAGGAGGTCGCTCGCCCGCGCGTCGTTCACGACCACCGGGCGGCGGCTCTCGAGGGCCCGCGCGTTCGCCGGGATCTCGTGGAGGGGCCGAGAGGCCATCCCCTGGAAGGCGGTCCACTGCTCCGGGGCCTTCCGTCCGTCGGCGTATTGCGCCATGAGCGGCGTGATCTCGCCGCCTTCCCAGACGGCGACCGAGCAACGGTCGACGCGGCACACCTGGGCGATCTTGATCGCGACGCGCTGGAGCAGCCGCTTCGCGTCGAGCGTGGAGTTGAGGATCTCGACGACCTCGAGCAGCGCGCCGGTCTCCTCCAGACGCCCCGCAGTCTCCGAGTAGAGCCGAGCCTGGTCGAGGGCGATCGCGGCCTGGTCGGCGAACGCCTCGGCGATCTCCGCGTCGCGCGCGGTGAACGCCCGTCGTGCCCGGAACGCCAACGCGCCGATCGTCCGGGCGCCGACCCTCAGCGGCACGCCGAGGAACATCGTGTAGCCGAGCCGGCGGTCCGCCTCGACGTTCTCGGGGGCGACATCCGGGACGCTCTGGATCTCGCAGACGAGCGTCCTCCCGGTCGCCACGACCCGACCGCTCAGACTCTCGCCCACCCGGATCCGTGGACGCGTCATGGTCTGCGCCGCCGTGCCGGCCAGGCCGGCCAGGACGAGCTCCTCGCCCTGGAGCAGCCGGAAGCCGGCATTGTCCACGTCGAGGAGCCGCGCGGCTTCCTCGGCGATCGAGGAGAGCAGCGTCTCCGTCGGCACCATGCCGCCGATCTTCTTGTTGATCTCGAGGAGCGCGCCGAGGTACGCGCGCCGGGCGCTCTCCTCGGAGAACCGGCGGGCGTTGTTGAGCGCGTTCGCCGCGTGGAGGGCGAGCGAGCCCAGCACGTCGAGCTCCTCGCGGGTGTACTCGTGGCGCTCGCGCACGCCGATCGAGAGCGCGCCGAGCACTCGGTCCCCGACGAGGAGGGGAACGACCGCGGCCGACGCTGTCCCCTCGGCGCGGAGCTGCGCGACGTTGCGGGTCCGCGGGTCCCCGAGGACGTCGGCCACGGCCAGGGGCTCGCGCGTGGCGACGACCGTCCCCACGAGTCCCTCCCCGACACGGAGGGGGGGCCGCCCCTCGCCCGCGCCCCGCGCGCCGACCGACGCGCGCAGCGTGACCTGGGCGCCGTCGTCATCGACCAGCCAGAGCCGCGCGACGCTCGAGTCGAACAGCTCGGCGGCTGCGTCCACCACGCGCTGGACCACCTCGTCGACCGACAGCGTCGCGGTGAGTGTCTGCGCGAGCCGCGTGAGCGTCTCCAGGCGCCGGCTCCGCTCGCGGGCCTCGACGAAGCGGGCGGTGCGAGCGACGGCCTGGCCGACCTGGTGCGCGACTGCCTGCAGGAGCGTCAGCTCGTCGCCGTCGAACGTGCGCGGCTCTCTCGAGATGAGCGCCATGACGCCCCAGACCGCGCCGCTCACGGTGATCGGCAGCGAGAGCTGCGTGTGGTAGCCGCCGGCGACGACCCGCTCGCGCACCGCGGGCGTGAGCACGCGCGACCGCGTCAGGTCGGTCAGGATGAGGTGACCCGCGCGCACCGCCTCGCCGACGTGGCTCGCGTCGAGCGGGCGCACGCGCAGCACGGCGACGTCCTCGGGCGAGAAGCCTCGGTGGGCGACGAGCACGAGCGTCTGCGACACGGGGTCGAGCCGGAAGAGGCCGCCAAACGCCGTCCGCGCGACGCCGCAGACGACCTCGAGCGTGCGCTCGGCGGTGGCCACGAGATCGTCACCGTTGCCCGTCGCGACCGCGACGGCGCGGAGCGCCTCGAGCGTGTCGGAGCCATCCCGCTCCTTTGTCGGGCCACCCATGGTGGGCGCCGACCACCCGGCCCCCGCTCCGACACTCGCCGACTCCGCGGCCCCCGCGCCGACGGCCCGACTCGGCCACGCGGGCTCGGCTCGCGCCGTGCGCGCGACAACAGCGCCCGCGACCAGCGCGACGCCCGTCGCGGCGACGAGCGAGAGCGCCCAGGCGAACCAGAACCGTCGCTCCGCGACGCGCCGGGCCCCCTCGGGGACCAGCGCCCAGAGACTCTCGCCCGCCGTGTCGTCGAGCGGCCGCGCGAGCCACGACTGGCCGTCGACCGTGACGCGTCGACCACGCGCCGCGTCCCGCCAGCCCCGCGGCGGCACGCCGGGCAGCGTCCCGCCGACGGCCAGGTCCTCCACCAGCACCACCACGGCGGGTCGTGACGGCAGCCCGTCGAGAACCCGCGCGAGCGACTCGACGCGTCGGCCGACCACGACCATCCCGGCAGGCAGCGGCGCCAGCCCCACGAGATAGGCGCGGTTGTTCACGACGGCGACACGCGTGACGGCCTCGGCGGGCCGCGGAAGGGCAAGGCCCTCCACCCGCGGCGTCGCCGGCACCTGGACGAGCAGCGCGCCGGTCGCGTCCACGACACAGAGGAGGTCGGCGACCCGCTCCAGCGTGAGCGCGAGCATCCTCGGCGAGGCGCCGCGCGCCAGCGTCGCCCAGTCGTGCTTGAGCGCGCCCTCCACGATGGCCGGATCCTTGGCGAGCAGCGCGGCCTCGCGGCGCAGCTCACGCGCGGCGGCGTCGACGAGCGCGCGGACGGCGGCGACCGTGTCGGCCACGACGACCTCGTGCCGCTCCGCCCCGCGCCGCGCGAGCCAGAGCCCGCCCGCCACCCAGACCACCAGGAGTCCCACGAGCACCGGGGCGACGCGTGCGAGGCCCGGGCGCTGCACGGCCGCATTCACAGGCTCGCCTCGCCTCCGGCTGCGGCTCGCACCGCCACGTTCACAGACTCGCCTCGCCTCCGGCTGCGGCTCGCACCGCCACCCTCAGCGACGCTCGCCCACGCGGTGGAGCTTCAGGAGGTTCGTCGTTCCCGACACCCACATGGGCGAGCCGGAGATGATGACGAGGACGTCGCCAGGCCCGACCGCCCCGTCGCCAAGGAGCGTCGCCTCGACCTCCTCGATCATCTCGTCGGTCGTCTGAACCTTGCGGATGAGCCGCGAGGACACGCCCCACCACAGGGCGAGCCGCCGCTGGACCTCGACGAACGGCGTCAGCGCGATGATCGGCACGTCCGGACGTGCCTGGGAGATGAGGCGCGCGGAGGCGCCCGATTCCGTGAACGCGACGATCGCGCGCGCCCCGAGCGCGTGCGCGGCCGCGGAGGCCGCGGTGGAGATCGCCTCGGAGAACCCGACGCCGACTCGCTCCTGGCGCCGCCGGCGCGTCTCGTCCACGAGGACGGCCCGCTCGGCCCGTTCGGCAATGCGGGCCATCACCTCGACCGCCTCCGCCGGGTACCGGCCCGTGGCCGTCTCGGCGGAGAGCATGATCGCGTCGGCGCCGTCGAAGATGGCCGTCGAGACGTCCGAGACCTCCGCGCGCGTCGGCCGGAGGTGGGTGACCATTGACTCGAGCATCTGCGTCGCCACGATGACCGGCACGCCCGCCTCCCGCGCCTGCCGGACGATCTCCTTCTGCAGATGGGGCACGTCCTCGAGCGGCACGTCGACACCGAGGTCGCCGCGCGCCACCATGACCGCCTCGACCGAGGGCAGGATGTCCGGGAGGTTCAGGATGCCCTCGTGGCGCTCGAGCTTGGCGACGATCGGCACGTCGGCACCGAGCTCGCGCAGGAAGTCCCGCACCTCCCCGACGTCGGCCGCCGATCGTACGAACGAGACGGCGACGAAGTCGACGGCGTGCTCGAGGCCGAAGCGGAGGTCCTCGCGGTCCTTGTCGGTGAGGCACGAAACCGGGAGCGGCACATGCGGGAGCGAGATCCCCTTGTGATCGCTGATGCGCCCCCCCACGACGACCCGGCAGCGCACCTCCTCCGGCGATGCCTCTTCCACCTGGAGCTGGATCATGCCGTCGTCCATCCAGATCTGGTCGCCCGGGCTGACGTTCGCGAGGTACTCGGGGTGGTTCAGCGACGCGCGCTCCGCGGTGCCCACCACGGGCTTCGCGCAGAGCGCGAACGACTGGCCGGGCTCGAGGTCGACCCGCGCGCCGCCCGCGGGCCCGAAGGTGCCGAGGCGGATCTTCGGCCCCTGCAAATCTTGAAGGATCGCGATCGGCCGGCCCCAGCGGGCCTCGCCCTCGCGGACCAGCCGGATGACCTCGGCGTGCTCGGCGTGGGTGCCGTGGGAGAAGTTCACGCGGGCGACGTCCATGCCCGCGGCGACCAGGCGGTCGAGCTCGGCGCGGCTCTGGCTGGCGGGACCGAGGGTACAGACGATCCTGGTCCGCCGCACGCCGCCTACCCGCGCTCGAGCAGCCCGCGGAGGAACTGGCCGGTGTACGAGCGCTGGGCCGAACGGGCGAGCTCCTCGGGCGTGCCCGTAGCCACGACCCGACCGCCCTCCTCCCCACCCTCCGGTCCAAGGTCGATGATCCAGTCGGCGGTCTTGATCACGTCGAGGTTGTGCTCGATGATGACAACCGTGTTGCCCTGGTCCACGAGGCGGTTGAGCACGTCCAGGAGCTTCTGAATATCGGCGAAGTGCAATCCGGTCGTCGGCTCATCGAGGATATAGAGCGTCCGTCCGGTGGCTCGTCGTGACAGTTCTGTGGCCAGCTTCACCCTCTGGGCTTCTCCCCCCGACAGGGTTGTGGCGGACTGGCCGAGACGGATGTAATCGAGCCCGACGTCGTCAAGGGTCTGGAGCTTCGCCCGGATGACGGGCACTGCGTCGAAGAACCCGAGCGCCTCGCGGACCGTCATGTCCAGGACCTCGGCGACCGACCGTCCCTTGTACCGGACGTCGAGCGTCTCGCGGTTGTAGCGGCGGCCCTTGCAGACGTCGCACGTCACGTACACGTCGGGCAGGAAGTGCATCTCGATCTTCACGAGCCCGTCGCCCTGGCACGCCTCGCACCGGCCGCCCTTGACGTTGAACGAGAACCGGCCCGGCGCGTAGCCGCGCATGCGCGCCTCCGGCGTCCGTGCGAAGAGGGTCCGGATGAACGTGAAGACCCCGGTGTAGGTAGCGGGGTTCGAGCGTGGCGTGCGGCCGATTGGCGACTGGTCGATGTCCACGACCTTGTCGACGCGCTGGGCACCCTCGATGCGCTCGTGCGCCCCCGGGCGGTCCTGCGCGCGGTGGAGCATCTGGGCGAGCGCGCGGTAGAGGATGTCGTTGACCAGCGTCGACTTGCCGGACCCGGAGACGCCCGTCACGCACGTGAAGGTCGCGAGCGGGATCCGCACGGGCATCCCCTTGAGGTTGTGCTCGCGCGGGTTGTGGATCGTGATGGCGTGGCCGCTCCCCTTCCGTCGCGTCGCCGGCACCGGGATCTCCAGGGCGCCCGCCAGGTAACGTCCCGTGAGCGAGGCCGGGTTCGCCCGGATCTCGTCCGGCGTCCCGACCGCGACGACGTGGCCGCCCAGCTCGCCGGCCCCAGGGCCGAGGTCCACGACGTAGTCGGCGCTCCTGATCGTCTCCTCGTCGTGCTCGACGACGAGCACCGTGTTGCCGAGGTCCCGGAGCCGCTTGAGCGTGTCGAGCAGGCGCCGGTTGTCCCGCTGGTGCAATCCAATCGACGGCTCGTCGAGGATGTACAGCACGCCAACGAGACTGGACCCGATCTGTGTCGCCAGCCGAATGCGCTGTCCTTCGCCTCCGGCCAAGGTGCCCGCGGGCCGGTCCAGCGTGAGGTAGTCGAGGCCGACGTTGGTGAGAAAGCCGAGGCGCTCGCGGATCTCCTTGAGGACGCGCCGGGCGATGGCGGTCTCGCGCTCGCTGACCGTCAGGCCGTCGAAGAAGACGCCCGCCCCCTTGATCGTCAGCCGCACGACGTCGGCGATCGAGCGGCCCCCGATCTTGAAGCCGAGCGACTCGCGGCGCAGGCGCGCGCCCCCGCAGTTCGGGCAGGGCCGCTCGGCCATGAACTGCTGGATCTCCGCCCGCGCCTCCTCGGACGTCGTCTCGCGGTACCGTCGCTCGAGCGTCTTGATGACGCCCTCGAAGCCGCCGTCCTTCTCGCCGTGGAGGATGACGTCCCGTACGGGCTTCTTGAGCTTCTCCCACGGCGTGTCGAGCGCGAACCGGTGCCGCTTCGCGAGCACCTGGAGCGTTTGGCGGAAGTACGTCGTCTCCCGCCCCGCCCACGGCGCCAGGGCCCCCTCCTTGAGCGAGCGCGCCGGGTTCGGGACCAGGCGCTCGGCGTCGATCTCGTCGCGCGAGCCGAGCCCGCCGCACTCCGGGCACGCGCCGTAGGGGCTGTTGAACGAGAACATGCGCGGCGACACCTCGGGCAGCGAGACGCCGCACTCGACGCACGCGAGTCTTTCCGAGAAGAGCATCGGGGCTGTTGGGAGAGGGGGGGGCCCCCCTCTCGATTCCCCCGTCACCTCAACTAACACCACGCCGTCGGCCAGGCGCAGCGCGGTCTCGAGGGAGTCGGCGAGCCGGGCGCCCAGATTGTCGCGCACGACGAGGCGGTCGACGACCACCTCGATCGTGTGCTTGCGCTTCTTGTCGAGCTCGATCGCCTCGCCGAGCTCGCGGACGGCGCCGTTCACGCGGACGCGCGTGAACCCCTGGCGACCGAGATCGAAAAACAGCTTCTTGTACTCGCCCTTACGCCCCCGGACGACGGGTGCCAGCACGATGAGCCGGGTGCCCGGCGCCTGGGCCATGACGCGATCGACCATCTGCTGGACGGTCTGGGCGGAGATCACCCGATCGCAGCTCGGGCAGTGCGGGACTCCCACGCGCGCGAAGAGCACGCGCAGGTAGTCGTAGATCTCGGTGACGGTCCCGACGGTCGAGCGCGGGTTCTTCGAGGTCGTCTTCTGCTCGATCGAGATCGCGGGCGACAGCCCCTCGATCGAGTCGACCTCGGGCTTTTCCATCTGCTCGAGGAACTGGCGCGCGTAGGCCGAGAGCGACTCGACGTAGCGGCGCTGGCCCTCGGCGTAGATCGTGTCGAAGGCCAGCGACGATTTCCCCGAGCCCGAGAGCCCCGTGATGACGACAAGCTGGTCGCGCGGGATCTCGAGATCGATGTTCTTGAGGTTGTGCTCGCGGGCGCCCCTGACGACGATCCGATCGCTCGCCATGTCGCAGACCTATTGTGTCAGCCTCGCGGGGCCCCGGCAACCCATCAACGTCGTGGGGAGCGGCGCCGCTCCCCCCGACACCCCCCACCGATCACACGCGGCGGCCTCGCCAGCGAATCGTTGCGCGGGCTCACTCAGGCTCATCTCAGACTCGCCTCGCCCGTCGCACGGTCTCGGCTCGCACGGCCCGCTCATCTCAGACTCGCCTCGCCCGTCGGACGGTCTCGGCTCGCACGGCCATCCACGCCAGCGGTGCCGCGAGGAGCGCGGGGTACGCAGCCACGGAGCCGGCCCAGGCCGGCAGCCGGTCACCGACGGCCGTGAGGCCGACGAACGCCGCGGCGCCGGCGAGCGAGCCCACGAGGCTGGAGCGCGCGTCCCCACCGGCGAGTCGCGGGGCGGCGACCGCCGCGGCGGCGAGGCCACAGCCGGCGAGCCAGGTGCGCCACGGGTCTGCAGGCCAAAGCCCCGCGACGGCGGCGACCACCACGAGGCCGCCCCAGGCGATGTCCGCGTTCTCCGGCTTGGCGTGCGTCGCGATGACCCCCCGCAGCGCCAGGGCCGTCGCGACGAAGAGGAGGAGCAGGGCGAAGATACTCGTCGCGACGAGGGCGCCACCCACCGGCGCCGGGAGGACCAGCGCGGACAGCTCCACGAGCCCGGTCGCCGGCGCCGCGCCGAGGGCGAGTTCCGGCGCGGCGTACACACCGTACGCGCCCCAGGAGACCGCGGCGAGCGTCAGCCCCGGGAGGAGCACGGACCCGGCAACGGTGCGGCGCCATGTGAGTCCGCGCGGCCGCGGGAGCAGGGCGAGGCTGCCGCCGACGAGTGTCAGCACGACGCCCAGCGCGTGGGCCGCCGTGCCGAGCGAGCGCCGCTCGGACGGCTCGGCCCAGGCGACGCCCGACGCGGCGCTGTTGGGTACGCGCTTGCCCCTCTCGAAGCGGACCTGCGTGCCCGCCTCGAGGACCAGCCGGTCGCCCGGACGCAGCGTGAGCGCGTCCCCCGCCGCGAGGTACCACTCACGCGTGACGGTCCGCGGCGCGTCCCTCTCGACGACCTCTTCGATCACCCGATACGTACCGGGACTCAGCGCGGTGACGCGGTGGGGCTCGGTGAAAACGAGGGTCGCCGACCGCTCCAGGCGACGTCCGTCGGTGACCCAGACGCTTCCCTCGCCGAAGGTGAGCGCGGCTCGTGAGGCCGTGCGGCTCCACGCGGTCCATGGTGGGATGGCGACCGTGGCGCCGATCACGACGAGGGGAAGCACGACGCCCACCAGGCCGGCGAGGATGACCGCACCGCCGGGTCGGCGCGCCGCGCGCCACCCCACGCCGAAGAACGCGGCCGCGGCCGAGAGCGTGAGTGCCGCGTGGCGCGGGACGCCCGCGAGGCGCGCGAGGTCGGCGACTACGCCGAGATTCGCCCATAGCACGAGCCCGACGGCGGCCCCAGCGGCGAGCCCGGCGACCCGGTTGAGCGACGGCGCGGGGTCGGCGGAGGGGGCGAGCAGCGCGAGGAGCGGCGCAACGGCCACGGTGAGGACCAGGATGGGCGCCTCGGGCGCCCCGGCAAACACGCAGGCGGCGACGGCAGTGAGCACAACGGGCGACGCCCACGTCGCGACGGCGCGGAGGGAGGCGGTCGGGTTGGCGCGCGCGGCCGCAACGCTCCCGCGTGGCCTGAACAGGGCACAGGCCGTCAGGGTGGCGACGACCGGCGCGGCGCCCGCGGCGAACCACCAGAGCACGGCGACGCCCGCCAGCCGGACCGCGCCGGGATCGCCGGGAAGCAGCGGTACGACGACCACCGCGGCGAGGAGCACGAGCAGGACGACGACCCCTACTCGACCGGCGGCGGTCTCGGGCATCGTGCGATTATAGCCGGTCGCGCGACGCCCTCGGAATCGGTATCCTGAGCACGAGGATCCAAACGGCGGTGGCAGTGCGAGCCGAGCGGCGCCCGCGGAGGCTCGGCGACGCGCGCCGCGAGGCGAGTCTGTGAACCTGGCAGTGCGAGCCGCAGCCGAAGGAACGAGGAGGCTCGATGGCCGACAAGATTGAGCGCGTGATGGTCGTGACCGCACACCCGGATGACTCGGAGTTCGGCGCGGGCGGCACCGTCGCGAAGATGGTCAAGGAGGGCCGCGAGGTCACGTACGTCATCGTCACCAACGGAAACAAGGGCTCGAGCGATCGGTCGATGACGCCGGAGCGGCTCGCCCGGATCCGCGAGGAGGAGCAGCGCAACGCGGCGCGCACGCTCGGCGTCGAGCGGGTGGAGTTCCTCGGCTACCCGGACGGCGAGGTCGAGGACACGCGTGACCTGCGGCGCGACGTCTCGCGCATGATCCGCGCGTGGCGTCCCGACCTCGTCGTCTGCCAGAACCCGCACCGCACGTACCTCCTGGGAGCCTCCCACCGCGACCACCGGATCGTCGGGGGCGTCACCCTCGACTGCATCTATCCCCTCGCCCGCGACCACATGGCGTTCCCGGAGCTCATGCCCACCTTCGAGCCCCACAAGGTCCGCGAGGTGTACGTGATGCAGTGGCAGGATCCCCAGGTCGTCGTCGACGTCTCCGACACGATGGACCTGAAGCTCCGCGCGCTCGCCTGCCACGCGAGCCAGTTCAAGGACTTTGCCGCCGTGGAGGCGCGGGTGCGGGACCGCGCGCGACAGCTCGGGCAGGCCAAGGGCTGCGCGTACGCGGAGGCATTCGACCACATCGTCATTCCGTGAAGCCAAGCCTCGAGCGCGTTCAGGAGACGCTGGCGGCGCTCGGCGGCGGTCACCGCGTCGTCGATCTGGACGCGTCGGCGCGGACGGCGGCCGACGCGGCCAAGGCGCTCGGCTGCCGCGTGGACCAGATCGTGAAGTCGCTGGTCTTCCGGGGCCGGCGCACCGACCGCGCGGTCCTCGTCACGGCGAGCGGAGCGAACCGCGTGGACGAGGCGAGCGTCGCGGCGCTCGTCGACGAGCCGGTCGAGAAGGCGGACGCCGCGTTCGTCCGCGCCCGCACGGGGTTCGCGATCGGCGGCGTCGCGCCCGTCGGGTCGACCGGGCCGCTCACCACCGTGATCGACGAGGACCTCCTCCAGTGGCACGAGATCTGGGCGGCGGCGGGCCACCCCAAGACCGTGTTCAGGCTGTCCCCCGGAGACCTCGTGCGGATGACGGGCGGTCGCGTGGCGCGCATCCGAGCGTAGCGTTCGCCGCGGGGTGTCGGAGTAGAATACCCGTCGTGATGGCCGATCAGGAGGTGGACGCGGCGCCGACGCTCACCGAAATGATGCGCCGGCGCGCCGCGCTCACGCCCGACGCGCCGTACTTCCACCTCTACGGAGAGACGGTGACGTACGGGCGGCTCTGGGATACCAGCGCGCGCTACGCCGCCGGACTTGCCCGCGGCGGCCTCCGCCCGAGGGACACGCTCGCGCTCATCTACCCGACCTGCGCCGAGTTCTTCTTCGCCTTCTTCGGAGCGCTTCGGATCGGCGTGGTGCCCGTGCCGCTCTACCCGACGCTCAGCGTGGAGGCGACCGCACGGATCTTCAACGACTGCGAGGCGGCGGCGGTGGCGACGATCGGCTGGTTCCGCAAGGGCGTGGACGAGTCCGCCGCGCTGGCGCCCGGCGTGCGCGCGGTCCTCGAGCCGCCCGACCTCGACGCCGACGCGCCCCCACCCGTGCACGCCGAGCCCGACCCAGAGGATCTCGCGTTCCTCCAGTACACGTCGGGCAGCACGGGGCATCCGCGCGGCGTCATGCTCACCCACCGGAACGTCGTGTCGACCATCAAGTTCATGGCCGAGGCCGCCGGGCTCACCGCCGAGGACCGCGTCGTCTCGTGGCTGCCGCTCTACCACGACATGGGGCTCATCGGCTGCGCCTTCACGCCGCCGCTCACGCGGACGCCGATCTGGCTCCTGCCCCCGGACCTTCGCAACCCGCGTCAGTGGCTCGAGGTCTGCACCGAGGTGCGCGCCACGTTCACGGTCTCGCCCGATTTCGGGTATCGGAACTGCCTGCGCCATGTCCGGGACATCACCGGGCTCGACCTGACGAGCCTCAGGGCAGCGCTCTCCGGTGCCGAGACGGTGCGCCGGTCCACCGTCGAGGCCTTCGAGTCGCGCTTCGGCCTGGATCGCGTCATCTCCCCCTGCTACGGTCTTGCGGAGGCGACGCTCGCCGTGGCGATCTGGCCGCGCGCGGTGCCGCTCAGGCTCGATCCGAGCGGGAGGTTCCTCTCGGTGGGGCAGCCCTGCCCCGGTGTCTCCGTGAGGATCCTCGCCCCCGACGGCGCTGGCGCCGAAGTCCCGCTGGGACCCGGCGAGGAGGGCGAGATCTCGGTGCGGAGCCCCGGGGTCATGCGCGGCTACTACAACAACCCCGAGGACACCCGGAAGGTGCTCTCGCCGGACGGCTGGCTGGTGACGGGTGACCTCGGCCTCGTAGACAAGGACGGATTCCTTTACGTCACGGGCCGACTGAAAGACGTGATCATCCTGGCGGGCGAGAACGTGCCCCCGGCCGACGTCGAGGAGGTCGTGGACCTGGTCGACGGCGTCCGATACTCGGCCGCCGTGGGGATCGAGAGCGAGCGCGCCGGGACCCAGCGCCTGCACGTCGTCGCCGAGGTGCGCAGCGAGAGCGCGTCCCCCGACGAGTACCACGACCTCGTGCGCGAGATCGTGAGCCGCGTCCACAAGCAGCGCGGCCACCGGCCCGCGCGCGTCCTGCTCGTGCGTGCGGGCAGCGTGCCCAAGACCTCCAGCGGCAAGATCCAGCGCTCGCGGCTCGCGCAGATGATCCAGCACGGCGAGCTCCAGGACCGGATCGTGTACGGCACCCCAGAGCGCACCGATCGGAGGCCGCCCCCGAGGTAGGCGGAGTCTGTGACTCTAGAATTCGGCTGTCACCTCCCCGTCTACGGCCCGGCCGCCACGCGCGAGACCCTGCTCGCTTTCGCGCGTCGGATGGAAGCGCTCGGGTACGACTCGCTCTGGGCGAGCGACCACGTCGTGATCCCCTGGAGCATCGCGTCGAAGTACCCGTACAACGAGACGGGCGACTTCCCCCTGCCGCCGTCCGCCACCTTCCTCGAGCCGCTCACCGCGCTCGCCCTCGTCGCCGGCGCGACCGAGCGGATCCGTCTCGGCACGACGGTGCTGGTGCTCCCGCACCGCCACCCCGTGCTCGCGGCGAAGATGCTCGCGACACTCGACCATCTGGCGCCGGGGCGCGTCATCCTGGGGGCGGGCGTCGGCTGGATGCGCGAGGAGATCGAGATCTTCGGCGTGGATTACGCGCGGCGGGGCGCGTGGAGCGACGAGGCGCTCCGTATCATGAAGACGTGCTGGCGGGAGGAGCGCCCGAGCTTCCGGGGCGAGTTCGTGTCCTTCGCCCCGCTCGGCTTCGCCCCGAAGCCCCGGCGCGGGGCGATTCCCATCTGGATCGGCGGTCACACACCGCGCGCGCTCCGGCGCGTGGCCGAGCTCGGGGACGGCTGGCACGCCGCGTTCGCGACCGCCGAGAAGCTGAAGGGCGGGCTCGCCGCGCTGGCGGCGGCGTGCCGCGCGGCCGGACGGGAGCTGAAGTCGCTCACGCTCAGCGCGCGCCTGGGCCTGCCCGCCCGACACGACGTCGGCGCCCTCGTCCGCGAGATCCGCGCGCTCGCCGAGCTCGGCGTGCGCCACGTCATCCTCGAATCGCGCGTACGCGACCTCGCGGACATGAACGAGATCTACGAACGCTTCGCCCACGACGTCCGCGCGAAGCTCTAGCCAAGCTCCAGATTCTAGACGATCGGATCAGTTGATTTTCGATGCCGCATGGCCGTAGTATGTCTGCCAAGTTGCAGGAGGCTGCTGAGTGGTCTCGACCGGACGGCTCATCCAGGCGCTGGGCGGCAAGGGCGTGTTCCGGGAGCGCCAGGCGACGTATGGGTCGATCATCGACAAGGCCCGAACTGGCCTCCCATACGCGGCTCTCGAGGCGATCGCGGCCCGCTTCGAAATTCCCCCCGAGACCCTCGTCCGAGTCCTGCACCTACCACCTCGTACGCTGGCCAGGCGGAAGAAGGCGCGTCGGCTGAGTGCGGGTGAGTCCGACCGGCTCCTGCGCCTGGCCCGGGTTGCGGCCAGGGCGGAAGATGTCTTCGGCAGTCAGGAGAGGGCGGGCGCCTGGTTGCGTGGAACCGTCCGGGCGCTCGGGTCGGTCAGCCCCCTCGATCTGCTCGATACCGACCTCGGGGCGCAGCAGGTCGAGCGGATTCTCGGTCGCATCGAGCACGGCGTCTACAGCTGACCCGCGTCTGGCGGATCACGCGCGCCCGGCACGCGGCCTTTGACGGCGAAGGGGCCCGCCGTTACGGAGGGCGCTGGAGCCGGCCGGGCATCCCGCTCGTCTACACCTCGGCGAGCCTGGCGCTGGCTGCCCTCGAGGTCTTCGTCAATCTCGAGCGGCCCGAGCCGCCCGCCGACCTGGTCGCGATCTCGGCCGACATTCCTGAGACGCTCACGATCTTCCGGATGCCGGCGTCCGGGCTGCCGGCGAACTGGAGGAGATACCCTCCACCGGAGGCGCTCGCCGAACTGGGAACGCGCTGGGCGCGCGATCTGAAAAGTCCGGTACTCGCCGTGCCCTCGGCGGTCATTCCCCAGGAGCTGAACTACGTGCTCAACCCCGTCCACCCCGACTTCAAACGCATCCGCGTCGGCGATCCGGAGGCCTTCCGCTTCGATCCACGCCTGCGGCGCCGCTGACCTCGGCGTTCCTCAGACCGAGATCCCGAACAGCGCGTTCGCCGCGAGGCCGATCGCGTAGGTGGCGAGCACGGCGAGGGCGGTGATCACCACGTTCGTCGCGACCCGCCGCCGCACGTCCATGCCCGTGAGGAAGGCGACGAGCGCCGAGACCACGACGATCACCGTGCCGGCCGTGAGGGCCGAGGGCAGCGCCGTGCGCGCGCCGGCGAGGACCGGCAGCACCGGGACGAGCGCGCCGGCGAAGTAGCTCGCGCCGACGATCAACGCGGCCGTGAGCGCGCTCTCGCCCGGATCCTCTGCCGCTCGCTCGCCCAGGAACCGGCGTCGCCCCACCTCGGCCGCCCGCACCTCCGACTCGGAGCTGGCGGCGACGTAGGCGCTCGCGGCCATCGAGAGCGCGCCGGCGACGGCCACCGTGAGGCCGGCGACCAGGACGGTCAGAGACGCGCCGAACGCTGCGAAGAAGCCGCTGACGGCGCCGAGGATCTCGACAAGGCCGTCGTTCAGACCGAGAAAGATGGATCGGACGCGCTCCGGATTGATACGACGCTCGGCGTCGCCCGTCACCACCCGGTCCTCGTGCTCGAACTCGTCCCGGAGCACCTCGCGCACGGCCCCTCCCAGCGGCCCCTCGCCGTAGCGGTGCCAGATGGCCAGGTACTTGCGCACGCCGTGGACCTCGATCGCCTCCAGAACAAGATGGATCGCCGGCGCGCCACCGAGGCGGCACACCCCCACGATGAGCGCGAGCTTCAGCCGCCGCCCGAGGTCGAGCCTGCCGAGCTCCAGACCGAAGAACTTCTGCCAGAAGGCGTGATGCCGCGTCTCGACGGGAATCAGCTCGTCGAGGACGCGGCGGAGGTCGCCGGGGGCGACGTCGCGAAGCGCGCGGTAGAGCGACAGATCGAACAGCTCGTCGAGGACGAGCCGCCGGGCGAGTCTCGCGTCGGCGGGCGCGACCATCCGTCGCGCTAGATCTTCTCGCCGAGCTTGGCCCAGTCGTCGAGAAACTTCTTGAGGCCGAGGTCCGTCAGCGGGTGCTTCATGAGCTGCTCGAGCACGGCGAACGGCATCGTCACCACGTGCGCGCCTGCCTTGGCCGCGTCCACCACGTGGAGGGGGTTGCGGATCGACGCGGCGAGCACCTGCGTCGTAAACCCCTGGACCCGGTAGATCTCGCAGATGTCGCGGACGAGGTCCATGCCGACGTGCGCGATGTCGTCCAGGCGCCCGAGGAACGGGCTGATGTAGTAGGCGCCCGCCTTCGCCGAGAGCAGCGCCTGGGTCGCCGAGAAGCAGAGCGTCTGGTTGACGCGGATCCCCTTGCCCGTAAGGTGCTTCACCGCCTTCAGCCCGTCCTTGGTGAGCGGGCACTTGACGACGACGTTGGGCGCGATGTGATGCAGCTCCTCGCCTTCCTTCACCATCCCCTCGAAATCGGTGGCGACCACTTCGAGGCTCACGTCGCCCGGCACGATCGCGCAGATCTCCTCGACCAGCGGCCGGAAGGGCCGCTTCTCCTTGGCGATGAGCGACGGGTTGGTCGTGACGCCGTCGACGACGCCGAGCGCGACGCCTTCCTTCAGCTCGCTGACGCTCGCCGTATCGAGGAAGATCTTCATGGAGCCCTCCTGAGGGTAACGCGCGTCCCGGCGCTCACCCGCTTGAACACCTTGGCGTCGCCGACGACCCGGCCGACGAGGTTCACGGGGCTGGCGGGACGGATCTCGGCGCCCCGGCTCAGCGGTGTCGGCCCGAAGAAGACGCAGAAGGCGTACCCGGGCGGCCAGTAACCGAGGTCGCCGACCTCGACGACGTCCCTGGGCGACTCGGGACCGACCGCGAGGCCGATGTCGAAGTAGATCTCGTCGCCCCACGTCTCGCCCGTGGCATCGATCGGGAGCGCGTCCCAGATGGCGCTCGCCGTCTTCGACTCGTTCAGTTGGGCCTCGGCGGACACTTTTCCCGCTGCAATCACGATCGCGCGACCGGCCGCCACGACTAGAGCCTAGTCCCCGTGCCGAAGGCGTGTCAACCGCTCCGCTCGTACTCCTTGAGCGTCGTCGCCAGGCGACCGCGGTCGGGCACCGTCGCCCAGCCCTCGCCCTCGACGGAGAGCGAGCCCGCGCACGCCGCCGCGGCCGCCGCGAGCCAGGGATCGCCCACGCGCTGGTACTCGACGAGAAACGTCGCGGCGAAGACGTCGCCGGCACCGGTCGGGTCCGACTCCGCCGCGGGTCGCGGCCGCACCTCGTAGCGGTCGCCGTTGACGAAGAGCAGCGCGCCGTCGCGGTCGGCGGTGAGGACACCGAGGGGGACGTACTGGAGCCATTCGACCACGGCGGCCTCATGGCCGCGGACGTCCTCGCGCGAGAGGAAGAGCGCCTGGATCTTGTCCAGGAGTGGGCGCGACGACTCCCACGCGCGCGGGCCGACCGCGCCGTCCCGGCCGACCGCGCGGAGCCAGCCTTGCGCCGCGGCGCCGACCGCGCCGTCCGTGAACTCGGCGGCGAGCAGCGGATCCACCTCGTCGATCACCGGCGCCAGGAGCACCAGCGGCGCGTCGCGCCAGTCTTCAGGCACGTCCGCCGTGGTGAGCGGGAGCGCGCGGCCGCGGACGCGGGAGACGCGGGCGCCCGCCTCGTAGTGATGCTCGAAGCGGGTCGTCTGGCGCGCCTCGCGGGTGATCACCTCGATCTGCGACGGGATCGCGTCGAGAGGAAAATCGTCGGCGTGGCTCGTCAGGAGGCCGACGGAGAGGCCGAGCCGGTGGGCCGTGATCGCACCGTAGAGGGCGGCGCCACCGGGTCGGGTGAGGTCGCCCACACGGTCGAGCGTGACATGGCCGATGGCGACGAAGTCGGGCGCGGCCAGGACCGCTCCTAAGTCGAAGGGGGCCTCGATGGCCCCCTCCGAGCCACCCCCAGAATCCGATTGCGCCGGCAAAGCCGGCGCTCGAACACAGTCATCGCGACCCGCTCCTAGAGCATCGTGAGACCGCCAGACACCGAGAGGGTCTGACCGGTGACGAAGCCCGCCTCGTCAGAGGCGAGGAAGACCACGGCGGGCGCAATGTCCTCGGGCGTCCCGAGCCGGCCCCACGGGATCACGCGCTTGAGGCTCTCGGCGAGCCTCGGGCTCTCGGCGACAAACTCCCGCTGGAACAGCGGCGTCTCCGACGGGCCCGGACAGACGCAGTTCACGTTGACCCTGTGGCGCGCCACTTCGCGGGCGATCGTCTTGGTGAACGCGATGACCCCGCCCTTCGCGGCCGAGTAGACCGCCTCGCCCGTCGAGCCCACGCGGCCGGCGTCGGACGCGATCGACACGATCTTGCCGTACTCCTGCCGGATCATGTGGGGTAGGACGGCGTGGGTGCAGGCGATCGGCCCGCGGAGGTTGAGGGCGAGGATCCGGTCCCAGAACTCGGGTGTCGTCTCCACGAACGGCATCGGCCGGTCCCAGCCGGCGTTGTTGACGAGGACGTGAACCGTCCCCCAGCGCGCGACCACGGCCGCCACCATGCCGGCGACCGCGGCCGCGTCGGTGATGTCCACGCGCCACGCGGCCGCCGCGCCCCCGTCCTTCTCGATCCCCCGCGCGACTTCGGTGCCGCCCGCCTCGTTCAGATCGGCGATCGCGACGCGGGCGCCTTCACGGGCGAGCGCGCTGGCGATCGCCCGCCCGATGCCGCTCGCCCCGCCGGTGACGATCGCCACACGGTCGCGGAGCTTCACCGGCTTCCCCGGGGGGAGATCCTCACCGCGCGTGACCCCACTTGGCCTTCACGGCCTCCCGGTCGACCACGCCCTCCGCGGTGCGCGGGAGGGCGTCGGTGAACGCCACGGCATGAGGCCGCTTGAAGCGGGCGATCTTCGACGCCACGAAGTCGCTCACCTGCTGGGCGGTGTACCGGCCGTCCGTCACCTCGACCACGGCCTTGATCGCCTCGCCCCACTTGGCGTCGGGGATGCCGTACACGCACACCCCGCGCACGCCCGGGAGTTGCATGATCACCGTCTCGACCTCCGCCGGGTAGACGTTCTCCCCGCCGGGCTTGATCAGCTCCTTCTCCGGCTTGCGCTTGACGTAGTAGAGGTAGCCGTCGGCGTCGAACCGCCCCACGTCCCCGGTGTGGTGCCAGCCGTTGCGGAGGGTGTAGGCCGTCACGTCCGCCTGGTCGAAGTAGCCCTGGAACACGAGCGGGCCGCGCACGACGATCTCCCCTGGTGTCCCGACGTCCACCTCGCGGTCGTCGTCATCCACGAGCTTCACGTCGCACACGGGCACGGGCTTGCCGGCGGCGCCGGGCTTGTCCCGCACGCGTTGCAGGGTGACGAACCCGCTGGTTTCCGACTGCCCGAAGCCAGTCCAGAACTGCGCCCGGGTTTGCGCGTGCAGGCGCTCGATGGTCTGGGGCGCGTCGAGGCCGGAGACGTGCTTCAGGCTGGGCAACCGGCTGCCCAGCTTCTCGGCCGCATCCAGCAGATTGGTCAGCACGGGGGGAAAGTCCGAGACGTGGGTGACGGCGTGGCGATCAATCAGCCGGACGGCCTCCTCGGCGTCGAACCGCGACACCAGCACGCTGGCAGCGCCGGCGTGCATGTGGGCGATCGCCCCCCCCAGCGCGGTGATGTGGAATAGCGGCAGCGCCAGCAGGTAGCGATCCGCCGCGGTGTAGCCGATCGAGGCCATGGCGGTCAGGTTGGCCGCGATCATATTGGCGTGAGTGAGCACCGCGCCACGCGGGATCACGTCCACGGCGGCGGTCGAGATCACCGCGAACGGGTCGTCGGCCGACACCGCGGGCCTGGGCGGCGGGCTGGCCGTTCGGTACAGCGCGGCGAAGGGCTTGAAGGCCGGCCCACTGGCCTCGCCGAACTGATACCAGTGCGCGACCGACGGCTTCTCCTTCGGCCAGCCGGCCACCACGGGGAGCGTGGAGGTGTCGACCACCATCATCCGGGGCGCAGCGCGGTCCACCACAAGCTCCACTTCCTGCGCGGTCAGCCGCCAGTTGATCGGGTAGGCGACGATGCCCTGCCGCGCGCAGGCGCCGTATAGCTCGAGGTAGGCGGTGTCGTTCTGCGCCAGGACGCAGATGCGGTCCCCCTTGCCGATGCCCAGAGCCACGAGCCCCCCGGCGAGCGCGTCAACCTGACGCCGAAACTCCCGGAAGGACAGCTGCCGGTCACCGTGGAGAACGGCTGGCGCGTCGCCGTACACGAACGCGCCGCGCGCGATCATGTCGTAGACCGTGAATCCGTGCACGTGCATGTTCATAGACTCGCCTCGCCGGCGGCTGCGGCTCGCACCGCCACGCGACCTCACCCGCGACGCGGTCGGCTCACTGGCCGACGATCTCGCCCTTCATCGGGCCCAGCAGGCCGAGCAACTCGCTCTTCTCCTTCGCGCCGACCTTATGCTTGTCGAGCGCCCGCACCAGGTTCTCGACGGTCGCGTCCCACTCGCCGTCGGTGATCTGCATGCCTCGGTGCGTCGCCTTCATGTCGCGCCCGAGGTAGGAGCAGGGGCCGCCGGTGGCGTCGCAGATCTGGTCGGCGAGGTTCGACCTGAGCTTGAAGACCGCGGGGGGCGGCATGCCCTGGAAGCGATTGTTCACGCGAGGGTCGGCGACCATGTTCGCGACGAAGTCGTCGACCACCAGCGCGATGCCGTCACGCCCTCCCAGCCGCTTGTAGAGCGACGGCGGAGGGTCGCCCATGGTGGCACAGGCGACGAAGTCCAGCGACAGCAGCAGCAGCACGACGAGTGCTCCGGACCTCCGTGTCAGTCTCATCGCGTCCGACCCTCCTAGGAGAGCCACCGTTTGCGGCGTTTGTAGTGCTTCACGTCCCGGTACGACTTCCGGGCACCCACTTCGGTGAGGCCCAGATAGAACTCCTTGATATCCGCGTTCTCCCTGAGCGCGTCCGCCGGACCGTCGAGCACGATGCGCCCGTTCTCCATGACGTAGCCCTGCTCGGCGATCTGGAGCGCGAGCGCCGCGTTCTGCTCCACCAGGAGCACGGTCAGCTTTTCCCGGCGGTTCATTTCCCGGACGATGGCGAAGATCTCCTCGACCAGCATCGGCGCGAGGCCGAGGGAGGGCTCGTCGAGCAGCATCACCTGCGGGTTGGCCATGAGCGCCCGGCCGATGACGAGCATCTGCTGCTCGCCGCCGGAGAGATAGCCCGACTGGATCGTGCGCCGCTCGCGGAGCCGCGGGAAGTACTCGTAGACGCGCGCGATCCCCTCCTGCACCTTGCGGCGGTCCGGCTGGACGTGCGCTCCCGCGACCAGGTTCTCCTCCGTCGTCAGATGCTCGAAGACGCGCCGCCCCTCGAAGACCTGGACGATCCCCCGCGCGACGATTTCGTGCGGCGCCAGACGATCGATCCGCGCCCCCTTGAACTCGATCGAGCCCTTCGTGACCTCGCCGCGCTCTGAGCGCAGGAGTCCCGAGATCGCCTTGAGGGTCGTCGTCTTGCCGGCGCCGTTGGCGCCGAGCAGGGTCGTGATCCCCCCCTCGCGGACCGAGAGCGACACCCCCTTCAGCACGAGGATCACGCCGTCGTAGATGACCTCGACGTTGTTGAGGCTCAGCATCGCGGCTCGGTTACTTCGCCTCCTTGACGGCCTTGGCCACCACCTCGGGATACGCCTTGAACCAGTCCGTGACCCTCATCCACTTGCCGCCGCGCACCTGCCAGACCTGCACCAGGCCGCCGCCCTCGTGGTCGGTGGCCGTGACCTCGAGCGGCGGCACGAGGCCTCCGAGGGTGAAGCCCTTGATCTGCTCGAAGCCTCGCTTCACGTCCTCGCCCGTGATCTTGCCGTCCGGACGCGCCTTCAGGGCGTTCCGGATGGCCTCCACGTGGAGCGCACCGATCAGGACACCGCGGTTGTAGTACACCGTCGACGCCATCTCCTTCGGGGCGTCCTTGCCCTGCTTCCTGTACATCTCGCGGATCTCGGCGATGACCGGGAAGTCTTGTCCCACGCCGGCGAACTGCAGCCCGTAATAGCCCTCGGCGAGGGCGTAGCCCCCGGCCGCCTCGACATCGGCCTCGGCGGCCCCCCAGACGAACGAGACGACCTTTCGGAGCGGGTAGCCGACCCGCTTGAGCTCCTTGATCGACACCGACGGTGACCGTCCAAAGAGGTGGGCGATCACGAAGTCCGCTCGGTAGCGCTGGGCGATGTCGAGCACCTGCGCGCCCATCTCCACGCCGGGCGGTGGCACGGCGAAGGTCTTGAGCTGGTAGCCCTCCTTGACCGAGAGGTCCTCGAGGATCGGAATCGGCTCACGGCCCGCCGGGTTGTCGAAGAAGAGGAAGGCGATCTTCTTGCCCTTGAGGCCGCCGTTGAGCTGGTCCTTGACGAACTTCACGGCGGCGGTGGCCTGCGACCAGTACGTCGCAGCGATCGGAAAGATGTAGGGGTACCGGCTTCCGTCGGCGGCGGCGGCCTTCCCGAAGCCGGGTGAGGTGCCGGGGATCCGGTCCTCCGTCAGCTTCTGGGTCAGCGCGTAGATCTGCGGGGTGCCGTAGACGCCGATGACGACCGCGCCCTCCTTCTTGAAGCGCTCGTACGACTCCATGGCCGGCGGCACTTTGTACTCGTGATCGACCTCGTCGACCCGGAGCCTGTGCCCCATCACGCCGCCCTGCTCGTTCACGAGGCGGATGTAGTCGTGGTACCCGGGACAGATCACCACGCCCACCGTCTGCGTCGCCCCCGTCCGGTCGCACTGGAAGCCGATGACGATTTCGTGGGCCGCCTGGGCGGGCCCCACGGCCGTGAGTGCGACGGCGAGGGCCACCGCCGCGAAGATCCCAAAGTATCGCCGCATTGCCATCCTCCTCGCGTGTCGACGCGACCGCTGCCGACGACCGTCCACGCCGCTACTTCTTCGCGCCCGCCTCCTTGATGTGCTTGGCGACCACATCGTTGTAGGCGCTGAACCAGTCCGTCTCTCTCGCGAACTTCCCGCCCTTGACCTGATAGATCTGGACCAGCCCGCCGCCCTCGTGATCGTTCGGCGTGATCTTGAGCGGCGGCACGAGCCCGCCCAGCGTGAAGTTTGCGATCTTCTCGAACCCCTTCTTCACGTCCTCGCCCGTGATCCGGCCGTCGGGCTTGGCCCGGATCGCGTTCCGAACCGCCTCGACCTGGACCGCCGCCCACACGACGCCGCGGTTATAGTAGACCGTCGACGTCATCTCCTTCGGCGCCGGCTGGCCCTCCTTCTTGTACATCTCGCGGATCTCGTTCAGGACGGGGTAGTCCGTGCCCACGCCCGCGAACTGCATGACGTGGTAGCCCTCGGCGGCCGGCCAGCCGCCGGCGGCCTCGACGTCCGCCTCGGCCGAACCCCACACGAACGACACGACCTTGCGGAGCGGATACCCCACGCGCTTGAGCTCCTTGATCGACACCGACGGCGACCGTCCGAAGAGGTGGGCGATCACGAAGTCCGCGTGGTAGCGCTGGGCGATGTCCAGCACCTGCGCGCCCATCTCCACGCCCGGCGGCGGGACGGCGAAGGTCTTGAGCTGAAAGCCCTCCTTCGTCGAGAGCTCCTCGACCACCGGGATCGGCTCGCGGCCCGCCGGGTTGTCGTAGAAGAGGTAGGCGATCTTCTTGCCCTTGAGCCCGCCGAGCTGCTGCCTGGCGAAGTCCACGGCCGCCGCGCCCTGCGACCAGTAGGTCGCCGCGATCGGGAAGATGTACGGGTAGCGGGTCCCGTCCGTAGCGTCGCCCCGACCGAAGCCGGGCGTCGTGCCGGGGATCCGATCCTCCGTCAGCCGCTGCGTCAGCGCGTAGACGATGGGCGTGCCGTAGACGGCGATCACCACGGCCCCCTCTTTCTTGTAGCGCTCGTACGCCTCCACCGCGGGCGGCACCTTGTACTCGTGATCGATCTCGATCAGGCGGATCCGGTGTCCCTCGACGCCGCCCTTCGCGTTGACGAGCCGGACGTAGTCCTGCGCTCCGGGGCACATGTTGACGCCGACCGTCTGCGTCGCCCCCGTCCGGTCACACAGGAAGCCCATCACGATCTCGTGGCTCGCCGCCGCGGGGGCCACGCTCGCGAGCGTCGTCCAGACCGCGACCGCCAGTCCGAGCAAGAGCGGGAAGCTTCGTCGCATCGCTCGTCTCCTTTCACTCATGCGTTCAGTACGCGAAGGGCCAGACCCGGAAGTAGTTCCGGATATTTCGCCAGAGGCGGTTCAACCCTTCCGGCTCGACGACCAGGAAAAAGACGATCAGCGTCCCGAAGAGGATGAGCCGGAGGTTCGGGATGATGTTGAGGACCGACGCCTGGGAGAACACCAGCCCGCCGAGCGCCTCCATGGCGTACCGGATGACGATCGGCAGCAGCGTCACGAAGATCGCGCCGAAGATGGCGCCGAGCACCGAGCCCAGGCCCCCGATGATGATCATGGCCAGGTAGTCGATCGACACCGTGATCTGGAACTGCTCGTAGTTCGCGATCCCCAGGTAGTACGTGTAGAGGACGCCCGTCACGCCCGCGTAGAACGACGAGATCGCGAACGCGAGGAGCTTGTAGCGGAAGATGTTGATCCCGATGATCTCCGCGGCGATGTCGTGATCGCGGATCGCGATGAAGGCCCGGCCGATCCGGCTCCGCAGCAGGTTCAGCGTGCCGACGACCGCGAGCACGACGAAGAACATCAGGAAAAAATACATCCCGCGCTGGGACGCGATCTCGACACCGAGGAACGCCGGGCGCGGCATCTCGATCGACGCCTGGACGCCGCCCGAGATCCACGTGACGTGGTTGATGGTCCACTCGATGATGAGCTGGCCCGCGAGCGTGGCGATCGCCAGGTAGAGCCCTTTGATGCGGAGTGAGGGGATGCCGACGACGGCGCCGACGAGCGCGGCCATGGCGCCGCCGAGCGGGAGCGCGAGCCAGAACGGCGCGCCGAGGCGGACCGCGAAGTTCGCGGCCGTGTAGGCGCCGACCGACATGAAGGCTCCGTGGCCGATGGAGATCTGGCCGGTGGAGCCGACGAGGATGTTGAGCCCGAGCGCACCCACGACGGCGATCGCGATCAGATTGACGATCGACAGGTAGTACTCGTGGACGCTGAACGGCAGCACGAGGAAGAAGAGTACGGCGAGCGCCGCGACGGTCCAGCGGGCGATGGGCAGTGGGTACAGGGCCATGTCGGCCTCGTACGTCGTCTTGAGCACCCCACACTCGCGATGGATCATGGGCAACTCCAGACGCTCGACGCGCAGGGGTGCCGGGGGGTGGGGGGTGGAGAGACCCGTTCCCGCCGCGTCGCATGCGGAGGCGGCGCGTCCGGATGGAGCCCAGCCGCGACGGGCCATGCGCGCGCGCGCCGCGTGGTCGAGCCATCCCCCACCCCCCGGTTCCCCTGCGTGATCGGGCGGATGGACGGGGCGCTCATACGCGCTCGATGATGCGCTTGCCGAAGATCCCGTACGGCCGGATCATGAGCGCCAGGATCATCAGCACGTACGGCGCGAAGTCCTTCGTCCCGCCGCCGACGTACGGATCGACGTAGCCCGCCGCCACGTTCTCCACGACGCCGACGATCAGCCCACCGAGGATCGCCCCCGGGATCGAGTCGAGGCCGCCCAGGATCACCACCGGGAAGACCTTGAAGCCGACGAGCGAGAGGTGCACATCGACGCCCAGCATGCTGCCCCAGATCACCCCGCCCAGCGCCGAGACGACTCCCGTCATCGCCCACGCGAGCGCGAAGTAGCGCTCGACGTTGATCCCCATCGCCATCGCGACCTGCTGGCTGTCAGCGATGGCGCGCATCGCGATCCCCTTCCGCGATTTCAGGAAAAACCAGCCGAAGACTCCGAGGAAGACGATGCTGACCGACGCGCCGAGGAGCTGGATCGGCGGGACGAAGAGGGGCCCGAGGATGAACGGCTCATCGCTGATCGGAAGCACCAGCGGCTTCGTCTCCGCGCCCCACGTGAGGGGCCCCACGCCGCGCAGGATGGCCGCGAGGCCGATCGTCGCCATGACGACGGCAATGATCGGGCGCCCGATGAGACGCCGGAGCATCACGCGCTCGAGGCCGAAGCCGAACGCGACCATGGCGGCGAGCCCCAGGGGGACCGCCAGCCACAGCGGCGCGCCGTACGCGCCGAGGGCGACCGCGACGACAAAGCCCGCGATCATGACGAACTCGCCCTGCGCGAAGTTGATCGCGTCCGTCGCCTTGTAGACGAGGACGAACCCCAGCGCGATCAGCGAGTACATGAGCCCGATGAGCAGGCCGTTGGAGAGCAGGAGCAGGGTGAACTGCCATTCAACCATGCGCGGCGATCTCCTCCGCGTCCTGGACGCGGGCCAGCGACCGGAGCGCGGCCTGCCGGCCGTCCTCGTAGGTGATCGTGGTGGTCAGCTCGACCTCGTCCCGCCCCCCGTAGAAGGCGTCGATCACGGTGGCGTACTTCTCGGCGACGTACCCCCGGCGAACCTTGCGCGTGCGGGTGACCTCGGCGTCGTCAGCGTCGAGGTCCTTCGTGAGCAGGAGGAAGCGCCGGACCTTCGTCACGTCGGGCAGCGTGGCGTTGCACTTCCTGACCTCCTCCCGGATCAGCTCGCGCACCTCGGGCTTCTGGGAGAGGTCCGTGTAGCTCGTGTACGGGAGCCCGCGCCGCTCCGCCCAGTTGCCGACCGTGTTCGGGTCGATCGCGATCATCGCCGCGACGAACGGGCGCGCGTGACCGAAGGCGACCGCCTCGCGGATGTAGGGGCTGAACTTGAGCTTGTTCTCGATGAACTGGGGGGCGAACGGCGTGCCGTCGACGAGCGCGCCCACGTCCTTCGCCCGGTCGATGATGACGAGGTGGCCGCGGGGATCGATGAACCCGGCATCGCCCGTGTGAAACCAGCCGTCCTCGTCGATGACTTCCCGGGTCGCCTCCTCGTTCTTGAGATAGCCCCTGAAGATCCCGGCGCTCTTGACGAGCACCTCCCCGCGCTCTGCGATCCGCACGTCGATGCCGGCGCACGGGCGCCCGGCCGTCGTCGGGTTGGCCTCGGCGCTCGGCTGGAGCGAGACGAGGCCGGTCGTCTCGGTGGAGCCGTACACCTGCTTGAGGTTCACGCCGATCGCCCGGAAGAACCGGAACGTGTCGGGCCCGAGCGGTGAGCCGCCGGTCAGCGCCCAGCGCGCGCGACGCAGGCCGAGCTGGTCGCGGACCGGCCCGTAGACGAAGAACTCGCCGAGGGCCACGGCGAGGCGCAGCCCGAGCGGCAGGGGCTTGCCGTCCGACTTCAAGATTTCGGCGCGCTCGGCCGCGGCGCAGAAGCGCTCGAAGATCCGGCGCTTGACCCCTGGGGCGTCGGCCGCCTTGACCTGCACCCCGGTCAGCATGTTCTCCCAGATGCGGGGCGGCGCGAGCACGAGCGTCGGTCCGAGCTCGCGCAGGTCGCGCTGGACCGTCTCCGGGCTCTCGGGGCAGTTGCACGCGAAGCCGATGTAGAGGCTCATGACGAGCGTGTAGAACGCGTCGCCCACCCACGCCATCGGCAGATACGCGAGGTAGTCGTCGTCGACGCGGAACTCCTCGGCCCGGGCGGCGACCTCGGCCGTCACGACCGCATTCGCGTGGGTGAGCATCGCGCCCTTCGGGCTCCCCGTGGTCCCCGAGGTATAGCAGATGAACGCGACGTCGTCGGGCCGACCTTGCTCGACCTCGACCTCGAAGTGGCCCGGGTGCTCCCGGCCGAACGTCCGGCCGAGCTCCTGCACCTCCTGGAACGACCTGAGCCAGTCGTAGCGATAGTGGAGCATCCCGCGCGGATCGTCGTAGACGACGAGACGCAGCGCGGGCAGCTCGTTCCGGAGCGCGAGGACCTTGTCCACCTGCTCCTGGTCCTCGGCGACGATGATCACGCACTCCGCGTGGTTCCAGACGTAGGCGAGCTCCCGGGCGATCGAGTCCTGGTAGACGGGGACCGAGACGCCGCCGAGCGCCTGCGCGGCGAGCTGGGCCCAGTACAGGCGCGGCCGGTTGTCGCCGATCACCGCGAGGCGCTCGCCGCGGGTGAAGCCGAGCGCGGCGAGACCGAGCGCGAAGTCCCGGACCTCGCCGTGGTACTGTCCCCACGTCCACGTCTGCCAGATGCCTCTATCCTTCTCGCGGATCGCGGGGCGCTCGCGCAGGTCGCGGGCGTTCCTCACCAAGAGCCGCGGAAGCGTCAGGCGCTCAGCCACGTCCCCCTCCGTCGGGCGATCCCCGGGTCTCGCCGAGGTAGGCCTTGATCACGCGTGGATCGGTCCGCACATCGGCCGGGGTGCCCTCGGCGATCTTCGCGCCCATGTCGAGCACCGCGATGCGGTCAGAGATGTCCATGACCACGCCCATGTCGTGCTCGATGAGGATGATGGTCGTGGACCACTCCTCGTTGACGTCGAGGATGAAGCGCGCCATGTCCTCCTTCTCCTCGTGGTTGCAGCCGCCCATCGGCTCGTCGAGCAGGAGCACCTTCGGGTCGAGCGCGAGCGCCCTGCCCAGCTCCACGCGCTTCTGCAGCCCGTAGGCCAGCGAGCCCGTCGGCCGCCGGCGGAGGTCCTGGATCCCGAGGAAGTCGATGATGTCCTCGACGCGCCGGCGATGGGCCACCTCCTCCTTCTGCGCCAGCCCCCAGTAGACGAACGACTTGAGCACGCCGGCCTTCATGTGGACGTGGCGGCCCAGCATCAGGTTGTCGAGCACGGTCATGCCCCGGAACAGCGCGATGTTCTGGAAGGTGCGCGCGACGCCCATGGCGGCGACACGGTGGGCCGCGAAGACTGTGACGTCCGTCCCCTCGAGGGCGATCCGGCCCGTGTCGGGATGGTAGAAGCCGCTGATCATGTTGAGCACGGTCGTCTTCCCGGCGCCGTTGGGCCCGATCACCGAGACGATCTCACCCTTCTGGACGTCGAGGCTGACCCTGGTGACGGCCTGCACGCCGCCGAACGCCTTCGAGACGTCCCGGATCTCGACGAGCGCGCTCATACGTCGCAGCGGGCCTCGAACACGAGGCGCGCGATCACGAGAGCCATCTCTTCCGCCGGCGGTAGTGCTTGACGTCGCGGTAGCTCTTCCGCTGCCCGACGCCCGAGAGCCCCAGGTAGAACTCCTTGATATCCTCGTTCTCGCCGATCGTCCGGGCGTCGCCGTCGAGGACGATGCGCCCGTTCTCCATCACGTAGCCGTACTGCGCGAACCGGAGCGCCATCGTGGCGTTCTGCTCGGCGAGCAGGACGGCCACCCCCGCCTCGCGGTTCATCCGGCTCACGATCTCGAAGATCTCCTGCACCAGGATCGGCGCGAGCCCCATCGAGGGCTCGTCGAGGAGCATGAGCCGTGGGCGCGCCATGAGCGCGCGACCGATCGCCACCATCTGCTGCTCCCCGCCCGAGACGTAGCCGGCGCGCACCTGGCGCCGCTCCGCCAGCCGCGGAAAGTAGCCATACACGAGCTCGAGGTCCGCCCTCGCGGAGTGGCCGTTCTTCCGCGTGTAGCCGCCGGTGAGGAGGTTCTCCTCGACGGTGAGGTGCTCAAAGACGTGCCGGCCCTCCATCACCTGGACGATGCCCCGCTTGACGACCTCGGCCGGGTCCTTCCGGTGGATCGGCTGCCCCCGGAACTCGATCGTGCCCTTCGTCACGTTGCCGCGCTCGGTCCGGAGTAACCCGGAGATCGATTTCAGCGTCGTGCTCTTCCCGGCGCCATTGGCCCCGAGGAGGGCGACGATTCCCCCCTCGGGGACCCGCAGCGACACCCCTTTCAACACGAGGATCACGTGGTCGTAGATCACCTCGATGCTGTTGACCGCCAGCAGGGGCCGGGCGTCGTCGCTCACGGCGCTCACGTGCTCCTACTTCTCCTTGGAGCAATCCCGCATCGGATAGCCCAGCTTCTTGCCCTCCTCGACGGCCGCCGCCTCGATCTTCGGACGAACGACGTCCCGCATCGGCGCCATCCAGTCGGACACGATCTCCCATTTGGCGCCGTCCCACTGCTGGATCAGCACGGGGCCGCTGCCCTCGTGGTCCTCGCACGTGACCCTGATCGGATGCGTGAAGCCCTTCATGCCGAGCTGGTCAAGACGCTGCTCGGTGACGTCGAGGTGCTCGAGGCCCCACCGCATCTGCTCGCTGGTGAGCGGCTTGTTGCCGAACTTGCCCATCGCGGTGCGAATCGCCTCGGCAGTGTACATTGCGTTGACGATCCCACGGTTGTACAGGGCCTCGCCCACGGCCTCGCGCCGGCCCGCGCCCTTGTTCTTGTCGTAGAGGATTTTGAAGATGTCCGCGTGGACCCTGAACTTCGTTCCCGGGGCGTGGAAGGTCGCGCCCTTGTAGCCCTTGGCACCGTCGCCAGCGGGGATCACGTCGGCGTCGTTCGCCGACCACCAGTTGCCGATGAAGTGATCCATCTTGAATCCCTTGGAGGCGGCCTCCTTGACGGCGACCTGGTTCATCACGCCCCAGCCGGACATGAAGATCCAGTCAGGATTGATGCGGCGGACCTGCAGCCACGTCGCCCCCTGTTCCTGCCCCGGGTGATCGACGGCGAGCAGCGTCAGCTCGAACTGGTACTTCTTCGACAGCTCGTCGAGCGTCGGGTTGGCCTCCTTGCCGTAGGGGCTGTTGTGGTAGATGTGGACGATCTTCTTCCCCTTGAGCTTGTCGAGCCCGCCCTCCTGGTGGCCGATGTACCGGACCACGGCCGAGGCTTGGCTCCAGTAGTTGGTGGGGAAGTTGAACACCCACGGGAACCACCGGCCGTCGGACGAGGCGCTCATGCCGTAGCCCATCGACAGAATCGGCACCTTGTCCACCGCCGCCTTCGGGATGAGCTGATAGGTGATGCCCGTGCTGTAGGGGTTCACGACCAGCGCACCGGCCGCACCCTTGCCCTTGAGCTTCTCGTAACACTCGACGCCCAGGTCGGTCTTGTACTGCGTCTCGCACTCCTCCCAGGCGAGCTTGACACCGTTGATGCCGCCGTCGCGCTCGTTGAGGAGCGCGAAATAGTCGACGAACCCGTTGGCGATCGGGATGCCGCTGGGCGCGTAGGGGCCGGTCCGGTAGACGAGCAGCGGGATGAAGTCCTCCCCCGCCGCAAGGGCGGGTGCCACCGGCGCGCCCACGATCGCCGCCGCGAGCAGCACGCTCACGAGTCCTCTCCTGTCCATCCGCGTCCTCCTTCGGGTTAGTGGGGAAACGGCCAGAGCCGCAGTTTCTCCTTGCTGATCTGCCAGAGCCGCGCCAGCCCGAGCGGCTCCACGATCAGGAAGAAGATGATGAGACCGCCGAACACCATCAGCTCGATCTGCTTTTGCAGTGCCACCGGCAGGTGCAGGCCGACGGTCTGCGGCGCGTTCGTGAGGAGAATCGGCACCAGGACGATGAAGGCCGCGCCGAGGAACGACCCGAGGATGGAGCCGAGCCCGCCGATGATCACCATGAACAGGACGAGGAAGGAGAGCGTCACGTCGAAGGCGAGCGTCTCGGCGCTGCCGAAGTAGAGGAAGACGAGCTCCGCGCCGGCGACCCCGCAGTAGAACGAGCTGATGCCGAAGGCGAGGAGCTTCGTCCGGAGCGGCCGCACGCCGATGATCTCCGCGGCGATGTCCCGGTCGCGGATCGCCATCCACGACCGGCCCACCCGGCCGCGGACCAGGTTCTTGGCGAGGAGGGCGAAGACGACGACCAGCGCGAGGGCGGTCACGTACCGCACCGGCGCCGTCGCGTTCGGGCCGGTGAGGATCACCCCGAACACGGCCCGGTTCGGCGCCGTGATCGTGCCCGACGAGGCGTAGTTCACGAACCACGGCACCTTGTTGAAGAGCCACACCAGGAAGAACTGGGCGGCCAGCGTCGCGACGGCCAGGTAGAACCCCTTGATCCTGAGGCTCGGGATGCCGAAGACGAGGCCGACGGACGCCGCGACGAGCCCGGAGAGCACGAAGACGACGATGATGTTGAGCGGCGGGAACGCGGTCGTCAGCTTGAACGCCGCGTAGGCCCCGACGGCCATGAACCCGCCGGTGCCCAGCGAGAGCTGTCCGGCGTACCCGGTGAGGAGGTTCAGCCCGATCGCCGCGAGCGAGTAGATCAGGAACGGGATCAGCACCGCCTGGAGCCAGTACTCGTTGGCCGCGAGCGGCGGCACGACGAACGCGGCGACCGTGGCGAGACCGACGAACCAGCGGTCCTGCGCGATCGGGAAGATCGCCTGGTCGCTGGCGTAGCTGGTCTTGAACTGGCCGGCTTCGCGGTAGATCACCCCTCAGACCCTCTCGATGATCCGTTCCCCGAACAGGCCTTGCGGGCGGACCAGGAGGAACGCGAGCGCGACCACGTACGCGAACCAGTTCTCGATCGCGCCGCCGACGAGCGGCCCCCAGTACACTTCGCCCACCTTCTCGCCGACCCCGATGATCAGCCCGCCCACGACCGCGCCGGGCACCGAGGTGAAGCCGCCCAGGATGAGGACGGGGAGCGCCTTGAGCGCCACGAGCGACAGGCTGAACTGCACGCCGCTCTTGGCGCCCCACATGATCCCGGCGACGATCGCGACGATCCCCGCCACGGACCAGACGATCATCCAGATCGTCTTGAGCGGGATACCGATCGAGAGCGCGGCCTCATGGTCGTCGGCGACGGCGCGGAGCGCCCGGCCCACACGCGTGCGGTGAAAGAAGACCGCGAGCACTGCGACGAGGATCGCCGCCGTCACCGCCGCGGACAGCTCGAGCTCGTTGATCTGGACCCCGGCGACGATGAACGAGCGGTCGGGGATGCCGATGTCGAGCTTCTTGACGTTGGCGCCCCAGACCATCTCGCCGAAGCCCTCGAGGAAGAAGGTCAGCCCGATCGTCGCCATGAACAGGATGATGTGCTCCTGGTTGACGAGCGGGCGGAGCACGAGGCGCTCGATGATCCAGGCGAGCGCGATCATCACGGCGGTCGTCCCCAAGAGCGCCGCGACGACGGGCACGCCCCGCTCCAGCAGGCCGACCAGCGTGAGCGCCGCGAACAGGACCATCGCACCCTGGGCGAAATTGAACACCCCCGAGGCCTTGAAGATCAGCACGAAGCCGAGCGCCACGAGCGAGTACATGAGCCCGGCGAAGACGCCGCCAGTGAGCACCTCCACGAAGAAGGCCGGCGAGCCCACCATGTCCTTGAACGGAGCGACGGCGACCCCGTAGAGGAGCTCAGTCATGGCTCACCCCGAGGTAGGCGTCGAGGACCGCCGGGTCCTTCCGGACCTGCTCGGGCGGGCCGTCGGCGATCTTGCGCCCGTAGTCGAGGACCACCACGCGGTCGGAGATGTCCATGACCACGCCCATGTCGTGCTCGATGAGCGCGATCGTCGTGTCGAACTCCGCGTTGACGTCGAGGATGAAGCGGCACATGTCCTCCTTCTCCTCGACGTTCATGCCGGCCATCGGCTCGTCGAGCAGGAGGAGCTGGGGCTCGGCGGCGAGGGCGCGCCCGAGCTCCACCCGCTTCTGCAACCCGTAGGGCAACCGGCCGGCCGGCGTCTTGCGGATCGGCTGGATCTCCAGAAAGTCGATGATCCGCTCGACGAACGCCCGGTGCTCGAGTTCCTGACGGCGAGCCGGACCCCAGTAGAGCGCCTCCAGCAGAAAGCTCCCCCGCGTCTTGAGGAGCCGTCCCGTCATGAGGTTGTCGAGCACGCTCATCCCCTTGAACAGGGCCACGTTCTGGAAGGTGCGGGCGATGCCGAGGACGGCGACGTCGGGCGGCGCGAGGTTCGTCCGGTCTCGGCCGTCGAAAACGATCCGTCCCTCGTAGGGGTGGTAGAACCCGCTGACCACGTTGAGCAGCGTCGTCTTGCCGGCGCCGTTTGGACCGATGATGGCGAGGACCTCGCCGCGGCGGATCTCGACGCTCACCTTGCTCAGCGCGACGAGCGCGCCGAAGCGGACGCTGACGCCCCGCACCTCGAGGAGCGGCCCCGAGGCAGCCCCCGTCACCGGGCCCCCTGCCCGGCGGCGTCATGGATCCTCACGTCGGCACGGATCGTGCCGGTCCGGCCGTCCTCGTACGTCACCTTCGCCTCCACCTCCACGTGCGCGCGCTCGCCGTAGAGCGCCTCGATGAGCGGGGCGTATTTCTGGGCGATGTACCCGCGCCGCACCTTACGCGTCCGGGTGATCTCCTCGTCGTCAGGGTCCAGCTCCTTGTGGAGGATCAGGAACTTGCGGATCCGCGCCCCGCGCAGGACCTCGTCCTCGGCGAGGCTCCGGTTGACCCGCTCCACCTCCGCCTGGATCAGGTCAGAGACCTCGCCCTTCTGGGAGAGGTCCGTGTAGCTCGTATATGCAATGTTCCGGCGTTCCGCCCAGTTCCCGACCGCGACGAGATCGATGTTGATCAGCGCGGCGACGTACACGCGGTCCTGCCCGACGCACACGGCCTCCTTGATGTACGGCGAGAACTTGAGCTTGTTCTCGAGGTACTTCGGCGCGAAGAGCGTCCCGTCGGCCAGACGCCCCACGTCCTTGGCGCGGTCGATGATCTTGAGGTGGCCGTCCCCGTCGATGAGGCCCGCGTCGCCCGAGCGCACCCAGCCGTCCTCGAGGGTCTGGCGCGTCGCCTCCGGGTTCTTGTAGTAGCCCAGAAAGACGCCGGGGCTCCGGTAGAGCACCTCGCCCTCGGGCGAGATCCGGAGTTCGACCCCCGGGATGGGCGTCCCCACCGTGTCGAGCCGCACGTCGCCGTCCTTCTGAACGGTGATGAACACGCTCGCCTCGGTCATGCCGTAGATCTGCTTGACGTTGATGCCGAGCGCGCGGAAGAAGACGAAGATCTCGGGGCCGATCGCCTCGCCGGCGGTGTAGGCGCGGCGGAGGCGCCGCATGCCGAGGTTGTCCCGGAGGGGGTCGTACACGAGCAGCCGCCCGAGCCGAGCGAGGAACCGGCGCCAGGCCGGCACGGGCGCGCGGTGGAGCCGCGCCTGCTCGATTTCCTGGGCGAGCCTGAGGAAGAAGTGGATCAGCCGGCGCTTGGGCCATGCGCAGTCCTCGACGCGGACCATGACGCTGGTCAGGATGGTCTCCCAGATCCGCGGCGGGGCGAAGAAGTAGGTTGGCCCGATCTCCTTCAGGTCGTGGAGGACGGTGGCGGCGCTCTCGGGGCAGTTGATGGCGAATCCGGTCACGATGGACTGCGCGTACGAGAAGATGTGGTCGCCCACCCACGCCATCGGCAGGTACGACAGAATCTCCTCGTCGCTCTTGAGGCCCTCGAACGCCGCGGCGTTCCGCGCGGTCACCATGAGGTTGCGATGGGAGAGCATCGCGCCTTTCGGGACGCCGGTGGTCCCCGAGGTGTAGCAGATGATCGCGACGTCGTCCGCCCGGCCACGGCCGAGCTCCTCGTCGAAGTGGCTCGGGTGGCCGACCTCGAACTTTCGGCCGCGCTCCATGAGCTCGGCCAGGCTCATGAGGCCGGGCTCGCTGTAGCTCCGCATCCCACGCGGGTCGTCGTAGATGATGCACTCGAGCCGGGGGCACTGGGCTCGGACGTGCAGCAGCTTGTCCACCTGCTCCTGGTCCTCGACGACCGCGAACCGGGTCTCCGCGTGCTCGAGGATGTACTGCATCTCCTTCTCGACCGAGTCCTGGTAGATCGGGACCGGCACGCCACCCAGGGCCTGGGTGGCCATGACGCTCCAGTAGAGCTGCGGGCGGTTGTCGCCGACGACGGCGGTCTTATCGCCCCGGGCGAAGCCGAGCGACGCGAGGCCGAGGGCGATCAGCCGCGCCTGGTCGAAGTAGTCGCGCCAGGTGTAGGACTGCCAGATCCCGTAGTCTTTCTCGCGGATTGCGACCCGGCGCCCGAAGCGCTCGGCGTTCTCTCGGACGAGCTTCGGAAACGTGTCGTGGTCGAGCCCGAGCGTCTGCCTGTCCAATTCGCCTCCTCGACGCCGAGGGTCGTGAACCCACTTCAGGAAGGCGGGATTCGAGTTGCGAGAGTGTAGCCAAGAGGCCACCGGGTGTCAAGGCATTTAGATCGGTATGACGGTAACTTACGGCGCCCCGCGGCTCCTCGTCACGATCCGTGTTCGGGTGATCCCCCGATCGGGCAGGCCCGAGGCCGGTTCACAGACACGTGTGGTCGGTCGCCCGGCCGCGGAGCCGCTCCATGCCATCGAGCATGCGCCCGAGGTCCAGGGGCAGGTCGAGCTCGTTCCTGAACTCCTGGTAGCAGCGCATCACGTTCGGCAGGATGCGCTCGGCGTCGCTCCACGAGGCATAGACGCCGAGCCTGATATCGGCCGCGGCGTCCTCGGCGTCCATGCCGGCGTCGAAGCGCTTCTTCGCCTCCCGATGGATCGCCACGAGGTAGTCGCGCATGTAGGTGAGCTCCGTCTTGCCCCCGATGGGGCCGTGGCCGGGCACGATCACCTCTGCGTCGTACTCGAGGAGCCGCGTGGCCGCCTTGATCCAGTTGCCGACGTGGCCCTGGAAGGCGAGCGGGGTCACGTAGTAGAAGGCGATGTCACCCGCGAACAGGACCCGCTCCCGGGGCAGGTACAGGACGGTGTCCCCGACCGTGTGCGCCGCGAACCCCGGGTGCCAGAGCTGGATCTCGCGGTCACCGTCGTGGATGACGAGGTGATCCTTGAAGGTCACGGTCGGCAGCGCCATCTCGAGCAACGGAAACTCGCGCGCGAAGCGCGGCATGAAGCGCTGCAGGAGCGGGAGGGGCGGAAAGCCCGGGACGAGCGCCTCGCGACACTTCTCGGAGGCCATGCGGGTCGCGCCCCGAAAGAAGCGGTTGCCGCCGGTGTGGTCGAGGTGGTGGTGGGTGTTGATCAGCGTCGCGATCGGCTTGCGCGTCGTCTTCTTGATCGCCGCGACGAGCCGCCGCGTCATGGACGGCACCATCAGGGCGTCCACGAGCACGTTCCCCTCGCGGCCGAGGATGAGTCCCGCGTTGGCGACGCCGGTGTCGCCCGCCGGGTCGACCCCGGACGCCTGGACGTACGCGAAGACCCGCGACCCCACCTCGATCATCCCGCGCTTCCAGCGGGTCGGCACCGTGTGCGGGGCCACGCCCGGCCTCGCCGAGGTCACTCGCTTAGGAACTTGCGGATGACCTCGCCCGCTTTGGCGATCGAGACCACGCCATCGAGGTGGCCGCCCTCGCCCTCGATCTCGAAGTACTGCACCGGCTTCCCCTGCTTCTTGAGGATCTCTGCCACCTGCCGGGAGTAGTCAGGGAACAGGAGCAAGTCCGACTTGGCGGGCACGAGGAGCACCTTCGCCCTGACGTCCCGCAGTCCCTCCTCCAGGGACCCTCGGTGTCCCGTGACGAAGAGCTGGTTGGCCTTGGCGAGATAGAGGAACGAGTTCGCGTCAGAGACCCTGGCGCGCGCCAGGGCGATCTTGTCCAGCGTCTCCTCGATGGCGAACTTGTTGTCCCCGCTCTTCGCCGGGTCTCGGTCCGCGGCCGCCCACTTCCGTCCGAACGCGCTCGACGCCCAGCCGTAGTGGCGCGCGTGGAGCGTCACCGTTTTCAGCGCGAGCGCGAGCCCCTCGACGGGCTCCTCCTTCCCGTAGTAGTCGCCCCCCTTCCACCGGGGATCGAGCATGATCGGCGCGGCCCACACGTTCAACCACCCGATCCCGTAGGCGTTGAGCTCGGCGGCACCGATCACGGGGACGATGCGCTCCACCACGTCGGGGTAGGCGGCCGCCCACTCGAAACTCTGGATGGCGCCCATCGACGCGCCCATCACGGCGTGGAGCTTCTTGACGCCGAGCGAGTCGAGGAGCGCCTTCTGAACGTTCACGAAGTCGCGCATCGTCACGATGGGGAAGCTCATCCCGTACGGCCGGCCGGTGTCCGGGTTGATGGAGGCTGGCCCGGTGGTGATCGTCTTGGGGTCCTTCACGTTGAGATTGACGAGGGTGTCGGAGCTGACGACCAAGAACCGGTCCGTGTCCACGGGCTTCCCGGAGCCGATGACGGCGTCCCAGTAGCCCGGCGTCGGGTCGGTCTCGGTATACCTGCCGGCGGCGTGGGAGTTGCCGGAATAGAAGTGCGCGACGAGGATCACGTTGTCTTTCCCCGCGTTGAGCGTGCCGTACGTCTCGTAGCCGACGCGGACGTTCTTGATCGTGGTACCGCCCACGGTCGTGTACGCGGCGATTGAGAACGTCTTCTTCTCGACGATCCCGTCGTACGCCCACGTGGGCGCCGTCGCCAACAGCAGGAGCGCCGTCAGACAGCCGACCAGTCGGTTCATTGCCGTCTCCTATTGCATCGCGTGCTCGATGAGCGGCAGGCCGAAGTAGACGATGAACGCCGCGGCCGCGAGGTGAACCATCCAGTGGACCTGCCGTCCCTTGCCGTTGAGCGTCTTGATCGCGCTGTAGGTCACGAAGCCCGCGCCGATTCCGTTGGTGATCGACCAGGTGAACGGCATCGCCAGCATCGTCACGAACGCGGGGATCGCCTCCTCGTAGTCCTCCCAGGGGATGTCCCGCGCGATCGTCATCATGAAGAAGCCGACGATGATCAGCGCGGGCGCGGTCGCCTGGGCGGGGATCACACCCGCGAGCGGCGAGAAGAACATGGACAGGAGGAAGAGGACGCCCACGACGACCGACGGGAGGCCGGTCCGACCCCCTTCGGCGACGCCCGCGGCGGACTCGATGTAGGTCGTGTTGCTGGACGCGTTGGCGAGACCGCCGAGCGCGGCGCCGAGCGAGTCCACAAGCAGTACGCGGTTGACGCCGGGGAGCCGGCCGCGCGCGTCGAGGAAGCCCGCCTTGCCGCCGACGCCGATGATCGTGCCCATCGTGTCGAAGAAGTCGCTCAGCATGATCGAGAAAGTCACGAGAACGGCGCTGACCACGCCGAGTCTCGCGACGAGGCCGAAGTCGAGGCGGCCGAGGGTCGAGAGGTCCGGCGGCTGGACGATCGCCGCCGGGATCCGAGCGGCGCCCGGCGTCGGGAAGCCCGTCCAGGAGGCGAGAACGCCGTTCAGGACGATCGCGAGCAGCGTGGTGAGCACGATCCCGAGCAGGAGCGCGCCTCGGACGCGGCGCGCCATGAGCCAGGCAGTCAGAATGAAGCCCACGACGAACACCACGCTGGGCAGACCGCCGAAGGTGCCGAGGGCGACCGGCAGCGGGCCCGACGCGGGCTTCACCACGAACCCCGACGTGAAGAAGCCGATGAACGCGATGAACAGACCAATGCCCACGCCGATCGCCCGCTTGAGCCCCAGCGGGACCGCGTCCATCACGGCCTCGCGGAACCGCGTCAGCACGAGGAGCGTGATGGCCGCGCCCTCGAGGAACACCACCGTCATCGCCTGCGGCCACGTGAGCCCGCGTCCCGCCACCAGCTCGAAGGCCACGACCGCGTTGAGCCCCATCCCCGGCGCGAGCACGAGCGGGTAGTTGCTGGCGAGCCCCATCGCGATCGAGAGCACGCCCGCGGTGAGGCACGTCACGGTCAGCGTCGCGGCGAACGGCAGCCCCTTGCCCTCGAGCCCGGGCACGCCGACGTACCCGAGGATGCTGGGGTTCACGAAGACGATGTAGGCCATGACCATATACGTGGTCAGGCCCGCGCGGAGCTCGGTGGCGAGGTCCGTGGAGCGCTCGGCGAAGCGGAAGTAGCGCGCGATCGGTCCGGTCATGTGCCGGCCGGCAGTTTACCCGGAGCGACGCGCGAGGACTAGGGGATCGATGGGGGCCTCCACGGGCCCCCCGCCCGCGTCCCTGGCAGCATCATGCGGCGGATCTCGTCAGGGCACGGGCACGAGAGCGTTCGCGAACACGAAATCCGCCACGCGCCGACCGTGGGCGATACCCTCGGTCTTGTCGAAGGCCCAGTGGATACCGAGGTAGATGCGGCTCTGGCCGTTCTCTTCCTCGGCCTCGGAGAGCGACGAGAAGCTGCGCGGGACGAGCGGGCGCACGTTGCCCTTGTTGTCGCGCGTCATGCCGTTGAATTCGTCCGACACGAAGGTGAAGGCGATGGTGTCGGTCCGGTAGAAGTTGCGCAAGATCTGGAAGAGAGCGGCCCCGAATCCGGCATGCCCGGAGGGATAGGCCGGGAAGGGCGGCGTGAAGTTCGGCCCGGCGAGATTGCTGGCCGGCGCCCCGAGTGGCCTGAAGGTCGGATCCCCGAGCGTCGCCAGATTGCCGTCGCCGGCGCCGGTCGGGCCGGCCTCGCGGATGCCGGTGACCGGGCGCCAGAACTGGTAGTCGTACTTCGCCTTCCAGGTCGCAATCCCTTCGTCGGCCATCGCCACGTTCACCAGCGCCAAGAGCCGCGCAAGCTTGACGGCGTTGGAGCCCATCTGATCGGCGATGTGCACCGTGATCTGGTTGTACAGCCTCGGTGGCGTGCCCAACCCCGGCGTTCCGTCGTAGCCCCAGTAGATCCCCGTGATCGTCTGGTCCTCGGTTCGGACTGTCGGTGTGACGACCCCGTCGCCGCCCAGGAGCTTCACCTCGTAGAACGCGTTCGTATACGCCAGGCTGTCCAGAGCGGGTGGCGGCGGAACCCGGAACTGGTCGGCCGACCACAGAACGAACGGTTTGACCGTGCCCCAGTATGCGCCCAGCGCGAGCGGGATTTGGCTGATCGGGTCCTGGCGCCACTTCCCCACCTCGTCACTCGTGATGAAATCGACGCCGACGCGAGGCTCGACATGCTGCGAGCCATCGTTGGCCCTGAGGGCGAGGATCGCGGCGGCGGCCCTGTGCCCGAGATCGATTCCCTGGGTCTTTGCGGCTCCATTCGGGATCTGGCTGAGGTCTTCGGCGAGCTCCAAGTCGAAGCTTGCCGTCTGCGAAGGGAAGAGCGCGACCAGCGCATCGTGCGCCGCCTGGGCGATCGCGGCGTCCTTGGAGGTGCCGAGGGGTGCAGGGGGAAGGCCCGTGTAGCTCTGGTAGCCGCCGGCGATCGCGTTCACCGCATCGAAGATCGCGATGTGGATGATCGCGAACGCCCGACTCGTTCGCCCCGGCCCTAATTGCTCCCCAAAGACCCGGTTCTCGCCCGACGCCACCGGCGTGTGGTCGAGCGCGTTGGCGCTGTTCGTGATCGCATTCCAGCGTCGGACCGAGTCGGCCACCTTCGGTGGCATGCTCGGCGCTGCACAGGGTTGCCGCGCCGTGAAGAGCCGGCCCCACGCGTCCCTCAGACCGCCGGAGAACCCGAGACTCGAGGTCGTCGAGGCAAGACTCGGAGGCGTGCTCGAGGTGGTCGAATCCAGCGTCCCTGTGATGGAAGTCACCTGCGCGGTGGGGCTCCGGGCGATTCCGAGCAACAAAGCGAGCACCACCGCGAGCACGAGCCTGGTCTTCAATTCTCTGCTCATCGTCCAGCTCCGCGTGGTAGGCCGGAAGTGGTTCCGGAAATGTTTCCGGAACCATTCCGGAAGCCATTTCCCAATACTTCACCCTATGTTTGAATCGGGGAATCACCTGATATCCGGTAGGGAGTTACCCGTAAAGGAGGGCAGAGGGTCAGATCGCAATCGCAACGTGGCCACGACCGGGCGGACGGGGACTACCGGCGGAACTTCTTGAAGTTGACCGGACGCTTCTCGACGAACGCGTTCCGGCCCTCCATCGCCTCCTCGGTCTGGTAGTAGAGGTTGAGCGCGGTGTGGGCGAACTGCGCCACGCCGGCGCGCTGCTCGGAGTCGACGTTGAACGATTGCTTGGCGAGCGCCAGCGCCGTCGGGCTCTTCTCGAGCAGCTCGGCGCACCACTTTTCCACCTCGGCGCGCAGCTCCTTGAGGGGCACGACCTTGTTCACGAGCCCCATCGCGAGCGCCTCCTCGGCCGAGTACTGACGGCAGAGATACCAGATCTCCCGCGCCTTCTTCTCACCGACGACGCGGGCGAGGTAGCCGGTGCCGTGGCCGGCGTCGACGCTCCCCACGCGCGGCCCCGTCTGGCCGAAGACCGCGTTGTCCGAGGCGATCGAGAGGTCGCAGAGGACGTGGAGGACGTGGCCGCCACCGATGGCGAAGCCGTTGACCATGGCGATGACGGGCTTGGGGATGTGGCGGATGGCGCTGTGCAGCGCTTCCACGTCCATCGGGCGCGCGTCCGCCGTGCCTGCGACGCCTGGCGCGTAGCCACCCTGCCCACGCTCCTTCTGATCGCCGCCAGAGCAGAACGCCTTGTCGCCGCTTCCGCTGAGCACGACGACGCCGACGGACCGGTCCCAGCGCGCGTCGAGGAACGCGTCGGTGAGCTCGGCGACGGTCCTGGTGCGGAAGGCGTTACGCACCTCCGGGCGGTTGATCGTGATCCAGGCGACGCCGTCTTTCTTCTCGTAGAGGATGTCCGTGTACGTCACCGGTGACCTCCGCTAGGGCGCGGCGGGTAGAAGACCGCCTCTCGCCGCTCCCGCCACGCCCGGTTGGCCTCGTCCATCTCCCACGAATGCATGCACTCGTTCTGCGCCTTCACGACGTCCTCGATCATGGCCCGCGGGTCCCGATGGAAGGACTCGTGGAGGAGCCGTTTCGTGTGCGCGGCCGCGGTCGGCGAGGCGGCGCGCACCTTCGAGACGATGGACTGCAGCGTGCGGTCGAGGTCGGCGGCCGGGCACACCCAGTTGACGAGGCCGATGGCGCGCGCCTCCGCCGGGGCCACCTCGTCGTTGAGGAGCGCGAGCTCCTTGGCCCGGCCAAGCCCGACGACGCGCGCGAGACGGAGCACGGCGCCGTCGGGGACGAGCCCGTGCCGTGTCGCGCCGAGACCGAGCACGGCGTCGGCGGCGGCGAGGCGCAGGTCGCAGGCGAGCGCCAGCTGGAGACCGCCGCCGATCGCGTAGCCGTGCAGCACCGCGATCGAGATCTTCGACATGTCTTCGAGGCGGTTCAGCCCGCGGATCCAGTGGCGGTAGAACGTCTCGCCGATCTCTCGGGCGGCCAGCGCCGTGCGATCCATGCCTGAGCAGAACGCCCGGCCGGCCCCGCGGACGACGACGAGCGCGACAGCGGGATCGGCGGCCGCGGCCTCCGCGTGATCGGCGAGCGCGGCGGCGAGCTCGGTGTCGAGCGCGTTCAGCACCGCGGGGCGATTCAACGTGATCCAGGCGATCCCCTCTTCGACCGTGTAGGCGACGGGAACGTCCGGATTGTGAAACCGGCTCACGACGATGTACGATCGCGGCCGGCGCGTTCGACGCAGGCGGTACCCATGGACAGCGCGACCTAACGTATGGAAGGCTCGCACGAAAGTCAAGGAGACCGACGCATGGCCACGACCTCGATCTCCCGCCGCCGGTTCCTCGCCACGCTCGCGGCGGCCCCGATCGGCCTGGGGCCACGGCTCGCGCGCGCGGCCACCGCGGTGAAGATCGGCACGGCCGTCCTTGGCGACTATTCCATGGCGGGGCCGGTCATCGTGGCGCTCGAGCGCGGGTTCTTCGCCAAGGAGGGCCTCGCGGCCGAGTTCGTCCCCTTCCGCGGCGGCCCCGACCTCCTCAAGGCCGTCATGGGCGGCGACATCCTCGTCGGAATCACCGGGAGCACCGACATCCTCGTCTTTCGGGAGGCGGGCTCGCCGATCAAGATGATCGCGACGCACACCGAGGGCAACCACTTTACCCTGAACGTCGGCACCGACGTCCACGCCGTCGCCGACCTCCGGGGACGCGCGATCGGTGTCACGCGCGTCGGCGCGACGACGTGGATCTTCGCGCGCATGCTGGCGAAGAAGGAGGGCTGGGACCCGGACAAGGACGTGCAGATCGTCGGTCTGGGCGGCCTCGACGCCCAGCTTGCGGCGCTGGCCCGGGGGGAGATCGCCGCCTACGTCTGGGGCGACGGGGGCGCCGTCACCGAGCTCCAGGGCAAGTCCAAGGTGCTGCTCCGCTTCGACGCGGTCACGGGAAAATGGATCAGCCAGATCCAGTACGCGTCGGAGGACACCATCCGAAGCCAGGCCGACCCGGTCAGGAAGAGCCTGCGGGCGCTGTTCACCGCGCTCAAGCTCATGCGCGAGAGCCCGCGGGAGGCCGCCCTCATCTGCGCGCAGAAGCTCGGCTGGTCGCCCGAGGCGGTGCTGCGCGCCCACAAGATCTCGGGACCGCTCCTCCCCGTGGACGGGCGCATCGACGTCGCGGCGCTCGCCGTGATGCAGGGGACGCTCCTCGAGTACGGCGTCATCAAGAAGAAGCTGCCGCTCGAGGAGCACTTCACGCGAGAGTTCACGCCTGTCACGATCTAAGGCCTGGGTCCTCACCGGGCTCCTGCTCGCGGCGACCCCGGGCGCCGTCGACGCCCAGGTGTTTCTCGCAACGCGATCACACCCCGACTTCGCGATCGGGCCGCTGTTCGTGCGCGCGACCGTGACGCCGGCGCTCGGCACCACGGCGGTCGACGTCCTGTGGAGCCTCGTCATCCCGCCGACCAAGTCGGGCGCCGACATCGAGCAGGATCTCTTCTTGCTCTGGCCCGACGAGGTCGACGAGCTCACCGTCAGGGGCACGCCCGACCCGGAGCTTGCGCGCTACGTGGAGGCGCGCGGGTACTCCGTGATCGGCGACGGGCGGCTTCCACTCCACGCGCAGAGCCTCTACCGGATGGGCCGGGAGGCCGCGCCGCAACCCATCCCCGGCGGCGCGCCCTTCGTGTCGTTCGTGCGCCAGGGCGGCCCGCTGGGGCTCACGTCACCCGCCACGTACGTGCGGATCCCGTGGACGCCGCTCCTCGCCAACCGCACGTGGCTCATGCGCCTCGGGATGGGCCTGCCGCGACTCGTCCGACCCCGACCGGCCACGTGGGTCGAGAACGTCTTCTGGGGTCCCCGTTACACGATCTCGCTGACCTTCAACGACGTGCGGGGGCGGGCGCTCTTCCCCCTCTACCTCGAGAACCGCGATCGCGTCGTCCGGCTCGCCGACGAGCCCTCGCAGCTCCTCATTAACTTCACCCACACCGAGCACCTCAAGATCCAGGACGTCTTCCCGGGCACGGCCACCCGCCGGATGAGCGAGGTCCTCGAGTCCACCCAGGTCGTCTCGGCCTTCCTCGAGCATGCCCAGGGAGCCACGCCGCAGGTGCTCACCGTCCAGTTCGGGTACTTCACGGGGTGGCAGTCGTGGGCGCCGGTGCTCTTCGCCGCACTCTTCTTCGTGCTCGGCAACCTGGCCGGCCCGCTGCTGACGATGCTCGTCAAGCGCGTGGGCGGGAAGCTCTCGGGGCGGATCCACATCAGCCCGCGCAGCGTGCCCGTGGAACGGCAGACCGGCACCGTGGTCTCGCGCGAGACGCTGGCGCGCATCGCGCCGGGCTCCACCACGTACGAGGAGGTGATCCGCCTCTGCGGCGCCGACCACGAGGAGCACGAGCAGCCGCTGGCGCCCGATCGCCGGCTCCTGGTCTACCGCGGTCGCAAGGTCGTGCCCCAGCGGCGGCGCCGGTTCGGGTGGCTCTCGACCGTGAGTCGCTGGGACGTCGAGCACCACGAGGTCGAGATCACGCTCGAGCGCAACGTCGTCCAGGACGTGCAGGCCCGGGTCCGCCGCACCCACCTCGCCCAGCCCGGCGCGGCCTGACGCGCCGGCATCGCCGACGCCGCACGCTCGGCGGGGATCGCGGGACCACGCGGCACTGGTCTCACTGCCTTTCGAGCGCGGGCTTCGCCCGCCCCTCGGGGAAAGTCAGCCGAGTAAATCCTCGACCGTAACTATCAGATCGGGGAAGGCCTCTGGCGCGAGCCGTTGCCCGCGCTCGAGCGTCACGACTCGCTCGTACCCGTCTGCCGTCGGCGCGCGGTAGACCTCCACGCGGTCCGCGGTCAGATCCAGGATCCAGGCCTCGGGGATGGCGGCGCGGGCGTAGAGGGGCATCCTCACCCGGCGGTCCACGGCCAGGGTGGAGTCGGACACTTCGATGAGGAGCAGGACATCGGCGGTCACCGGATGCGCCCCCGTGTAAAAGTCCGCGCGCGGACGCAGCACCGTCACGTCGGGCTGGGGCTCGGAGTCCTCCTTCGGCAGCTCGATCGGGTTCTGGATCTGGACGATGGCGCGGTCACCCAGCCGTGACGTCCAGAGACGAGTGAGCCGGTTCACCGTACCGGCGTGCCGCGAGCCGATCGGCTCGCGCACGACGATCTCCCCGGCGATGAGTTCGACCGGCTCATGCTCAGCGAGGATCCCGGCCTCGCCCATCCGGTGGTACTCGTCGACCGTGAATCGCCGCCGGTTGAGGTCGATCGACATTGCCTGCAACACCTCCAACCGACATTCAACGGGCGGCGCGCCAGCCTGTCAATGCCGGTGATCCGATACACGCGTCCACGGCGTCAGCCTCACGTGCTCCCCGGGCTCCATGAGGGGAGTACCAGACCGTCATTACCCACGCCAGTCAGCGCGAGATCGTCAGCCGCTCGCGGCCGTAGTTGGACTCGTCGATCCAGGGCTGGCCCTCGGCGAAGCGCGTCGCGCGGAACGGCGTGAGGTCCACCGTGTGCGATCGGCCCTCGACGATCCACTCGGCCAGGCACCGACCGATCGCCGGCGACGTCTTGAACGACGTGCCCGAGTCGCCGAGCATCACGTAGAGCCCGTCGATCGACCGGATGCGGTCGATGATGGGCCGGCCGTCCGGGCTCATCATGATCATTCCCGCCCAGCCGCCGCGCATCGTGGCGGACGCGAATGCGGGAAAGCGCGCGGACAACTTCTCGCGGCAGTGAGCCACGTACTCGGGGTCGACGGACTCGTTGTAGCGGTCGGGGTCGGCGTGGCCGGCGCCGAGCTCCACGCCGATCAGCGTCCCGGCGCTCCCCTCGGGGCGCATCCAGGACTTGTGGACCGCGTCAATGACGACCGGATGGCCTCGCGCCATGCCCGGGGGCCAGCGGAAGATCGCGATCTGGACCCGGTAGGGCAGGAGGCCGAAGTCGAGCCCGAGCGGCTCGAGGAGGGGACGCGCCCAGGCGCCGGGGACGAGCACGACGACGGGCGTGGCGATGCGGCCGCCCTGAGTCTCGACCGCGACGACGCGCCCCCCCTCGACGACGACCCGCGTCACCTCGCGCCCGGTCTCGATCCGCGCGCCCGCCCGCGCCGCGGCCGCCGCGAACGCGAAGGCGGTTGCATTCGGGTCGGCGTAGCCGGACTCGGGCTCCCACGCCGCGCCGCCGACGTCGTCCATGGTGACGCCGGGGAGCAGGCGCGGGAGGTCCGCGGGAGAAACGAGCTCGGTCTTGATCCCGATCCGCTGCTGCATCGCCACGTTGCGGCGGAGCTGATCCGCGTAACTGCGCCCGACGAGCTGCACGAAGCCGACGGGCTCGAAGCCGCAGTCGCCCCCGACCTCGGCGTGGAACCCCTGAAAGACCTTCAGACTCTCGAACGCCAGTCGCGACTCGTGCTCGTTCGTGTAGTGCATCCGGACCAGCGAGCCCGACTTGCCCGTCGCTCCCGCGGCTAACCAATGGCGCTCGAGCAGGACCACATTCCTGACGCCGAGCCGAGTCAGGTGGAAGGCCGTGCTCGTCCCGTTGGCGCCTCCTCCGACGACAACGACGTCAGCGGTGGCCATAGCGGTGCGCCGATGGTGGCAGAACCCGGCACGGGACGCAACCCAGCCGGGAGTCATATTTTTCCGGAAATATTTCCGGAAACAATCACTGTTCCGGAAACTGGCGCTAGATTCAGGGCTTCTACCCAACATGTATACGGGATTCACCCGACGGACGCCTGGCCTCGAAACGTAGGGCTACCGCTCGCCCTCCGGGCCAAGCTCCTCCGACGCATCGTGACAATCAGGGCGACTTCCGTATATAGTGCCGCTTACCCTTCACCCCAAAGGCCACACCGGAGGCCATGATGGTCCAAGTCACGCGACGCGAGCTCCTCACAGGGGCGGCGGCCCTCGGCGCTGCGACAGCGCTGCCCGGAGCGCTCACGCCCGCCTCAGCCCAGACGACGCAGAAGCGAGACCTGGTCGTCGCCCAGGGGGGCGACATCTCCAAGTTCGACCCCCACTTCAGCACCTCGTCCAACGACATCCGCGTCTCGTTCAACCTCTTCGACAATCTGGTCGCGCGCCGTCCCGACGGCAAGCTCCACGCGGCACTCGCGACCGAGTGGAAGCTCCACGGGCAGACGGAGTGGACGTTCAAGATCCGGCCAGGCGTCAAGTGGCACAACGGCGACCCGTTCACCGCGGCCGATGCTGCGTTCAGCCTCGCGCGCACGTGGGACCCGAAGGTCGGCACGCGCGTGAGCACCGTGTTCACCACGATCGACCGCATCGAGACGCCCGACCCGGCCACCCTCGTCATCCACACCAAGAAGCCCGACCCGCTCCTTCCCGCGCGGCTCGCCTTCTACGGCGGTCAGATCGTCCCGCAGAAGTACGTCGAGAAGGTCGGCAACGACGAGTTCAACGCCAAGCCCGTCGGCACGGGGCCGGTGCGCTTCGTCTCGTGGACAAAGGACGACAAGCTCGTCCTCGAGGCGACCCCCGACTACTGGGGCGGCAGGATCGACGTCGACCGGATCGTCTTCCGTTCGATCCCGGAGACGGCGCCCCGCGTCGCGTCGCTCCTCAAGGGCGAGGTGGACGTGATCACCCAGCTCGCGCCCGACCAGGAGGAGCGGGTCATCGGTAACGCCTCGACCAAGGTCGAGGGCGCCCTCTACGCGGGCCTCTACGTCCTGGCCGTCAACTCGAAACGCCCACCGCTCGACAACCCGCTCGTGAAGCAGGCGCTGTCGCTCGCCATCGACCGCCAGGCGATCGTGAAGGAGCTCTGGCGTGGGCGTGGCATCGGTCCGAACGGACCGATCGCGAAGGGCGACAACCACTTCGACGCGAAGCTCGCACCCCTCGCCTATCACCCCGGCGAGGCGCGCGAGCGGCTCCGGAAGGGGGCGTACCGGGGCGAGGAGGTCGTCATCGAGACGACCGTCGGCTATACGGCCAACGACAAGCCGATGGCCGAAGCGATCCAGGGCATGTGGCGCGACGTCGGCATCAACGCGAAGGTCGAGGTGCTCGAGTACTCGGTCCGGGCCCAGAAGAACCGCGACAAGAGCTTCAAGGGTCTCTGGTGGTCGGACCCAACCTCGACCCTCGGCGACCCCGACGGCATGATGTGGCGCCTCCTCTCCCCGGGCGGGCCCCAGGACTACTGGCGTCATCCGCGCTTCGACGAGCTCGGCGAGGCCGCGCGGTTCTCCGTGGATGAGAAGTTCCGCGCCGAGGCCTACCGGGAGATGACGAAGATCTTCCTCGAGCACCTGCCGTGGATCCCCGTGATCCAGCCCTACGAGGATTACGGCCTCCAGAAGTACGTGGAGTGGACGCCGAACCCGAACCAGCAGTTCGAGGTCCGGCGCTTCAACCTGAGACTGCGTCGCGCGTAGCGTCCTCCACCTCCTCGCGCCACGGCTCCTCCGGGCCCTGATCGCCGTCTGGCTCGTCTCGACGGTGGTGTTCGTCGTGATGCGCCTCTCCGGCGACCCCGTGCCCCTCCTCCTGCCCCCCGACGCGCCGAGGAGCGAGATCTTCCGCGTGCGCCGCGAGCTCGGCCTGGACCGGACGCTGCCCGTGCAGTACGGCGTGTTCCTGGTCAACGCCCTGCGCGGCGACTTCGGGCGCTCGATCCATTTCCGCGAGCCGGCGTTCGCCGTGGTGCGGGGCTACCTCGGCGCCACGGCCGAGCTCGGGCTCACCGCGTTTCTGCTCGCGGCGTTCGTGGCGGTGCCCGTGGGGCTCCTCTCGGCCGTCAAGCGCAACTCGGCGATCGACCACATCGCCATGGGCGTGGCGCTCGTCGGGCAGTCGGCACCGACCTTCTTCCTCGGGATCCTCTTCATCCTTCTCCTGTCGCTCAAGGCCGATCTCTTCCCGACGGGTGGACGGGGGGACTGGACGCACCTCGCGCTGCCCGCGCTGACGCTGGGCGCCTTCGCGATGGCCTCGATCGCGCGCCTGACGCGTTCGGCGGTGCTCGAGGTCCTGCGCGCCGACTACATCCGAACGGCGCGGGCCAAGGGCGTTGCGGAGTGGCGCGTGGTCGTCAAGCACACGCTCAAGAACGCCGCGCTCCCGATCGTGACGATCACGGGCCTTCAGCTCGGGACGCTGCTCGGCGGCGCGGTCGTCACCGAGACGGTCTTCGCCTGGCCGGGGATCGGCCGCCTCGCCATCCAGTCCATCTACAACCGTGACTACCCGATCGTGCAGTGCGCGGTCTTCCTCTCCGCGATCGTCTTCATCGTGATCAACTTCGTGATCGATCTGCTCTACGGCGTCCTCGACCCCCGGGCTCGGCCATGAGGATGACGGTCGGAGCCCCGAGCAGCTTGCTCAGGCCACCCACCGAGTCGTCCGGCCTCGCGGCGCCCGCTCCAAAATCCCGGCGCGCCGCGCGCCTGGCGACGATGGGTCTCGCGTTCGTCCTGGTCCTGGGCGGGGTCGCGGTCGCCGCGCCATGGCTCGCGCCCCACGATCCGACGCGTCAGGCGCTCCGCGAACGGCTGACCCGGCCCACGCTCGAGGCGGCGGATGGGCGTGCGCGATTCCTCGGCACCGACCACCTCGGTCGCGACGTCCTCTCGCGCGTGATCTACGGGGCGCGCGTCTCGCTGGTGGTCGGCGTCGCTGCGGTGATGGTGGGCGGCGCGCTCGGTGCGACACTCGGGATCACGGCGGGCTTCCGGGGCGGCCTCGCGGACAGCGTGATCATGACGCTCGCCGACGCGCAGCTCGCCTTCCCATTCATCCTGCTCGCCATCGGCATCATCGCGGTGCTGGGGCCGAGCTTCCCGACGCTGATCGTCGTGATCGGTCTCTCGGGTTGGGTCACCTACGCGCGACTCCTCCGGTCGCAGGTGCTCGGCCTGCGCTCACGCGAGTTCGTGGAGGCGATCCACGCGCTCGGGGGATCCGTAGGGCGCGTGGTCGCGTGCCACATCCTCCCCAACGTGCTCTCGTCGCTGGTCGTCGTCGCCACGCTCGAGCTGGCGCGAGCGATCGTGCTCGAGGCGACGCTCTCCTTTCTCGGGCTCGGCGTCCAGCCGCCCACGCCCTCGTGGGGCGGGATGATCCACGAGGGGCGCGAGTATCTCGACACCGCGTGGTGGATCTCGACCTTCCCTGGGCTCGTGCTGATGCTCACCTCGATCGTGGTGAGCCGCACGGGCGACTGGCTCCGGGACCTCCTCGACCCGACGCTCCGCGGGGAGTAGCGCCCGCCGCGCTCAGGCGGCGCGGTCTGCCGGCTCGTCCGCCACCGGGATGCGCGCGATCACGCACAGCGGGAGCGTCACGGACTCGGCGCAGGTGAGGCAGTAGAAGTCCAACTCGTCCGCGCGCCGCCCGTGCAGCATGATCCTCTGGCCGCACCTCGTGTGGTGGATGCCGCCGTCCAGCGCGCGGTAGACGGTGACGATCTCAGCGGAGACTGACGCGCTCATCGTCGTTGCCCTCCTTGCCCCTGCCTCCCGACGGCGGCGAGCCTTGCGGCCGCCGCTCCAGTCACTTTTACGGCTCGATGTCGTGAAGTCTAACTACCATTGATTGAAGGAAAAACCAGGCAAGTGCCGCAAATCATGGCCGGTAAAACCCTGAATGTCCGCGCGGCGGACCCTTAGGCGTCGTCGAAGGGGCGGGACGAGGCCCGACGGAGGCGTGCGAGGGCCGAGCGCTCAGCCCCGCCAGTGCGAGAGGCGCTCGTTGACGTGGTCGAGCACCAGCACGATCGCGATCGAGGCCGCCGAGACGAGCGCCGTCGCGGCAAAGAGCTCGGGCGCCCGGAACCCGTTGGCGAACGAGCTCATGACGTACCCCATCCCGCGCACCCCTGCGAACATCTCGACGACGAGCACACCGAGAAGGCAGAAGACGATGCCGAGCCGCATGCCCGCGACCACCGACGGGACGATCGCGGGCAGCAGCACCTTCCAGTAGAGCTGCCAAGTCGTCGCGCCGTAGGCGCGCGCCACGGTCACGAGCGTGCGGTCCACGTCGCGCACGGCGCCCATGACGAGGACCGTGACCGGGAAGAGGCCGTGAATCGTCCCGTAGAAGATCGCCGGGGCCGTGCCGTAGCCGAGCAGCAGGACGATCCAGGGCAGGACGAGGATCTTCGGGAGCGAGTAGAGCGCCATGACGAACGGGTTCAGCACCTCGCGCAGGAGACGGACCGAGCCCACGACGAGCCCCGCCGCGAGCCCCAGCGCCACCGAGAGCACGTAGGCGATCGCCGTCTTGGAGAGCGTCTCGCCGAGCGCCACGAGCGCCGTATCGCCCATCGTCCCGAGCGCGGCGCCGACGGCGCTCGGCGCCGGGACGAACAGCGGGTCGATCCAGCCCGCGCGCACGGCGGTCTCCCACACCGCGAGCGCCACGCCGACGGTCGCGAGTTGGAGCGCGCGAACACGACGTTGGAGCGGGGGCCGCGAGGCCGCCATACTGCTAGCCATTGGAGCGGGGGCCACGGGGTCGGCACACTCCGTGGGTGGCGTGCCGTGGGCACGACGTGGCTCTGTCCACCATGCTGCTATTCATTCCAACGGCGCGCGCGGCGCTCGACGAGGCTCGCGACCACGTCCGAGCCCACGACGAGCGCGAGCGTCACGAGCACGAGCGCGACGTAGTCCGCCGTCCGCAGCAGGCCGTACGCGTGGTTGATGAGCGCGCCCATCCCGCGCTTGCTCCCGAGGACCTCGCCGACGATCACGCCGACGACCGCGAGCGCCAGCGCCGTCCGGAGCCCGCCGACGAGCGTGAAGAGCATCGCCGGCACCATGACGCGCACGAACACGGTGAGCGAACCGGCACCGTAGGCGCGCGCGACCGTCACGAGGTGCGGATTCACCTGGCGGATGCCCGCGAGCACGGCGAGGGTCACGGGGAAGAAGCCGAGCAGGAAGCCGAAGGCGATCTTCGACGCCGCGTCGAGGCCGAAGAAGAGCATGAGCGAGGGGTACCAGACGACGGCCGGGACCGCGTAGAGCGCCGCGAGCATCGGGCCCCAGGCGCGACCGATCAACCAGTGGAAGCCCAGCGCGAAGCCGCAGGCGAGCCCGGCGACGACGGCGAGGGCGTAGGCGGCGGCGATCTCGCGCAGGGTCAGGAGCACGTTGGCGGGCAGGTCGGGATACGAGCGCAGGAGCAAGAGGTCCCGCAGCGCGGGAAGGACGGCCGAGGGCGGCACCGCCAAGAGCGGATTCGACGCGCGGCCGACGGTCTCCCAGAGGCCGAGGACGACCAGGAGCAGCCCCGCCCGGACGGCCAGCACGGTCACTGTAACGAGGGCCGCGAGGCCGGCGCACTCCGTGGGTGGCCTGAGCGAGGAGCGTGCGGCGTCATTGCATCGCCCGGAGCGATTCCTCGCGGATCTCGCCCCAGAGCTTCGCGCGCAGCGCGACGAGCTCGGGCGACTCCATCGAGCGCGGGTAGTCCATGGGAAGCTCCAGGACCGACTTGATCCGCCCGGGGCGCGCCGTCATGACGGCGATCCGTGTCGAGAGGAAGAGGGCCTCGTGCAGGCTATGCGTCACGAAGATCACGGTCTTGCGTGTCCGGCGCCAGATGTCGAGGAGCCATTCGCCCATGAGCACGCGCGTCTGCTCGTCGAGGGCACCGAACGGCTCGTCCATCAGGAGGATCTTCGCGTCGATGGCGAGCGCGCGGCCGATCGCGACGCGCTGCTTCATGCCCCCGGAGAGCTCACGTGGGTACTTCTCCGCGAAGCCCTTGAGGCCGAGCGGGCCGAGGAGCGCCGTCGCGATCGAGCGCCGGCGCGCCGCCGCAGAGCCCGCGAGCTCGAGGCCGAACTCCACGTTCTCGAGCACCGTGCGCCAGGGAAAGAGGCCCGGGTCCTGGAACACGGTCGCGGCGCGGCCCGGGTCGGGGCCAGTGACCGGCCGAGCATCGACCAGGATGCGCCCGCTCTCCGGGTACACGAGGCCGCCGAGCATGCCGAGGAGCGTGGACTTCCCGCAGCCCGACGGGCCGATCAGCGTGCAGAACTCGCCCTCGCTCACCGTGAGCGACACGTCGTGGAGCGCCTCGACGGGCCCCGAGCTGGTCACGTAGCGCTTGGAGACGCTCTCGACGGCGATGAGCCGCGCGGGCGCGGTCACGAGAGCTGGAGGATCTCCCGCGCGATGACCAGCCGTTGGATCTCGGACGTCCCCTCGCCGATCTCGGTGAGCTTGGCGTCACGGAAGATCCGCTCGACGGGGAACTCGGTGATGTAGCCCGCGCCGCCGTGGATCTGGACGGCCTTGCTCGCGGCCTTCATCGCGGTCTCGGAGGCGAAGAGCTTCGCCATCGCCGCCGCGTGCCTCGCCGGCCGTCCCGTGTCTTTCAGGTACGCCGCGCGCAGCGTGAGGAGGCGCGCGACCTCCACCTCGGCGGCGACCTCGGCGATCATCCCCTGGAGGCCGTTGAACTCCGCGAGCGTCCGGCCGAAGGCGGTCCGCTGGTTCATGTACTTCACGGATTGACCGAGGGCCGCCTCGGCGATTCCGACCCCCATCGCCGCCATCGCAATGCGCCCTCCCTCGAGCACCTGCAGCGCGTGAACGAACCCCATCCCACGCTCGCCGAGCAGGCCCGCGGCCGGGACGCGGGCGTCCTCGAGGATCAGCTCCGCGGTGTCCGAGGCGTGCAGGCCGAGCTTCCGGTACGGCTGACCCGCGCGGAAGCCGGGCGTCCCGCGCTCGAGGATGAACGCCGAGATGGACCGCGACCGCTGCTCGGGGTCGGTCCGCGCCAGCACGACGGCGAGCCCACCGACCGACGCGTTGGTGATGAAGGCCTTGCTTCCGTTCAGGACCCACTCGCCGTCGCGCCACTCGGCCCGCGTCCGGAGGGCGGCCGCGTCGGAGCCGGAGCCCGCCTCGGTGAGCCCCCACGCGCCGAGCACGTCGCCCGAGGCCAGGCGCGGCAGGTACCGTCGCTTCTGCGCCTCGGAGCCGAAGACGGTGATGTGGTTCGTGCAGAGTGAATTGTGCGCCCACATCGTGATGCCGACCGACGCGTCGCCGCGGCAGAGCTCCTCGACGATCAGCGCGTACGAGACGTAGTCGAGACCCGCGCCACCATACTCGTCGGGCACGAGGACCCCGAGGAAGCCGAGCGGCCCGAGCTTCTTGACGATCTCGTGCGGAAACGTCTGGCGCTCGTCGTACGGCGCAATCGCGTCCCCGAGCTCGCCCTCCGCGAACTCACGGGCGGCCCGGCGGATGCGCTTCTGGTCGTCGGTCAGCTCGAAATCCACGGCTCAGACTGCCGCACGGATGTGCTCGCGGACGAAGCGGACGATCTCCTGGGTCGACGCGCCGGGCGTGAAGATCTCCCTGACGCCCATCGTCTTGAGGGCGGCGATGTCCTCCGGCGGGATGATCCCCCCGCCGAACACCACGATGTCCTCGGCGCCCTTCTCCCGGAGCAGCTCGAGGACGCGCTTGAAGAGGTAGTTGTGGGCGCCCGAGAGCACGCTGAGCCCGATCGCGTCCGCGTCCTCCTGGATCGCCGTGGCGACGATCTGCTCGGGTGTCTGGTGGAGCCCCGTGTAGATCACCTCGAAGCCTGCGTCGCGCAACGACCGCGCGACGATCTTGGCCCCCCGGTCGTGGCCGTCGAGACCCGGCTTGGCGACGACCACGCGAACGGTCCGATCGGCGGTCATGCGCGCGTCGTGAGGGCCGCGCGCAGCTTCTCGCCGGCCTTCATGATCTGCTCGCGGTCGCCCGGCACCAGCTTCCAGTCGAAGCCCTTGCCGTCGCGCATCCAGCGCGGGATCAGGTGCAGGTGGAAGTGCGCCACCGACTGGAAGGCGGCGGGGCCGTTGGCCTGGAGCACGTTGAGGCCCTCCGGATCCAGCGACGCCTTGAGGGCGAGGGCAACACGCTTGGCGGTCACGATCGCGGCCTGCAGGTCGGCGACCTCGGCGTCATAGATCGTCGCCGCGTGCGCCTTGGACAGTACGAGGCAGTGTCCCAGAGTGAGCGGGTTGATGTCCATGATGCAGATCGTCCGCTGGTCCTCGAACACTTTCATCGCCGGGGTCTGCCCGTCGCGGATCTTGCAAAAGACGCAGTCGGTCATCGCGGCCTCCTAGAACGAAGCATGGCGAAGTCAGGTGGCCCGGCACTAGACGGGAACCGTCCAGCCGTGGGTGTCGGGTACGGTCGCGTACTGGATCCCGACGAGCGCGTCGTAGAGCTTCTTGGTCAGCTCACCGATCTTCCCGCCGTTGATGACGATACGCGCGCCCGCGTGGCTGAGTTCCCCGACGGGCGAGATGACGGCGGCCGTCCCGGTGCCCCACACCTCCTGGAGCGACCCATCGCGCGCGGCGCGCGCGACCTCGGCGATCGAGATCTGGCGCTCGGAGACGCGGAGCCCCCACTCGCGCATGAGCGTGAGCGCCGAGTCGCGCGTCACGCCCGGCAGAATCGTGCCCTGGCTCAGGGGCGGCGTGATCACCTCGTCACCGATCTTGAGCATGATGTTCATCGTGCCGACCTCGTCGAGGTACTTCCGCTCGCGCCCGTCGAGCCAGAGCACCTGCGTGAACCCCGCGTGCTTGGCCTCCTCGGCTGCGTACAGGCTCGCGGCGTAGTTCACCCCGGTCTTCGCCCCGCCGACGCCGCCCTCCACGGCGCGGACGTAGCTGTCGACGACGAGGATCTTCACCGGATTCATTCCCTCCGGGTAGTAGGCGCCCACCGGAGACAGGATGACGTAGTAGATGTACGACTTCGCCGGCCGCACGCCGAGGAACGGCTCGTTGGCGATGATCGTGGGCCGGATGTAGAGCGACGTCCCCACCGTGGACGGGACCCAGTCCCGCTCGAGGCCGACGAGCTCGACGAGCGCCTTGAGCGCCAGCTCGGGGTCGAGCGGCGGGATGCACATCCGCCGGGCGGAGTGGTTGAGCCGCTCGACGTGCTTCTGCGGCCGGAAGAGCCGGACCCGACCGTCACGACCCCGGAAGGCCTTGAGCCCGTCGAAGACGGCCTGCGCATAGTGGAGGACCGCCGCGGCGGGATCGAGGCTGAGCGACCCGTACGGCTCGATCCGCGGGTCGTACCAGCCCTTCGCCTCCTGAAAGTCCATCACGAACAGATGGTCGGTGAACACCGTCCCGAAGGTCAGGTCGCGGTCTTTGGGCTTCGGCTTCTTCGTCGCCGCACGCGTGATCCTGATCGGCTCGCTCATGGCCTCCCTCACGGCTAGAAAATGATCGGCTCGCGGTAGAGCCCGAACACCTGGCGATACACGTCCGAGATCTCACCGAGGCTCGCATAGTCCTTCACGGCCTCGAGGAGAACCGGCATGACGTTGCGACCCTCACGACACGCGTCGGCGAGCTGCCCGAGCCGCTTCTCCACCTTCGCCATGTCCCGCGACGCCTTGAAGCGTCGGACCCGCTCGATCTGCTCCAGCTCGACCGCGTCGTCGATCTTCAAGTACGCGATCGCGCGCGTCTCCGCCATCACGTACCTGTTGACACCCACGACCACCTTCTCGCCGCGGTCGTCCATCAGCTGGTACCGGTACGCCGCGTCGGCGATCTCCTTCTGCGGATAGCCCGTGTCGATCGCGCGGATCATGCCGCCCATCGCGTCGATCGTGCGAATGTACTCGAGCGCCGCCGCCTCCATCGCGTCGGTGAGCGTCTCGAGGAAGTACGATCCGCCGAGCGGGTCGATCGTGAGCGCGACCCCAGTCTCCTCGGCGAGGATCTGTTGAGTACGAAGAGCAACCGTCACCGCCTCTTCGGTCGGCAGCGCCCACGTTTCGTCATACGAATTCGTGTGGAGCGACTGCGCGCCGCCGAGCACGGCGGCGAGCGCCTGCAGGGCGACGCGCGCGACGTTGTTGAGCGGCTGCTGCGCGGTCGCCGAGACGCCGGCGGTCTGGGTGTGGGTGCGCAGGCGCAACGACTCGGGCTTCTTCGCGCCGTAGCGCTCCTTCATGAACCGCGCCCAGATCCGCCGCGCGGCCCGGAGCTTCGCGATCTCCTCGAAGAAGTCGTTGTGGATGTCGAAGAAGAACGAGAGGCGCGGCGCGAAGCTGTCGATGTCGAGACCGCGCGCCAGCGCCGCTTCCACGTACGCCAGCCCGTCCGCCAGGGTGAACGCGAGCTCCTGGACCGCCGTCGAGCCGGCCTCACGGATGTGGTAGCCCGAGATCGAGACCGGATTGAACCGCGGAACATGCGTGGACGTGAATTCGATCATATCGGTCACGATCCGCACGGCGGGCGCGGGCGGGCAGATCCATTCCTTCTGCGCGATGAACTCCTTGAGCATGTCGTTCTGCATCGTCCCGCCGACCCGGCTCCACGCCACGCCCTGCTTCTCGGCGACCGCGAGGTACATGGCCAGCGCGATCGACGCCGTGCAGTTGATCGTCATCGACGTCGTGACATCGCCGAGGGGGATGCCGTCGAAGAGGCGCTCGAAATCGTCGAGCGTCGAGATCGACACGCCCTCGCGGCCCACCTCGCCCCGGGCGCGCGGGTGGTCGGCGTCGTAGCCCATCAGCGCCGGCATGTCGAAGGCGGTCGACAGACCGGTCTGCCCCTGCGCGAGGAGGTACTTGAACCGGGCGTTGGTGTCCTCGGGCCGCCCGAACCCCGCGAACATCCGCATGGTCCAGAGGCGGCCGCGGTACATCGTGGGGTAGACGCCGCGGGTGAAGGGGTACTCGCCCGGATAGCCGAGCTTCTCGTCGTACGTCCATCCGCGCAGATCCTCGGGCGTGTAGAGCGGCTGGACGGGAAGGCCCGAGAGCGACTCGAAGCGGACCGGTCGCTCGGGCGCGCCCCGCGTGAACGGCCCGTACGTCTCCCGCCTCCAGCGCTCCCGCTCGCTCATTCGGTCCCTCCCAGCACGGCGCGCGCGATCACGAGCTTCTGGATCTGCGAGGTGCCCTCGTAGATCTGGGTGATCTTCGCGTCACGGAAGTAGCGTTCCACCTCGTACTCCTTGATGAAGCCGTAGCCGCCGTGGATCTGGACCGCGTCGGTCGTCACCCGCATCGCGGTCTCGGCGGCGAAGAGCTTCGCCATCGCCGCCGCGGTCCTGTAGGGCCGCCCCTGATCTTTCAATCCGGCCGCGCGGAGCGTGAGGAGCCGCGCGCCGTCGGTCGCGGTCGCCATGTCGGCGAGCATCCACTGGACCATCTGGTGCTGGCCGATCGCCACGCCGAAGGACGTCCGCTCGCGCGCGTAGGCGACCGCGCGCTCGAGGGCGCCGGCCGCCAGGCCGACGGCCTGGGCGGCGATGCCGATCCGTCCGCCGTCCAGCGTCGCCAGCGCGATCTTGAGCCCCATGCCCTCCTCGCCGAGCCGGTTGGCGGCGGGCACGCGACAGTCCTCGAACATGAGCTCGGCGGTGTCGGAGGCGCGGATGCCCAGCTTGTCCTCGGTCCTGGGCACGCGAAAGCCCGGCGTCCCCTTCTCGACCACGAAGGCGGTGATCCCGTGGTGCGCCTTGGCGCGGTCGGTCGCGCAGAACACGAGGGCGAACGAGGCCTCGCGGCCGTTGGTGACGAACTGCTTGCGGCCGTTCAGCACGTAGTGGTCGCCGTCGCGTGCGGCCAGGGTCTGCTGGTTGCGCGCGTCCGAGCCCGCCTGGGGCTCGGTCAACGCGAAGCAGCCGAGGGCGTGGCCCGTGGCCGCGGGCTTGAGCAACCGCTCGCGCTGCGTGTCGGTGCCGAATCGATAGACGGGATCGCAGTAGAGCGAGTTGTTCACCGACATGATGGCCGCGTGCGATCCGCACGCCTTTGCGATCTCCTCGAGCGCCAGGACGTAGGCGAGGGTGTCGGCGCCGCTGCCTCCCCAGTCCTCCGGGATCGCGATGCCCATGAGGCCGAGCTCGCCCATGCGCTTCACCGTCTCGTGGGGGAAGCGGCCCTCCCGGTCGATCTCGGCGGCGATGGGCCTGATCGCCGTCTCGGCGAACTCCCGCGCCATCGCCTGGATCATCTGCTGCTCTTCGGTCGGGTCGAGTTTCATGCGCTCATTTCTCGAGGAGCTTCTTGAACTCCTTCGTCAGCTCCGGCACGACCTCGAACAGGTCGGCGACGATCCCGTAGTCGGCGATCCTGAAGATCGGCGCCTCGGGATCCTTGTTGACGGCGACGATCACCTTCGACGTGCGCATCCCGGCCAGGTGCTGGATCGCGCCCGAGACGCCGAAGCCCATATAGAGCTTGGGCGAGATCGTCCGGCCGGTCTGACCGATCTGGAACCGGTGCGGCCGCCAGCCCGCGTCCACGGCCGCGCGCGAGGCACCGACCGCGGCGCCGATCACGCGCGCCATGTCTTCGAGGATCACGTAGTGCTCCGGCCCCTTCATGCCGCGGCCGCCCGACAGCACGATCTCGGCCTCGGTCAGCTCGGGGAGCCCCGTGGAGACCTCTTCGCGCCGCTCGACGAACTTCATCTGCGCGGCGGGGGTCGGCCCCGACGGACGCTCGACAGCCGCCTTCCGGCCGGGTTCCCCGTCGGCCGGGCGGAAGACGTTCGGCCGGAGCGTCGCGACCCAGGGTGTCTTCGCCC
>Ga0209268_1000028_pt1 | contig 72490 bp, 73 predicted proteins | sample GraSoiAngelo_143_FD_185900 | JGI IMG/M metagenome (GOLD analysis project Ga0209268, IMG submission 185900) | Grasslands soil microbial communities from the Angelo Coastal Reserve, California, USA - 14_1009_02_30cm (SPAdes) (version 2) | ecosystem: Environmental > Terrestrial > Soil > Grasslands ... | reverse complement strand
CAGCACGCGGCGGCCAGGAACGATGAGCGGCTCGGGCCAGAGCACGTAGAGGACACGGGGGTGCGGTAGCGGCGCGACCGCCCTCGCGACCGCCGCGACCCGCTGCTCGAGGCGCCTGAGCAAGGGGGCCGCCGCGTGCTGGGACCCGGTCAGCGCGCCGAGGCGGGCGATGAGATCAGTGACGTCGCTCACGCGGTGGGCGGCAACAAGATACGTGGGGACGCCGAGTCGCTTGAGCTGGGTGAAAGTCTCCTCGCGGTTGCCCTCGGTCGTCGCGATCACGAGGTCGGGCCGGAGGGCGACGATCACCTCGAGATTGGGATTGACCATGCCGCCCACGCTCGGCCTCCCGCGGGCCGCCGGCGGGTAGTCGCAGAAGTCGGTCACGCCGACCAGCCGCGCCTCGGCGCCGAGGGCGAAGAGCACCTCGGTGACGCTCGGGACGAGCGAGACGATGCGGGCGGGCGGCGCCGCGAGCGCCACCTCGCGGCCGAGCATGTCGCGCGCCGAGAACGCTTCGGCGGGCGGTGAGACCGCGAGGAGGAGCCCGAGCACGAGGGCGGGGGCTCTCACGGCGCCGACCCGGCGCATGCCCTCACGAAGGCGCGCGGGAGCTCGGGGTTCGAGGCGAAGTGGAGGTGGACGTAGCTCATGAGCGTCCGGCCGACGCGATAGCCCTCCGCGCGCGCGGTCGCGCCGCGCCCGGCGATCCGATAGACGCGCTCGACGTCGTCCGGCACGGGGTCGAGGGTCGAGTAGTGGAACTCGTGGCCGCGCGCGACGGCCCCCGCGGGGCCGATCGGTGTGTCGCTCGTGAGCGCGACCTCCGTGTAGCCGAGCGCCATGCGTCGCGGCCGCATCCTGACCGCGGCGGGCAGCACACCCACCATCGGGTGCGCGACGCCGTCGGCGTCCTCGAGCGTCTCGGCCAGGTACATGAGGCCGCCGCACTCGGCGTAGACCGGCCGCCCCGCCTCGGTAAACCGCCTCACCGCCTTCTTTATCACCGCGTTCTCGGCGAGACGCCGCGCGTGAAGCTCGGGGTAGCCACCGCCGAAATACAGGCCGTCCACGTCCGGCAGCTCGTGGTCGCCGAGCGGGCTCCAGAAGTGGAGCTCGGCGCCGGCCTCGCGAAGCAAGTCGAGATTCTCCGCGTAATAGAACTGGAATGCCGCGTCGCGGGCGACGCCGATTCGGACGAGTCGGGACGGGGCCGCCAGGTACCGCTCGGAACGACACTCGCTCTCGGGCCGGCCCCATCCCGACTCGGCGAACGCCTCCACCTCGCGCGCGAGCAACAGGAGACGGTCAAGGTCGACGGAGCGGTCGACGGCATCGCCGAGGCGACGAAGCTTTGCTGTATCGAGCACGCCCTCCGCCGCCGTCACCAGCCCGAGGTGTCGCTCTGGGAGCGCCAGCGTCTCGTCGCGGGCGATCGCGCCGAGCGGCGTCGCGCGGCACGTGGCGGCGATCGCGTCCAGCACCATGCGGCCGTGGCCCTCGCCTCCCACGCGGTTGACGATGACGCCGGCCAGGCTCAGTTCGGGATCGAAGCCCTCGAAGCCCCGAACCACCGCCGCGGCGCTCCGGGCCGACGTCCACGCGTCCACCACCAGCACCACGGGTGCGTGGAGCCACTTCGCGATCTCCGCCGTCGAGCCCTCCTCGCCCGTGCCGTCGATGCCGTCGAAGCACCCCATCACGCCTTCGACCACGGCGAGGTCGGCGCCGCGCGCGTGACGCGCGACGCTCGCGAGGACGGCCTCGCGCCCGCACATCCAGCCGTCGAGGTTGTACGAGGGGTGCCCGGTGGCGAGCGCGTGGAGGCCCGGATCGATGAAGTCCGGTCCCACCTTGAACGCCTGGACCCGGAGGCCACGCCGTCCGAGCGCCTCGAGCAGCCCGAGCGTGATCGAGGTCTTGCCGACGCCGGTGGCCACCCCCGCGATCACCAGCACGCGCGTCGTCATCGCCCCGACGCCCCCTCCGATTGGCTCACGCCAGCAGACTTGAACGTCGCCATCTCGCGCCAGATCAGCGCGGCGGCGCGCGCCAGGTGGATGAAGAGGGCGGCGCCCGTCCCCTCCCCGAGGCGCAGCGCGAGGTCGAGGTAGGGCGTGAGCCCGAGGTGGTCGAGGATCACGGCGTGGCCGGGCTCGGCCGAGCGGTGGGAGGCGAAGAGCGCGTGGCGCGCGTCGGGGGCGAGCGTCACCGCGACGAGCGCGGCGGCGCCCGAGATGAAGCCGTCGAGCACCACGGGGACGCGGCGGGCGGCGCCGGCGAGGATCACGCCGACAAGCCCCGCGATCTCGAAGCCGCCGACCTTGGCCAGGACGTCCAGACCATCGCGCGCATCGGGGAGATTCACGGCGAGCGCGCGGCGGACGACGTCCACCTTGCGGGCGAGCGTCGCGTCGTCCACGCCGGTGCCGCGCCCCGTGACGCGCTCGGGGAGAGCGCCCGTGATCGCCGCGGCGATCGCGCTCGCCGCGGTGGTGTTGCCGATTCCCATCTCGCCGGTGGCCAGGAGATCGGCGCCGGCGTCGAGCGCCTGCTCGGCGAGCCGCGCGCCCGTCTCGAGTGCCTGCAGGGCCTGCGCGTGCGTCATCGCCGGGCCCCGGGCGAGATTGGCGGTGCCGGGCGCGATCGCGCAGGCCACGAGCTCGGGCGAGCTCCCGATCGGGCTCGCCACGCCAAAGTCTGCGACGACGACGCGCGCCCCCGCCTGGCGCGCGAGGACGTTCACCGCGGCGCCGCCGCGCAGGAAGTTCTCGACCATCTGCGCGGTCACGATCTGGGGGTACGCGCTCACGCCCTCGGCGACCACGCCGTGGTCAGCGGCGAAGGTGAAGATGTGGGGCCGCTCGACGCGCGGCGCTCCGCCGGCGAGCCCGGCGAGGCGCGCCGCGAGCTCCTCGAGCCGCCCCAGGCTTCCCGGCGGTTTCGTCAGGCTGTCGAGGTGGCGCTGCCCGTCGGCGAGTCCTCCGGCCGGCGGGGCGGTGATCGCGCTACGGAGCCTGGCGAGCATCCCCGGCCCTCGCGGACCCCGACGGCGCGACGGACTTGAGCGTGAGCGGCACGCCGGCCACCATCAGCACGACGCGGTCGCACGCCGCGGCGACCTTCTGGTTCACGATCCCCAGGAGGTCACGGAAGCGGAGCCCCATCGTGGTCTCGGGATGCACACCCTCGCCGACTTCGTTGGAGACGAGGGTGAAGGACGTCGCGCGACGGCCGATCACCTTGGCGAGCGCGTCGGCCTCGTCGAGGATCGCGTCGTCGGGGTCACCGCGCAGCAGGCGGTTCGAGACCCAGAGCGTCAGGCAGTCCACCACGACCGCGTCGTACGCGTCCTCCAGCTCGGCAAGGCGCCGGACGAGATCGTACGGCTCCTCGATGGTCTTCCAGTGGCGCGGACGCTCGGCCTGGTGGCGTGCGATGCGGCGCGCCATGTCGCCGTCGGTGGCGCGCGCCGTCGCGACGAAGGCGACGCGTGCGGAGCGCTCGGGATCGGAGACGGCGAAGCGGCTCTTACCGCTGCGCGCGCCCCCGAGGACGAAGACCGATGAGACCATGCTCCGGGCCCCCCTCGAAGACCGGCGTTTGGGTGCGCGCCCGGGCAGGTCTCCTGGCTCTCGGATCGTCCTACTCCCCGCGCCTTCCCGGCCTCGCGGCCAGTGGCTCTTCGCGGGTTTCGTCCCCGATTACAGTGACGGGGTCGCGACGGTTTTCAACCGCCTTCCCTGGGCCCTTCTGGGCATCCCGGGCGCGAGCTACGCGGGGACGGTAGCAGATCCGGAGGCGCTGTGCAACGGAACCCGCGGCGCCTGATGAGCGTTGAAGGCGATGACGGCGACTCGTGATAACGTCTGTCAGCCCTTCTCACTGAGGGAGGAACACTCATGGAGATGGAGCGGCGCGATTTCCTGAAGCTCACGGCGGGCGCGCTCACCTACGCCCTCGCCACCGAGCCCACCTGGGCGCAGACCGCGAAGGTAGAAGTGCACTGGCTCGGCCAGGCGACGACCAAGCTCACGACGCTCACCGGCAAGGTCATCGTGATCGACCCGTTCCTCACCAACAACCCGAAGACGCCGCCCCAGTACAAGAACCTGGACGCGCTCGGCAAGGTGGACGTGATCCTCGTCACCCACGGCCACGGCGATCACGTCGGCACGATCGGCCGCACGGACGCCTCGTGCGACGCGGCCGAGCTGTCGCGCCGCACAGGCGCCCCGGTGCTCGGTCCCGCCGGCTTGATCGCGACGATGGTCGACCTCGGCTGGGTCCCGCCCGAGAAGGCCGTCCGCTTCGGCAAGGGCGGGCGCGTGAACCCGCTCGGGCCGTCGATCACGATCACCCAGGTGCGCGCGGAGCACTCGTCGGAGGTCACCGTCGTCGATCCCGCCACGAAGAAGAGCACGACCTATCCTGGCGGCGAGCCGTGCGGCTTCATCGTCGAGTTCGAGAACGGGTTCCGGCTCTACCATATGGGCGACACGGGACTCTTCGGCGACATGAAGCTCATCGGGGAGTACTACAAGCCCGATCTCGTCATGATCCCGATCGGCGGCCACTTCGTCATGGACCCGCGCGACGCGGCGTACGCGACGCGGGAGATGCTGCGGCCGAAGCACGCGATCCCGATCCACTACGGAACGTTCCCCGTGCTGCGCGGCACGCCGCAGGAGTACCAGACGGCGCTCGGTCAGACCCCGGTCCAGGTCCTTCCGCTGAGCCCGGGCGACAAGCAGACCTTTTAGGACCCGTCAGGCGCCGGCGGCGCTCTCGTGCTCGCGGATCCGCCGCGAAAGCGTCACCAGGATCTTCTCGGTGAGCCCCGGAACCTCCCTGAGGAGCCGCCAGAAATGGGTCCGGTCGATCACGAGGAGCCGCAGGTCGGTTTCCGCCTTCACCGTCGCCGAGCGGGGCTCGCCGTCGAGCAGGCTCATCTCGCCGAAGAACTCGCCGGGTTGGATGCGATGCCGTTTCTGGGCCGAGAGCGTGACGAGAGCCGTGCCGTCGATGATGATGAAGAACTCGTCGCCCGGCTCGCCCGCGCGCGTGAGGACGGTGCGCTCCGGCACCTCCACGACCGACGCGATGTCGGCGACCGCGCGGAGCTGGCGCAGGCTGCAATCCTCGAAGAGGGGCACGCGCTCGAGGTGCCGGATCTTCTCGTCGCGGGTGGTGCGGAACGTCCCGAACATCTTCCCGATGAGCTGCATCACGCCCCCTTCGTCTGCTTGTCCGTGTCGTTCACGGCGCGGTCGGCGAGCGCGCCGACCTTCTCAGAACCCCCTCAGGCGCTGGAGCTGCCGGCGCTCGCGCTTGGACGGTCGGCCGGCACCGGGCTCACGCCACGGCGGCGGCGCCTGGCGGACCCGCGGTGGCGCAGGGGGCGTCAGATCCTCGTACAGCGCGCGAGCCACCGGCGCGGGCCCGCGGATGGACGCGAGCGCCTGGACCTGCACGAGCCGCTTGCCGCCGCGCTGCGTGATGCGGAGGCGGTCGCCCACTCGCACCGGCTTGGCCGGCTTCGCGGCGTCGTCGTTGACGTCCACTTTGCCCCCCGCGCACGCGGCGGCGGCCAGGCTTCGCGTCTTGAAGAAGCGCGCGGCCCAGAGCCACTTGTCCACGCGGAGCGAATCCGGCGAATCTGTCACGCCCAAACGGTATCATAGGGCCTGGCATGACCTGGGGGACCTCCACGAGATCCGCGCGGCCCCTCGGCGTGGCCACAGCCCTCCTCCTCGTCGCAACGGTGTCGGCGGCCGGCCTGGTCGTCGTCGAGGACTGGACGAAGCTCAAGCTCGGCGCCAACGGGATCCCCGACGGCTGGACCAGCGGCCAGGCGTGGGGCCTCCCGAAGCACGACTTCACGGTCGAAGAGAACGACGGCCACCGCGTGCTGCACCTCCGGAGCGAGGGCGACAGCTCGATGATCACCCGGGAGGTGAAGGTCGACCTCAAGGCGACGCCGATCCTCGAGTGGCGCTGGAGAGTCGTGACCCTTCCGAAGGGCGCCGACGCTCGCAGCAAACACACGGACGACCAGGCCGCGCAGCTCTACGTCGTCTGGCCGCGCTTTCCCCGAGAGTTCCGGTCGCGGATCATCGGTTACATCTGGGACACGCAGGCCCCGCAGGGCCTCGTCGTGAAGAGTGAGAAGACGAGCACGGTCACCTACATCGTCGTGCGCTCCGGGCCCGCCGACCTCGGGAAGTGGCTGACCGAACGGCGGAAGGTCGTCGAGGACTACAGGAAGATCTACGGCGAGGCGCCTGACAACCCCGGCGCCGTCTCGATCGCGATCGACTCCGACGACACGAACTCCTCGGCCGAGTCCTTCTTCGGGGCGATCACCTTCACGAAGCCGTGACGGACGCACGGGACTTCGTGCGGGACCTCGCCCAGGAGAACGCGGCCTTCTGGCGCGACCGCGACGTGCGTCTCGACCCTGGGGCCCCTCCGGCCGTGAGGCGCGAGCAGATCCGTTACCGAATGCGCCAGGGCGTCTACAACGAGCTCCGCTCCGTCGAGCTGATCGCCGCGTGGATCCCGCACGTGCCCGAGCGCGAGATCCGCGACCTCCTGCCGGGCCAGCTCGACGACGAGCAACGCCACTACCAGCTCCTGAGGAGGCGTGTCATCGAGCTCGGTGAGGACCCGGACGCCTACCGCCCCCTGCCCGAGTGGGAGGCGCTCTTCGACTGGCTCGTCGCCTGCCGGGCGCGGCCGACGCTCGAGAAGCTCGCCATGTTCCAGTTCGCCGGCGAGACCCAGTCGTGTGAGGGATTCGAGACGCTGATCGCGCTCGCACAGGAGATCGACCCCGAGACCGCCGAGCTCTACCGCACGCGGATCCTCCCGGACGAGTACCGCCACGCGGCGATCGGCCGGCGGGCCCTGACGCTGCTCGCCGACACCCCGGCCGCCCAGGCGCAGGCGCGCGCTGCGTGCCGAGAGATGAACGAGAGGATCTTCGCCGCCTATCGCGCTCACCGCGTCCGCGTCGATCGGCGCGCATGAAGGCCTGCCGACCCTCACCGACCGGCACCACTATCGTGTCAGGTTGGCGAGAACTGGCCAGTCTGAAAGGGAGCGCTCCGCACCCCCGTCCCTACTTTTCAGGAGATAAGAACCCTTGGCACCTGGCGCTCCTGTTGCAAGGCAGAAGGAGGGCCAGCGATGAGTCAACTGACTGCGGAAGAACGCCGTCGGGCTTTCGAGCATCGCCAGGCGGCGCCGCTCGGCGCCAGACGGCCCCGAGCGATCACGCTGGAGCAGCTCGGGCGTGAGCACCTCTGGCCGCGCGCGGTGAGACTCGGCGCTCTGCTCGCCCTCGCCGTCGTGGCGTTGCTCCTTCTCGCGCAGAGCGCGCGCGTCGTGTCGCGTCACGGCGGACCTGCGTTGATCGAGTGGCTCCTGCCGCGCGTCTGACGCCCTGGCGAGCCGTTCAGATCGCCAGCGCGTAGCCGTCGCGGCGCGGGTCGGCCCCCGCCATCAAGGCACCCGTCTCGCGGTCGCGCACGATCCCTTGCCCACCGCCCACGATCCAGGACCACTCGTCGATCGCGTTGACCTGGTGGCCGCGCCCCGCGAGCGCCGCGCGCGTGTCGGCGGCGATGCGGGCCTCGGCGTCGATCAGCCGGTCGCGGTAGACGCGCACGCGCGGCGCCTCGATCGCCTCCTGGATGTTCATGCCGAACTCGAGGACGTTCAGCAGCATCTGGGGCGTCGTCTGGAGGATGCCGTAGGAGCCCGGCGTGCCGATCGACATCACGAACGCGCCGTCCTGGAAGACCTGGGTCGGCGACATCATGGTCCCGGCTTTGCGGCCCGCGCGCAGGACGTTGGGAGACTCGGGGGCGCGGTCCACCCACTTCAAAATGTTGTTCAGCACGATCCCCGTGCCCGGCACGGCGAAGCCCGAGCCGAACGGCACGCCGAGTGTCTGCGTGACGGTGACGACGGTGCCGTCCGCGTCGGCGCAGGCGAAGTGGGTCGTGTGCTCGTTCATGAAGCGCGCCGGGTGACCCTCGAGGATCTGGTTCGGGAGCTTCTCGCGGCGGAAGGTCTCGCCCTCGCTCCGGCCCGCCCGCACGGGATCGATGCGCGTGCGCTGCGACGCCGCGTACGCCTTCGAGAGGAGTCCCGCGATCGGGACGTCGGGCGTGTAGGCGTAGGCGAGGCGGTCGGCGGAGGCGAGCTTGACCGCCTCGATCAGGTGATGGAGGTAGTCCACAGAGTTGTGGCCCCACGCCTTCACGTCGTACCCCTCGAGGACGTTCAGCGTCTCGAGCATCTGGAACGCCGAGAAAGGCGGCGGCACCGAGGACACCTGGTGCTCGCGGTACGCGATCGTCGCGGGCTCGCGCCACTCCGGCCCGAACGCCGCCAGGTCCGCCTCGTCGAGCCAGCCGCCCGCCTCCCGCACCGCGCGGGCGATCGCTTTGGCGATCGGCCCGCGATAGAAGACGTCGCTGCCACCCTCCGCCACCTGGCGGAGCGTCGCGGCCAGCTCCTTGTACGTGACGACGCCGCCCGGACGCGGGCCGCCATTGCCGAGGTAGAGACGCTGGGCCTCCGACGAGTGCAGGAGGGTAGCGCGCGCCGCCTCGAAGAAGTCCACGCTCTTCCCGGTCATGGGCACGCCCTGCTCGGCGAGGGCGATCGCCGGCCCGAGCACCCGCGCCCGGTCCATCGAGCCGAACCGCTCGAGCGCGGCGAGCCAGCCGCCGAGGTTCCCCGGCGTCGCGCAGGACTTCGGGCCGCCGGCCAGCTCGTCGTCGGTGCACTTCGCGGGGTCGGCCGCGCGCGGCGCCCGCCCGATGAAGTCGAGGACGTGCCGCTCGGACCCACGCGAGATCAGCATGAGGCCGATTCCCCCGACGCCAGACATGAACGGCTCGACGACGTTGAGGCTGGCGGCGACGGCGACGGCCGCATCGACCGCGTTGCCCCCGGCGAGCAGCATCTGGATCCCCGCCATCGACGCGCGCGGGTGCGCGGCGGCGACGGCGCCGCGGGTCCCCATGACGACCGGGCGATAGGCTTTCCTGTGTGGCGGCATGGCTGTCTCCTCGGGTGGCGCGTTGGCGTCCTCGCGCGCGACGCGCGCGCATTATAGCATCGGGGGGTCGTTGAGCCGGACGAGGCGCCACCCGTCGGCGGCGCGCGCGAGCACGCTGAGCGCTCCGTAGTCCTGACCGAACGCGAGGATCCGGCGGAGCTCGAGCCCGAGCGCGGTGCAAAGGAGCGCGCGGTTCGTGCCGCCGTGGGCGACGATGGCGACGGACTTCCCCACGTGCGCCCCGCTGATCGCCTCGAACGCGGGCCAGGCGCGAGCGCGGAGGTCGGGGACGCTCTCGCCCTCGGGGAACGGGAACTCGCCGACGCGCGCCATCCAATCGGCGAACGCCGCCGGCTCGTCGCGCCGGATCTCCTCGGCGGTCCGGCCGTCCCAGCGGCCCATCGCCATCTCTCGAAGCGCCGGGATCGCGGTCGGCGTGAGCCCGTGCGGCGCCGCGATGATCTGCGCGGTGCGGCGCGCCCGCTCGAGGTCGCTCGTGAACACCGCGGCGAGCCCGGCGCCGGCGAGCCGCGCGGCCTGCACCCGGCTCTGCCGCTCGCCGCGCTCGGAAAGCGGCACGTCGAGGTGGCCGATGAACCGGTGCGTCTCGGCGCGCACGACTTCGCCGTGGCGGAGGAGATAGATCAGGGTCGCAGGTGCGCCCACGCCGACACCGTGAGGAGGCCTGCCAGCTCCGTGACCTCGATCGCCGCGCCGAGCACGTCCCCGGTGACGCCCCCGAGCCGCACCGCCATGAAGCCGGAGAGCGCGAAGGCGGCGGCGAGGGCCGTGCCGGCGCCCACGAGCCCGGCGACGCCGAGACCGCCCCAGACGAGCGCCAGGGCCAGCGCGAGGGCGACGGGCACCGCGCCCGCGCGGAGACCGTTGCGAAACGCGGCGCCGTGGCCCTCGCCCTTCGCGGGCGGAAAGCACCGGGCGAGCAGCGGCGGCGTCGCGCGCGCGAGCGCCGGCAGGACGAGGAGCGCGCGCCAGCGGAGGCCGGCCGGAAGCTCGGCGACCGCGGCGATTTCGAGGAGCAAGAACAGGATCAGCCCGACCGCGCCGAAGGCGCCGATACGGCTGTCGCGCATGATGCTGAGCCGGTGCTCGGCGTCCCTGCCCACGAGACCGTCGAGGCAGTCGGCGAGGCCGTCGAGGTGGAGGCCGCCGGTGAGGACCTTCCACGCGGTCACCGTGAGGAGCGCGGCGAGGAGCGACGGGAACAGGACGCTCGTCACGCGCTCGACGCCGGCCAGGACGAGCCCGAGGCCGAGGCCGACCACAGGAAACCAGCCCGCCGCGCGCCCGAGTGCGTCCACGCCGTGCGTCGGGCGCCCCGGCAACGGCACGATCGTCAGGTAGCGCACGGCGAGGACGAGGCCGGTCACGCGGCGATGCTAGCACGGGCGCGCGGCTCGACGTTGACACGGGCGCGGGCCACGGCCACAATCACGGCGACGGTCGCACTTCGGAGGACGCCCCGATGATTCAAAATCTCCGCCGCCTGCTTCTCGTGGCGAGCGGTCTGCTTCTGCTCGGCCCTGGAGTCGCAGTGGGGGCCGGCGTCCAAGCGCGGTTCGACCTCTCGGTGCCGTCGGGAGGCCCGTTCCCGACCGACTGGTTCACCGTCGCAGACGACAGCCACCTCACCGGGTTGCGGGTGAACCTCCCGAAGCCCGATTGCGCCGCGCGCCCGTCGGACTGCGCGGACATCGAGGTGCTCAACACGCTCGACGGCTTCAATCTTCAGCCGCGGCTGGCGATCCCCTTCACCGGCCCGATCGACCCCACCACGGTGAATAGCGCCACCGTCTTCCTCCTGAGCCTCGGCGACGCCCGGGGCGGCCGCGGCGGGAAGGTCGTTGGCATCAACCAGGTGGTGTGGGAGCCCGCGACGAACACGCTCTACGCCGAAGCCGACGAGCTCCTGGACCAACGCACGCGCTATGCCCTGGTCGTCACGAACGGCGTGCGCGACCTCGCCGGCGATCCGGTGGAGGCGGACGCCTTCACGACCTTCCGCCACGACCTGAACTTCGGCCACGCAAAGGACCCGGCCCTCAAGCCGTACCGCAAGGAGGTGCTGCGGGCGCTCGAGGCAGCGGAGCAGGGGCAGCGCCAGGTCGTCGCCGCGAGCGTCTTCACGACACAGAGCGCAACGGCCGTCCTCGAGAAGATCCGGGATCAGATCAAGGCGGCCAGGCCGGCGCCGGTCACCATGCTCGACGTGTTTTCCCTGAGCGAGGTCGTCGGCATCGCGTTCGACCGCCAGGTCGACACCGCTCCGGCGTTCAGTACGTCGTACCTGCCGACACCGGCCCTGGCGATCTTCCCCGGCGCCGTCGGCAGCGTCGCCTTCGGTAGGTACGTGTCGCCGGACTACGAGACCGCCGAGAAGTTCATCCCGCCCGTCGGCACGCGCTCCGGCGCGCCGACCGTGCACGCCACAAACGACATCTATTTCAATCTCATCCTGCCGGCCGGCACGCCGCCCCGCGGCGGGTGGCCGGTCGCGATCTTCGGCCACGGCTTCACCGACAGCAAGCAGGGCGCCCCGATCGCGGTGGCGTCCTCGCTGGCGTCACAGGGCATCGCGACCATCGCGATCAACGTGGTGGGCCACGGCGGCGGGCCGCTCGGCACACTCACGGTGTTCCGCACGGGCGCGCCGCCGGTGACGATCCCGGCGGGCGGGCGCGGCATCGACCAGGACGGCAACGGCACGATCGACTCGACCGAGGGCGTCAACGCGGCGTTCCCGCGCACGATCATCGGCAACCGCGACGGCCTGCGGCAGACGGTCGTGGACCTGATGCAACTCGTGCGCGTGATCGAGACGGGCGGCATTCCCGGCCTGAGCCGCTCGCGCATCTACTACGCCGGCCAGTCCTTCGGCGGAATCTACGGGACGATGTTCCTCGCCGTCGAGCCGAGCGTCCGCGCCGGGGTGGCCAACGTGCCCGGCGGCGCGATCATCGAGATCGCACGCCTCAGCCCGTCCTTCCGCGCCCTCGTCGCGTTTTCGTTGGCCTTCCGAGTTCCGGCCCTCGATAACCTGCCGCGGATCCCGATCGCGACGCCGCCGTTCTTCTTCCCGCAGTTCAACGAGAACATCCCGCTCCGGAACCAGCCGCCGGTGACCAACACCGTGCCCGGCGCCGTCCTCATCCAGGAGGTGCTGGAGGGCGTCGAGTGGGTCTCGCAGTCCGGCAATCCGGTCGCGTATGCGCCGCACTTGCGCATGAGCCCGCTCGATGGGATGGACGCGAAGCCGATCATCATCCAGTTCGCCAAGGGCGACAAGACGGTACCGAATCCGACGACGACCGCGATTCTCCGCGCGGGCGACCTCGCCGACCGCGCGACGTACTTCCGCAACGACCTCTTCATCGCCGCGCTCTCGGCCGACCCGACCGTGTCGGCGACGGTCGTGAACGCGCTCAAGAACCCGCACACGTTCGTGACCAACATCCAGTTCGGCGTCTCGGCGCCGCTCGCGATCGCGGTCCAGCAGCAGATCGCCGCCTTCTTCGCGAGCGACGGTACCCTCACCATCGACCCCGACGGCGGTGGGCCGCTCGTCGAGGTACCGGTCAGAGGGCCACTGCCGGAGACGCTGGGCTTCCTTCCCTGAGGGCGTGTCGGCCGGGGCTAGACGGGATACACGCCGTTCTTGCGCTGCGGGAACTCGTGCACCTTGGTCTGCGCGTACGCGAGGCGCTTGACCAGCTCGTCGCGTAGCGCCGAGCCGGGCACGATGTCGTCCACGAGCATCTCCGAGGCGAGCTTGTGGACGTCCACGTCCCGCGCGTACTCCTCGCGCTTCTGCCGCACGAACGCCGCGCGCTCGCCCTCGGGCAGCTCCATGATCTTGTTGTAGTAGACCGCGTTCACCGCGGGCTCCGGCCCCATGATCGCGATCTGTCCCTGCGGCAGCGCGAGCGCGGCGTCGGGCTCGAAGGCGGGTCCGCACATTGCGTAGAGCCCGGCGCCGTAGCACTTGCGGACGATCACGGAGATCTTCGGCACGGTCGCCTGCGAGGTCGCGAAGATCATCTTGGCGCCGTGGCGGATGATGCCCTGGCGCTCGACCTTGCTCCCCACCATGAAGCCCGAGACGTCGGCGAGGTACACGAGCGGGACGTTGTAGGCGTTGCAGAGCCAGATGAACCGCGCCGCCTTGTCGGCGGAGTCGACGAAGAGGACGCCTCCCTTCACCTTCGGCTGGTTGGCGACGATCCCGACGGGCCGGCCGCCGAGGCGCGCCAGACCGACGATGATCTCGCGGGCAAAGAGTCGTTTGACCTCGAACCACGAGCCCGCGTCGACCACGCGGTCGATGACCTCGTACATGTCGAAGTACTTCCGCTGGTCGTAGGGCACGATCGTCTCGATCGAGCGCCCGGGCTTGGGCTCGACGGCCTCGCGCACGGGCGGGAGCTCACGGTACGATGGCGGCATGTACGCGAGGTAGTGCTTGGCGAGCTCGATCGCGTCTTCGTCGGACGCCGCGAGCACGTCGCCGCATCCGGAGACCTCGCAGTGCATCCGCGCGCCCCCGAGCTCCTCGAGCGTCGTCTTCTCGCCGATCGCCATCTCGACCATCCGCGGGCTGCCGACGTAGAGGGACGCCTTGCCGTCCACCATGATCACGACGTCGGTGAGCGCCGGCAGGTACGCCGATCCCGCCGGCGAGGGGCCGAACAGGATGCAGACCTGGGGCACGACGCCCGAGAGCTGCACCTCGTTGTAGAAGATCCGTCCCGCGTGGAAGCGCCCGGGGAAGATCTTGATCTGCTCCGAGATGCGCCCGCCGGCGGCGTCCACCAGGTACAGGAGGGGCACGCGAAGGCGCGCGGCCTTCTCCTGGATGCGCACGATCTTCTGCACGGTCTTCTCGCCCCACGAGCCGGCCTTCACCGTGTAGTCGTTGGCCATGACGCAGACGGTGCGGCCGCCGACCCGCCCGACCCCCGTGACGACGCCGTCGGCCGGCGTGTCGGGCTCCTCGGATCGCGCGAACAGCCAGTCCTCCTGGAACTCGGAGCCGGGATCGAGGAGGAGCTTCAGGCGATCCCGGACGAACAGCTTGCCCTCCTCCCGGAGCTTCTCGCGGTACTTCGCGTGGCCCTGCTCGATTCGAGCCCGCTCCTGGAAGTACCGCTCCTCACCCTCGCTCACGGTCGCCTCCCGTCAAGGGTTGGGCCAGACGATGAAGATTAGGACCCCATTGCCGTGGCGCGGGCCGCCGAGGACCACGGGGTTGCCGTGCTGAGCCTGGAAGTGGGTGTTGAGCTCGGTGACGTTGCCGCGAGAGAGACGGACCTGAAACTTCACGGAGTCTTTCGTTACCGCCTCGGGCGTGACCTCGAGAACGCGGTCGCCCGGTACGGGCCAGCGTTGCGTCGTGCCGATCGACACCTCCGCGCGATAGCGCTCGAGCGACGTGTAGTCCTTGTACGGGAGGGTTCGGCGGAGTTTCGGCAGGAAATTGTCGAGACGCTCGTCGGGTCCCGGCGGCGCCAGACGCATCCCCGGCGGCGGCGGCGAGTCGCTGGCGAGGACGACGCGGGTTCCGAAGCGCACGACCTGTTGCGCCGGAGCGGGGGTCGGCGCGAGGAGCATCAGGAGGCCGAGGACCACACCGAGCAGAGGGCCCAGCGCCGCACGCAGGCGCTTGCGCGCGTTGTGCAGACGTGACATGACGGTTCCCATCGGGATCCTCAGCACCTCGGCGATCTCCCGGTACGAGAGGCCCTCGAGATCACTCAACATGATAATCGCGCGATGATGCTCCGGCAAAGCGTCGAGCGCGCGCATGATCCGGCGCCGCGCCTCGGCGCGCGCCGCGCGCGCGTCGGGTGGTTCCTCCGGGTCGATCAGCTCGCGCTCCCACTGCTCCTCCTCGACGCGCTCGGTCCCGAACGCCCGCCCGCGCGCCATCCGCTGGCGGGCCCGATCGGAAGCCACGTTCATGGCGATCCTGAACAGCCACGTGTAGAAGGCCGACTGCCGCCGGAACGACGGGAGCGCCTGCCAGGCGCGGAGGAACGCCTCCTGGGCGACGTCCCGCGCGTCCTCCGCGTCGCGCAGGACGTTGAACGCGAGGCGGTAGACCCGCCCTCGATATTTCTCGACCAGCGACTCGAACGCCGTGACGTCGCCGGCGAGGCAGCGCTCGACCAGGGCGAGATCGTCGAGGTCCGGCACGGATCACCCGCGCGCTCGTCGCTGGTTAGACGGTGGGGTCGACGCGCCGATTCACCGGCGCGCACGCGCCAGTGCCGCGAGTGCGTCGAGCCCGAGCAGGTAGCTCTGCGGACCGAAGCCGGAGATCTGACCGCGCGCGACGGCGGCGATCACCGAGTGGCGGCGGAACTCCTCGCGCCCATGCACGTTCGACAGGTGGACCTCGACGACCGGAACGGTGATCGCGGCGACGGCGTCCCGCAGCGCGAGCGAGTAGTGGGTGAACGCACCGGGGTTGAAGACCACACCGCCGAAGCCGTCACCCTGCGCGGACTGCAGCCAGTCGACCAGTTGCCCTTCGACGTTGGACTGACGGCACTCGACGCGCATACCGCGACGCCGGGCGTGCTCGCGAATCATGCGGTCGAGCTGGGCGAGCGTCACCCGTCCGTAGACCGACGGCTCCCGGACGCCGAGGAGGTTGAGGTTCGGGCCGTGCAGGACGAGCGCTGTGCGCACGCTCATGGCGGGCAGGATAACACGGCGGCCCGAGCCCTAATGCACGCCGAGCGGGGCCAGCAGCCAGTCGGCGACGGCGAACAGAACGAGGCCCGCGAAGACCGTCCAGCCGAGCGCCGGGCCGCCCTCGCGATTCACTTCCGGAATCAAATCCGACGCCGCGACGTAGATCGTGACGCCGGCGGACACGGCGAGCGCGTACCCCACGTAGTGCTCGGCGAAGAGGCCGGTCGCGATCGCGCCGACGATCGTGAGCACGCCGAGCGTGCCGCCCGCGCCGAGCGCGGCCGCCCGCGAGTGTCCACCGGCGAGCATGATCGACGCGATCGTGAAGCCCTCGGGCACCTTGTGGAGGAAGACAGCGATGGAGAGGAGCGTGCCCAGCGCGGACCCGATCATGAAGCCGGCCGCGATCGCGACGCCGTCGAAGAGAGTGTGCACGCCGAGGCCGAGCAGCGCGAGCCAGCCCGCCGCGGGATCGAGGAGCGCCTCGGGATGGACCTCTTCGCCGAAGTGGAAGTGGGGCGCGACCGTGTGCTCGAAGAGGTGGATGCCGAAGTAGCCGACGAGGACGAAGAGGAACGCGTGCGGGATGTGGGCGCTCTCGGGGAGCATCCGGACGAACGCCGCTGCGAGCATGAACCCGGCGCCGGCCGCGACGAAGTATCGGAGCGGGGCGAGCCCCTTGCGGTGGGCGGTCACCACGAGCGCGGCGCCCGCGAGATCGGCCGCCGCCGCGACGGTGGCGAAGGTCAGATATGCTACCATGGTCACGCGAGCATAGCATGGTCATCGCTGCGCTTCTCCGCCGCCTCGGCGAGATCCTGGTCCAGGAACGGTTGACCACTCCGGACGTCGTCGAACAGGCGCTCGCCCGCGCGAAGGCGACCGGCGAGCGCGTGGGCGAGGCGCTCGTCGCGGTCGGCGCCGTCAAGAGCGAGGACGTGCTGCGCGCGCTCGCGGAGCAACAGAGCCTCGCCTACCTGTCCCGCGACGAGCTGCCGTCCCCGCTGCCCATCGTCAAGAACCTCTCGCCCAAGTACCTTCGCCAGTACACCGTGTGTCCCGTGTCCATCGAGAACGGCCTCCTCACCGTCGCCACCGCCGACCCGTTGAACACGGTCGTCCTCGACGATCTCCGACAGTTCACGGGGCTCGCGGTGAAGCTGGTCGTGAGCTCCGCGGAGGCGATCACCGAGGCCATCGACCGGACGTACGACGGTGCGGCCACACCGCTCCAGCGGATCGTCGAGGGCATGGAGGACGAGGGCGCCGGCGAGGAAGAGGACGTCAACCACCTCCGCGACATGGCGTTCGAGGCGCCGGTCGTCCGGCTCGTGAACCTCCTGGTCGAGAACGCCATCGACGCCGAAGCCTCGGACATCCACGTCGAGCCTTTCGAGGACACGCTCCGGGTCCGCTACCGCCTCGACGGCATCCTGTTCGACCAGGAGGCGCCGCCGCGACGGCTGCAAGCCGCGGTGACCTCGCGCATCAAGCTCATGGCGGAGATGAACATCGCCGAGCGGCGGCTACCCCAGGATGGGCGCATCCGGGTGACGGTCCGGGGCCGGCGGGTGGACGTCCGTGTCTCGACGATCCCGACCGTGCACGGCGAGTCCATCGTCATGCGGCTGCTCGATCGCTCGAGCGTGTTCCTCCCCCTCGAGAAGCTCGGCTTCGCGTCGGCCATGCTCCGTCGGTTCGAGGCGCTCATCAAGCGCCCGCACGGGATCCTGCTCGTCACCGGGCCGACGGGCTCTGGCAAGACGACGACGCTCTACGGCGCGCTCGACAAGATCAACTCGCCCGACCGGAAGATCATCACCGTCGAAGACCCGGTCGAGTACCAGCTCAAGGGCGTCAACCAGATCCACGTGAAGCCGAAGATCGGCCTGACGTTCGCCACGGGGCTCCGACACATCGTCCGGCAGGACCCGGACGTGATTCTCATCGGCGAGATCCGGGACCTCGAGACGGCGGAGATCGCCATCCAGGCGGCGCTCACGGGCCACCTGGTCTTCTCGACGCTCCACACGAACGACGCGCCCGCCGCGATCACGCGACTCCAAGACATGGGCGTGGAGCCGTACCTGGTCGCCTCCGTGCTCGAAGGCGTGCTCGCGCAGCGGCTGGTGCGGCGGATCTGCGCGGCCTGCCGCGTGCCCGACACACCCAACGCGGCCGACCTCGAGGCGCTCGGGATCGAGGGCGCGGGTGGCAGGCCGCTCTCCCGCGGGCGCGGCTGCGACGAGTGCCGCGGGACCGGCTACCGCGGGCGCACGGGCATCTACGAGCTGTTCCCGATCACCGAGGACGCGCGCAGTCTCATCCTGAAGCGTGCGCCGAGCCGCGAGATCCGCCGGTGCGCGATCGAGGCGGGCATGGTCACCCTCCGCATGGACGGCTGGCTCAAGGCGTGCGAGGGCGTGACGACCGTCGAGGAAATCCTCCGCGTCACCCAGGAAGACGCCTAGCCCGCGATGCCCGTCTTCGTGTATCGGGCAGCCGACCGACGGGGCCAGACCATCGACGGCGTGATGGAGGCGCCCGACGCGCGCGCCGTCGTCGAGCGGCTTCAGAAGGACGCGTACTTCCCGATCCGCGTGTCCCCCCACGCCGAGCGCGCGCGCTGGCCGGGGTTCGGCGTCTCCTCACGCGTCAGCCAGCGCGACTTGCTCGCGTTCACGCAACAGCTCGCGACGCTCGTCGAGGCGGGACTGCCGCTCGACCGGGCGCTGGGCATCCAGGAGGAGCTCGCCGCGACCCCGCGGGTGAAGGCGATCGTCACCGACGTGCTCAAGAGCGTGCGCGGGGGCTCGTCGCTCAGCGAGGCGCTGGCCAAGCACCACCCGCGCCCGTTCTCGCGCCTGTACATCAACATGGTCCGGGCGGGCGAGAAGGGCGGCGTCCTCGAGGTCACCCTGCGGCGCCTGGCCGAGTTCCTCGAGGCGCGCGCCGCGTTCACCGAAGCCCTCGTGTCGGCGCTCGCCTATCCCGTCGTGATCTTCTCGGTCGGCATCGGCGCGATCGTGTTCCTCATGACGTTCGTGATCCCGCGCTTCGCCACGATATTCGCCGACCTCGGCCAGGCCGTGCCGCTGCCGACGCAGATCTTGCTGTCGCTCAGCGCCGGCTTCCAGCACTACTGGTGGGCGCTGGTCCTCGTGGTCCTCGCCGCGATCCTCGCGTGGCGGGTCCGGACGGGGACGCCCGAAGGGCGCCTCGCGTGGGACCAGATGGTCCTCCGGCTGCCGCTCGTCGGGGCCCTCTCGACGAAGGTGGAGACGGCGCGCTTTGCGCGGACACTCGGCACGATGCTCAAGAGCGGCGTGCCGGTCATGGGCGCGCTCGCCGTCGTCGGCGACACGATGACCAACCAGGCGGTCGGCCGCGCCGTCGGGCGGCTGGCGGATGGCGTGAAGCGCGGCGGCACGATCGCGGCGGGAATGCAGGCCGAGGGTCGGTTCCCCGCGCTCGCAATGCACATGGTGCGCGTCGGCGAGGAGACGGGGCGGCTCGAGGAGATGCTGCTCAAGGTGGCCGACACCTTCGAGAACGACGTGCGCGTCGAGCTCAAGCGAGCGCTCGGACTCCTCGAGCCCGCGATGATCCTCGGCATGGGGGTGCTCGTGGCATTCATCGTTGTGGCCATGCTGCTCGCGATCTTCTCGATCAACGAGATCCCCCTGTGACCCGGTCGCCCGGACTGCACCGGGGTCGGTGGCACCCCACGCCCGGGGTGGGGAGCCCCTCGGAGACCCGTGTCGTCAGCGCACGGACGCCACACCGCACGGGGCTCAACGCAGCGCACCTGAGAGCCGTCGTGGTCGACGAGGGGCTCCCCACCCTGGCGCGCGAGGGGTGCCGCGGCCCCGGTGCGGTCCGTGACGATCGGATCATCCGGGGGCAACGAGGGTTCACGCTGATCGAGCTGCTCGTGGTGATCATCGTGCTGGGACTCCTGGTGGGCCTCGTGGGACCGCGCCTGTTCGGGCGCGTCGGCCAGTCCAAGCAGGCGGCGGCGCGCGCCCAGATCGAGCTGATCGGCGCCGGCCTCGACCAGTACCGGCTCGACGTCGGCTCCTATCCGACCACACCCCAGGGCCTCGACGCGCTCCAGCGAAACCCGGGTGCGACCAACTGGAACGGCCCATATCTGAAGAAGAACGTGCCGAAGGACCCGTGGGGCAACCCCTACAAGTACCGCTGCTGCCCGGGCCAGCACGGCGACTACGACCTCTGGTCCGAGGGCTCCGACGGCCAGCCCGGCGGCGAAGGCGAGAGCGCCGACATCACGTCATGGGACCAGAGCGCGCAGCAGTAGCAGCGCGCGGCTTCACGCTTCTCGAGCTCCTCGTTACGCTGGTCGTCATCGTGATCGCCGTCGCGGTCGTCGTCCCGACGATTGGAAAGAGCGCCGACACCGTCCGGGTGCGGGCGGAGGTCGCGGCCTTCGCGGCGTTCTTCCGACACGCGCGCGAGCAGGCGATCACCCGCCGGCAGTCCGAGCGGGTCGTCGTCGAGCCGGACGCGCACCGGTTGACGCTCGTGGTCGGTGAGGACACGATCCGTGAGACGCGCGGTGTCGCGGGGCGCCTGGCCATCGAGCCGGTGACGCCCGGGGCGCTCGTCGTCCGATTCGAGCCAGAGGGGACGTCGAGCGGAGGCGCGTTTCGCCTGAGCTCCGGCGGCACGACCTATCGCGTGACCGTGGACGCCGCGACCGGGCGCGTGCGGAGCGCACGCGAATGAGCCCGGTGCGGCGGCCGGCGCGCGAGCATGGGTTCACGCTGCTCGAGGTGCTCGTCGCCTTCGCGATTCTCAGTATCGCGGTGGTCGCGGCGATCCAGGGCTTCGCGGAAGGCCTCCGACTGCTGCGCCTCGCCGGCGAGCACCAGCAGGCGATCCTTCTCGCGGACCAGAAGATCCGTGAGGTCGTCACGCCGACGGAGGAGCGCACGAGCGACGTCGAGGGCCCGTTCACGTGGGAGCGCACGATCACGATCGTCCCGACGCCCGACCTCAGCCGAACGCCCGCCACCGAGAAGTGGCACCTCTACCAGATCACGATGCGGGTGAGGTGGGGCGAGCGGCGCTCGGTCGAAGTCGCCACGCTGCGCACCTCGGCGGCGTCGTCGCAGACGTCGGGAGTCCCCCAGTGACGCGCGGTGCGCGCGGCTTCACGCTGGTCGAGGTGCTGATCGCGCTGGCGATCGTCGGCGCGCTCCTCGTGATCGCCTTCGGCGGCATGCGCGTGGCGCTCGCCGCGTGGCGCCAGGGCGAGGACCGCGCCGAGGCCTATCAGCACGTGCGCGGCGTCGCCCTCTCGCTGGCGCGCGCGGTGGGCTCGGCGTATCCGTACACGGGCCCGCGCGGCGAAGCACCGGAGTCGGTGCGCCTGTTCTTCGGGAGCGACACGCGCCTCGAGTTCGTCGCGCAGTCGCCGCCGGCACCGTTTCCCGCCCCGATCGCGTTCGCCGCGGTCGTCGTGACGCTCGACGAGAGCGCGGAGCGTCCCGGGCTCGTGGTCCGCCAGCGCGCGCTGCCGAACCGGAACCCGTTCACCGACGCGGAGGTGGCCTTCCACGACCCGACGGTCACGGAGCTCAAGTTCCAGTATCTGGACGAGAGCGGCGCGTGGCAGGACGCGTGGGACGGAACGAACGCCATGCCGCGCGCCGTCCGCATCACCCTCGGCGTCACGCTCAACGGACGGACCGAACGGCTGCCGCCGCTGACCGTCTCGCTCGGCGTGGGGGGCGAATGAGGACCGAGCGCGGGTTCGCGCTGATCGTCGTCCTCCTCGTGATGGCGATCGTGGGCGTCATCGGCGCCGAGTTCTCTTACTCGATGCGGCTCGAGGCGACCGCCGTCCGCGCCTACAAGGACGGGATCCTCGCCCGACACCTGGCCGAGGCCGCGTTCGCGCAGGCGGTGCGCGAGATCGTCGCCGACTCGCGCTACGTCGCCTACGACGAGCACGGGCTGCTCACCTTCTACACGCAGGACCGGCTCCCGCTGCCGCAGCTTCCCCGGGAGAAGGTAGACTTCGAGGGCGGCCAGTACTCGTACCGGATCACCGACGAGGAGGCGCGGGTCAACCTCAACACGTCCGCCCCCGAGCGCGTCGACCGTCTCCTGCAGTTCTGCCTCGGCCTGGACAAGAGCGTGCGCGACGTCATCGGCGACTCGCTCCAGGACTGGCGCGATGCCAACGAGGAGCACCGGCTCAACGGCGCCGAGAGCGACGACTTCTACCTGAAGCTCCCGCTGCCCTACCGCGCGCACAACGCCAACCTCGAGTCGATCACCGAGCTCCTGCAGATCCACGGCGTGCTGGAGACGCCGGCGATCTTCTGGGGCACGGAGGAGCGGCCGGGCCTCGCGGACGTCGTGACCGTGAAGTCGCCCGGCAACCAGATCAACATGAACACCGCGACGACGTGTGCGATGCAGGCGCTCGGGCTCTCGGACGCGGAGATCGGGGAGATCATGCAGTCGCGCAGCCTCGCCCCCTACTGGACCCTGCCCGGCAAGTTCGGCGCGAAGGGCTTGAGCGTCACGACGCAGACCTTCAGGGTCGAAGCACAAGGCATCGTCAGCGGGCGGGTCGATGCCCGGCTCATCGCCATCGTCCGGAGGCCCAGCAACGCGACCCCTCCCACCATCCAGATCCTCGAGTGGTCCGCCCCGCGCTGAGCGTGGGGGCAGATCGCGTCCAAAACCCTGGAATTGGTGGTAGATTTTCCGACGCGACGTCGCATACTAGAGGCATGAGTTTCGAGGCGATGAATTTCGGAAAAAAGCTCATGAAATTCGGACCGTTGAGGCTCGCCGTCGTCCTCCTCGGCGACCGGCTCAGCGGGGCCGCCATCCAGCCCGCGCGGGTCGATACCTTCGTCATCGAAGCCGAGAACCCGGCCGAGGCGCTCCGCGCGGAGCTCGATGCGCGGGGGCTCGCCCCGCGCAGCGTCGCCGTCGGCCTCGCCCGCGCGGCGGTGGTCGTGAAGCCGATCGAGTTGCCGCCGGTCGTCGGCGAGATGCGGGAGATGGTCAGGTTCGAGCTCGACCGCCACCTGCCGTTTCCGGCGGACGACGCGCCGTTTGACTTCCTTCCGTTGCCGCCGGACGGCGAGGCCGGGCAGCCGCCGAGCGAGACGAAGCGCGTGCTGATCGCCGCGGCGGACCGCCGCGTGGTCGACACGGCCGTGCGGCTCGCCGAGGAGGCGAAGCTGCGCCCGGTCTCGATCACGGTGGCGGCCCACGACCTCCTCGCGCTCGTCAAGACCGTTCACGGGGAGCGCGTCGCGTGGATCCACCGGAGCGGCGACACCGCGGACCTGCTGCTCCTGAACGGCGCCACGCTCGTCCTGAGTCGCAGCCTGCCCGCCACAGACGGGACGGCGCTCGCAGAGGAGGTCCGTCGAAGCCTCGCCGTCGCCCGCTGGCGAGCGGGCGACGCGGTCTGGGTCTCCGGCGACCACGCCGACGCGGTCGCGGACGCCCTCGCCCCGCTGGGCCTGCCGGTCACGCGCCCGCCCTACACACCGAGCGCCGCGCGGTGGCTGGCCGCGATCACCGAGGAGCCGCGTGGCGCGCGCGAGCTCGCGGTCGCCGTCGCGTCCCGCCGCGGCGTCCGCCCGCTGGACCTGATCCCGTCGGCCCTGCGCCCGCGACGGCTCACCCGCCCGCAGTGGATCACGGTGGGGATGCTCGCCGCGACCGTGGTCCTGTCGATCGCCGCGCTTCTGGTTCCGGGCTACCGCGAGCACCGCGTGCTCAACGCGCTGAACCGGGACGTCGCACGCATCGACCCCGAGGTCCGGATCGTCGAGCGCGTCCTCGGGGAGCTCGAGCGCAAGCGCGCGCTCCTCGCCGCGGTCCAGAGCATCGAGGCGAGCGTGGTCCGGCCCCTGCCCGTGCTGCGCGAGCTGACCGAGATCCTGCCCGGCGACGCCTGGCTCACGATGCTCTCCTTCGACACCAAGGGCGTCGAGCTGACCGGTCAGGCGGCGCAGGCGAGCGCGCTGATCCCGGTCCTCGAAAACTCCCCGCTGCTCGAGCGTGTCGAGTTCGCGTCGCCCGTCACGCGGGGGCGCGACAAGGAGCAGTTCCGCATCCGGGCCGCGTGGGAGGTGCAGCGCCCGGAGGCGACTCCCGCCGTCGCGCCGGCGGCGTCCCCGGCGCTCGGGAGCCCCGCGACCCCGCCGCGGCCGGCACCCGGCACACCGCCGCGCGTCGGCCCCGGAGGCCGCCGTCCATGATGGCCAACCTGTCGCGACGCGAACGGACGATCATCGCGGCGGGCCTGGCGGTTGCGATCGGAATCGGCGGCTGGTCGTTCGTGGTCGAGCCGATCCTTGAGGCCAACCGCAGCGCCCGCGAGCTGGTGCCCGCGCGCGAGGAGGTGCTGCAGAAGAAACGTGATCTGATCGCGCGCAAGGGGGCGATCGAGGCCGAGCTCCGGACCACGATCGAGCGGCTCGACACCGTCTCCACCCGGTTCCTCACATCGGCGACGCCCGCGGTCGCCGCGTCGGAGCTGCAGAAGCTCGTCAAGGACATGGCCGCACAGGCGAACACGGAAGTCCGGAGCGAGCGCATCCTGCCGCCGGCCGAGCGCGGCGAGCTGCTCGAGATCCCCGTGGAGATCGCCGTGTCCGGCGAGATCCGGCAGCTCGTCGACCTCCTCGCGCGGCTCGACAGCGCCCCCAAACTCTTGACCGTCCAGGACGTCCGCGTGCGCGTGGTCAACGTGAGCCAGCCCAAGGATCTGCTCACCACGCTCACGCTGTCGGGGTACATCCTGCCTGGCAAGACCAGGATCTAGTGCCCAAGCGACTGCTCATCCTGAACGTCCTGCTCGGTGGCGTGTGCCTCTTCTGCCTCGCCATCATCGTGCAGCAGCTCGTCTGGTCGCCGGCGCCGCCCGCCGGGCGCCCGCGCCGGGCGACGCCCCCGGGCGGCCCGGCCGTCGCGGTGCCCGCCCAGCCACACCCGCCGGTGAGCGCGTACAACGTCATCGCGAATCGGAACGTCTTCAGCCCGACGCGCAGCGACGCGCCGACGGCCGCCACGACGGCCGGCTCCCTGTTGGGCGGGCCCAAGCCGAACCTGCAGGGCGTGGTCCTGCGCGACGTGACCTCGATCGCGTACCTCGAGGACCCGCTGACGAAGCGGGTCGCCGGCTACCGCATCGGCGACACGATCGCCGGTGGCCGGGTGGAAGCGATCACCGCCGATCACGTGATAATCTCCCGACCCGACGGCAACCTCGACGTGAGACTCCGCGACCCGTCCAAGCCACGACCCGCGCCCGTGCCGCCACCGGGCCAGCCCGGCGTGCCCGGCCAGCCCGGTGTGCCCGGCCAGTTGCCGGTGCCAGGCGCTCCGGTGCCGCCGATGACCACTCCGCCCGTGCCGCAGCCGGTTCCGTTCCAGCCGCGGGCTCTGCCGCCTCAGCAGCCGGTCCCGCCGTTCCAGGGACCGCCGATCAACCCGCTCATTCCTGGCCGGCGTCCCTCACCGAGCCTGGGGAACCGTCTCCCCTTACCGCCGGCGAGTCAGGGTATCCAGCAGCCGCCGCAGTCCGAGCAATAACGTGACGCGCGCCACCGCGGCGGTCTGCGCGTTCACGCTTCTCGCGGGGTGCGCGACCCCCCGTCCGCCGGCGCCGCCGCCCGTGCCGCCTCCGCCGGCGGTCAGCGTGTCACCGCCCCCGCCGCCCGCACCGGCACCGCTTCCGCCGGTGCCGCCCGCCTCCATCGGGCCGCGCGCCCAGGCGCCGGAGGAGCCGCCGCCGCGCGTCGAGCCGCCACCGCGGTTGCCGCCGGCGCCTCCGACGGCGCCCGAGGTACCCGCCGCGCAGCGGGGCCGCTTCGTCGTGCTCAACTTCGACAACGCGGACGTCGAGACGGTGATCCAGGCCGCGAGCGAGATCATCGGCTTCAACTACGTGCTGGCGCCGGACGTGCGCGGCAAGGTGACCGTGCAGACCTCCGGCCGCATCGCCCAGGAGGACGTTTTCGGCGTCCTGCTCGCCATTCTAGAGGTGCACGGCTTCACGGCGGTCAAGGCGGGCAACCTCTACAAGATCGTGCGCATCGAGGGCGCGCGCGAACGCGCGGTACCGACGATCGTGGGCCAGACTCCGGACCGGACCCGGATCACCGACGAGATCGTCACGCAGATCGTGCCGCTCCGTTACTCGTCCGTCGCCGACCTCGCCACGCTTCTGCGCCCGCTCATCTCGGCGCGCGGCACGCTCATCGCCCACCGCGAGACGAACGTGCTCATCATCACGGACACGGCGTCCAACATCCGGCGCCTCCTCGACATCGTCCGGCTGGTCGACGTGCAGGTGGCGCAGGAGGAGCTCCAGATCATCCCGATCCGGTTCGCGGACGCCGCCGACCTCGCGAACATCCTGAACCAGCTCTTCGCGAGCGGCCGCATCCCGACGACCGCGCCCGGCACGCCGCCCGTGCCGACGCTGCAACCCGGCGTCGCGCCCCCCGCGCTGCCCGGCGCGCCGGCCGCACCGGGGCAGCCAGGCGCCAGCCAGGAGCGACGGCCGCTCATCATCGCCGAGCGACGCTCGAACTCGCTCATCGTCCACGCCAAGAAGCACGAGGTCGAGACGATCAAGCGGCTGATCGCCCAGCTCGACATCAACATCTACGGCGGGCGGCGCGTCTTCATCTATTACGCGGAAAACGCGAAGGCGAAGGATCTCGCCTCGACGCTGAACCAGATCTACGGCCGTGAGGCTGGCGCGGGGGCGCCCGCGCCGAGCGTCCCGCCCGCGCCCGGCGCCCGCCCTCCCGCCTACACGCCGCCACCGCCGGCGCCCGGCGCGCCGGCCACCGTCGGCACGCCCGGCATCGGCGAGGCGGGCGTGACCGAGGGCCAGGTGAAGTTCATCGCGGACGAGGTGACGAACGCGGTCATCGTCACCACCTACCCGCGGCTCTGGCAGGAGATCGAGGCGACGATCAAGCAGCTCGACCGGATGCCGCGTCAGGTGCTGATCGAGGTCCTCGTCGCCGAGATCACGCTGAAAGACGACCTGAGCCTCGGCATCGACTGGGCGGTCCGCCAGGGCCGGTTCAGCTTCGGCGCCACTCCGACGACGGGCGGGGGCTCGCTGGCGGCGCCGTCGTCGATCCTGCCCCCCGCCGGCGTGTTCGGGCCGGTCTCGGCCGGCCTCACGGCCTTCACGTTCGAGACGGGCAAGTTTTTCGCGATGCTCAACACGCTGGCGTCCCAGAACCGTGTCAACATCATCTCCAATCCGCACATCCTGACGTCGGAGAACAAGAAGGCGGTCATCAACGTCTCGGAGTCGATCCCGATCGTCACGAGCCAGCAGCTGCCGATCGGCGGCGCCACGTCCACCGGAGGGGGTACGACGACCGCGGTCGTCGGCACCCAGTCGGTCGAGTACCGTGACGCCGGCGTGGTCCTCACCGTCACGCCACGCATCGGCGAGCACGGCACCGTCGCCCTCGACGTCAAGCAGGAGGTCAACCAGATCGGCACCAAAACACCGCCGACCGACTCTCTGTCCATCATCAAGCGTGAGGCCGAGACGTCGCTGGTGCTGGTCAACAATCAGACGCTCGTCCTCGGCGGCCTCATCCAGGACAAGATCACCATCACCGACCGTGGCATTCCGCTCCTGAAGGACATCCCGATCCTCCGCTACCTCTTCGGCTTCAAGGATCGGCTGGTCGAGAAGACCGAGCTCCTCCTGCTCATCACTCCTCGGGTGCTCGGCACCGCGCTCGACGCGGCGAACCTCACCGAAGAGATGCGGCGGGCCACGCCCGAGCTCGACCACGCCATCCGCACCGCGCCGCGCCCGCCGACGAACGCGCCGCCGCAGCCGCCCGCCAGCGGAGCCGAGCCCCCGGCCCCCGCGCCTGCACCGCCCATCAGCGCTCCCGAGCGGCCGGCGCCCGAGCCTCAAGCCGCGCCGCCGTCGTCCCCCTAGCCAGCCGCCCGTGTCGCGCCATGCTACGCTACACGGCGATGCGACTGGCGCGCACGCTGATCGGCATGGTCCACCTCCAGCCGCTCCCGGGCAGCCCGCGCTGGCAGGGCTCGATGGCGCGCGTGATCGAGGCCGCCCTGGCCGACGCGCAGGCGCTCGTCGAGGGCGGGATCGGCGCGCTGCTCGTGGAGAACTTCGGCGACGCGCCGTTCGCGGCTGGACGCGTCGAGGCGGCCACGGTCGCCGGCGTGACGGCGGTCGCCGCGGAGATCCGCCGGGCCTTCGCCGAGACTCCGCTCGGGGTCAACGTGCTCAAGAACGACGCGCGGGCGGCGCTCGCCGTCGCCGCCGCCGTCGGCGGCCGGTTCATCCGCGTCAACGTCCACGCGGGCGCCGTCGTCGCCGATCAGGGCATCGTCGAGACCGACGCCTACCATACGCTCCGCGACCGGCGGCTGCTCGGCGTCGAGGCCTTGATCTTCGCGGACGTCGGGGGCAAGCACGCGGTCCCGCTCGTCCCCGTCGAGCTCGAGCAGGCCGCGCGCGACCTCGTCCACCGCGGGCTCGCCGACGCGCTCGTCGTGTCGGGCCCTGCGACGGGCCAGGCGACGCCCCTCGCCGACGTCAAGCGCGTCCGGAGCGCCGTGCCGGACGTGCCGGTCCTCGTCGGCAGCGGCGTCACCGCCGAGACGGTCGCCGAGCTCCTCTCCGTCGCGGACGGGGCGATCGTCGGCACCGCCGTCAAGCGTGGCGACGACGTGCGAAATCCCGTCGACCGGGGGCGGGTGGAGCGGCTCGTTGCCGCGGCTCGTCGCCCTTAGCCTCCTCGTCCTCGCCGCCGCCGGCTGCCGGACGTATCCGCCGCTCGAGCCCGTGCGTCTCGCCGCGCTCGAGGCCGAGCTGGGCCAGCTCCTGCTCGTCGGCTTCGAGGGCACGGAGGCCGAGGGGAACGACGCGATCGAGCGGCTCCTCTGTGAGACGCGGGTCGGCGGCGTCGTGCTCTTCGTCCGGAACATCACGGGCGATGCGCAGGCGGCGCGTCTCACGCGCGCGCTGGCCGAGCGCGCCCGCGCCTGCACCGGGCGGCCACTCCTGATCGCGGTGGACGCCGAGGGCGGCCAGGTCATGCGGCTCGGCCCCGGTGCCGGCTTTACCGCGACACTCTCCGCCGGGGAGCTCGGCGAGAGCAACGACTTCACCCTCACCGAGCTGGAGGCACGCCGCATCGGGCGCATGCTCCGGAGCGCCGGGATCAACTGGAACCTCGCACCCGTCGTGGACGTCGGCTACGAACCGAGGAACCCGGTGATCGTAGGCGCCGCGCGGAGCTTCAGTGCCAACCCGCTCCTCGTCACGGAGCACGCACGCGCCTTCATCCACGGTTTACACGCCGAGGGTGTGCTCACCGCGCTCAAGCACTTCCCGGGGCACGGCTCGACACTCGGCGATTCCCACAAGGGCTTCGTGGAAATCCCGGCCACGGCGAACCGCGAGGCCGAACTCGCCCCCTACCGGGCGCTGATCGCCGAGCGGTTGGTCGACGCGGTGATGACCGCGCACGTCGTCGACCGCGCGCTCGACTCCGAATTCCCCGCCACGCTCTCGCGCGCCACCCTCACGGGGCTCCTCCGCGGCGAGCTCGGCTTCGACGGCCCAGTCGTGACCGACGATCTCCGGATGGGCGCGATCGAGCGGCGCTGGGGGCTCGAGACCGCAGCCGTCACGGCGCTCGCGGCGGGCGCGGACCTCCTGCTCATCGCCGACGATCGGCTCCCCGACGGGGGCTCGGCCGCTCGGGCCGCCCTCGCCACGATTCAGAAACGCCTCGTGAGCGGCCGGCTCGATCCCGAGCGCGTCGAGGCGGCGCTCGTCCGCGTCCGGGCGCTCAAGGCGCGGCTCGGCGACGGCTGAGCCGCGCGCCGCCGCAGGCTCACGCCCCGAGCAGGGTGAGGACCTCGTCGCGCCGAGGCAGCGAGGGCTGGGCGCCGCGGCGCGTGCACGCGAGCGCGGCCGCCGCGCTGGCGAAGCGCAGCGCATCGGCGAGCGCACGCGCCTCGCCGAGCGCCACCGCGAGGCCCGCGTTGAAGGCGTCGCCGGCAGCGGTGGTGTCCACGACCGCCACGGGAAGCGCGGGCGCCCGCACCAGGCCGTCGGCCGCGCAGGCGAGCGCGCCTCGAGCGCCGAGCGTCACGATGACCGTTCCGGCGCCACGGCTGCGCAGCATGCGCGCCGCCGCGGCCGCGGACTCGGCGTCGCGCACGGCGATGGAGGAGAGTCGCTCCGTCTCGATCTCGTTCGGCGTCAGGTAGTCGGCGAGCGGTATCAGGGTAGGCGCCTCGTCGCGCATCGGCGCCGGATTCAGCAGCGTGACCCGGCCGCGACGCCGCGCCTCGCCGAGCGCCCACGCGACGGTCGGGAGCGGCGTCTCGAGCTGGCACAGCACGATGTCGGCCCAGGCGAGGTCCTCAGCGCGGCGCTCGGCCATCTCGACCGTGAGCTCCCAGTTGGCGCCCGGCGCCACGGCGATCGCGTTCTGCCCCTCGGCGTCCACGACGATCAGCGCCGTCCCCGTCGCGGCCCGGTCCGTCGTGCTCACGCCCGCGACCCCGATGCCCTCGTGCTCGAGCGCCGCGCGGATCTCTCGCCCCGATGAGTCGTCGCCGACGCAGGCGAGCAGACGCACCTCGGCGCCGAGGCGTCGCGCCGCGACCGCCTGGTTGGCGCCCTTGCCGCCACGGCTCACGAGGAGCGTGCCGCCGGTGACCGTCTCGCCGGGGCGTGGCAAGTGCTTCGCGGCGATCGTGAAGTCGACGTTCGCGGAGCCGACTACGAGGACGCGGGGCGCGGAGGGACGGGCGGGCAGAGGCGCTCCAGGAACAGGCGCAGGAACCGGTCGGTGTCGACGCCCTTGGCGATTCGACAATTCGGCTCGCCGCTCGCGCGCAGGGTCTCGCCCTCGGGGCCGATGACGAGGCGCACCGCCTCCCACTCGGCGAGCGTCGGGTCGATCGCGAGCGCCAGCGCGAGGGGATCGTGGAGGACGAGCCCCTGCGCGCCGCCCGCGTGGTCGAGCCTGAAACCACGCTCGGTGAACGCCACGATGCGGTCGCCGAGCGGGCCCGATCCGCGCCGGAACGCGGACTTCAGACCGGCGCGGGGCAGGACGGCCTGACGCGTCGCGTCGAGGGGCACGAGGTCCAGGGGCAGGCGCGCCGCGAGCACCCGGTGGGCGGCCTCGGGGTCCACGGACATGTTGAACTCCGCCGTCGGCGTGATGTTCCCGGGCACGTCCACGGCGCCGCCCATCGCGACGATGCGACCGATCAGGCTCACCGCGCCGGCGTCCGCCTTGAGCGTGAGCGCGAGATTGGTCAGCGGCCCGATCGCGACGAGCGTCAGCAGCCGCTGCAACCGCCGCGCGTGATCCACGATGACGCTGACCGCGTCGGGCTCGAGCGGCGGCTTCTCGGCCTCGGGCCAGTCCGGGAGATCACCGAGGCCGTCCTCGCCGTGGTAGCGCTGGGCGGTGACCAGGGCGCGCGCGAGCGGCTCGGCCGCGCCCACGCCGATCACGGGACGCGGCGACGGCTCCCGCAGCCCGAGCAGACGGAAGACATTGACCGTCCCCTGCTCCACGGGGACGTTGCCGGCGACGGTCGTGATCGCCTCCACGCTGATCTCCGGCGAGTTCCAGCCGAACAGGAGCGCGAGCGCGTCGTCGATCCCAGGGTCGGTGTCGATCAGGACGGGCGCGGCCATGGCCCGAGTCTAAATCAATTCCCGGCGCAGAATCTCCTGACGTCCCGGGCGCATCAAGTACAATGAGACGACCCCTCAAAGAAGAGGAGGAGCGGCATGGACATCCAGATCAAATACTGCGGCGAGTGAAACTACCTGCCGCAGGCCTCCAGTTTGCAGGAGGCCATCAAGAAGAAGTACGGTCTCACCGCCGGCCTCAAGGAAGGCGCCGGCGGGATCTTCGAGGTGTCGATCGACGGCACGGTCGTCTACTCCAACCAGACGACGTACCGCTTCCCGACGGACGCCGAGATCTTCGAGAAGATCGAAGCGGCTAAGAAGAAGTAAGCGCGCGTTCGAGCTCTCCCTGAAACCGGGGATGCGCCACCGCGAGCAGCGCTTCGGCGCGTCCCCGCTCCCCCTTTCCCCTCAGCGAGGCGGCGCCATACTCCGTCACGACCCAGTCCACCAGGAAGCGCGGGCTCGTCACGGCGGTGCCCGGCGCCAGGTGCGTCACGATGCGCGACACCTGGCCCTCGCGCCCCGTCGAGGGCAGCGCGAGGATCGCCGCACCACCCCGCGAGCGCGAGGCGCCCAGGACGAAATCGAACTGGCCCCCGATGCCCGCGACCTGGCGCGGGCCCAGGCTCTCCGCCGTCACCTGCCCCGAGAGGTCGACCGCGAGCGCCGAGTTGATCGCCACGAACCGATCGAGCCGCGCGATCGTCTCCGGGTCGTGGACGAACGCGGACGACTCCATATTGACCCGCGGGTTGTCGTGGAGGAAGTCGAAGAGCCGGCGCGTGCCCATGGCCTCGGCGATGTCCATCCGGCCGCGATGGATGCGCTTGAGCGCGTTCGTGACGACGCCCCGCTCGACGAGGGTCACCGACGAGTCCACGAGGAGCGAATGGAGGGCGAGCTCACGGTGGTCCACGAGCGCTTCGAGGACGGCCTGCGGGATCGCGCCGACCCCCACCTGCACCGTGGCGCCGTCGGGCACGAGCGCGGCGACGTGGTGTCCGATCGCGCGCTCGACACCGCCGAGAACGGGTGGCGGGTACTCCGTCAGCGGCGCGTCCACCTCGACCCACGCGTCGATCTGGCTCCGGTGGAGGAACGCGTTGCCGAGGGTGCGCGGCATCGCGGGGTTGACCTGGGCGATGACGAGCGGCGCGCGGCGCGCGGCGGGCAGCGTCACGCCGACCGAGACGCCGAGGCTCAGGTAGCCGCGGGCGTCCGGTGGAGCGCAGTGGACGAGGACGCAGTCCGGTGCCCACACGCCACCCCTGACGAGCTCGCGCGTGAGGTCGAAGTAGCGGAGGGGGACGAACTCGACGCGCCCGCGACGACGCGCGTCGTCGAGGTGCCCGGACATGTGCCACGTGGCGAAGCGGAGCGGAGCGTGCTCGGCCCGCGCCCACGGGTAGTCGCCCAGATGCATGCCGCCGAGCAGCGTCAGCTCGGCGAGCCTCGCGGCCTGGCGGCAGATCTCGCCGACGAGCGCCACCGGCTCGCCGCACGCCGGGGGCAGGAGCACCTTCATCCCCGGCCGGAGGCGGGCGACGGCGTCGGCGAGCGAGCACCGCGTGAACGCGCGCGCCATGAATCGCGAGGCAATGATATTCCATCGCGCTAGAATGACCGCGTGATTCGCCGCGCGCACGGGCTCCCCTGGCTGCTCGTCACCGTGCTGCTCGCCGGCTGCGCCGTCGCCGCGCCCGGCGCCCAGCCGGAGCGGCAGTCGAGCCCGCCGCGCGTGCGCTGCCTCAGCGAGCCCGAGCGCGACGCGCGCGAAGGCACGCGCCCGCTCCTCTTCTTCTTCTGTATCGAGAGCCCGTGATGGCGGCGGGGCCGCGACGGGTCGCCCTCGTCACCGGGGGCGGCCGGGGCATCGGCCGCGAGGTGGCGCTGGCGCTCGCGCGCGGCGGGTGCGCGGTGGCCGTCGCCGCGCGCACGCGCGGAGAGCTCGACGCGGTCGCCGCCGAGGCGCGCCGCCTCGGCGCGGACGCCGCGGCCCAGATCCTCGACGTGACCGACGGAGCGAGCGTGACGCGCGCGGTCGCCGCGGTCACCGCGACGCTCGGCCCGGTGGACGTGCTCGTGAACAACGCGGGCATCGCGGAATCCGCGCCGTTCCTCAAGACCGACCCGGAGGTGTGGGACCGTCACCTCCGGGTCAACGTCACGGGCCCGTATCTCCTGACACGCGCGGTGCTGCCGGGAATGCTCGCGCGGGGGTGGGGCCGCGTGATCAACATCGCCTCGCTCGCCGGGCTCTCCGGTGCGCCCTACGTCACCGCGTACACGGCCTCCAAGCACGCGCTCGTCGGCCTCACGCGCGCCCTGGCCGCCGAGGTCGCCGGCCGGGGCGTCACCGTGAACGCGATCGCGCCCGGCTACGCGGGGACGGACCTCGTCTGGAACGCCGCGCGCAACATCGCGGTGAAGACGGGCAAGTCGTTCGACGAGGCGGTCCGCGCCATGGCGGGGATCAACCCCGGCGGCCGGCTCATCGACCCGGCCGAGGTCGCCGCCGCAGCCCTGAAGCTCCTCGACGACACCGCGACCAACGGGGAGACGATCGTTCTCGACGGGAGGAGCCCATGACGAGGCACATCGAGTTCCACAACCCGCCGACGCTCATGCGAGCCGTCGGCTACGCCCACGGCGTCGAGACGCACGGCGGGCGGCTCCTGTTCTTCGCGGGCCAGGTCGCGAAGGATGCGGAGGGGCGGGTCGTCGGTCCTGGCGACCTGGTCGCCCAGTTCCGTCAGGTGTGCGAGAACCTCCGCGCCGTCGTCGCCGCCGCGGGCGGCCAGCTCACCGACGTCGTCAAGCTCACGATCTACGTGCTCGACGCCGACCTCTACAAGCGACAGGTCAAGGCGATCGGCGGCGTGTACCGCGAGTACTTCGGCAAGCACTTCCCGGCGATGACGCTGGTCGGCGCGCGCGACCTCTACGACGCGGCCGACGGGTGCATGCTCGAGATCGACGGCGTGGCCTGCCTGCCGTGATCCCGACGGTCTCGTGAGCGTCTCGACTCCCGAACGTAAGCGGGTGCGCCATCCGCTGCCACCGGCCCGGTGGCCGACGCGCGAGGAGGTGGCGCGCTCCCGCTGGTTCTCGCCGATCACGCTCGGCACACGCCTCGTCGCCGCGGAGCGCACGTGGGTGCCGGCGATGGTGCCCTGGCGCGCAACCGACGACGGGTTCGTCACCGAGGACGTGCTCGCCTGGTACGCGCGCTTCGCCGAGGGCGAGCCAGGGGTCCTCGTCGTGGAGGCGACGGGCATCCGTGATATCCCGAGCGGCCCCCTCCTCCGGATCGGCGACGACCGCTTCCTCCCGGGGCTCGCCCGGCTCGTCGATACGGTGCGGGAGAAGAGCCACGGCCGCACGCGCCTCTTCATCCAGATCATCGACTTCCTCACGGTCCGCCGACGGCCCGAGCCCGAGAAATACTTCGCGCGCTACCTCCCGATCACCGATGCGCTGCGCGTGCAGCTTGCCCTCTGGCTCGACGACAAACGCTGGCGCGAGGCGCCGGAGGACGAGGTGCGGCGCTTCCTCCGGGAGGCCGACCGCGTGACGCTCGAGACCGTCCTCACCGACCGCGAGCTGGAGGCGCTCGACTACGGCTACCGCGAGCGCGTCTGGGACCTGCACCTGCCGTGGATCCGCGAGCTGCCGCGCGTTCTCCCGGCGCTCTTCGCCGAGGCCGCGCGCCGGGCGCAGGCCGCGGGCTTCGACGGCGTCGAGCTCCACTACGCCCACGCCTACACGATGGCGTCCTTCCTCTCGCGCCTCAACACGCGCACGGACGGCTACGGGGCGTCGCTCGACGGGCGCGTGCGCCTGCCGCTCGAGGTCCTCAGGGCGGTGCGCGCGCGCGTCGGCCCCGACTACGTCGTCGGCATCCGCTACCTCGGGGACGAGGTCGTCGAGGGCGGTAGCCGCGTCGAGGATGCGGTGTGGTTCGGCGTCAGGTTTGCGGAGGCGGGCGTCGACTATCTGTCCGTCTCCAAGGGCGGGAGGTTCGAGGACGCCAAGCAGCCGAAGGTCGGCGAAGCGGTCTACCCGTACACGGGCGAGTCGGGCTCCGAGTGCATGCCCACGGTGTTCTCGGACGCACGCGGGCCGTTCGGCCGGAACGTGTGCCTGGCGGCGGCGATTCGCCGAGCCCTCCGCGACGCGGGCCACGCGACGCCCGTCGTGACGAGCGGCGGGATCACGACGTTCGAGCAGGCGGAGGCGATCCTGGAACGGGGCGAGGCGGACTGCGTGGCGGCCGCGCGTCAGTCGCTCGCCGACCCCGACTGGTTCAGGAAGATCCGTCTCGGGCTGGGCCACCTCGTGCGCCGCTGTGAGTTCACCAACTACTGCGAGGGGCTCGACCAGCGCCACAAGCAGGTCACGTGCAAGCTCTGGGACCGGAAGCTCGACCCGACGGACCCGTCGGTCACGCTCGCGAGCGACGGCAGGCGCCGCCTCCTGCCGCCGCCGTGGGAGCCGCCCGCCGAGCGCTGACGCATATTGACGTAAAGAGTAAAACTCTTTACATTAATTGTATGAAGCGCACGATCTCCGCCAAGGGCCAGATCACCGTGCCCGTCGAGATCCGCGACAAGCTCGGTTTGGCGCCCGGCACGGTGGTTCGGTTCGACCTGCGCGAGGACGGGGTGCTCCTCCGAAAGGGAGGGTCGGGCGCGCATCCCGTCGATCAGGTTTTCGGGCGTCTACGGCTCACCAAGCCGGTCGACGTCCTGCTGGACGAGATGCGAGGGCCCCGACCGGTCGCCCCCCGCGCTCGGCGCACCCGGACCACCAAACGGTGAGGACCGCCGTTGATTCCTCGGTCCTCCTCGATGTCCTCGGGGCCGATCCCCGGTTCGGAGCGCGGTCGCGCGAGGCGCTGCGCGCCGCGTACAACGGCGGGGCTCTGGTCGCCTGTGAGGTCGTCTGGGCCGAGGTGCGGGCGCACTTCGCGGGTGACGAAGAGTTCCAGCACGCGCTCGGCCTGCTCGGGGTCGGCTTCGATCCGATCGCGCCCGACGCCGCCGCCGAGGCCGGACGCCGTTGGCGTGAGAGCCGGCGCGCCGGGCCGGACGGTCGCGGCAGGGTCGTTGCCGACTTCCTGGTCGGCGCTCACGCCGCGCTCCAGGCCGAAGCGCTTCTGACCAGGGATCGCGGGTTCTACCGTCGCCACTTCAGAGTCAAGCTGATCGATCCGAGCAGGCGCTGACCTTCCGGGTCGCACGAAACGGTCGACCTACCGGCCCCGCGCGAGGCGGCGGAGCGGCGCCCCGGCGAGGCGGGTGAGAATCCACTCGCGCCGGAGCGTCGCGCCGAGCTTCCGGTAGAAGCGGATCGCGGGCGTGTTCCAGTCGAGCACCGCCCACTCCATCCGGCCGCAGCCGTGCCGCACGGCGATCTTCGCGAGCGCTCGGAGCAGCGCCCGGCCCGCGCCGTGACCGCGTTCCGCGGGGAGAACGAAGAGGTCCTCGAGGTAGAGCGTCGGCCGGCCCACGAACGTGGAATAGGTGAAGTAGTAGAGCGCCAGGCCGATGGGCGTGCGGCCCCGTCGGCAGATGAGCGCCTCGAAGTAGCGCCGCCGGCCGAAGCCGTGCCGCCGGATCCGCCCGGCGGTCGCCTCCATCTGGTGGGCGAGCCGCTCGTACTCGGCGAGGCCGCGGATCAGCCGGAGGATCATGGGCGCGTCGCGGGGCCTGGCGGGGCGGATCGAGAGCGCGACCGGAATGGCTCACGCCCCCGCGACCGCGAGCAGCATGTCGACGTAGCAGCGCACGCCCTCGCGGATGTTCTCGAGCGAGAGCCGCTCGTCGTCGCCGTGGACGCGATGCCACTCGCCCTCGTCCATGACGAACGGGCTCCAGCCGTAGCCGTGGAGCCCGCAGCGCCGGAACACCCAGTTGTCGGTGAACGCGACGAGGATCTCGGGCGCGACGACGGTGCCGGGCGCCCGGCGCCGGAGCGCGTCGGCGAGCGCCTTGTAGAGCTCGGTGTCGGGCGGCGAGAGGTTCGGCGCCTTCGGCTCACCCTCGATCGTGACCTCGACCTGGTCGTCGTCGATGACCCGTCGGATCCAGGTGACGATCTCCTGAGGGTCGTCGCCCGCGAGCATGCGGCAGTCGATGCCGGCCGACGCCTCGGGTGGGATCACGTTACCCTTCTCGCTTCCCTTGAGCATCGTCACCGCGAACGTCGTGCGGACCATCGCCGCGTACAGGCGATTCGTGAGGAAGCGCGTGCGGAATGCCGGGTCGGTCAGGCTTCGCTCGAGGTCCCCGTAGCCGACGCCCGCGTGGACCGGCAACACGGTCGCGAGGCGCGAGAAGTACTCCCGCACCTCGGGCAGCACGGAGAGGGGCCGCTCCGCGGCGAGCAGCCGGTTCAACGCGCGGATGAGCCGGTGCGGCGCCGTGTCCGGCCAGGGCATCGAGCCGTGGCCGGGCTCGCTTCGCGCCGTGAGCGTGAGCGGCAGCCCCGTCTTTTCCGAGATCACGATGTGGCCGAGCGGCGCCGTGTACCCCGCGTGCACCTCGATCCCGCCGAGCTCGGAGATCGCGTACTCGGCGCCCGCGAGCCAGTCGCGACGCGCGTCGGCGACGAAGCGGGCGCCGTAGACGCTGCCCGCCTCCTCGTCGGCGGTCGCCAGGAAGACGAGATCGCGCTTGAGCGGGACGCCGGCCCGCTTGAGGGCCAGGACCGCGGCGAGGTGCATGATCCCCGTGGACTTCATGTCGATCGCGCCGCGCCCGTAGAGGTACCCGTCGCGGACCTCGCCCCCGAACGGGTCCATTGTCCAGTAGCGCCGGTCGGCGTAGACGACGTCGATGTGGTGGTGGAGGACGATGCCCGGGAGGGAGCCGTCCCCGGCGAGGCGCGCCACGAGGTTGGCGCGGCCGGGCGCCGCCTCGACGGTCTCGCTCGCGATCCCGTTGCGCTCGAGGACGGCCGCGAGGAACCTGGCGCCCGCGGCCTCGTTGCCCGGGGGATTGGTGGTGTCGACCATGAGATAGCGGCGCAGGAGGTCGACCGCCTCCTCGCCGAGCGCGGCCCAGTCGATCCTCATGGGGCCTATGTCCGCCGACCTCACCGTTCGGGAGTCTATCACCCATCCGTGTGAGCGGATGGAGCCCGGAGAGAAGGTATCGACTTAGACAGCCGAGCGCGGGGTGAAGCCAGTGACGGGCACGTACTGATTGGGCCACGGCAGCTCGTACCCCTGCTCGTACGCGGCGTGGCGCGTCCAGTACGGATCGTAGAGGTGCGCCCGCGCGAGCACGCAGAGGTCGGCGCGCCCGGCCGCGATGATCGAGTTGACGTCGGCCCACGAGGCGATGTTGCCGACCGTCATCGTCGGGATTCCCGCCTCGTGGCGGATGCGGTCGCTGAACGGCGTCTGGAAGAGGCGGCCGTAGACCGGCTTCTGATCGGGCACCGTCTGGCCCGCGGACACGTCCACGATGTCGCACCCGTGGGACCGGAGCAGCTTCGCCAGCTCCACCGCCTCGTCCGGCTCCATCCCACCCTCGTGCCAGTCGGTCGCCGAGACTCTCACCGACACGGGCTTCGCCGCGGGCCACGCCGCGCGGACGGCGTCGAACACCTCGAGTGGGTACCGCGCGCGGTTCGCGAGCGGCCCCCCGTACGCGTCGGCGCGCACGTTGGTGAGCGGCGACAGGAAGCTCGCGAGCAGGTAGCCGTGGGCGAAGTGGAGCTCGAGAAGGTCGAAGCCGGCCGCATCCGCCATCCGAGCCGCACGGACGAAATCGTCGCGGACCGCGTCCATGTCGCGCCGGTCCATCGCCTTCGGCGTCTGGCTGTGCGGGAAGTACGGGATGGGCGACGCCGAGATGATCGGCCAGTTGCCCGACGCGAGCGGCTCGTCGATCCCCTCCCAGAGGCGCCGCGTGGATCCTTTCCGGCCCGCGTGAGCGAGCTGGAGGCCGACCTTCGCCGGCGAGTGGGTGTGGACGAAGTCCACGACGCGCTTCCAGGCGGCGACGTGCTCGGGCTTGTACATGCCGGTGCAGCCGGGGCTGATCCGCCCCTCGCGGCTCACGTCGGTCATCTCCGTCATCACGAGTCCGGCGCCGCCGATCGCCCGACTGCCGAGGTGGACGAGGTGCCAGTCGTTCGGCGTGCCGTCCTCCGCAGAGTACTGGCACATGGGTGAGCAGACGACCCGATTGGCGAGCACCAGCTCGCGCAGTCGAAACGGCGTGAACATCGGCGGGGGCGCCGGCGTCGCCGGCACCGACACACGGCTCTGCGCCTCCGCCCTGGACGCGAACCAGCGGTCGACCGACTCGACGAACTTCGGGTCGCGCACCTTGAGGTTCGCGTGGGTGACGCGAAGGCTCCGCGTCAGGAGGCTCATCGCGAACTGGATCGGCTCGAGGCGGCCGTGGTAGCGCTCCGTCTGCTCGAACCACTCGAGGCTCACCTGCGCCGCGCGCTGGAGGCTCTCGACCTCGGGCCGCCGCTCCTCCTCGTACGCGACCAGCGCCTTGTCCACCTCGTCGTGGCGCTCGAGCGCGCGTCGGAGCGCGATCGCGTCCTCCATCGCGAGCTTCGTCCCCGAGCCGATCGAGAAGTGGGCGGTGTGCGCCGCGTCGCCGATCAGCACGAGGTTCCGGTGATGCCAGCACGCGTTCTTCACCGTCGGGAAGTTGCGCCAGAGCGAGCGGTTCTTCAGAAGATGGTGGCCCCGGAGCTCGGCGGCGAACAGCCGCTCGGCGAACGCGATCGTCCCGTCCTCGTCCGCTTGGTCGAGCCCCGCGCGCCGCCACGCCGCCTCCGTCGTCTCGAGGATGAACGTGGACATCGACGCGTTGTAGCGGTACGCGTGCACCCGCCAGAGGCCGTGCTCGCTCTCCTTGAAGAGGAACGTGAACGCGGGGTACGGGAACGTGGTGCCGAGCCAGACGAACTTGTTCCCGCGCCAGTCGATGTGTGGCCGGAAGTGCTCGGCGTAGCGGCTCCGCACGACGCTGTTGACGCCGTCGGCGGCGAGCACGAGGTCGGCGTCGGCCCAGGCGCCGAGGTCGCTGACCTCGGTCTCCCACCGGAACCTCACGCCGAGCTCCGCGCTGCAGGATGTCGAGCAGGAGCTGCCGCGACAGGCCCGAGAAGCCGTGGCCCGTGGAGGTCAGCACCTCGCCCCGGTAGTGGATGTCGATGTCGTCCCAGTGGGCGAAGTTCCGCGTGATCTCCCCGTACGTCTCGGGGTCGGCCTCGGCGAAGGTCTCGAGCGTCGCGTCGGAGAAGACCACGCCGAACCCGAACGTATCGTGGGGCCTGTTGCGCTCGACAACGAGGATGTCGTGCGCTGGATCCGTCTTCTTCATGAGCAGGGCGAAGTAGAGCCCCGCCGGCCCGCCGCCGATACTGACGATCTTCACGTGGGTATTTTAGGCTAGAATCCCGTCAGGGCTTCCCACCGAACGCGCGCGTCAACCTTCACCCGGAGGACGAACCATGACCGTCCGAAGCTTTCCTCTCACCCTCGCCGTGCTACTGGCGCTCGGCGGGGGCGCCGCCGCCGCCCAGGACAAGGTCGGCACGGTCCACTTCCCGACGTCGTGCAGCGCGCCGGTCCAGGGGGAGTTCGAGCGCGCCGTGGCCATGCTCCACTCCTTCTGGTTCTCCGCCTCCACCGCCGCGTTCGCGGCGGTCGCCCAGAGCGACCCGGGTTGCGCCATGGCGCACTGGGGCGTGGCCATGAACCTCCTCGGCAATCCCTTCGGCTGGCCGCCATCGCCGAAGGCGCTCGCCGACGGCTGGGCGGCCGTCGAGCGCGCGAAGGCCGCGGGCGCCAAGACCCAGCGCGAGCGTGACTACATCGCGGCGATCGAGACCTTCTATAAAGACGCCGACACCGTGGAGCACCGGACTCGCGCGCTCGCCTACCGGCAGGCGATGGAGCAGCTCGCGGCGCGCTACCCGGACGATCGTGAGGCGGCGGTCTTCTACGCCCTGGCGCTCAACGCGACGGCGCTCCCGACGGACAAGACGTATGCCGATCAGCTCAGGGCCGCGGGGATCCTCGAGAAGGTGTTCGCCGCGGAGCCGCAGCACCCGGGCGTCGCGCATTACCTGATCCACAGCTACGACTACCCGCCGATCGCCGAGAAGGGGCTCACCGCCGCGCGGCGTTACGCCTCGATCGCGCCGGCGGCGCCGCATGCGCTCCACATGCCGTCGCACATCTTCACGCGGCGGGGCTACTGGGGGGAGTCCATCGAGGCCAACCGCGCCTCCATCAGCGCCATCAGCAGCCACTTCGACCAGCTCCACGCGCTCGACTACCTCGCGTACGCCTATCTCCAGACGGCGCAGGACGGGGCGGCCAAGCGCGTGGTCGATCAGGTGAGCGAGCTCCCCAAGGTCAACGTCGAGCACTTCGTCACCGGCTTCGCGCTCGCGACGATCCCGTCGCGTTACGCGCTTGAGCGGGGTCGCTGGTCGGAGGCCGCGGGGCTCGCGCTCTTCGGCAAGGAGTTCCCGTGGGGTCGCTTCCCGCAGTCCGAGGCGCAGCTCGTCTTCGCACGCGCGCTCGGCGCCGCGCGGAGCGGCGACGTCGCGGCCACCCGGCGGGACATCGACCGCCTCGCCGCGCTGCGCGACGCGCTCGCCGCGGCGAAGGTCGGCTATTGGGCCGAGCAGGTCGACATCCAGCACGCGGTTGCGTCCGCCTGGATGGCGCGCGCCGAGGGGAAGAAGGACGAGGCGCTCGCGCTCCTCAGGGCCGCCGCCGACCGCGAGGGCGCGACCGAGAAGCACCCGGTGACCCCGGGTCCGCTCGCGCCGGCGCGCGAGCTCCTCGCCGAGATGCTCCTGGAGGCGGGCGAGCCGGGCCAGGCGCTGCAGGAATTCGAGGCGTCGATGCGCGTCGAGCCGAACCGTTTCAGGGGGCTCGCCGGCGCGGCGCGGGCCGCGAACCTCGCGGGCGATCGGACCAAGGCGCGAGCCTACTACTCCGAGCTCCTGGCGCTCGGCGAGAAGGCCGACGCCGAGCGACCCGAGCTCCGCGAGGCAAGGGCGTTCCTCGGCAAGTAACCCCGAACCGGGAGAGAGCCATGAAGAGACGCGAATTCCTCAAGCTCGGAGCCGTCGCCACCGGGACGTTCGCCGTCCTCGGCACGCTGCGTGTGGGCAGCCGGGCGGTGTCGGCCCAGAGCGGAGCGGTCCCGGCCGTGGACCGTCTCGTGATGACCAACGTCGTGGACAACGTGTACGACGTCTTTGCGAAGGGCGGGAAGCTCGACACGATCAGCGTGCAGCGGACTCCGCTGGAGCGTGACGACACGCTGCTTGCCGAGCACGGGCTTGCCTATCACCTCGAGTCCCTCCGGGGCTCCGACCGCCGGGAGATCCTGCTCGACTTCAGTCTCACGGAGCGGAACCTCCTCAACAACTACGCGGTCCTCAAGGTCGATCCGAGTAGGGCGGACGCGCTGATCCTGAGTCACGGCCACCGCGATCATTATGGCGCCCTCCCCGCCCTCGCACACCTCGCGCACGGCAAGCTCCGGCCCGGCCTCACCCTGCATGCGGGCGGCGAGGACACCTTCTGCCATCGAGTCGTCGTCACCCCGGTCGGCACCGTGGACGGGGGCCAGCTCGACCGCGGAGCGCTGGAGGCGCAGGGGCTCAGGGTGGTCCTCTCGAAGGACCCGACGGTCATCGCCGGCCACGCCTTCACGTCGGGCCAGATCCCGCGGCTGACCGACTTCGAGCGGCCGCCGGCAGCCGCGCGCCTCGAGGCAGGACCGATGGGCTCCGCGTGCTCGGTAACACACTTCGGCGCGACCAAGGTCGAGGCCAAGCCGGGCGAGCTCGTGTCGGACACCTTCCAGGGCGAGCACGCCACCGCCTACCACGTCAAAGACCGCGGGCTCGTGGTCATCACGTCGTGCGGTCACGCCGGCGTGATCAACTCTGTCCATCAGGCCCAAAAGGCGAGCGGCGTTTCCAAGGTCCACGCGATCGTGGGCGGCTTCCATCTGGCGCCCGCCCCCGACGAGATCGTCGCGAAGACCGTCGAGGCGTTCAGGGCGATCGACCCCGACTACATCATCCCGATGCACTGCACGGGGTTCAACACGATCGTGGCCGTGCACCACGCGATGCCGAAGAAGCTCGTCATGCCGTCCACCGGCACGCGCGTGATCTTCGGCGCCTAGCGCAGTACACCCCAACCAAGGAGGCTGGCGCCATGGCCAAGGTGCTTCGTTGTGGCGATCTAATGCCGGGCTGCAACTTCGTCGCCGAGGGGAAGGACGTCGCAGATGTGATGGCGAAGGGCGTGGAGCACGCCAAGAAGGCGCACGGGCTGTCTCAGATCCCGCCCGACCTCGCGAAGAAGGTCCAGGCGGCGATCAAGGACAAGTAGCGGGGGGTTCGGTTACAGTCGCCAGTTCCCTGGCGTTACGTCTGCTCCTTGTCTGGGGAGCCAAGCTCGCTCGATCGGCTCAGGTCGAGCATCTCGGGCAGATGCTGAGCCCCGTCGGTCAGCTCGATTTGGGTGACAAGTTTCATCCGAGTGACGATCTCCTGAATCCGCGAAAGGGCCTCCAGGATCTCGTCAGTACGCTCACGCCCATTCGCGTCCGCCTTGTCGGCCAGGAGGCAGGTATGTCCCATGGCGGCCGCCAGCGGGTTGTTGATCTCGTGCGCGGCCGCGGCGGCGAGGCCGGCGACGTACCGGAGGATGTCTCGTCTCCGGCCGGCCGCTTCGGCCTCCTTGCGGTGCGTGATGTCACGGGCGATCAGCGACGCCCCGACGATCCTCCCGCGCGCGCCCCGGATCGGCGATACCGTGACGGACACGTCGACGCGCCGCCCGTCCTTCCTTACCCCTACGGTCTCGCAGTGCTCGACCCGTTCACCGCATGCGACGCGCTTGAGGATCTTCGGCAGCTCGTCCGCCGGGATCGTGGTCCCGATTGGCCACCGCCCGATGACCTCGCGGGCCGAGTACCCGTAGAGCCGCTCGGCGCCTGCGTTCCAGCTCGTGATTATGCCGTCGAGTGTCTCGCCGATGATCGCGTCGTCCGAGGACTCCACGATCGAAGCGGCCAAGGCCAGCGCCGCTTCGGCCCGGCGCTCCTCGACGACGGGGCCAGCGGCAGCGCCATTGTTGCCACCGTTCCCATGAAGGTCTGCAGCAGCAGGAGCGAGTCCTTGTGGGTCTGGACCCTTCGTGCGGGAGACCCCCACACCGTTCCGTTGCGCCGTGAGTCGCGCCATGAAGTAAAGTGTGATCGATAGTAGGTCCTAATATCTGCTCACAATTGCTCACCCTTTGGTTATGCGGGAGCATGGTTTTGTTCGACAGCTACGACAGATAGCTAGTACTGGCGCCCCTAGTCGTGGAGGACGATACTCAGGAGGGAACTGTGAACGTGCAGGCCGCCATTATAGTCAATGAGGCCCAGCTTCCGAAACTTGTTCATAAAGAAACTCACCCGCGACCGGGTTGTACCGACCATTTCGGCCAGTGTTTCCTGACTGATCCTGGGAACGACGAGCTCGTGTTGCCCTTCTTTGCCGAAGCGGGTCAGCAACAACAGAATCCGAGCCAGCCGTTTCTCACTGGAATTGAACAGCTGATCAACCAAGTCCTCTTCGATCCGAGTATTACGGGACAGCAGGTACGACATGAAGAGCTCTGAGAATGCGCGTTCATCATGCAGCATCCGTATCATCGTTTCTTTCTTGATTCGAAGGATAGAGCACTCGGTCATCGAGGTCGCCGTGGCCATGCGAAGGGGCTGTCCCGCCAGGCCTCCTTCGCCAAAAAAATCGCCGCTCCCCAAGATTGCGACGACCGCTTCTTTCCCGCGCGCGGATAGGACCGTCAGCTTCACCTTACCCTTCTCAATGTAAAACACCGCGTCCGCGGGACTGCCCTGCGAGAAGATGGTGTGTTTCCTTCGGTACTCCTTAACGGTCTCTGCCCCACGGACTTTCGCAAGGTACGTCCCGAGAGCGAATGGCGCGGCCCTTTTCTGTGTCATGAGTCGCCCCTTCATTCCGTCAGGGATTCTCACTGACCTATTGGTTGGTCACCGCGTTCTTCAAATCTAGCCCGGCGGCTCAGACGGAGTCAACAAGGTCGCGCGGCCGATGGGGCGCGCCTGAACCGGGCGAACAGGAACCGGAGCGCGAGCTCGAGCTTCCGCGCCCGCAGATCCTCCTCGCCCAGCGCGACGCGGGCGAGGAGCCGGCACAGGCGCCGGTCGGCCGCCGCGGCCCGGATGACCGTGTCCACGAGGGCGGGCCGCGCGAAGAGCCGGCGCTGGATCCTGAGCGAGTCGGCGAGCTCCCGGCCGATCTCCCGCCGCCACCGCGCCTCGTAGGACGCGAGGGCCGCCGCCCCACACGCGCCCCGCGCGAGCGCCTCGGCCGCGGTCTCGGCCGCGAGCCGGCCGGTCACCATCGCGTGGTAGATCCCCTCACCCGTGTAGCCGTTGACGAACCCCGCGGCGTCGCCGCAGACGAGGACGCGGTCGGCGTAGGTCCGCGCGAGGGGGCCGCCGAGCGGCAGCCGGTAGGCCTTGAAGTTCTTCGGATTCGAGTCGCCGGTGACGACGCCGCGGGCGCGCGCGTCCGCCAGGAAGCGCGCGTGATGGACGTAGGGCGCGCCGTCGAGCCGCTCCTTGAAGAAGGACAGGAGGAAGCCGACGCCCGCGTCCACGTGGTGACGCTTCGGGAAAACGTAGCCGTATCCCGGGTAGCCCTTGTAGCCGTAGGCGACGTAGATCGTGTCGGGATCCGCGGGGGCGAGCTCGGCGAGGTCGGTCTCCTCCATCGTGTCGATCGCCAGGGCGCCCAGGGAGAAGCCGTCGCCGAGTCCCGCCTGGCGCGCCACGACGCCGTTCACGCCGTCGGCTCCGATCACGATCCGCGCGGCGAAGACGCGCCCGTCCACGGCGCGCACGGCGACCCCATCGCGGGCGAAGCGGAGCTCGGTGACGCGCACGGCCTCGAGCACACGGGCGCCCACGGCGCGCGCCCGCGCCAGCAGCGCCGCGTCGAACTCCGTGCGCCGGAGCGTGAGATAGAAGGGCTCGTCCGACTCGGCGAGCACCGACGCCCCCGACGGGCCTTCCATCCGCACCTTCCGGATCTCGTGGATCGTGACGGTGGTCCGGAGATAGTCCACGAGCTCGGGAAACCGCCGGTAGACGCCGTAGCGGATGCCGCCGCCGCACGGCTTGTCGCGCGGGAACCGCTTCTTGTCGACAAGCAGCGTGGACACGCCACGCGCGGCGAGCGTCATCGCGGCCATGGCGCCGGCGGGACCGCCGCCGACGACGACGACGTCGGCCCCGGGTCTCACGGCGCGCGCTCCCGGCGCCACCCGCGCCACGCCAGCGCGGCCGCCGTCCCCTGCGAGAGGACGAGCCCCGACACCCAGATCACGGTCGCGAGCCCGACGCGGTGGGCGATACCCTCGGCGAAGTCTTCGACGACGTGCGGCACGATGAACGGCAGGCCGGCCAGGAAGACTCCGACCGTGGCCGCGCGCCGCGTCATGCGCCTGGGGCTCCGTGCACGGGGACTATTCTAGGGCGCGGACGAGTACAATGCGCCCATGCCCGAGTTCCTCCCGATCGTCCGCCGGTGGTTCGCGGAGACCTTCAGCGAGGCGACACGCCCGCAGCGCGAAGGCTGGGAGGCGATCGCCTCCCAACGCGACACCCTGATCGTCGCCCCGACGGGCTCGGGCAAGACGCTCGCCGCGTTCCTCTGGGCGCTCGACCACCTCCACCGCCTCGGGCTCGAGCAGCGGCTGGAGGACCGCGTGTACGTGGTCTACGTCTCACCGCTCCGCGCCCTGAACAACGACATCGAGAAGAACCTCCGCGCGCCGCTCGCAGGGATCCGGGCGAGAGCTGCGGCCGACGGGATGAGGCTCCCCGAGGTGCGGGTGGCGGTCCGCACCGGCGACACCCTCGCTGCCGCGCGTCAGGCCATGACACGCCGACCGCCGCACATCCTGATCACCACGCCCGAGTCGCTCTACATCCTGCTCACGAGCGAGCGGTTCAGGCCGGCCCTCGCTCACGTACGCACGTTGATCATCGACGAGGTCCACGCCCTCATGGGCAACAAGCGCGGCGCGCACCTCGCCCTCTCGCTCGAGCGGCTCGACGCCCTGGTCGAAGCGCAACGACCGGGAACGCGGCCCCAGCGTATCGGCTGCTCGGCCACGGTCAGCCCCCTCGACGCGACGCTCGACTTCCTGACGGGCGCCGGGGCGCGCGACCCGGTCGTCGTGGACGCCGGCTTCGCACGCGAGCTGGACCTCCGGGTGGTGGCGCCGGTAGACGACTTCCTCACCGCGACGAGCGACACGATCTGGGACGCGACGCTCCAGCTCGTCGCCGAGCTCGTCCTGGCCCACCAGACGACCCTCGTATTCTGTCAGAGCCGGCGGGCAGCGGAGCGGATCGCGCGCGACCTGAACGACCGCATCGGGGACGGCAAGGTCGCCGCCCACCACGGCTCGCTCTCCCGCCGGGCCCGGCTCGAGGCCGAAAACCGCCTGAAGCAGGGCGAGCTCAAAGCGCTGGTCGCCACGTCGTCCCTGGAGCTCGGGATCGACGTCGGCGCGATCGACCTGGTCGTACAGCTCCAGTCGCCCCGGAACATCGCTGCGGCGCTTCAGCGCGTGGGCCGCGCGGGCCACCTCCTGACCCGCGTCTCCAAGGGGCGGATCGTCGTCACCCGGGGCGAGGAGTTGCTCGAGGCCGCCGCGGTCGTGCGCTCCATCCGTGCACGCGAGCTCGATCAGATCGCGGTGCCCGAGGCTCCGCTCGACGTCCTGGCGCAGCAGATCGTCGCCGCCGTCGCCGCCGAGTCGGTGAGTGTCGACACGCTCTGGCACCGCTTCCGGAACGCCGCGCCGTACCGCACGCTCTCGCGCGAGGACTTCGTCGCGGTCGTGCGGGCGCTCGCCGAGCCGCTCCCCGCGGAGGTCAAGGGCGCGGCGCCGCGGATCCTCTGGGACCGGGTGAACGACCGGCTCCATGCGCGGCGTGGCAGCCGCTTCCTCGCTCTCACTTCGGGCGGGACGATCCCCGACGCGGGGCTCTTCGATGTCTTCGTCGCCGAGACCGACCTCAAGGTCGGCACGCTCGACGAGGAGTTCGTCACCGAGAGCCTCCCGGGCGACGTCTTCCTCCTCGGGTCGCACGCCTGGCGGATCGTCAAGGTGCGCGCCGACCGTGTGCTCGTCGATGACGCTCAGGGCATGTCGCCGACGATCCCGTTCTGGAAGGGTGAGCACCCGTCCCGCTCGTGGGAGCTCGGCCTCGCCGTCGGCCGCCTCCGCCGCGACGCCGCCGACCGTCTGGACGCCGCAGATTTCGTGGACTGGGCAGAGCGCGAGTGCGGGCTCGATGCCCACGCGGCGTCGGCGATGCGGCAGTGGCTCGTGAAGGCCGGCGAGGTCCTCGACGGCGTCCCCGACGACCAGGGCGTGGTCGTCGAGTCGTTCGCCGACGAGCTGGGCGGGCGCCACGCGATGATCCACTCCGTCTTCGGCATGCGGATCAACGGCGCCTGGGGCATGGCGCTCCGCGAGAAGCTCCGGCGCACCTTCGGCACGGTCGCCGAGGCGAGCCACGTCGACGACGGCATCCTTCTCTCGTTCGCCCCGGGCCAGGTTCCGCCAGGACCCGAGCGGCTCGTGCGGCTCGTGGCGCCAGAGGAGGTCGACACGCTCCTGGGTACGGCACTCATCGGCTCACCACTCTTCGCGACCCGCTTCCGCCACGCGGCGGTGCGCGCCCTCTATATTCCGCGGATGTTCCGGGGCGCGCGCACGCCCGCGTACCTCCAGCGCCTCAAGGCCGACGCGCTCCTCGAAGCGGTTGGCGGCCGGGCGGAGTTCCCGGTCGTGGCAGAGACCCTGCGCGAGTGCTTCAGCGACGCGTTCGACGTCCCGCGGCTCAGGCGCCTCCTCGAGCGGATCCACGACGGGGAGCTCTGGACGCGCCACGTCGACACGCCGCTCCCCTCGCCCTTCGTGTACCCCCTCCTTCTCGCGTGGGACTGGGCGTACCTCGGCGCCGGCCACGCCGAGGAGCGCCGGAGCGACGCGGTCGTCATGCGGAAGGCCTGGAGCGTGAGCGCGGGCCCGTTGAGGCCGGAGATCGTCGCGACGGTGGAAGCGGAGCTCCAGAAGACCACGCCCGAGCGCCGGGCGCGCGACGCCAACGAGCTGGCCGCGATCCTCGACGACCTCGGCGATCTCACGGCGGCGGAGGTCGCCGAGCGCGCGCTCGGCGACGCCGACGAATTGGTCGCCTCGCTCCACGGCGAGCGCCGGGTCGTCCAGGTGGAACTCGCGAGCGGCCGCCGCGCGTGGATCGCCGCGTCCGACGCGCCCCTCTACGCTGCCGTCGCGACGCCCGAGGGGCTCGAGCGCGTGGCGCTCAGACTCACCCGGACGCGCGGCCCCGTGACCCCCGGGTGGCTCGCCGCGCGCTACGGCCTTCCGCCGGAAAGCGCCGCCGAGGCGCTCGAGCGCCTGACCGCGCAGGGGCTCGTGCGTCGTGGCGAGTTCCTCGCCGACCAACCCGGGCCGCAGTACGTCCACGTCGCGGTGCTTGAGGAGATCCAGCGTCGGCAAGTCCATGCGCGCCGCGTCCCGCGCCCGGTGGCCACCGCCGAGCGCTTCTCCGCCTTCCTGCTCCGGCGGCACCATCTCCATCCCGACCACCGACTCGTCGGCCCGCCCGGGGTGCTGGCCGCGCTCGAGCTCCTGCAGGGCGAGGACTTCCCGGTGCGCCTGTGGGAGCAGGACCTGCTCCCCGCGCGCGTCGACGACTACGAGCGGGAGTGGCTCGACCGGCTGGGACTCTCGGGTGAGATCGCCTGGACGCCGTTCGAGCGCCGCGAGGGACGGGTCGGCGTGGCGCTCCGCGAGAACGCCGGCTGGCTGCGGGAGGGCGCGGCCCCACCCGCGGAGATCGACGCGCGGACGAAGAACGTGTTCCTGCATCTTCAGCTCCGCGGGGCGTCCTTCGCCCAGGATCTCACGCGCTCCACCGGCCTGACGGCGCCCGAAGTCCTCGCGGCGCTCTGGCGGCTCTTCTGGGTCGGGCTCGTGACCCCCGACACCTTCAGCGCGATCGTCGCCGGGACCGCGACGCCGAAGCGGCCCGACGGGGCGCCCCCCCGGCGGCGCCGTCGTGGGCTCGCGCACGGCGCTCCCCGCCAGCTCCCGGTGATCGGTCGCTGGAGCGCGCTCAGCGATGAGGAGCGTCTCTCGCCCGAGGAGCTCGAGGAGGCGCGCGCGCGACTTTTGCTCTCCCGGTACGGCGTCGTCGCGCGAGAGCTCGCCCAGGGCGACTGGTCCACGCTCCGCCACACGCTGCTCCGCATGGAGTACGGCGGCGAGATCGTGCGCGGCTACTTCGTGGAAGGCCTCTCGGGTGAGCAGTACGCCCTCGCGGACGCGCTGCCTGACCTCGACGCGGCTCCGCGGCGCGCCGAGCCGCACGCGCTGGCCAACATGGTGGACCCGGCGAACCTCTGGGGCCGTGTCTTCCCCCTGGTACGACGCGACGGCTCGCGGGCTGCGGCGCCGCGCGTGCCGCAGAGCTGGCTGGTCTTCCGACAGGGCCGGCCGATCCTAGTGTGCGAGGGTCAGGGGCGCGGGCTCACGCCGCTCGCCGGGTGGGAGGACGTGGACTTCCCTGGCGTCATCGGCGCTCTCCAGTCCCTGATGCACCGCCCCCTTGTGCTCCGTCCTGTCCGGAGGCTCGAGGTCACCGCATGGGAGGGCCGCCCGGTTCGGGAGACAGAGGCGTTCTCGGCGCTCGCCCGCGCGGGCTTCACGGTGGACGGCGAGCGCCTCAGCTGGGACGGCTTCCCCGGGCCGCGGAGGTAGTCGGTGGCTCGTCGACTGGCTGTCCGGCAACCGTCGCTGCTGTCAGCGCTCGATCACTCGAGCGTCAGGCTGGGAATCCGGCCGCCTTTTGAATCACAGGCTTCGATCTGCGCCATCGGCTGGCGCGGGTCTTGCTGAGGCCACGCGGGGATGCTGGCCGAACAACTGCTCGGATTCTTCTCGACGGACCTCGCGATCGACCTGGGGACCGCCAACACGCTGGTCTTCGTGCGGGACAAGGGCATCGTCCTGAACGAGCCCTCGATCATCGCCGTCCGCCGGGCCGACCGCACCGTGATCGGGGTGGGACGCGAGGCCAAGGCGATGCTCGGCCGCACGCCCGACAACATCCTGGCGATCCGCCCCCTGAAGGACGGCGTGATCGCGGACTTCGACGTCACGCAGCAGATGCTGCGGTACTTCATCATGCGGGCGCGGCAGCTCTCGACGGGTCGCCGGCTGGGCTCTCGTCTGGAGCGGCCGCGAGTCGTGATCGGCGTCCCGTCGGGGATCACCCAGGTCGAGAAGCGAGCGGTACGCGATGCGGCGCTCCAGGCTCGGGCGCGCGAGGTGTACCTGATCGAGGAGCCCACGGCCGCCGCGATCGGCGCGGGCCTGCCGATCCACGAGCCGGGCGGTCACCTGGTCGTCGACATCGGCGGGGGGACGACCGAGGTGGCCGTCATCTCCATGTCGGGCACGGTCTACTGCAACTCGGTTCGGATCGCCGGCGACGAGATGGACGAGGCGATCATCCAGCACGTCCGAAAGCACTACCGACTCCTCATCGGGGAGCGGCGCGCCGAGGAGATCAAGATCGCCCTCGGCTCCGCGCATCCCGTGCCCGGCGAGCACCGCACGATCGAGGTCAAGGGCCGCGACCTCGTCGACGGGGTTCCCAAGACGATCGTCGTCACCGACGAGGAAGTCCGCGAGGCGCTGCGTGAGCCCGTGATGACCATCGTCGAGACGGTCCGCACCTGCCTCGAGCGGACGCCGCCGGAGCTCGCCGCGGACATCGTCGAGACGGGCGTGATGCTCACGGGCGGGGGCGCCCTCCTGCGCGGGCTCGATCGACTGCTGCAAAACCTGACGCAGCTGCCCGTGCGTGTGGCCGAGGATCCACTCACCTGCGCGGTACGCGGCGCCGGCAAGGCGCTCGACGACCTGCCGCTCCTGAGGAAGGTCGCCATCCCGGCGTGAGGCGCCGCGTCGTCGCGACGCGCTCACGCGCGCAATAAGTCTCCGGCGACCTCTCGCCTCTCGCCGTCCGGGTGCACCAGCTCGCCGGTCAGCAAATCGTACTCGGGGATCGCGGGATCGCTCCAGCGCGCGGTGAAATACTGGTAGAAGGCCGTGTAGAGGCCTCGGGGGTCCTGGCTGTGCACGAACACGTACTCGGGCAAGAGACGGACATCGAGCGCCGGATGGTAGTGCCTCACCCAGGCGTGGTCGCCCAGGATGGCCAGCTTCCAGAGCGGGGGCTCGGGGTACAGCTTCAGTCGGATCCGTTGAGACGCGGCCGGGAGCGCGCGGAGGAACACGATCGTCTGCTCCACCTGCGACTGCAGGCTCTCACGGGTGATCGCCTGATCGCTGATCGTCCGTATGCGCTCGATGGCGCCGCGACTCTCGGGATTCAGCAGCATGATCTTCGCGGTCCGGCAGTTCTCGATCACCGCGCGCAGGTCGCCCTTCGGGTCGGCGAGCGTGCGAAAGCCCGTGGATCCGATGATCATGATGTCCCGCATGACGGCGTGCTGCTCCTTCAGCCGCCGGGCGACCCGTCGGGACAGAACGCCGCTCCCCGAGCTGAAATGGACCATGCCGGCCGCCCGCGCCATCCTGGACAACCGCCGGTTCCGCCAGTTCGTCCGCGCGTGGTTCAGCACGAGCACGAGCACCAGCGCCACGGTGATCTCGGCGGAGATGAGGAAGACCTTCTCGTCCTGGATCGCGGACCAGGAGGCGAGCAGACGCCGGGCGAGGAAGGCGAACGTGAACGGGAGGGTCGCGGCGACCGCGGCGCTCACGATAACAACGGCGATGTGATAGAAGAGCGCGAGGCGACCGCTCACGACCCGAGCGGTACCCGCGGCCACACCGACGAGGATCCGCGCGGCCGCCAGGATCCAGCCGTGCACGGCGCGAGCCGCCCGGGTGCGGGCGGAAAGTCCGCCAGGATTCATGACAGGATGAGCAGCGCCGTGAGCAAGAAGAGGGCGATCCCGTCGGCCGGCGCGGCCCCGACGAGGGCGACACGGTCCGACAGCGCGGCCATCAACCGCAGCCGAGCGTCGCTCAGCGTCGCGAGTTTCTCTGCCGCCCTCGCCCTCGCCGCCGCATCCACGAGCCGGGGCTCGAGGACCGCGAGGATTTTCTCGGTGTACACCTCACGATCACGGGCCACACTCTTCGCGAGCGGTGGCTCGCGAAGATCGGCGCGCGGGGCGGCCACGACGTGATGACGTCCCGGGTCGACGAGGAGCATCACGCTCACCACAAGCGTCAGCGCAATCATCGATCTCATCGTGCTCATCCCTCAGATTTTAGTTGGCGTGCGTCTGGCGTCAAATTTAGTTTGCGTGACGGATCAGCAAACCCTGTGCCGATCCGAGCAGCGCGAGGGCGATCCTCCGGCACGCTGCGCGTCCCCACGGTCAGCAAGCGACGTGCCGAACGACGCGTCGCACACGTGTCGACGGTCCACTTGTTCCGGAGTATCCTTCGTTCATTCCCTGGCGAGAAGAGAACCGACTCCTGGCGAGAAGAGAACCGACGCCGTGAATCGGAGATCCGGTGATTTCCCGACGACATCGTAGGGGCGCGGCGCGCGCGTTCGTTTCCGTCATCGCCCTGACGTTGCTCCTGACGGCGTGCGCCACATTGACGTGGTGGACAAGTCCGACCGGGCGGAACCACCCGTTAGCCGAGCGCATCTGGGACGTCAGAGCCGGCACCTTCGTCCTCCCGCCAGACCTCACCGCCCGGCTGGCCAACGCGCGGTTCGTTCTTTTGGGCGAGCGGCACGACAATCCCGAGCACCACACCCTCCAGGCGCGCCTCCTCGGAGGGACGATCGCGGCCGGTCGTCGGCCCGCCGTGGGCTTCGAGATGCTCTCGACCGACGACGCCACCGCGATCGCCCGCTACCTGGCGCGCTCGCCCAAGGACGCGTCGGGGCTCGGCGAGGCCGTGAGCTGGAATCGTTCGGGATGGCCCGACTGGCGCCTCTACGAGCCGATCGCCCAGGCCGCGCTCGACGCCGGCCTCCCGATCGTCGCGACCAACCTCTCACGGGTTGCCACCGATGCGATTCGGCGCAACGGGCTGGCCGGACTCTCGGCGTCGCTCGCGCGACAGCTCGGCCTCGAGGAGCCCCTCGACCCGGAGACACGCGACGCGATCCGGCGCGAGCTCGACGCGTCGCACTGTGGCACCGTGGAGGGCGCCACCCTCGAGCGGATGGTGGACGTCCAGTGGGCGCGCGACGCGCGGATGGCGGAGGCGCTCGTCCGCGCGGGCCAGCGGGACGGCGCGATTCTCATCGCCGGCGCCGGGCACGTCCGCACCGACCGCGGCGTGCCGTTCCACCTCCAGCGCCGGGCGCCCGGCGCCACCGTCGTGAGCGTCGCGTTCCTCGAGGTCGAGGCGACCGTCGACGCGCCGGCGGGATACGTCGCCCGCTTCGAGGGCGCGCTCCCCTTCGACTACGTCTGGTTCACGCCGCGAGTCGACACCGACGACCCTTGCACCCGCCTGCGAGCGCATCTGCTAGACTGAGCCGCGTGGTTGCGATCGCATCTCTCGTCGTGGCGCTCGCGTGGCTCGCGACCGCCCTCCCGGCCGACGCCGAGCACGAGGTGTACTACCGGTACACCGTCCTCGGCTACGTCAAGGACGCGCGCGGTCAGCCGCTCGTCGGCAGACAACTCGAGCTGATCCGTGAGAAGACCGGCTTCTCGTATGCAGGCGAGACGGACGCGACGGGGTTCTACCTGATCATCGCGCGCCTCGGCGACGAGAGCGTGGGCGAGTCCCTGACCCTCAGGATCGAGCGGGCCAGCACGCGCCTCGTCGCGCGCTTCGATCCGACCAACCACACGGACGAGCGGGGCACGCGGGTGGACGTCGAGGGGACGACGTTGGTGGAGCGCAGCGCGTGGTTCGCGGCGACGCTCGCGGCCGCGCTCGACTCGAGCACGCGCTGAGGGAGGCGGCCATGACGAAGACGGGGAAGGGCATGCGCGCGTACGTGCTCATCGAGACGGCGGCGGGCAAGACCAAGTCCGTGAAGAAGGAGCTCACCCAGATCAAGGGGGGCGTGTCCAGCGTCGTCAACCTCGACGCGGTCACCGGGCCATTCGACTTCATCGCCGTCGTCGAGGGCCCGACGCTCGACGCCGTCGGTCGCCTCGTGACCGACGAGATCGGCGCGATCGACGGTGTCACGCGCACGACGACCTGCCTCGCGGTGGCGCTGTAGCGGGGACGTTGTCGCGGGGTCGTTGTAGCGGGGTCCTCGAGGACGGTGCGGTCGGTGTGGGGGCGCAGATGCGTGTGCTGGTGATCGGAGGCACGGAGTTCGTCAGCGTCCACCTGGTCCGCGCGCTCCTCCGCGACGGCCACCAGGTCGTGGTCACGAACCGCGGGCGCCGACCCGAGCGGCTGCCGGCCGGCGTTGGCGCGATCGTCTGCGACCGGACGGACCACGCCGCGCTCCGCGCGAAGCTCGCGGCTGAGCGCGTGGACGCGCTCGTCGACGTCACCTACGCGCCGACGACGGGCGCGGACGTCGAGGCGGTGCTGGAGGCGCTCGCGGGTCGCCTCGGACACGCGCTCTTCGTCTCGACGGGGCGTGTCCACGACCACTCCCTGCCCATCCCCTATCGCGAGGACACGCCGAGGAGCCTCTACTGGGGCGAGTACGCGAAGAACAAGATCGCGGGCGAGGACGCGCTGATGCGCTGGCACGGCGCGCGGGGCCTGCCCGTCACGATCGTGCGGCCGACACACGTGTACGGCCCCCTGAACACGCGGAACAACGAGACCTTCGTCTTCGACCGGCTCGTGCGGGGCCGGCCGATCCTCGTCCCGGGCGCCGGCGGCTGGCTCCGGCAGTTCGGCCACGTCGAGGACCTCGCCGACGCGATCGTGGCGATGCTCGGCGTGCCCGCCGCGTTCGGCCAGGCCTACAACGTCACCGGCGAGGAGGCGATCACGCAGGTGGGCTTCGTCGAGCTGATCGCGGATGTCATCAAGCGCCCGCTGACGCTCGTCCACGTCGACACACCGCCCGGCGGAGGGACCGTGCCGTTCGGCCAGAACCTCGTCTACGACTGCCACGCCGTGTACACGACGACGAAGGTCCGGCGGGAGCTCGGCATCCGTCCGCGCTACACACTCGCGGCGGGACTCGCGCAGACCTTCGAATGGTATCTGTCCCTCGGGCTCGACCGGCGGGAGATCGATTTCTCCGCGGAGGACGACCACCTCAGGTGACCCAGCCGACCGTCCTTGTCTACCACGCCGATCCGAAGTACACCGAGCTCGTCCGCGTGCCGCGAGCCCGGGTGGTCGTCCGCGCGGCCGCCACGCCGAGCGAGGCCGCCGAGTTGATCGCGGACACGGAGATCCTCTACGCGTGGAAGTTCCCGCCGCACCTCTTTGTGAAGGCGACCCGGCTCAGATGGCTCCAGGCGATGGGCGCGGGCGTGGACTGGGCGATTGTCCGCGAGCTCCCGCCTCGCGTGATCGTCACGCGCGCCCCGGGAGTCTTCGGACCGTGGATGGCCGAGTACGTCATCGGCTGGTGCGCGTGGGTCACGCAGCGCATCGACACCTATCGCGAGGCGCAGCGTCAGCGGCGCTGGCTCGACCACGTCCTGCCCGACCGGCTCCTCGGGAAGACCCTCACGATCGTCGGTCTCGGCGACATCGGCCGGGCGATCGCCCGCGCGGCGCGGGCCTTCGGGATGCGCGTCGTCGGCGTGAGCCGCTCGGGCCGCCGCGTCCGGGAGGCCGCGCGCGTCTTCAAGGTCGACGAGCTCGCGCAGGCCGTCGCCGACGCCGACTTCGTCGTCGTCCTGCTTCCCCTCACGCCCGAGACGCTCGGCCTCATCGACGCCGACGCCCTCGCGGCGATGAAGCCCACGGCCTGGCTCCTCAACATCGCCCGCGGCGCCGTGGTCAACGAGACGGCGCTCCTCGACGCGCTCGAGCACCGACGGATCGCCGGGGCGATCCTCGACGTCTTCGCCACGGAGCCCCTGCCGCCGCACCACCCGCTCTGGCGCACGGACAACGTCGTGATCACCCCGCACATCGCGGGACCGAGCACGCCCGAGGAGCTCGCGCCCGTCTTCAACGACAACCTCGCCCGCTATCTCGCCGGCCGCCCCCTCCGCCACGTCGTGGACCGCGCGCGAGGCTACTGAGCCGTGGCCTCACGCCGGGGCGAGATGACGATGTCGGTGACGGAGCTCGCGCGCTTCCTCGACGAGGAGCGCGTGCTGACCTGCGCGACGCTCGGGCCGACCGGGCGCCCACACCTCATGCCGCTCTGGTATGTGCGCGACGGCCCCACGCTCTACGCCTGGACCTACGGGAAGTCCCAGAAGGTGCGGAACCTCGAGCGCGAGCCGCGCGCGACCGTCCAGATCGAGGCCGGACGCGACCGGTACGGTGAGCTGCGGGGCGTGATGCTCGAGTGCGACGTCGCGATCGAGCGCGACCCCGCGCGGGTCGCCGACGTGGGGGGGCGGCTCATGGCGCGCTACGCCGGCGCCGAGCCGTCAGCCGACGCACGCGAGCGCGTGCGCGCGCAGGCCGCGAAGCGCGTGGTCCTGCGCTTCACCCCGACCCGCGTCGTCTCCTGGGACCACCGCAAGCTCGGCGGCTCGTCCTGAGCAAGCGACGGGTCTCGGACGGCCTCCCGCGCACCGCCGGCGGCGCGGCTAGCTCAGCAGGTCTCGCAGCTCCGGGACCACCCAGAGCGGCTTGTCGCCGGCCGCGACGCGCTGGATGTTGTCGAAGGCATTGCGGAAGCAGCGCTGCCAGTTCTCCCAGGTCGGTCCCGCCATGTGCGGCGTGATCGTCACGGAGTCGAGGGAGAAGAGCGGGTGGTTCGCGGGCGGTGGCTCCTCCAGCATGACGTCGAGGCCCGCGCCGGCGAGCCTGCCGGTCGTGAGCGCCTTGTGGAGCGCCGCCTCATCGACGACCAGGCCGCGGCAGGTGTTGATCAGGATCGCGCCCGGCTTCATCAGGGCGAACGCCTCCTCGCCCATCATCCGCCGCGTACGGTCGGTGAGTGGCACGTGCAGGCTCACGACGTCCGAGGTGCGCAGCAACTCCTGGAAGAGGACGAACCGGACGCCGAGCGCGTCCTCCGCGTCCTCGGCGAGCCGCACGATGTCGTAGTACTGGACGTGCATGTCGAAGCCGAGGGCGCGGCGGGCCACCTTCTTGCCGATGTTGCCGAGTCCCACGATCCCGAGCGTCTTCCCCGAGAGCTCGGCGAGGCGCGTCGTCGCGAAGTCACCGACCCGCCACTTGCCGGCGACGACGTTGTTGTGCTGCCAGACGAGCTTCTTCGTCACGGCCAGCATGAGCGCGAGCGTGTGCTCGGCGACGGCGATCGCGTTGGCTCCGCCGTTGTTGCAGACGGGGACCCGCGCCTTTCGGGCCGCCTCGATGTCGACCCGGTCGTAGCCGGCGCTGATGAGCTGGACGAGCTTGAGATGCGGCGCCGCGCGGTAGAAGTCCGACCCGAGGCTCGTGCGGGCGAAGCCGACGAAGTACTCGGCGTCGTCGATCGCGTCGAGGAATTCGGGCGTTCCCTGCTCGGCGACCCGGAGCTCGTAGCCTGCCGGCACGATCGCGCGGGCGATCTCGACCACCGGGCCGGGCAGCTTCGGTGAGAGAACGATCTTGATTGCCACGGGCGCTCCTTTGGGGGAAGATTTCACGCCGACATGAAGATCCTTTATACACCCGTTCTGATCGTTCCGTCGCTCAGCCGGGAGGACCGCGCCCGGATCCTCGAGGCGGCGGGCGCCGGCGCCCACCTGGTGGAGGCGGCGGATCCGGCGCGCCAGCGCGCCGAGATCGTGGACGCCGCCGTCCTGTTCGGTCGCGTCGCGCCGGACGTCTTCACCCTCGGACGGCGCTTGCGCTACTACCACTCCATCGGCGCCGGGGTGGACGCGATCCTGTCCCCGGACCTGGTCGAGAGCGACGTGATCCTGGCATCCGAGAAGGGTGAGGTCGGCATCCACCTGGCCGAGCACGCCTTCGCGCTCCTCCTCGGCCTCACGCGGGGCATCCAGACGGCGCTGCGGACCCCCGACTACAGCCTGCGTGAGCCGATCCGCCACGAGCAGCGCGAGCTCTACGAGCTGACGATGGGGATCGTCGGCTTCGGCGGGACCGGGCGCGCGGTGGCGCGGCGCGCGCTCGGGTTCGGGATGCGCGTGCTGGCGGTGGACATCGAGGGCGTGGCTGCCGAGCCCGGCGTCGAGGCGATCTGGAAGCCCGACCGCCTGCACGAGCTGCTCGACCGCTCGGACGTCGTCGTCATCGCGCTGCCGCTCACCAAGGCGACCCACCACCTCTTCACGCGTGACCTCTTCCGCCGGATGCGCCCGAGCGCGATCCTCGTCAACATCACGCGGGGCGCGATCGTGTACGGCGACGACCTCCTCGTCGCACTCGAGCAGGGATGGCTCTGGGGCGCGGGCCTCGACGTCACGGATCCCGAGCCGCTGCCGCCGGGTCACCCGCTGTGGACCCACCCGCGCGTGATCGTCACGCCGCACACCGCGGGAGGCTCGCCGCGCCGGGCCGGCCGCGTCATCGCGACATTCTGCGAGAATCTCACGCGGCTCCGCTCGGGGCAGCCGCTCCTGGCAACGATCGACAAGCGCAAAGGATACTGAGATGAAGGGCATCGTCTTTCTCGGCAACCGGAAGCTCGAGCTCCGCGAGTTCCCCGACCCGACACCGGGCCCGGGCGAGGTCGTCATCGCCATCAAGGCCTCGGGCATGTGCGGGAGCGATCTCCATCCCTACCGCGCCATCGGCAATGCCGCCGCCGCGCTCGGCCTCGGCGCGGGTGGCGGGCCCGTCATCGCGGGCCACGAGCCGTGCGGCGTCGTCGCGGCGCGCGGGCCCGGCGTCTCCGAGGACGAGGCGCCGACCGGCGCGCGGGTGATGAACCACCACTACAAGGGCTGCGGGCGCTGTAAGCACTGCCGCATCGGCTGGTCGCAGCTCTGTCCGAACGGCATCGTCGTCTACGGCATGACGGGCCACGGCGGACACGCGCCCTACATGAAGGTGCCCGCGCGCACGCTCGTGCCGCTGCCCGAACCGCTCGGCTTCGAGGAGGGCGCCGCGGTCTCGTGTGGGACCGGCACCGCCTACGGCGCGCTCAAGCGCCTCGACGTCTCCGGGCGCGACACGCTCGCGGTCTTCGGCCAGGGGCCCGTGGGCCTCTCGGCGACGATGCTCGGCGCGGCCATGGGCCCGCGCGTGATCGCGATCGACGTCGTCCCGGAGCGGCTCAGGCTCGCCCGCGAGCTCGGCGCCGACGCCGTGATCAACGCCAAGGAGACCGACCCCGTCGCCGCGCTCCGCGAGCTGACCCACGGCGCGGGCGTCGAGGCGTCCATGGACTGCACGGGGAACCCCGACGCGCGCGTCGCCGCCGTGAAGAGCGCCGCGACCTGGGGGCGCGTCTGCTTCGTCGGCGAGGGCAACACGACGACGTTCGACATCAGCCAGGACATGATCCGGAAGCAGCTCACGATCCACGCCTCGTGGACGTTCAGCTCGATCGGCCAGGAGGAGTGCGCCCGCTTCATCGCCGAGCGGAAAATCCCGCTCAAGCGGCTGCTCACCCACCGCTTCACGCTCGAGCAGGCGGAGCAGGCCTATCGGCTCTTCGACACCCAGACGACCGGAAAGGGGGTCTTCGTTCCATGAAGACACGCGATCGGCGCGAGTTCCTCAAGGAGGCTGCGACCGCTCTGATCGTCGCCGAGCTGGCCACCAGCGCACCCGCGGCGTTCGCCCAGGCCGCGGGGGGGAAGCTCAAGCCGTCGGCGACCGACGTCCTCCTCGTCATCGACGTCCAGAACTGCTTCGTGCCCGGCGGGACACTGCCCGTCAAGGAAGGCGACGCGATCGTCCCGCTCATCAACCGGATCGCGAGGGGCTTCGCGCACGTCGTCCTCACGCAGGACTGGCACACGCCCGGCCACGCCTCGTTCGCCTCGACCTACCCCGGCAAGAAGCCGTTCGAGACGATCAGCCTCGGGTACGGTACCCAGGTGCTCTGGCCGGACCACTGCATCCAGGGGACGGCCGATGCCGAGCTCGTCAAGGAGCTCAAGATCCCGCACGCCGAGCTGATCATCCGCAAGGGCTACCGCAAACCCATCGACTCCTACTCCGCGTTCTACGAGGCGGACGGCAAGACGCCGACCGGCCTCGTGGGCTATCTGCGCGAGCGCGGCCTCAAGCAGGTGTTCCTCGTCGGGCTCGCCACCGACTTCTGCGTCGCGTGGTCGGCGATGGACGCGCGGAAGGCGGGATTCGCCGCCTACGTGGTCGAGGACGCCACGCGCGGGATCGACGCCGACGGGTCGCTCGCGAAGGCGTGGAAGGACATGCTCGGCGCGGGCGTCAGGCGCATCCAGTCCACCGATCTGGACGTCTGACGGGCGCGGCGCGTGTCAGAAGCGGCGACCTCCGACCCAGCGGGTCCGATACCACGACTCGTCGAGGCCCGAGACGATGACGCCGTGGCCGCTCCGCCGGGCATGGATGAAGCGCCCGTCCCCGACGTAGATCCCGGCGTGATGAAGCCCATCGAAGAAGACGACGTCGCCCGGCTGGAGCCGCTCCCGCGTGATCGGCGCGCCGTACCGGAACTGCTTCGCCGCGTTGTGGGGAAGCGCGACGCCCACGTGCGAGTAGACGTACAGCACGAAGCCGGAGCAGTCGAAGCCGTCCGGGCTCGAGCCGCCCCACGCGTACGGCGCGCCGAGATACGCCCGCGCTATGGCGACGACTCGCCCGGAGCGCGACGCGGAGGACTCCGCCTCCGAGCGCTGGAGGGCCGGACGCCCGGCGGCCGGCTCGGTCACGTCGAATGTCGCCAACGGCTTCGAGCAGCCGAGCACCGCGAGCGACAGAGCGAGCCCCGTGCCGCGCCGGATCGCGCCGCGAACCATGTGCCTCATGGCGGCTCGATCGTGCAGCGCGCATGCCAGGGCCCCCTCGAGCGGAAAGGTCGACGGTCCGCGCCGTTACGACCCGCCGGGTGCCGGCACGACTCGGGCCAGTGTCAGAGCGTCGCTGGGAGCGGCCCTTCACGGCACAAGGCCGAGCCGCTCCGGTGCCCTCCAGGACACGTGGCGAAGGGCCGCCGCGGGTGCTGATCCGCGGCGGCACGGTGATCGATCCCGCCCAGGGGCTCCACGCCAAGCGGGACGTTCGCATCGCGGACGGCCGTGTCGGCGCCCTCGGGGCGCGCCTCGGGCGGGCCCGCGGCGAGGAGGTCGTGGACGCGCGGGGCCTCCTCGTCACGCCGGGCCTCATCGATCTTCACGTCCACGTCTTCTTCGGCGCCTCCCACTACGGCATCGAGCCCGACCCCCACTGCCTCGCGACGGGGACGACGACGGTCGTGGACGCAGGCTCCGCCGGCGCCCTCACCTTTCCGGCGTTCCGCAAGTACGTGATCGAGGTCGCCGCGACGCGGATCCTGCCGTTCCTGAACATCGGCGCCACGGGGATGCTGAGCGCCGAGGTCGGCGAGCTCGAGGAGCTCCGGTTCATCGACCGGACGAAGGCGCTCCAGTCTATCGAAGCGAACCGCGGCCTGATCCGCGGCGTGAAGGTGAGGCTCTCGCGCCAGCAGGTGGGCCCGAACGCACGGGTCGCGCTCCTCACGGCGCGCGAGACGGCCGAGGCGGCGCGGCTGCCGTTGATGGTCCACGTGGGCGACACGCCGATCCCGCTCGACGACATCCTGATCGAGCTCCGCGCCGGCGACGTCCTCACGCACTGCTTCCACGGGCGTCCACAGGGCGTCCTCGACGAGCACGGCCGCGTGCGCGCCGAGGCGCGTCGCGCCGCCGACCGCGGTGTCACCTTCGACGTCGGCCACGGGGTCGGGAGCTTCAGCTTCGCCGTGGCGCGGGCCGCGCTCGCCCAGGACCTCAAGCCCACCACGATCTCGAGCGACCTGCACGTCTACAACATCCACGGACCGGTCTTCGACCTGGCCACGACCATGTCGAAGTTCCTCGCCCTCGGCCTCTCGCTCGACGAGGTCGTCCGCATGACCACCGAGGCTCCCGCGCGAGCGCTCGACGCCCTCGGCGAGCTCGGCACCCTCGCGCCAGGGGCCGCGGCCGACCTGACCCTGCTCAGGCTCGAAGAGGGCACGTACGAGTTCGTCGACACCCGCGGCGAGACCATGAAGGCCGCCGCTCGACTCGTCCCCGTGCGCGTCGTCCGGAATGGCGTCGCGCGGCCCGCCGGGCTCCAGCAGCCGCGGGTCCCGCCGACGGCTTGACAACGGGACGGTCTCGACCGAGATTCTGCTGGCACACTACCCCTTCGCGGAGGTGAGGCATGAGCCCGGGACGCTTCCGGCGCAGCTCCGTCGCGTTCGTCGCGCTCCTCGCGTTCGTGAGCAGCGCCGCTCTCGCCCAGACGCCCAGGCGCGGGGGGGTCCTCCGCGTCGGCAACCTGGGCGAGCCGCCCGCGCTCGACGCGCACTGGACGACGGCCAGCATCACCGAGACGCTGACCAACCACCTCTACGAGGGTCTCTACAGCCTCGACGCGTCGAACCGGCCGATCCCGATGCTGGCCGAGAGCCACACCGTGAGCCGGGACAGCCTCACCTACACCTTCAAGCTCCGGCAGTCCGTGAAGTTCCACAACGGCAAGGAGATGACCTCCGAGGATGTCGTCGCGTCGCTCGCGCGCTGGTCCAAGCAGTCCATCTACGGCAAGGCCCTCTTCGCCCAGGTCGCCGACTGGCGCGCGGTCGACCGATACGCCGTCGAGATGAGGCTCAAGGAGAAGTCGGCGATCGTCCTGATCTCGCTCGCGGTGCCGAACAACTTCGGCGCGATCTACCCGAAGGAGATCGCCGAGAAGTTCCCGCCGGAGGTGAAGGTCACGGAGTACGTCGGGACCGGCCCGTTCAAGCTCGCCGAGTGGAAGCCCGACCAGTACATCCGCATGGTCCGCTTCGACGAGTACAAATCCCGCGCCGAGAAGCCCAACGGCTACGGCGGCGGCAAGACCGCGTGGGTCGACGAGATCCGCTGGATCCCGGTGCCCGAGGTGGCGACGCGCGTCGCCCAGGTGGAGACGGGCGAGCTCGAGTTCGCCGACGACCTCAACCTGGACGCCTATGACCGCCTGCAGACGAACCCGAACGTCCGCACGATCGTCTCGAAGCCCTACTACTGGCTCGTCGCGGTCTTCAACAAGAAGGACGGCCTCATGACGAACGCGAAGCTCCGCCAGGCGTGGCAGGCCGCGATCGACATCGAGCCGATCATGAAGAACGTGGCGGGCGGCCGCGCCGAGTTCTACCGGATGGACTCGAGCCTCGCCCCCGTCGAGATCGCCGCCTGGCACACGAAGCTCGCGGGGCTCCCGTGGAACGAGCACAACCGGGACAAGGCCAGGCGGCTCCTCAAGGAGGCCGGCTATCGGGGCGAGCCGATCCGTTTCATGACGACGCAGGAGTACAAGTGGATGTACGACTTCGCGCTGCTGACGAAGCAGCAGCTCGAGGACGTCGGCTTCACCATCGACCTCCAGGTCGTGGACTGGGCGACGCTGGTCAAGCGGCGGAACAACCCGAAGGAGTACGACGTCTTCACCACCGGCATGGGCGCCTTCTACGATCCGACCCATCACATCTACCTGACGGCGAGCTGGCCGGGCTGGACCACCGACGAGGATATTCTGAGGTTGCAGGCCGAGCTCGCGCGCGAGACCGATCCGAGGAAGCGCATGGCGCTGTGGGAGGCGCAGACGCGGCAGTTCTACGAGAAGGTGCCGGTGATCCGCTACGGCGACCTGTTCGGGCTCCGCGCGATGCGGACGGTGGTCAAGGGGTTCAACGAGCGGACCGAGCGCATCCGGTTCTACAACGTGTGGCTCGACAAGTGAGGTGACGGCCTACCTCGTCCGGCGGATCGCGGCACTCGTCCCCGTCCTCGTGGTGGTCGTCACCGTCGCCTTCCTCCTCATCCACCTGATCCCCGGCGATCCGGTGAGCGTCATGCTGGGGCCCGACGCGACGCCGGCCCAGATCCACGCGGCCCGCCAGGCGCTCGGGCTCGACCGACCTCTCTGGGAGCAGCTCCTCAAGTTCTACACGCGGATCCTCCGCGGCGACCTGGGGCAGTCCTACTTCCTCGACCGCCCGGTCACGCAGGCCCTCCTGGAGCGCGCCGAGCCGACGCTGGTCCTGACGTTCTCGGCGCTGCTCGTCGCGGTCGTGATCGGCGTACCCTCCGGCATCGTCGCCGCGGCCCAGCCCGGCTCGCTCTGGGACCGGGCGCTCATGCTCGCCGCGCTCCTGGGAGTCTGCGTTCCCGGCTTCTGGCTCTCCCTCAACTTCATCTATCTCTTCGCCGTGCGGCTCGGCTGGCTTCCCGCGGCGGGATACGCCTCGATCCTCGTGGACCCGCTCGCCGCGCTCCGTTACATGGTGCTCCCCGCCGTCTCGCTCGGGTTCAGCCAGTCGGCGCTGATCGCGCGCATCAGCCGCTCGTGCATGCTCGAGGTGCTCGCGCAGGACTATATCCGCACGGCGCGCGCCAAGGGGCTCTCGCCCGCGGCGGTCACGTGGATGCACGCCTTCCGCAACGCCCTCGTCCCCGTCGTGACCGTGATCGGCATCACGATGGCGATCCTGATCGGCGGGGCGGTGGTGACCGAGATCGTCTTCAACATCCCGGGGCTCGGGCGCCTCATCATCTCCGCCGTGCTCCGCCGCGACTATCCCGTCGTCCAGGGCGTGATCCTCGTGACGGCGACGGCCTACGTGCTGATCAACCTGGTCGTGGACATGCTCTACGTCCTCATCGACCCACGGATCGGGTATGAGTGAGGCGGCGGCTCGTGCGAGGTGGCTCCGGCGTCTGCGCCGGAACCGGAACGTCGTCACCGGCGCGCTGATCGTGGTCCTCGTCGCGCTGGCCGCGCTCTTCGCCGAGGCGATCTCGACCCACGACCCGCGACGCCTCAACCCGGCGAACCGCCTCCGACCGCCGACCTTGGAGCACTACCTCGGCACCGACGAGTTCGGGCGCGACGTGTGGAGCCTCGTCGTCCACGGGAGTCAGGTCTCGCTGCTCGTGGGCGCGACCACGATGGTCCTCACCTCGCTCGGCGGGATCGCCATTGGCCTCTGCGCCGGCTACTCCCGGCGGCTCGACCTCCCCCTGATGCGCGTCATGGACGGCCTCATGGCCTTTCCCGCGATCCTCCTGGCGATCGCGCTCATGGCGGCGCGGGGCCCCGGCGTCGGTAACGTGATCTTCGCGCTGTCGGTCGTCTACACCCCGCGGGCCGCCATGCTCATCCGGTCCACCGTGCTCGGCATCCGCGAGCTCGACTACGTCCTGGCGGCGCGGGCGCTCGGCCGGCGCGATCTCGCGATCGCCCTCCGCCACATCCTGCCGAACTGCGTCGGGCCGTTGCTCGTACAGGGGAGCTTCATCTTCGCTTACGCGATCCTCGCCGAGGCGATCCTGGGCTTCCTGGGCGTCGGGGTGCCGCCCTACGTTCCGTCGTGGGGCAACGTGATCGCGAGCGGCAAGAACGTGATCCGCGAGGCGTTCTGGGTGAGCCTCTTCCCGGGCCTCGCCCTCACGCTCTCGGGCCTCGGGCTGAACCTCCTGGGTGACGGGCTCCGCGACACGCTCGATCCCCGCCTGCGCGTCCCGTAACCGGAAAATATGTTTATTGACTTAACTATTTATCTCGTCGATGATTCGGGGACCAGGAGGCGGGAATGGTGACACGGACGCGAGGCTCGGAGCGCGCGACGGCTGAGGCCGAGCGGGTGCTCGACCTCCTGAACTCCCTCGGCAGCACGACGTTTCGCCAACTCTTGTGGCAGCGGGCGTCGGAGCTCGACCTCACCTACGCCCAGTCGCAGGTCCTCTTCTACGTCGCGGAGCACCCCGGCGCGCACATGGGCGACGTCGCCAAGGCGTTCGGCGTGACGCTCCCGGCGGTCACACACATCGTCGACCGGCTCGAGCAGAAGGCGTTCCTCGTCCGGGGAGACCACCCGGCGGACCGGCGGATCTACGTGCTCGACCTGACGCGGGCGGGCAAGACGCTCGTCGAGGAGCTTCAGGCGATGCGGCTGCGCGGCATGGAGGGCGTTCTCGCTCGGATGTCGGTCCACGACCGGCGGCGCGTCGTCGCCGGTCTGGAAGCCCTCGTCGACGCGGCGTCGAGCGAGTCCGACGGGACCGCGAAGCCGGCCCGCAGCCGGAGGGCCAAGTGACGACCGACCGCGTCCTCTCCGCCGCCTCCGCGAGGGCCCTCGCCGCCGTGCTCCTCCTCAGCGGATGCTCGGACAGCGCCGCCGGAAAGCCCGCCCGCAACGCCGCACCGCCGGCCGTGCCCGTGACCGCCGCCGACGCGGTGGAGAAGACCGTGCCCATCCAGCTCACCGCCGTCGGCAACGCGATGGCGTACACGACCGTCGGCATCAAATCACAGATCAACGGGCAGATCGTCCAGGTGCACTTCAAGGAAGGCCAGGACGTTCGCAAGAACGACCTCCTCTTCACCATCGACCCGCGCCCGTTCGAGGCCGCGCTCCGCCAGGCGGAGGCGGCGCTGCGTCAGCGCCAGGCCGAGGTTCAGCAGGCGATCGCGAACGTCGAGCGCGACACGGCCCAGCTCACGAACGCGCGGGTCCAAGAGCGGCGCTACCGTGATCTGGTCGACAAGGAGCTCGTCGCGCGTGAGCAGTACGATCAGCTCCAGACGAACCTGGCGGCGATGGAGGCGACGGTCCAGGCCGACCGCGCGGCGGTCGAGAACGCGAAGGCCTCGGAGCGAGCGGCGCAGGCGAACCTGGACAACGCCAGGCTCCTGCTCGGGTACACGGAGATCCGCGTGCCGATCGACGGGCGCACCGGGAATCTCCTGGTCCAGAACGGAAACGTCATCAAGGCCAACGACGACAGCCCGCTCGTCGTGATCAACCAGGTCCACCCGATCTACGTCTCGTTCTCGGTCCCCGAGCAGCACCTGGCCGACATCAAGACGTACCGCGCCCGGGGGTTGCTCCGGGTGGAGGCGCGGCTGCCGCGCCAGCTCGAGACGATCGCGACCGGCGACCTCACGTTCGTGAACAACGCGGTGGACCAGACCACGGGCACGATCCAGCTCAAGGCGACGTTCCCGAACACCGACAACGCGCTCTGGCCCGGCCAGTTCCTCGACGTGGTGCTGACGCTCACGAGCCGCACGGCGATCGTCGTGCCGTCCCAGGCGATCCAGCCCGGCCAGCAGGGCCCCTTCGTCTTCGTCGTGAAGCCCGACGCGACCGTGGAATCGCGTCTGGTCGCCCCTGGCACGCGCCTGGGCGCCGAGACGATCATCGAGCAGGGGCTGCGGCCGGGCGAGCGCGTCGTCACCGACGGCCAGATCCGGCTGGTGCCCGGCGCGAAGGTCGAGGTCAGGCCGACCAAGGCCTCATGAGCCCCGAGCTCTTCATCCGGCGGCCGGTCCTCACGACTCTGCTGATGGCCGCCATCCTGCTCTTCGGGATCATGGGCTTCCGGCTCCTGCCCGTGAGCGATCTTCCGAACATCGACTTCCCGACGATCCAGGTCTCCGCCGCGCTTCCGGGCGCGAGCCCCGAGACGATGGCCTCCGCGGTGGCGACGCCGCTCGAGAAGCAGTTCACCACGATCGCGGGGATCGACTCGATGACCTCGTCGAGCGCGCTCGGGCTCACGCAGATCACGATCCAGTTCAGCCTCGAGCGGAACATCGACGCCGCCGCCCAGGACGTGCAGGCCATGATCGCGAAGGCGGCGCCGCTCCTGCCGCCCGGCATGCCGACGCCACCCTTCTACCAGAAGGTGAACCCGGCCGACCAGCCCGTGATCTACCTGTCGCTGAGCTCGCCGACGCTGCCGCTCTACACCGTCGACGAGTACGCCCAGACGAGCCTGGCCCAGCGCATCTCGACGATCAACGGCGTGGCCCAGGTCCAGGTGTTCGGCTCCCAGAAGTACGCGGTCCGCGTCCAGCTCGACCCCCGCGCACTCACGACGCGCGGCATCGGCATCGACGAGGTCGAGCAGGCGCTCGCGCGCAGCAACGTCAACCTCCCGACCGGCACGCTCTACGGCGCCCACCAGATGTTCAACGTCCAGGCCACGGGCCAGCTCACGAACGCCGCCGCCTTCCGCCCGCTCGTCGTGGCGTACCGCAACGGGTCGCCGGTCCGGCTCGAGGAGCTCGGGCGCGTGATCGACAGCGTGCAGACCGACAAGGTCGCGAGCTGGTACAACGACGAGCGCGCCGTGATCCTCGCCGTCCAGCGCCAGCCGGGGACGAACACCGTCGAGGTCGTGGACGCGATCCGGGCGCTGCTCCCGCGATTCCGGGCGGAGCTCCCGGCCTCGGTGAACCTGAACGTCCTCTACGACCGCTCCGTCGCGATCCGCGAGTCGGTCCACGACGTCGAGTTCACGCTCCTCCTCTCGATCACCCTGGTCGTCCTGGTCATCTTCCTGTTCCTGCGCAACCTGTCGGCGACGATCATCCCGAGCCTCGCGGTCCCGCTCTCGATCATCGGGACCTTCGCGGCCATGTACCTGCTCGGCTACACGATCGACATCATCTCCCTGATGGCGCTGACCCTCTGCGTCGGCTTCGTCGTGGACGACGCGGTCGTGATGCTCGAGAACATCGTCCGTCACCTGGAGGAGGGCAAGGGCCGGCTCGAGGCCGCCCTGATCGGCTCCAAAGAGATCGGGTTCACGATCCTCTCGATGACGCTCTCGCTCGCCGCCGTGTTCATCCCCGTCCTCTTCATGGGCGGCGTCGTCGGCCGGCTGCTCCACGAGTTCGCGGTCGTCATCACCGTCGCGGTGCTCGTGTCGGGCTTCGTGTCGTTGACGCTCACCCCCATGGCGTGCAGCCGGTTCCTCCGTCCGCCGGGCCAGTCGCACTCCCGGCTGTACGCGGTCTCCGAGCGCTTCTTTGACGGCATGCTCCGTACGTACGACTGGACGCTCCGGTGGGTGCTCACGCACCGGCGCACGGTCATGGTCGTCATGCTCCTGACCTTCGTGTTGACCGGCTGGCTCTTCATGGCGATCCCGAAGGGCTTCATCCCGACCGAGGACACCGGCCAGATCTTCGCGTTCACGGAGGCGGCCCAGGACATCTCGTTCGACGCGATGAAGGAGAAGCAGCGGGCGGCCGCCGCGATCGTGTTGAAGCAGCCCTACATCGACCAGATCATGTCGTCGATCGGCGCCTCGACCATCAACGTCGTTCCGAACACCGGTCGCATCTTCATGCGCCTCAAGCCGCGCGACCAGCGGCCGCCGGCCGACAAGATCATCGAGGATCTCAGGCCCAAGCTCGGCGCGATCCCCGGCTTCAAGGTGTACCCGCAGAACCTGCCGACCATCCGGATCGGTGGCAGCCTCACGAAGGCGCTCTACCAGTACACGCTCCAGGCCACCGACCTCCCGGCGCTCTATCACTGGGCGCCGATCCTCTACGACAAGATGCGGACGCTTCCGGGCTTCACCGACGTCAACACCGACCTCCAGATCACGAGCCCGCAGATCACCGTGGACATCGACCGGGACAAGGCCTCGGCGCTCGGCGTGACCGCCGAGCAGATCGAGAACGCGCTGTACGACGCCTACGGCTCGCGCCAGGTCTCGACGATCTACACGCCGACGAACCAGTACTGGGTCATCATGGAGCTCGACCCCAAGTACCAGCGCGACCCCACCGAGCTCTCCCTGCTCTACGTGCGGTCGCAGTCGGGCAAGCTCGTGCCGCTCAACTCCGTCGCGCGCCTGAAGCCGACCATCGGGCCCCTGACGGTCACGCACCTGGGGCAGCTCCCGGCGGTGACGATCTCGTTCAATCTCCAGCCCGGCGTGTCACTCAGCGAGGCGGTGGCGGAGGTCCAGAAAGTCCAGCGCGACCTCCGGCTCCCGGCCACGATCGTCGGGAGCTTCCAGGGCACGGCCCAGGCGTTTCAGGCGTCGCTCAAGGGCCAGGGGCTCCTCCTCGTCGTCACGGTCCTCGTCATCTATCTTGTGCTGGGCATCCTGTACGAGAGCTTCATCCATCCGCTCACGATCCTCTCGGGGTTGCCGTCGGCGGGCGTGGGAGCGCTGCTGACGCTGATGCTGTTCAAGCTCGAGCTCAACGTCTACGGCTTCGTCGGGATCATCATGCTGGTCGGCATCGTGAAGAAGAACGCGATCATGATGATCGACTTCGCGCTCGAGGCCGAGCGCGCGGGCGCCACGCCAGCCGACGCGATCTACAAGGGGTGCCTGCTCCGGTTCCGGCCGATCATGATGACGACGATGGCGGCACTCCTCGGTACGCTCCCGATCGCCCTCGGCATCGGGGCGGGAGCCGAGTCGCGGCGCGCGCTGGGGCTCGCGGTCGTGGGCGGCCTGCTCTTGTCTCAGCTCCTGACGCTCTACATCACCCCGGTGCTGTACATCTACATGGAGTCGGCACAGAAGCGGCTCGGCACGCTCCGTGAGCGGTTCCAGCGTCGCGCGGGCGCTGGGCGGCGGGTGCCGGCTCAGGGCGTCGCCGGGGCCCCGTCGGCTTCATCGTCCTCCTCTACTCGAGGGGCGGGCGGCGCCCTCCCCACGGGTGCGCGGCTTCGAACGCCGCCGACGCCTGGAGCACCGTGAGATCGGCGAAGCGGCGGCCGACGATCTGCAGGCCCACCGGC
>Ga0209268_1000026_pt1 | contig 73031 bp, 74 predicted proteins | sample GraSoiAngelo_143_FD_185900 | JGI IMG/M metagenome (GOLD analysis project Ga0209268, IMG submission 185900) | Grasslands soil microbial communities from the Angelo Coastal Reserve, California, USA - 14_1009_02_30cm (SPAdes) (version 2) | ecosystem: Environmental > Terrestrial > Soil > Grasslands ... | reverse complement strand
CCGGTCCCCGGGCTTCTTGGGGATCAGCGAGGGAGCCACGACGTGGCAGCTCAAGCCCTTTCGGGTGAGGTACCGATACAGCCAGTAGCCGCACGGCCCGGCCTCGGAGACGAACACCAGCGTCGCGCCCTTGGACTGGAGCTTCCGGATCAGCGTGTCGATGTCGCACTGCCGCGTGCCGATCGACCCCAGCGACGCGACCTCGGCACCCCGATCCTCCGGCGCGTAGGCGACGGCGATGGAGTCCTTGTGGACATCAAGACCGACATACAGAGTCTTGCTAGACTCACCCATGGCTGACCTCCACGCTCGTTTGTGCCTAGAGCACCTTGCGGCTCTGGCCTCCATGAGGCTAATCCGCGTTGAGCGGCGGAGGTCAGCCTCACTTCGCGGAAGTCATACTGTCTAGACCGATGAACGACATGATCGAGGAAGATGCAGTTCACCTAGGTCTGCGGCCGATTGACCGGCCGCTCGTACCCTGGCGGGAACTCCGGCCCCTCCGGCAATCCTACGGCACCTCGACGCTCGGCCCCCCCCGGTGCTACGTGACGAACTTGACCGCTTCCTCCAAGCCGACGAGCAGTTCTTTCTCGCCGCTGCCCGAACGCTTCTCTCTATGAAGGACGCCCTCTGGCTTGATGGCCGAGGGTTGGATGGCCGCCTCTCCCCGTCCGAAGCGGCTCACGCGCGCACGTGCCAGCGCTACTTCACTCATGACTGCTCTTCGCTCCTCATCCACGCGAGGATCGTCTGCGACCGTGCCCTCCCGGTCCTTCGCATCGCGGAGCCCGCGTTGCAGACCAGCCTAACGTCGTTTCAGGATCATCGCCGGAAGATCCTATCCGGCTCGCGGCTGCCAACGTCTCTCACCCGATGGGCTGAGTACGTCGGCACGCGCACACAATGGTTTCAGCTCGTAAAGGACTTCCGCGATGATTTCCTAGTCCACCAGGGCCCCAGGCACATCCTCTTCTTCGGCCAACGGAGCGACAACGACATCGAAATGATCGTCATGGTCCCCGGTGAGCCGAGGAGTCCGAAGCCGCTTGCGAGTGTCCGTGCGCTCACTGTCAGTCCGAGAGCGCTTGTTGTCTGCGTAACGGAGTTCCTCGAGGAGTTGGCACATGCATTACCGGTGAGCGCCCAACAACGCGCTGCAGCGGACCGCGGCTCGCGATGCTCGCTCGCGGCCGCTGAGCGCCGACGTTCGCCGCATCGCCGGACGGTCGCCTCGTGTCTCAGTTTGCCGGCTGGCGCGAATGGAGCTGAACGGCCAGCGTGCTAGGGTCGTGGCATGGTTTGGGATCCAGGGCATCCCTTTCGGTGGCGGACATGGCTCCGCGGCCGGCTGCCGTGGCCGTTGATCAACCTCGGCTTTGCCGCTAAGGGCGAGGATTGCGAGCGAGTCGCGGGGCAGCACCACTGGTACAACATCGACCATAGAACTAGCGGCTGCTACCACTGCGAGGTCGTCCGCCCAGGTCAACTCTGGAAGAGGCCATGAAACGTGCGCGCCGGCTCCGCGGAATCTTCCGAGCAAACTGAGATACCACCGACGGTCGTCGGCGGTAGCGACCGGATTCGGTTATCCTAAGCCTGCCGGTGATTGCGGCCAGGGAGGCGCCGATGTCGAGCGGCAGCACCAAACAGAAAGTCCTCGAGGCGATAGAGAAGCTACCAGCGGATGCCACGCTGGAAGATGCTATCGAGCGCTTGGTTCTCTTGGCGAAGATCGAGCGCGGGTTGGCTGAGCTGGATGCTGGGCAGGGCATCGACCACGCCGAGGTGAAGCGTCGACTTCTCCGGTGATCCGGATCGTCTGGGCTCCCGAGGCGATCCAAGACGTCGAGGCGATCCGCGCGTATGTTGCACGCGACTCTGCTCGCTACGCCGACCTCGTCGTTGAACGGATCGTTGCCGCGGTAGGCCGACTTGAGAAGAACCCTCGCTCCGGACGGATGGTGCCTGAGCTTGGCGACGAGTCGATCCGCGAGGTCGTCCACGGTAACTACCGCATTGTGTATCGCCTCAGAGATGAGGTCGTCGAAATCGCCACCGTATTTCATGGTGCTCGCCTGTTTCGACTCGATTGAGGTCATGACATCCGAGCGTCGAACAAGCGCATGCAGCCGACGGCGCGCAGGGCGCGCCGCGGCTGATACGCCGCGTTCGACAGACATGAGGGAGAAGTGATCTCGCACGAGGACGAGGAGAACTGGATTGCGCGAACCCTCCTGGCGAGCGTGATGCCCGACGCCTTGGGCTCCCTGCGGCGTTGCTCCCCTCCCGGTCCGGACTTTCTGTTCGACGGGCTCATTGATCCCATAGGCCTTGAGGTGACGACACTCCGTGGCGGCGCAGATGCCTCGGGCAGGCCTCTTGCGGCCGCCGAGGGCACCGAGAACAAGATCCTTGGCCACGCCCAGAGGCGTCACCACGAGCTTTCACTTCCGCCGGCCCAGGTCTTCGTCATTTGGAATCCGGCGCACCCGCCGGTCTCAAGGAAGGCGACCTCCATCGCCGAGGCCGTGGTAGACGCGGTCGCCGCTGGAGCGAAAGTTGAGATGTCCTTCTGTTCCGTCCGAATTGGCGGCAGTGCTTGGCCGGGCCTGTCCCCGACGGTGGAGTCCATCCTCATCTGGACCGGTCCGACGTTGCGCCAAGTGCTCTACCAGGGTGGTAGTGGCGCCTTTGTGCCTGACCTCACTGCGCAGACCATCGTTGCCGCCCTTGACGCGAAGGAACGCAAAGTGTCTGGCTACCGGACCTTCGCCCAGGAGCTCTGGTGTGGTCTCGGCATCCTCGGGATTCAGGGCTCCTCAGTCTTCTCCGTCCCGACCGCCCTGCGTTCTGGAAACTTCAGGTCCAGCTTCGATCGCGTTTACGTCGTTAACGTGGTGCCCGAGCAGATTGTGGAACTCGGTATATCGAGGGGTGCTGTCGAACAACATCGTGGAGCGGACCGGCTCAGAGTGGCCGGCCGCTCACGATGAGCGTTATGCGGACAGCGACTGACTATTCGCGCTCAGGGCCAGCGATGCTAACGAGCCTTCAACTTGTGGCCTTCGCGCTCGCCACTTTCGCGCTCGCAAGCTGTGGGTCGCCCAGTGACGTACCGACGCAAGAGTCCGTGTCGGGTCCTGTCGCTGAGTTTCGAGGCCATATACAAAGAAGCGGCTCAGTCACGTTCCGCTCGTGGAACGGCAAGGCTCTGCGCATGGACAGCGACACCGAGCTGACCTTCTTTTCCGGGAACGCCGTGCACATGTTCGAATGGGGCTACACCCTGACCAGTTACAGCGGGAGATACGAACTCGAGCCAGACGGGCGAATCACGGTCCAACTCAAGGGCTTCAGGGAGCGGTGGCCCGAGATGCTGCTGGATCGCGACACCAATTCGCTCTTGTTACGGCCCGCAGACGCGGCTCAAGGGTTTGTGATGGGGACGCGTGGGGGTGCCTATGTTCCTGGCGACAAGGGCAGCTATTGGCCGTTTCGGATACTCACCGGAAATGAAGAGAAAGAGGTGCAGAAGATGATCCAGGAGCATGGCTACCGGTGAGTAGGCGAGGTGCGCCGATCCTGGTCGGCCTCATAACTGACGACTGGAGCGGACGGGCTATCGCCCGCCGCTCAGCCGCACGTTAGACTTTCAGGTGGAGCGAATGCGGGTAAAGAGTCGGGGCATGATTGCGGTGCTCCTCGCCGCCGGATTGATCTACGCTTGCAACGATCCCCTCGCGCAATCACATATCGATGCCAACGTGCCGCCCGCGGAGCAGTTCCAATCACTGCTCAAGCGGGATCTGCAAGCCTTCTTCAGCAACCGGCACGGGTCCAGTGTTGCCGTCAGTTACGAACTGCTACGCGATGGTCCGATCCAGACAGGAATCGCCTATCCGAAGTACTACGTGTGGGTGAAGACGCAGAGTTCAGCTGGGCCAGTCGAGGAAGGTGCTGTCCGGGTGGCGGCGATGGATAGGACGCGCTTCGAGGTCACCCATTTCATGTCGAAGCGCGACATCCAAACGAACCCGAGTGGGGTGGAGCAGGTGTTTCCCCAAGCGCTTGCTGGGCGCATTCGGGAGCGCGCCGATGCGCGACCATTGAAATCTAACTTCGCAGTGGAGCGGACCGCTGGCTCGCATACGCTCGCCGCGGCCGCTCACCGCAAGCGTTAGATTGCAGACGTAGAGCCAAGCCATGCATGGGTTGATCGCGATGAGTCTTGTTGTTGCCTGGGTCTCGGTGGTACAGGCACAGAGCCCTGCCGTATTCGACCGTGCGCAGCCCGGAGTCTGGTCCTCGGCAGGAAAGTACCTATGGCCTGGCCCAACCGCTGTAGCGGACTTCCCGCTCGGCGGGCGAAGCATCGTGGTCGCATCGCCGGATGGCGCCATCACGACTCGAGTAACGAACATCGAGTTAACGCTTGTCGATCGCAACAATCCTACCCGTTTCGCCCAGACGTCGATTCCCATTGCGAGTCTCGCCGAGATTCTCTGGGCGCGAGACTCCAGTGCCTTCGCTCTCACGCAAAGCGACGGCGGCTGGGTTGGCACCTGGTCAGTCAGGGTCTATCGTCTTCGGTCAACTGGTCTGAGCGAATCCGATCCAGGCAGGCGCGCGCTCGCCGACTTCAAACGCTTGTTCCCACGATGCCCGGACGAATACCCGAACGTCGTTGCGGTCGACTGGCTCGACGGCTCCAGCCGTCTACGGCTCGTCCTTGAGGTGCCCTGCCACAGCTCGTGCACAGACATGTGCAGAGTGGCCGGCTACGTGGTCGACGTCGTGGGCGGGGCGGTCATCGAACGCCTTCCAGAAGCCGCGGTCCTACGCGGCTGGAAGGCGGTAACCGGCTCGCGGTTTCGGCCCGACTGATGTCCCCGCGTCGCGCGCTCAATCTAACTTCAGCGTGCAGCCGACGCCCGAGGACGGGCGCGGCTGACGCTGGGCGTTGGACGGACAGAATCACCCGAGAGGTTTGAGATGGTGGCGGAGCCAGTCGGTCAGTTCGCTCCGATCGAGCCGGCCTCCGGCCAGATCGAGTATAAGGCGCTCCTGGGCGTCGATGGAGGCATCGATCTCGGTACCGTTGAGTACCAGGAATGTCTCCATGGCGGCATGCCCGACACGCTTGTTGCCATCGACGAAAGGATGGCCCTGAACCAACGCCAGACACAGCGCCGCGGCCTTCTCAGCGAGAGGCCTTGGGCTGGGCGACTGCGGACTCCAGCGCACCGAAGTCCCGGATGCCGGGCGCGCCCCTGGTCGCCTGGAGGAGGCGCCGATGCAGCTCAACGACCTCCCCAGCGTAACGTAGCGCATCAGGCGAGGCGCCGATACAGCTCCTGGTTCTTCTGTAGTACTCGCTTGGCGGCTGCCTCGAAATCATCGTCCCGAGTCGCCAGCAGATCCGCAACTGCGGCCCGAGCCAGGTCTTCCGGCGTGAGGCCGAGACGTTCCGCCTCCTGGCGCAGGCGTTCAGCCTGCGCCGGCGGCAGGTCGATAGTGACTTTCATGTGTGTACTGTACCGTGTCGCCGGGCCGTCCAACAACATGGTAGAGCGGGCCGGCCCAGGGCGGCCGGCCGCTCACCATGCACGTTCGTTCGCCGCACAGGGCGATAGGGCTATGACGCGAGCGAATCCTCCCCAGTCGGGTTAGATGTCCTTCGGTCGGCACGTTCCGTCGCCGAGTTGCTTGAATTGATCACGGAGAAGGCGCGGGAGCTGGTTGGAGCCCACCAGGCAACCACAAGTGTAGCGTTCGGCGAGGACTGGACTAAAGCCCTTCACGCGGTCTCTCTGAGCGACAAGTACGCCGCGTGGAGGACGTACGATGAGCGGCCGGATGGATCGGGAATCTACCGGCTGGTCTGCCAGCTCAACCGACCGATCCGCCTTACGCAGGCGGAGCTCGAAGCGCATCCGGCGTGGCGAGGGTTTGGCGCTGCGGCCGAGCGGCATCCACCGATGCGCGGGTGGCTGGCAGTCCCTTTGACTGGACGGGGAGGTCGAAACGTCGGGGTGATCCAGCTCAGCGACAAGTACGACGGGGACTTCAGCGAGACGGACGAGGCGGACCTCGTTGAGTTGGGCCGACTCGCCTCCGTCGCGTTGAACGAGACCCGGAGGACGGCGCGAGCCGAGCGCCGACGCAGCGCGACCAGCCGTCCCGTCAGGGCTACGGACTGGATCGAGCGACGCGGCGCGTGACTCTCCAAGGATCGGTTGGAGAGCGTCTTACCGGGCGTCGAACTTCGCAGTGCACCGGACCGGGGCTCGCGTTGCTCGCTCCGGCCGGTGACCGCGAGCGTTAGACGTCAGCGAAATGAATCGACGGTGGGTGTTGGCTCTCGGTACGGCGACATTGCTCGTTGCCCTCGCCAGTATCGGTGCTTACCGATGGGTCAACCGCGACGGCTTCACGCATCTGGAGACCTGCCAGCGTCTCGGTCCCAACACAACTGTCGCGGCGCTGACCGCGGCCCTTGGCCAACCAGTGCAGCGTGAGGATCTAAAGGGCGAGACCTGGTGGCTCTTCCGGACGCCCAGCATCATGGCAGGTCCGATCCGAGCAAGAGTTAGTGAACGAACCGGCCGCGTGCTGGCGTTGCGCTGCCGCGAAGACGAAGCACCCAGGTGGACTGTGCCTGAATGAGAAACAGACGAGGAGCCCGTCGCAGCGGGGCGTCTAACTACAGGATGAACCTGACGGCGCTTCGCGCCGCACGTTATCCTGAGCGTTAGCTGCACAGGCGACGACCTATGCTCGACGACGACCAGAAATGGTATAGGGTCAGCCTCAGATTCTTGGGGGACGATCTCGACCTAGCGGCTGTGACGAGTGCGCTCGGTCTGAAGCCGGATGTAGCGGGCCCGATTGGTGAGCACACTGGTGGCAATCCGCGGTATGCCACCTACGAGACAAACGTGTGGGTCCACCGCTACACGGAGGATAACGGTCTGCCTTTCAACGAACAGCTGTCCGAGTTCATCACGCGGCTCGAGGGCCGCGGCCACGCGGTGCGAGAGTTGGCCGCGCGGCCTGGCGTGACGGCGGAACTGTTTCTTGGTTTCTCCTCGGGCAACGGCCAAGGCGGGTTCACGCTTCCGGCTCCGCTCCTTACCCGTATCACCGGCCTCGGGCTCGATGTGACACTGGACCTCTATCCTCCGACGGTCGACGAGGCGTGACCGTCCGTGCCCTCACTTGGGACGGCAGCTAACCTCACAGTGGAGCGGACGCGCTTCGCGCGCCGCTCACCGTGATCGTTGATATGACTGCCGATGTCAAGCCGCATGCTCGTGTTCGATGCTCGACGTCTCCTTAGAGGTCGTGCAACATCGACCCTCGGAAGAGGCGGGGCCAGTAACCACGACGGTTGATCATGCTGATATTCGTGGGTTGGTTACCACCTTACTTGTATCCGTCGGGGTGCCTGCCTCGGTCTAGACGCGAGGATTTGTCGCAGCCTCATAACGTTCACGAGGGTTGCACCATCACCGGGGCTGCGTCTCCTCCGAGGATCGAAGTCGCTCCTGATCCAGGCTGGTGCACGACGACGGCTACGCGGACACCGCCTGCGTTCTGGCGATCGCCCACATGAAGGCCGCCAGCTCGCGCGCGACGGCGGCGGCGATGGTGTTCGGGTGCTTGCCGCGCGCGAGCAGCTTGCGATATCGTCCACAGAGGCGGACCTGCGCGCGCCAAGCGATGTCGCGAATCGGGGCCGGGAGATGTTGCTGACGCGCCTGGATCGGCTCGGAGACCTTGGCACGGTGGCGATAGGCCTTGGCGGCTTCAATCAGGACTCGACGGGCATGGCCATTACCCGCCTTGGTGATTCCGCCGAGGCGGCGCCGGTCGCCGCTGGAATACTCACTCGGCGTGAGCCCGAGATAGCTCATGAGCTGACGAGGATTGTCGAAGCGGGTGAGATCGCCGAGCTCCGCGATGGTGGTGATCGCCACCGTGAACTGCACGCCGCGGAGTGCTTGCAGGGCGTCGACCACCGGATAGAGGCGCCATGGCTTTGCCTGCTCGAGCAGCTCGGCCTCCAGGCGATGCAGAAGCTCGGTGCGTTCGGTGACGGTCCGAACGTACTCCTGGAAGACGATCTGTTGGGCCGGGGTGGGGAGCACGAGGCGAGCGAGCCAGCGGACATGTTCGGGCCCCCAGTTCGCGCGGCCGACGTAGCGGATGTCGTTGCGCAGCAGCAGCGCCTTCAGCCGGAAGCGGCCAGTGTTGAGATCGCGGAGCGCGTCCTCGCGCGCGCGGGCGAGATCGCGGATGGCTTCGTCCGGAACGTCGGGCACGTAGACGGGCGTGAGATCGCCGGAGCGCGCCAGGCGGGCCAGGGTCACGGCGTCGCGCTTGTCCGTCTTCACGCGATCGCCCGGTTTCCGCGGGATCAGGGAGGGGGCGACGACGACGCACGTCAGGGCCTTTCGCGTGAGATCGCGGTAGAGCCAGTAGCCGCAGGGCCCGGCCTCGTAGATGAACACGAGCGGCGCGCTCTTGCTCTGCATCTTGCGGACGAGGGCGTCGATGTCGCATTGCCGCGTGCCGATCGCGCCCACGTGCACGGGATCGGAGGGGCCATCGGTGGTCGCGTAGGCAACGGCAATGGAGTCCTTGGGAACGTCGAGACCGACATACAGTGTGCTACCGTGTCGCATGGCTGACCTCCGATCTCGTGATGAATGCGCGCGCGCATTCTGCGGCTCTGGCCTCCACGGGGGCTAACCCGCGTGATGAGGCGGAGGTCAGCCTCTCCGATCGGCAGTCATAGTGTCTAGAGAGACGACGTATGGCTGAGACGCCAAAGCGAGTCAAACGCCTCCTCCGTGAGCACGCGGCGGTCGCGCACGAAGAGGAGCTGCGGCGGGCACTCGTCCCCGTTGCCGAGGCGTTTAAGCGATGGGAGCGCGCAGAGCTCGACAGCGGCGAGTTGAGCGAGATCATCCACAAATTCCACCAGGGTCCGGCGCGAGATCTGTGGGTCCGCTATAACACTGCCCATCTGGAAATGGCCGTCGCTTTCGCGATCACGACGGGCCTGTTGAGTAGAGACACGATCCCCACCGAGTTGCTGGATCATCTCGCCGGACCGCTACGCTTCTACGCTGAAGAGCAGGCGACGTCATGACGTGGCTCTCTAACATCGCGCTGGAGCAGCCCGCTGGCTCGCATTCGCTCGCCGCGGCTGCTCACCGCGGGCGTTCGCCGCACCGGCGAAGGATCCAGCATGTCGCGGCCGCCCGATGCCGGGATCGCTCCTGAGCGGAGGATGTGATCGACTGATGGACCGACGTAGCTTCATCGGCAAACTTGCCCTCGGGATCCTAGCGGTGCCCCGCCTCGCTCCCGCCCAGCCCGAGCGCAAGGTCTACCGGATCGGGGTCCTGAGTCATATCGCCATGACCTCCGACCTGGTCGGGCCCCAGCCCCGGCAGCCATCCGTCAACGCACTGGTACAAGGACTGCGCGAACTCGGTTACGTGTACGGAGAGCATTTCGTAACCGAGCCGCGTGGGGCGGGGGGAGGCCGGAGCGCTTGCCCAACCTGGTAGGCGAGCTGGTCCGTCTCCAGGTTGACGTGATCGTCGCCCCGGGGCCAACGCTTGCCGTGCTCAAGCAGGCAACCTCGACGATCCCCGTCGTCATGACCGGCGCCGGCGATCCGGTGTCCCAAGGGTACGTCCAGAGCCTCGGTCGCCCGGGCGGGAACTTCACGGGACTGAGCACTCAGACGCAAGAACTGGTCGGGAAGCGACTCGAGCTACTCAAGGAGCTCGTCCCCGGCGCGGCGCCGGTCGCGGTCCTCTGGGATCCGCGGGCCGACCGCCTGTCTTGGGCAGGCAGCCGAATCCGCAGCCACGGAACGGAGGTGGAAGCTGATCTCGCTGGAGATTCGAGATGCCAGCCAGATCGAGGGAGCTCTCAAGGCGGCGACCGCCGCGCGCGCCGGGGCCCTGCTCGTGTTCACGGGCGTGGTCCAGGACCCGCACGCCCAGCGAATCGCGGACCTGGCTGCCAGGAGCCGCCTCCCTGCGATGTATGGACTCCGATTTTATGTCGAGGCCGGCGGGCTGATCTCCTATAGCACGGATCTCATCGCGGCCTACCGACGCGCGGCGGCTTTCGTCGACAAGATCCTGAAGGGCGCCAAGCCCGCTGACCTGCCGGTCGAGCAGCCGACAAAGTTCGATCTTGTGATTAACCTCAAGGCCGCGAGGTCCATCGGGCTCACGATCCCGCAGCAGCTGCTGTCGAGGGCGGATGAGGTCATACGGTAGGCCGCGCCAATGAAATCAGCGAAGATCAGGTGGGCGTCGAACTTCAGCTTCCAGCGGACAGCCCCTCGCGTTGCTCGGTGCCGCCGCTGAAGCTGGCGTTATGCGGTCAAGGACTGATGAACAAGGAATGGCTAACTGCCAGATTGGGAACGCCCATGACCGAAGCCGAATGGCTGGCCTGTACCAATCCGCAGCCGATGCTCGAGTTCCTCCGGCGCAAGGCAAGCGATCGCAAGGTGCGACTCTTCGCGGTGGCCTGCTGTCAGCGGGTCTGGTCGAGCCTCGAGCACCAGGAGTTTCGCGACGCGGTGCGGAAGGCCGAGTCGTTCGCAGACGGCCTCGTTGATCGGGACGAGATGCTCCAGGCACATGAGAAGGCGTGCGCGATCTTCGGCAAACTGCACGGCAAGGACAACGGGCCCGGCGCCGCGCTAACGGCCTCCGGCTTCCCGAACCCTCCGAAGTCCTTCCTGCAGCGAGTCGCCGACGCCCTCGACGATCCATGGTGGGAAGACGAGTTCGACAAGGGCGATCCTCTCGCCCCCGCTCTCGTCACGGCGAGGCACGCGGCACGGGCTGCAGCGGATCTACAGGGCCAGAGGAGTGTCCTCGACGCCCCCGCCACGATCGCCGAGCACAGCGAGCAGACTGCCCTCATCCACTGCCTCTTCGGAAACCCGTTCCGCCCGCGACCGGTGTGCGACGCCTGGCTGACCCGCGAGGTGAGGGCCCTCGCCGATGGCATCTATGCGGAGCGCGCTTTCGACCGCATGCCTCTCCTGGCCGACGCCCTCGAAGCCGCGGGCTGTACAAAGGCCGACCTCATCGAACATTGCCGGTCCGGTCTGGAGCACGCTCGCGGCTGCTGGGTTGTGGATCTGCTGCTGGGCAAAGGCTGAACCCAGGGCGCTACGCGGAATCGGAGATTCATGGGCGCCCAGCCTGAGACAAAGCGACTTAGACATCTATGCATGACCGCTGTGGGTCGAAAGTGGACAACCAGTGGCTGCGGCAACGAGAATGCCGCATAACATCCGCATGCACCTGACCGGCTACAGCGGGCTTTGCCCGCCTCCGCCGGCAGGTGATGCGAGGCGTTAGGCCGAGTTGTGAAGGTTTCGTCGCGGCCACTACATTCTGTTAGGGTGAACCCGTGCCGACAGTCCTGCGGTCGGGACCCTATCGCCTATTCTTCTATTCCGGCGACAGGGGCGAGCCGCCGCACGTTCATGTCGAGCGCGATGACAGGACGGCGAAGTTCTGGTTGAGCCCGGTCCGTCTTGAGGCGAGCCGAGGCTTCAGGCCTGCGGAGGTTCGGCAGATCCAGCAACTGGTGGAGCGCTATCGGGAGGAATTGTTGAGGAGTTGGAATGGCTTCTTTAGCGAGTGAGCGCCACAGCGTACGAGCAGTCGACGTCAAAGTAACTGAAGACGAGCTTAGTGTTGTCCTGGAGGACGGACGGACGCTGAAGGTTCCCCTCGCTTGGTACCCGCGGCTCTCCCATAGCAGCCAACGCCAACGCGCGCGCTGGCGCCTCATCGGGCGCGGCCTCGGTATTCATTGGCCGGCGATCGATGAGGACATTAGCGTCGAAGGACTTCTGGCGGGGAGGCGTTCTGGCGAGAGCCAAGCTTCTCTGAAGCGCTGGTTGGAGGCTCGCGGTTCGGCCCAGCCTAACAAGCGCATCCAGCCGACGGCGCGCCGAGCGCGCCGCGGCTGATCCGCAACGTTAGACGGCGGACCGTACCTGCCTCAGTCTAACTGCAGCATGCAGCCGACGGCCTTCGGCCGCGGCTGATACTAGCGTTAGAAAGCTGCGGTGATGCGCAAGAAGATCAAGCGGGGTCAGAAGGTTGCGGTTGGCTTCAAGCCGCGCGAGCGGGAGTTGGTGCTCGACCACACGTTTGCTGGTCCTGAGCTGACAAGCGCGCTCCGCAAGGCCCGACTCGTCGATGGAAGGCATATCGTCCGGTACACGCTCGCCGACCTCGAGGAGTTGCTGGGGTTTGTGGCGGCGGAGGCGAACCACTCAACGGACAAGAAGATTCAGAACGAGCTCGACACTCTACACGCGCGGCTCAGTCTCGAGATGGAGTCATACGATGACGGCCTGTGGCAACCGATGCGTCTAACTTCCGCATGCAGCCGCCGGCCTTCGGCCGCGGCTGATACGGCACGTTATGCGGCACCGCGCGTCAGATGGCATTTGTCGTAGCATGGTCCGGGGAACCCAAGACAGGGGTTTCGTGACCCCATTATTCTCTACAGGAGGAAATCATGAACCGTAGAGCTACGCTTGCCGCAATTTCCGCTTCACTCATGCTTGCCGGGCTCTCGGCGCCTGCTGGCGACGCCGCTGCGCAGGACGCGAAGAGCCTTGTGGGAACATACACGCTGGTCTCGGCCGACACCACCGACGCATCCGGCAAGAAGACCCCGACCTTCGGCCCCAATGCGCGGGGCTCGCTGATTTTCACTTCCAATGGCCGCTATTCCATCCAGTTTGCGAGCGGCAGCCTGCCGAAATTCGCCTCGAACAATCGCACCAAGGGGAGCCCGGAAGAGAATCAGGCCATTGTCGCCGGCAGCCTCGGCCATTTCGGCAAGTACACCGTGGACGAAAAGGACAAGGCATTCACGTTCCACATCGAGGCCAGCACCTATCCCAATTGGGACGGCACCGCGCAGAAGCGGCCCTTCACCATCTCCGGCGACGAGTTGAGATACGGCACTGCTGCCGCGTCGGGTGGTGGACGCGCCGACCTGGTCTGGAAACGCGTCAAGTAAACCCGTGTCAGGGCGCATCCGCGGGTCGGCGCAGCTGCAGTCCGCATAACTTCGCAGTTGAGCGGCGGCGCTTCGCGCGCCGCTCACCGCGGCGTTCGGCGGACTACCACTAAGGAAAGGTCTCGGCAATCACTAGGCAACGGCTGCCCTTAGCTGCGCTGATCATGCTGCTCTTGGTATCGCCTGGCGCTGCCGAGGTACGCCACGACGCGAAGAATGTGCCACTCTTGCGCCTGATTGCGGCGCCTGAACAGTTCGATGGTGTTCTCATCAGAACAATCGGCTTCCTCTGGCTAGAATTCGAAGGCGATGCGCTCTACTTGCACAAGGAGGACTACGAGAACGCAATCATCAAACAGTCCGTGTGGCTCGATTTTCCATCGGGACCCAGTGCCGAGCAGCGCGCTCTCCGTGGCAACTACGTCCTCGTGGAAGGCGTTTTTATCGCCGGCCGGTCGGGGCACCTGGGCATGCACACTGGGACGATCGAAAAGATCAACCGGCTCGAACTGTGGTCGCGGCCGGGAAAGCCGTGGCGTCTTGTACCTCGCAACTAATTTCACGCCGCGGAACAAGCCGCTTGAGCGGCCCGGCATGAAGCCGTGTGCGGGCGTCGAATCGTCTTCTACCGGCCGCTCAGCGCCGAGCCGTTAGCCGTACCAAGGGCAATGATCCAAGTCCACGAGAGATCTGAGGGCAACGGAGCGCCGAAGTGGATGTCCTCAACGGTTGAGCGCCTGCTGGAATCGGTACCCGAGGACCTCCTCGGCGGTCTCGGGTCGGTTGTGCTGACAACCTCGGCATCCATCGGGCGCGGCAAGACTCATCGAGTCGGCGGTCGGAAATACTATCGCAGCGACTGCCGCGGTTTCTACCACGCTGGTGCCCGCGGAGAGCTAGCTTGGATCGAACTCGTGACAGACAACATGCTCGCTGGTTGGCCCAAGCCGGTGCTCGCGTTGCAGTTTGCCCGAGATGTGGTGGTATCCGAGACTCTGTATCATGAGGTCGGCCACCATCTACATACCACTGTTGGATCGCGTGGGAGGAGTGACGAGGCCGCCGCGGACGACTGGCGCCGTCGGCTAACGCGAGGGCATTTCACCAAGCGGTACTGGTACCTCAGGCCTCTCGCGCGCGTAGCGACACTGCTGCTGACTGCCGTGAGACGGCTAACTTCACAATTGAGCAGCCGCGCTTCGCGCGCTGCTCATCGTGGGCGTTGATAGCCTCGGAGTTGGCGGTCGTGACGCCATCGAATCCAGAAGCGGCTGTGCTACGCTTCCGGTGCGGAAATGGCGGAGCGATTCGAGTGGGACCCGAAGAAAGCGGGTCGAATCTCAAGCGGCATGCATATCGTCCGAGGAGGCGGTCGGTGTATTTGGCGACCCGCTGGCGCGGATCTTCGACGACGAAGATTTCGCCGTCGGCGAGCGACGCGAGATTATCATCGGGCACTCGACGCGGAACCGCCTGCTGCTGATCTGCTTCATTGAGCGAGGGGACGTCATACGAATCATTAGCGCCCGGAAGGCGACAAGGAATGAGCGGAAAGACTATGAGGAAGGGATCACACCGTAAACGTCGGCCGTCGAGAGAGGACATGCGGCGCGAGTATCGGTTCGACTACCGAAAAGCGCGCCCGAACAGGTTCGCCGGGATGTTGAAGGGGACGACGGCAGTGGTCCTCGATCCGGATGTCGCGTCAGTTTTCGAGTCGCCGGAGTCCGTGAACCGACTGCTTCGCTCCGTCATCGCGGCGTTTCCCGCAAACGCGAAGACGCATCGGCGACGAGGCTGACAGCAGGTTAGGGCGCGCGGTTGAATGCCAGTGATCGGCCGGGTCGACTACACCGCGGTCGTGTCCTCGATGACGCCGGGGCGCTGTCCCAGGCGATTGCCCAACCGCGAGAGCGAGAAGCAGCAGACGAAGTAGACGGCGGCGATGAACGTGAAGACCGAGAACGAGGCGTTCTCGCGTCCGTTGACGATGGTCCCCGCGCGGAAGAACTCGATCACGCCGATGACGAACGCCAGCGAGGTGTTCTTGAAGAGGGCGACCGAGCGGTTGACGACGGCCGGGGCCATGTTGCGCAGCGCCTGGGGTAGCACGATCCAGCCCATGACCTCGACGTAGCCGAGCCCGGTCGAGTAGCCGGCCGCCACCTGCCCGCGCGGCACGGAGTTCAGTCCCGCCCGCACGACCTCGGCCGCGTACGCGCCTTGATGGATCATCAGCGCCCACACGGCCGCCCAGAACGGACTCAGCGCATAGCCGATCAACGGCTGGCTGAGGAAATAGACCCAGACGACGAACATCAGGCCCGGCGTGCCCCGGATGATCTCCACGACGGCGGCCGCCGGATAGCGGAGCCACGGCCGCGAGGAGTGGCGCATCGCGCCGAAGATCACGGCGAAGACCCAGCAGCCGACCCAGGCCAGGACGAAGATCGTCAGCGTCAGGCGGAAGCCGCCCGCGAAGAACCCGAGGTTCTCGGGGATGACGTGCCACTTCCAGAACGATTCCACCGCGGCGCCCTCAGCCGGCCGACCGGACCTTCAGCCCGAGCAGCCACTGCACGAGGTAGATCGCGCCGACGGCCAGCAGGGTCAGCAGCAGGAAGAGCAGCGTGCCCGCCGTGTAGGCCTCGAAGCCCGCGAAGGTTTCCTCCTCGATCTTCTGCGAGTAGAACATCAGGTCGGTGATCGCGATCGTCATGGCGATGGCCGAGTTCTTGATGATGTTCAGGACCTCGCTCGCCATCGGCGGGATGACGATCACCAGCGCCTGCGGCAGCACGACGTGGCGCCAGGTCTGCGCGCGCGAGAGGCCGGTCGAGGTGGCCGCCTCCCACTGGCCCCTCGGGATCGAGCGGATGCCCGAGCGCACCACCTCGCCCATGTACGCCCCGGTGTAGAGCGAGAGCGCCAGGATGCAGGCGAACGTGCTCGGGATCAGGATGCGCAGCCCGAGCGGATCGTTGATCACGGCGTTGACGACCTGCTGGAGGCCGAAGTACGCCCACCACATCTGCACCAGCAGCGGAATGTTCCGGAAGATCTCGACGTAGCCGACCGAGAGCGCCCGCACCCAGCGCACGTTCGTCGTCCGTCCGATGCCGCAGAAGATTCCGAGCACGAGACTGAACACCAGGGACCACGCGAAGATGTACAGCGTGGTCCCCACGCCCCACAACAGGAAGCGGCGGTACTGCCAGACGATCGACCAGCGCCAGTTGTAGTCGTACTGCGCGCGGGGACCGAAGAAGAAATACCAGACGACGAGGGCGGCGAGGCCGCCCCAGACGAGCAGGAACGCGCGGCGCTCCCGCGGCGTCTCGAACCACTGCCACCGGCGGGCGGCGCGCGCCGCCGCCGTCCGGCTCAGGACCGCGTCAGCCACCGCGCCGTCCGGACGTCCTTACTTGGGATACCAGGGGATCTCGAACTCCGGTTTCTGCCCGAACCACTTGAAGTGGATCTCGTGGTAACGGCCCGAGTCCCAGATCTCCATCAAGGCCTGGTTGATCGCGTTGCGCCATCGGGAGTCGTTCTGCCGCACGCCCATGCCGTAGGGCTCGATCGTGTAGAGCTTGCCGACGAGGACGAGCTCCGGGTTGTGCTTCACCCACCACTGGTTGAGCACGTCGTCGCTCACCACGGCGTCGACCTTCTTCTGCTTGAGCGCCAGCAGCGCCTCCGTCTGCTCCTGGAACTGGACCAGGACGGCCTTCGGCTGGACCTTCAACAGATTCGGGCCCGCGTTGCCGCCCTGCACGGCCGCCACCTGCTTGCCGGCGAGCTGCGACACGTGAGTGATGCCGGTGTCCTTGCGCGTGACCGCGCGCTGGCCGGTGATCATGTAGTGCATCGTGAAGTCGATCGCTTGCTCGCGCTCCCGCTTGTGCGTCATGGTGGCGACGATCAGGTCGACGTTGCCGTTCACGATCAGCGGGATGCGGGTCTTGGACAGCGCCTGCACGAACTTCGCCTTCACGCCCAGCTCCTTGGCGATCTCGTTGGCGAGGTCCACCTCGAAGCCCTCGGGCTGACCGGTGTCCTTGTTGATGGAGCCCATCGGCGGGAAGTCGTACTTCGTGCCGACGATCATCTCTCCCTTCTGTTTCACCTTGTCGAGCAGGGAGTCGGCCGCCCGGGCATCGGCGGCGGCACCGAACGCGACGACGAGAGCCACCAGGGCGAGGGCGAGTCTGCGCATGGGGTTCCTCCTCGGGGCTGCGATCGAGCGGACTATACTATGGCTCCCCAGGGAAGGAGAGCCCTCATGGCCCGAGTCGCCACCTCGCCCAAGCTCGCGGACGCGTACACCGACGCGCTGCCGGCCTCGCGCGCCCTGTTCGAGCGCGCGCAGCGCCTGTTCCCCGACGCGGTGACGCACGACAACCGCCGCATGCAGCCCTTCCCGCTCTACGTGGACCGCGCCGAGGGCGCGCTCAAGTGGGACGTCGACGGTCACCGCTACATCGATTACTGGATGGGACACGGCGCGTTGCTCTTCGGCCACAATCCACCCGCGGTCCGCGACGCCGTGCGTGAGCAGGCGTCGAAGGGCACCCACTACGGCGCCTGCCACGCCGGGGAAGTCGAGTGGGGCGAGTGGGTCTGCCGCCTGGTCCCGAGCGCTCAGCGTGTGCGCTTCACCGCCTCCGGCACCGAAGCCACCCACATGGCCGTTCGCCTCGCCCGCGCCTTCACGGGCAAGCGACACGTCGTCAAGTTCGCGGGCCACTTCCACGGCTGGCACGAGGGGCTGGAGATCGGCGTGCGCCCGCCCTACGAGGCCGAGCCCGAGGCGGGCCAGCTGCCCGAGGTCGTCGATCTCGTCTCGGTTCTGCCGCCCAACGACATCGTGGCCGTGCGCGAGCGCCTCGCGCGCGGCGACGTGGCCGCCGTGATCCTCGAGCCCACCGGCGGCCATTTCGGCTCCGTGCCGACGCCCGCCGCGTTCGTGCACGCGCTGCGCGACGAGACGCGCCGGACGGGCGCGCTGCTGATCTTCGACGAGGTCGTGACCGGCTTCCGGGTGGCGCCGGGCGGCGCGCAGGAGCTGCTGGGCGTGACGCCGGACCTCACCACGCTCGCCAAGATCCTTGCCGGCGGACTGCCGGGAGGCGCGGTGGCCGGGCGCGAGGACGTGCTCGCGTACCTGGCCACCAAGCCCAACGCGAAGAAGATCGCCCATCACGGCACCTTCAACGCCAACCCGCTCACGGCGGCGGCCGGCGTGGCCATGCTCGCGGCGGTCGCCGACGGCCAGGCCATCCGCGTCGCCAACGCGCAGGCGGCGAAGCTGCGCCACGGGCTGAACGAGATCCTGGCCCGCGAGAACGTCGGCTGGAAGATCTACGGCGAGCACAGCGACTGGAAGATCTTCTTCGGCGCCGGCGCCCCGCCGCGCGACGGAGCCGATCAGTCGGTCGCCGACGTGGACTGGCGCCGCCTCGACGCCAAGGATGCCGAGCGGAGCCGCGCGCTGCGGCAGGCGCTCATCCTGAACGGCGTGGACTTCAACGGGGCGCGCGCCCTGGTCAGCACCTGCCACACGGACGCGATCCTGGAGGAGACGTTCGCCGCGTTCGAGACCGCGATCCGAGCCATGCGAGAGGAGGGCCTGGCGTGATCCCGTCGAAGCCCGTTCCCGAGATTTACCGACGCCTCGGCGTGCGACCCATCATCCACGCCTCCGGCACGACCACCCGCTACGGCGGCTCCATCTTACGAACGGAGGCGCTGGAGGCGATGCGCGAGGCGTCGACGACGCTCGTCAACATGGACGAGCTCAACGAGGCCGCCGGCGCGGCCATCGCCCGGATGCTGGGCGCCGAGGCGGCGTTCGTCACGGCGGGGGCCAGCTCGGGCCTCATCTTGCAGGCCGCGGCCTGCATCGCCGGCAGCGACCCGGCGAAGATCACGCGGCTGCCCGACACCCGCGGCCTGCGCAACGAGATCATCATCCAGCGCGCCCACCGCTTCGCCTACGACCAGGCCTATCGGGTCGCCGGCGGCGTGCTCGTCGAGATCGGGCTGGCCCGCCGGACGCAGCCGTTCGAGCTGGAGGAGGCGATCACCGAGCGGACGGCGGCCGTCGCCTATCTCGTCTCGCCCTTCACGAGCCCGCCGGGCATCCTCTCGCTCGAGCAGGTGCTGGCCATCGCCCACGCGCGCGCCGTGCCCGTCATCGTCGACGCCGCCTCGATGCTGCCGCCGCGCGAGAACCTGACGAAATTTCTGCGTCTCGGCGCGGACCTCGTGAGCTTCAGCGGCGGCAAGGGCATCCGGGGACCGCAGTCGACCGGTATCCTCGCCGGCCGGCGGGATCTCGTGCGCGCAGCCGCCCTCAACGCGAGCCCCAACCAGGCGCTGGGGCGCGCGGCGAAGACGTCGAAGGAGGAGATCGCGGGGCTGGTGACGGCGCTCGAGTGCTTCATGGCGGAGGACGAGAAGGCCGAGATGAAGCGCTACCACGACGTCTGCGCGAGCATCGCCGAGGCGCTGGCCGACATTCCCGGCCTGCGCGTCGTCGTCGAGCAGGACGCCGTCAATCGCGTGCTGCCCCACGCCGTCGTGTACTTCACGCCGGACTGGGTCGGTCCCTCGGGCCACGCCGTGCAGGTGGCGCTGGCCCAGGGCGAGCCGCACATCTACGTCCAGCAGGGCGCGCACCAGGGCGGCTACTTCGACGAGATCGCCGTCGACCCGATCAACCTGCAGCCGGGCGACGAGGCGATCGTCGCCGCGCGGCTGCGGGAAGAGCTCATCCGGCGCCCCCGCGCTTCTTGACGAGGTGACCTCCGACCGCAGCCGGGCCGACGTCCCCCGGATGGCGGTACGCCGTCGCGGCAGCGGCCCCGACGTCGTCCTCTTTCACGGGGGCATGGGGTCGTGGCAGCACTGGATCCGCAACATCGAGCCGCTGGCGGCGCGCTTCACGGTGCACGCGCTCGATCACCCCTCCTACGGCGACTCGGCGCCCGTCCCGCGCGAGACGACCGGGCCGGCCTACCTCGACCTCGTGCACGCGCTGTTCGTCGAGATGTTCGCGGGCGGCGCCCCGCTGCGGCTCGCGGGATTCTCCTTCGGCGGGGCCATCGCCGCGAACCTCGCGAGGCGGCTCGGCCCGCGGGTCACGCACCTGTGCCTGGTCTCACCCGGCGGCTTTCCGTTGCGCCGCTTCGGCGAGCGGCCGATCCGGAGCTACAAGGAGGCGGGTGACGACGAGACGCGCTTCCGCGAGATCTGCCGCCACAACCTGCTCGTCAACATGCTCAGGGACCCGACGAGCGTGACCGAGGAGGCCGTGGACATCCAGGCCCGCGGCGTTCGTCGCACCCGCTTCGACAGCCGCAAGGTCAGCGCCGGCGGGACGCTCCTCGGCGACCTCGCTCAGCTCCGCTGTCGAATCCGGCTCCTCTGGGGCGAGGGCGACGATTCCGCGTTTCGGCCCGCCCATCTGCTGATCGGCGAGATCCGCGAGGCCGTCGGCACGCTCGACGTGCACCGGATCCCCAGGGCCGGGCACTGGTCCGCCTACGAGAACGCGCCCGAGGTGAACCGCCTGATGCTGGAGTTCTTCTCGAGCTAGTCAGGAGCCTGTCGGAGTATCGAGGGGTGCCACGGCTTCGCCGGGGCGCCCCGAGTGTTTGGGGGGTATGGGGGGCCATCTCGGGGCCCCCCATCTTCTAGTCAGCGCTCAGCGTCGCGGGATCGACAGGAACGCGGTCACGGATCAGGCTCACGGCGGCCTTCAGCTCACCATCCACCGTCGGATCCTCCGGATCGCCGCCCCGGTTGAGACCGACCACCGCACGCACGATTCCATCCTCGAGGTAGAAGCCGAGGAAGCTGCGACTCTCGGGCCGACCACGAAACACGAGGCGGTCCCAGCTCGTCGCGAACCCGACGTACTGCAGGGAGTGCTCGTACTGATCCGACCAGAAGGAATGGACGTAGTCGTAGGGCCGCTCGTCGCCCAGCAGTGACCGGGCCGCGGCACGTCCCTGCTGGTATCCGTTGTTCCAGTGCTCGACGCGCAGGCGGCCGAAGATCGGATGCAGGTGATTCGTCACGTCGCCCGCGGCGAACACGTCGGGCAGGGACGTTCGGCAACGCTCGTCGACGAGCACGCCGTTGTCGACCCGGGCGCCCGCCGCCGCCAGCAGCTCGATGTTGGGAACGATCCCGATGCCGGCCACCACCATGTCGCACTCGAGGACGCGCCCCTTCTTGGTTCGCACGCGTTCGACACGGCCGGAGCCTTCGAAGGCCGACACGGAATCTTCCAGCACCAGCTCCACACCCTTCTCGCGATGGATGGCCGTGAGCACCTGGCCCACCTCTTCGCCGACGACACGGGCCAGCGGCACGCGGGCGCCCTCGACGGCGGTCACCTCGATCCCGAGCTGGCGCAGCGAGGCCGACACCTCGGAGCCGATGAAGCCGAGCCCCATCACCACCGCGCGGCGGGCCCGCCGGGTGGCCGCACGAATGCGGTCACAATCCGCGACGGTGCGGAGCTGGAAGACGCCCTCCAGCGTCGCGCCGGGCACGGACAGCGTTCGATTGCGCCCGCCGGTGGTCACCAGCAGCCGGTCGTAGGCCACCCGCTCGCCGCCCTCCAGGTCCACGAGCTTTTGCTTGGCGAAGACCGCCGTCGCCCGCACCCCGAGCGTGAGCTGGATGCGCTGCTCGGCGTAGTAGCCGGCGGGTTTGACGAGCTGATCCTCGAAGCGTTCCTGCTGGCGGAGATAGCCCTTCGACAACGGCGGGCGGTTGTAGGGCAGCTGGGCCTCGGCGCCGATCAACCGGATGTCACCGTCGAAGCCCTCGTCGCGCAGCGTGGCTGCCGCGGTGGCCCCGGCCAGCGACGCACCGACGATCACGATACGCTGTCGCGCCATTTCACGGTCATCATATAGGAGCGGTCCACCTCGCCCGGCCTCGACTGGGGATATATAGTGCCCACGTGAGCCCATGAGCAATCGATCGATCTTCTACGGCTGGTGGGTCGTCGCCGCGTTCTCCGTCACGACGTTCATCTCCACGGGCATCCGTCACGCGGTCGGGCCGTTCCTCAAGCCGATGGTGGCCGATCTCCACCTCGATCGCGCGAGCTTCTCGCTGGTGATCGCGGTGAGCCTGTTCCTCTACGGCGTCTTCATGCCGATCGCCGGCATGCTGCTCGACCGCTTCAGCGTGCGCGTGGTTGCCTCCGTCGGCACCGTGCTGCTGGCGATCTCGCTGGTGATGACGGCGATGGTCCGCGACTTCTGGGAGTTCGCCGCCGTCTACGGCGTGCTGGTGCCGCTCGGGCTCGCCGGCACCGGGCCCGTCATCGCCTCCGGCGTCGTCGCGCGCTGGTTCAGCAAGCGCCGCGGCACCGCACTGTCCGTGCTCGGCAGCGCGTCGATGACGGGGATGAGCCTGCTCGTGCCGGCGGTGACGTGGCTGATCCTCACCACGGGCTGGCGCCTCACGTACGTGGTCATCGCGGCCGGCGTCCTGCTCCTCGTGCTGCCGCTCTGTCTGCTGGTCGTTCGTGACTCGCCGGAGTCGATGGGGCTGACCGCCGATGGCGCCGCCGTGAAGGCCGGCGCCAGCGCGCCGCCCGTCGAGCGCGTCACCGCCGGCGAGGCGCTGCAGACGCTGGCGTTCTGGCAGCTCGCGGGCTCGTTCTTCACCTGCGGCTTCTCGATGAGCCTGCTCTCGGCGCACGGCATGCCGATGCTCACCGATCACGGTTACTCGCCCATGTTCGCGTCGTGGGCGCTCGGCGTGCTGGGCGGCTCGAGCATCGGGTTCACGGTGATGCTCGGCGCGCTCTCCGACCGGTTCGGGCGCCGGCCCGTGCTCGCCGCCATCTACGCCGGCCGGATCCTCATCTTCGCCGGCTTCTTCCTCATCCGCGACAACCCGATGGCGATCCTCGTGGTGGCCGTCCTCGGCGGCATCACGATGGCGGGCACCGGCTCGATGACCTCGGCGCTGACGGCCGACATCTACGGACGCTTTTCCGTCAGCTCCGTCTTCGGCCTGATCTTCCTCGTGCACCAGACGGGCTCCGCCCTCGGCTCCTGGCTCGCCGGCGCCCTGTTCGAGACGACCGGCGGCTACGGCGCCGCCTTCGCGCTGGCGTGCCTCTTCCTCGCGGGCGCCGCGATCGTCGCGCTCAAGATCGACAGGGGCGCGCGCCGGATCTGGCGTGCCGCCGTCGTTTCCGCGGCGGACTGACGGCTCGGCCCTCGCCCGCCGGGCCGTCGTCTGGCCCGTCGTACGGCGCTGGGCGGCCTCCGGTACACCGCACGAAACGCGGCGTTGAATCGCCGGATGCTGGTGAACCCCGCCGCGAACGCGATGGCCGACATCGGCATGGCCGTCTCGTCGATCAGGGCCTTCGCGCGCTGTACGCGCCGTGTCGTCGCGACGGCGGTCGGCGAGGCGCCCGCGTGGCGCAGGAACAGCCGGCGCAGGTGGCGCGCCGTCATGCCGAGCGTGTCCGCGAGGCCGTCGACCGTGCCGGCGTCGTCGAGGAATCCACGCTCGATGAGTCGTCGCGCGCGCGAGACGCTCGCCGCCGCCCCGTGCCACGCCGGTGTCCCGGGCGCAGTCTCGGGTCGGCAGCGCAGACAGGGGCGGAAGCCCGCGCGCTCGGCGGCGGCCGCGGTGGGGAAGAAGACGACGTTGCGTGACCGGGCCGGCTTCACCGGGCAGGTCGGCCGGCAGTAGATCCGCGTCGTCAGCACGCCGGTGAAGAACCGTCCGTCGAACCGCGCGTCTCGCGCGATTCTCGCGCGATCGCACGTGCGCCGATCGAGGAGGCCATGGCTCACGACAGCGTGAGCCTAGCATGCCGGCTCTCGCGCTGAGCGCCGCGCGACGATCACGTCCGAAAACGGCGAGACGGTGCCCGGCGCGGCCGGTAGCGTCGTGGCCGGGCATGAGCGCTCGATACTTCTACGGCTGGAACGTCGTGGCCGCCACCTTCGTCATGGCGCTGTTCACGTTCGGTCTCGGCTTCTACGGTCTGACCGTCTATGTCGCGACGCTCCAGCGGCTGCACGGATGGTCGGCTTCCACGGTGTCGGCACCGGTCACCGTGTACTACGTGGCCGGCGCGCTGTTGACGACGGCGATCGGCAGCGTGTACGAGCGCTTCGGGCCGCGCCTGGTCGTCGTCGGCGCGAGCGTCGTGATGGCGGGCGGCATCATGGCGCTGGGCCTGGTCACGCGGCCGTGGCAGCTCTATCCCGTCTTCCTCGTGATGGCCGTGGGCTGGGGATCGATGAGCGGCGCCGCGATCAACATCATCCTCGCCCCGTGGTTCGAGCGACGCCGCGGGCTCGCCGTCAGCGTCGCGTTCAACGGCGCGACGCTCGGCGGGGTGACGGTCGCGCCCGTGCTCATTCCACTCATCGCCGTGCTCGGCTTCACGCGGGCGCTCGTCATCGCCGGCCTCGTGTCGTTCGGGGCGGTCATCGCCGTCGCGGCCGCCGTGATGCGGCGCGGTCCGGAAGCGCTCGGGCTGGGGCCCGACGGTGAGGCCGCCCCGTCCGCCGTCGCCGCGCCCGGCGTCGCGGCCGCGCGACGGTGGCGCGGTGATGCACTTCGCACGTGGCGCTTCTGGAGCGTGTCCGCGCCCTTCGCGCTCGGTCTGGCGGCGCAGGTCGGCGTGCTCACGCATCTCGTCGCGCTCGTGACCCCGGCCGTTGACGCGGGCGGGGCCGCGCGGGCCGTCGGCACGACGACGGCGGCGGCGCTGATCGGGCGTCTGCTGACGGGGATCGTCGTGGACCGGTTGAATCGCCGCGCCGTGGCGAGCGCGACCCTCGTCATCCAGATGCTCGGCCTGGCCGTGCTCACGTGGCTGCCGTCGGCGACCGCCGTGTACGTCGGGTGCGCCCTCTTCGGCCTGGGCGTCGGCAACCTGACGACGCTCCCCGGGCTCATTCTCGCGGTGGAGTGGCCGCGCGAGCGCTTCAGCGCGCTCGTCGGTCTCGCCGTCGCCATCAATCAGTTCACCTTTGCTTTCGGGCCCTCGCTCGTCGGCGTCATCCGCGACCGCGTCGGTGGTGACGCGCTCGCGCTCGCCGCCTGCGCGACGCTGCAAGCGCTGGCCGCCGTGATGATCCTGCTGGGCCCGGGGCGCCCGCCGCCGTCCCGTTCTTGAGGGACGAGCTCTTCACGACGATCTCGTCGCGTCGGTCGTTCCGAAACTCGGCGCATCGGGCACTTCGCCTGATCCGGACCGTCATCCCGCCGACGTTCCATGCCCACGCCGTGACCATCTCCACGCTCGCGCGTCCTCCGGCGAATCGCGCCGGGGCCCATGCGCATCCACAGAGCAGGGAGAACGCCAGGCTCAATGTGGATCGTTCGTCTCGCGCTCCGCCGCCCCTACACCTTCGTCGTGATGGGGCTGACCATCCTCCTGCTGGGTGTGTTCGCGATCGTGACCACGCCGACGGATATCTTTCCGGAGATCGAGATTCCGGTCGTGTCGGTGATCTGGAACTACGATGGTCTGACCAGCGAGGACATGGCGTCGCGTATCACGACCTTCTCCGAATACACGATCTCCTCCGCGGTCAGCGACGTGCGGACGATCGAGTCGCAGACGTACCCCGGCGTCGCCGTCATCAAGATCTACTTCCAGCCCAACGTGAACGTGGAAGCGGCGCTGGCGCAGGTGACCGCCGTGTCGCAGACGATCCTTCGCCGGATGCCGCCGGGCGCCGTCCCGCCGCTCATCATCCAGTACAACGCCTCGAGCGTGCCGATCATCCAGCTCGCGCTCAGCGGCAAGACGCTCTCGGAGGCCGAGCTCTACGACTACGGCATCTATCGCATCCGCCAGCAGATCGCCCCCATCCAGGGCATCACGCTGCCGCTGCCGTACGGCGGCAAGCCGCGCCAGATCATGGTGGACCTCGATCCGCAGGCGCTGCTGTCGAAGGGGATCTCGGCGGCCGACGTCAGCAACGCCGTGAATCTACAGAACCTGACCCTGCCGTCCGGCAGCGTGAAGCTCGGGCCGCGCGAGTACCGCGTGAGCCTCAACAGCAGCCCGGACGCGGTGGCCGCCCTCAACGACCTGCCCGTGAAATACGTCAACGGCGCCGTGGTGTACGTGCGCGACGTGGCCCACGTGCGCGACGGCTTCGCGGTGCAGACGAACATCGTCCGCCAGGACGGCCGGCGCTCGGCGCTGCTCACGGTGATCAAGAAGGGCGGCGCCTCGACGCTCACGATCGTCAAGCAGCTGAAGGAGCTGCTCCCGACGATCCGCGCGGCGGCGCCGCCCGGCATGGAGATCAAGGAGCTGTTCGATCAGTCGCTCTTCGTGCGCGCCGCCATCGCCGGCGTGCTGACCGAAGGCGCCATCGCGGCCTTCCTGACGGGTCTCATGATCCTGCTCTTCCTCGGCAGCTGGCGCAGCACGCTCGTGGTCATCACGTCGATCCCGCTCTCGATCCTCACCTCGCTGGCCATCCTCAGCGCGATCGGCCAGACCCTCAACGTGATGACGCTCGGTGGCCTGGCGCTCGCGGTCGGCATCCTGGTCGACGACGCCACGGTGGAGATCGAAAACATCCACCGCAGCCTCGGCCTCGGCACGCGCCTCGTCCAGGCGATCCTGGACGGTGCGCAGCAGATCGCCACGCCGGCCTTCGTCTCGACCCTGTCGATCTGCATCGTCTTCGTGCCGGTGGTGTTCCTCGTGGGGCCCGCGAAATATCTGTTCACCCCGCTCGCCATGGCGGTCGTGTTCGCGATGCTCGCGTCGTATCTGCTCTCGCGCACGATCGTCCCGACGCTCGTGCGCTACCTGCTCGCGAGCGAGACGCACGGCGAAGCCGGCGCCGCCCCGGGATTCTTCGGGCGCGTCCACGACGCGTTCCAGCGGCGGTTCGAGCGGCTCCGCGCCGCGTACGTCCACGCGCTCGAGCTCGCGCTGTCGCGCCGGGGGAGGGTGCTGGCGACGTTTGCCGTGGTCGTCGTGAGCGGGCTGGTGCTGTTGCCGTTCGTGGGACGCGACTTCTTCCCCACGGTGGACACGGGGCAGTTCCGGCTTCACGTGCGGGCGCCGGCCGGCACCCGCATCGAGGAGACCGAGCAGGTCTTCGCCGACGTCGAGGCGGCCATCCGCCGCATCATCCCCAGGGACGAGATCGTGTCGGTGATCGACAACATCGGCCAGCCGCAACCGATCAACCTGGCCTTCACCGACAGCGTGACCCTCGGCTCCTCGGACGGCGAGATCCTCGTCTCGCTGAATCCGGATCGTCACCAGCCGACCGCCCGCTGGACGAAGACGCTGCGGGAAACGCTGCCGCGGGAGTTTCCCGGCGTGACCTTCTTCTTCCAGCCTCCGGACATCGTGAGCCAGATCCTGAACTTCGGGCTGCCGTCGCCCATCGACGTGCAGGTCACCGGCTACAACCAGCAGGCGACGCACGACATCGCGCTGGAGGTCGCCGCCCGGATGGGACGCATTCCGGGCGCCGTCGACGTGCACCTGCACCAGGTGGTCAACACGCCGTCGCTGCAGGTCAACGTCGATCGCTCGCGCGCCGCCGAGCTCGGCCTCACGCAGCGGGATGTGGCCAACAGCATGCTCGTCTCGCTCAGCTCGAGCGCGGTGGTGAGCCCGAACTACTGGTCCGATCCCCGCAGCGGCATCAACTATATCGTCGCGGTGCAGACGCCCCAGAGCCGCGTCGACTCCGTCAACACGCTGATGAACACGGCCATCACGCCGAGCGCGGCCGGCCAGTCGCAGCTGCTCAGCAATCTGGCCACGCTCGAGCGCCGCGAGGTGCCCGCGGTCATCAGCCATTCGAACGTGCAGCCCGTCTTCGACGTCTACGCCGACGTGCAGGGGCGCGACCTCGGGAGCGTGGCCGCCGAGGTGCAGAAGATCGTGGCCGAGTACCGCGGGAAGCTCCCGCCCGGCCACAGGATCGCGGTGCGCGGCCAGGTGGAGAGCATGAACTCCGCCTTCTTCCGGCTCGGCCTCGGGCTGATCTTCGCCGTCCTGCTCGTCTACCTGCTCATGGTCGTGAACTTCCAGTCCTGGCTCGACCCGTTCATCATCATCACCGCGCTGCCCGCCGGGTTCGCCGGCATCGTGTGGATGCTGTTCGTGACGCACACGACCTTCAGCGTGCCCGCGTTGATGGGCGCCATCATGAGCGTCGGCGTCGCCACCGCCAACAGCATCCTCATGGTCACGTTCGCCAATGACTACATGGGGGGCCTCGAAGGGCCCCCCAAGCCCCCCATTGGTGACTCGGAGACGGCCCGGGACACCCGGGCCGCCCCTCGGGACGGCGAAGGGCCCCCCAAGCCCCCCATGGCTGGCTCGGAGGCGGCCCGGGGGACCCGGGCCGCCCCTCGGGATCGCGACACGCGCGACGCCCGCGCCGCCGCGCTGGCGGCCGGCGCCACGCGGCTGCGCCCGGTGCTGATGACGGCGCTGGCCATGATCATCGGCATGCTGCCGATGTCGCTCGGGCTCGGCGAGGGCGGCGAGCAGAATGCGCCGCTGGGGCGGGCCGTGATCGGCGGGCTGTCGGTGGCCACCTTCGCCACGCTGTTCCTCGTCCCGATCATCTACAGCGTCCTGCGCCGGCGACCGCCGCGCGAGGACTTTCTCACCGAGGAGGAGTCGAGTCATGCCTGAGTCGAAAACGGGCTGGGGTGCTCTCATCGGCGTGACGCTGCTCGTCGCGCTGCTCGTCATCGGCATCATGCCGCGCCTGCGCGATCAGTCGGAGCGCGTGGCGGCCGCCACCGCGCCGGACGCCGGTCTCGTGACCGTGAGTGTCGCGACGCCACGCCGCGCCGATGGGCCGAGCGACCTCCTGCTGCCGAGCAACATCCAGGCGATCGAAGAGGCGGCGCTCTATGCGCGCACGAGCGGCTACGTCCGCGAGCGCTACGTGGACATCGGCGATCGCGTCACGGCCGGCAAGGTGCTGGCCCAGATCGACACGCCGGAGCTGGACCAGGAGCTGAGCCAGGCCCGCGCCGCGCTCGCCCAGACACGCTCGGCGCTGGCGCAGGCCCAGGCCAGCTTCACGCAGGCGCAGGCGAATCTGCAGCAGGCCCGCGCGAGCCTGGAGCAATCGAAGGCGAACGAGGGCTTCGCCTCCGCGACGTCGGACCGCTTCAGCCGGCTGGAGCAGGCGGAGCTCATCGCGCACCAGGATGCGGACGAAAAGCGCACGGCATTCGCCGCCGCCCGCGCCACCACCGCCGCCGCCCAGGCCAACGTCGAGGCGATGCAGGCCAACGTGGGCGCGCTGGAGGCCAGCGTCGGCGCCGCACGGGCCAACGTGGCCGCGAGCGAGGCCAACGTCCAGCGCCTGACCGCGCTGCAGTCGTTCCAGCGGCTGGAGGCGCCGTTCGCGGGGATCATCACCGTGCGCGGGACCGATCGCGGCGCCCTCATCACCTCGGGCAGCGGCTCCAGCGCGAGCCCTCCGCTCTTCCGGATCGCGCGCATCGACACCCTGCGCATCTTCGTCAACGTCCCGCAGACGTTCGTGCGCGCGATCACGCCGGGCCAGGAGGCAAAGGTCCTGGTGCCCGAGTTCCCGCAGCGGACGTTCGTCGGGACCATCGCCAGCACGGCGGGCGCCCTCGACCCCACGTCGCGCACGCTGCTGACGGAGGTGCGCCTGCGCAACGACGACCGCGCGCTGATGCCCGGCATGTACGCGCAGGTCAAGTTCAGCGTGCCACCATCGGACGACGTGTGGGTCGTGCCGGCGACGGCGATCGTCACCCGTGCGGCCGGCTCCCAGGTGGTCGCCGTGCACGGCGACGGCACCGTGAAGTATCTCGGTGTCCAGTTGGGCCGTGACCTCGGGCAGTCGGTCGAGATCGTCTCCGGCCTCAGCGGGCAGGAGCGGCTCGTCGTGAGCCCGCCGGACGGACTGAAGGACGGCGTCAGAGTCGCCCTCGAGAAACCCAAGGCGGCCGAGGCCGCCAAGAAGGAGTGACGCTCATGAATCGACTCGAAGGGAAAGTCGCCGTCATCACGGGTGGCAACAGCGGCATCGGCCTCGCGACCGCGCGCCGGTTCGCGGAGGAAGGCGCGCACGTCTTCATCACCGGCCGCCGCCCGAACGAGCTCGACGCCGCGGTGCAGCAGATCGGCAAGCGGGCCACCGGCGTTCAGGGCGACGTCTCGAAGCTCGCGGACCTGGACCGTCTGTACGAGACGGTGCGGCGAGAGAAAGGCCGCCTCGACGTCGTCTTCGCCAATGCCGGCGGCGGCGCGCTCGCGCCGCTGGGCGCGATCACCGAGGAGCACTTCGACACGACGTTCAGCAGCAACGTCAAGGGTCTGCTCTTCACCGTGCAGAAGGCGCTGCCGCTCCTCCGGGACGGCGGGTCGATCATCCTGAACGCGTCGATCGCCGGCTCCAAGGGCCTCGAGGGCTTCAGCGTGTACAGCGCGACCAAGGCGGCGGTGCGGTCGTTCGCGCGGAGCTGGACGGTCGATCTCAAGGCCCGCAAGATCCGCGTCAACGCGATCAGCCCGGGTCCGATCGACACGCCGGGTATCAACGGCCTGGGGCTGAGCGAGCAGCAGATCGAGGAGTTCAAGAAGAACATGGTCGGGTCGGTTCCGCTGGGTCGGATGGGCGACGCGGACGAGATCGCGAAGGCCGCGCTGTTCCTGGCGTCGGACGACAGCAGCTACGTCACCGGCGTCGAGCTGTTCGTCGACGGCGGCATGGCCCAGATCTGAGCGCAATCCCGGCCAAGCGCTGGATCTGAGCCATGCGGTGCCCGTCGGTCAGGGCTCCGGGCGGAACGCGTTCATGGCGGTCACCAGCGCCGGGGTGCCGCCGAAGAGGTAGGTGACCTCGACGGCTTCCTGGATCTCGGCTTCGGATGCACCGGCGGCGCGGGCACGATTCGCGATGGTCGCCACGCCGTCCGGGTGCGTCTGCAGCGCGTCCACGATCATCGTCATCAGGTGCTTGTACTTGGCGGGAATGGCGCCGTCGCTCATGATGTGCTCGCGCTGGGCCATGTAGGCGTCCACGAACTTCGGATCGCGCCGCTGCAGCACCTGGATCCACGGGGGCATCGCCTGAGCCATGGGGACCTCCTCCTGTCGTGATAGAAATGGCGGCGCCGAAGATACACCGAGTGACAGGAGGCTACCACCCATGGCGCTGACCCTCGCGGAAGCCAATCAGGTCGTGCAAGGCGCGCTCGCCCGAGCCAAGGAGCTGAACATCAGAATCAGCGTCGCGGTGTGCGACGCGGGGGGACGCCTGGTCGCCTTCAATCGCATGGACGGGGCGATCTGGGCCGGGGCGTATGGCTCGCAGGGCAAGGCCATCGCGTCGGCGGCCTTCGCGCGGCCGAGCGGCGAGCTGGCCGAGCGGGCAGGGAGTCCGATCGTCCAGGGCATTGCCGCGGCGGAAGGCGGCCACATGATCCCGAGTCAGGGCGCGGTGCCGATCATCCGCAACGGCGTGGTGGAAGGCGCGTGTGGCGTGGGAGGCGGCACCGCGCAGCAAGACGAGGATTGCGCGCGCGCCGGCCTCGCGAAGCTATGAACGCTCCGGCCGGTACTGAGACTTCCCGAAGCCCCCGACGAAGGTCGGCAGCCTCGTGTGCCCGAGCAGCTGGCGGACCGCCTGCGACTCGCCGAGGTGGAACCAGTAGTGATAGGTCGTGCGGTGCAGCTTCGTCCCCGGCGTCTCGCCCGATGGCTCGCGCTTCCACTTCCGGGTGAGGTCCTTTCCCGTGAGGGTATCGAGATAGGGATCGGCGGCCGTGGTGACGGTGCGCCACCAGGCCCACGCCTCCGCGAGGGGCGGCACGCTGAGGCGCGTGCCGAACCCGAAGCGCCTGACCTCCGGCACGGCCGTCGTGTCCTGCGCGCGCTCGAGCCAGTAGAGCTGCTCCTGCCACGCGAGGTGACCGATCATCCACGCGATGGGATTGATCGGGTCGAAGCGCCGCGCCGCTTCCCGGGCGGTCACGGGCCCGAGCCCGCGGACCCATTCGCTCCGGGTGAACCGGAGCTGCGTCACGAGCGGATGCGGCGTCATCGCTCGAGCGTCTTCTTCATGACGGCCAGGCCCTGCTCGATCATGCCGGCGATGGTCCCGGCGCTCGCGTCGGGCAGCAGGTCGGCGATCCAGATGACGCGGCTGCGTCCCTCGCCGTCGGCGACGACTTGCATCGACGCGTTGTGGTGGGTGAGCCGTGGGGAGCCGACCACCGCCCACGCCAGCCGGCGCGCGGCGTCGTCGACGTCGACGATCAGCTCGCGCGCGACCAGGCCGTTGCCGAAGGTGACGACCCTGGCGCCGTCTTCGAGGCGGGTGTCGACGACGAATCCCGGCACCAGGCGCTCGTGCACGGCGCCGACGTCGCGAACGGCGGCCCAGACGCTCTCGGGGCGATTGTCGATGAGGATTTCCTTGCGGATCGACGTGAAACGGCCGGGTCGCGTCTCATTCCACTCCGGCCAGTTGCAGCTCGTGGGCGCGGTGACAGCCGACGAAATGGCCGCGGGAGGTCTCCTGCCACGCCGGCGCCTGGGTCCGGCACACGTCGATGGCGTACGGGCAGCGAGGATGGAAGTAGCAGCCGCCGGGGGGAGCGGCGGGATTCGCCACCTCCCCTTGCAGCACGATGCGCCGTGACCGGGTGCGCGGGTCGGGCTCCAGGACCGCGGACAGGAGCGCCGCCGTATAGGGGTGCTTGGGGGCCCGGAAGAGCTCGTCGGTCTCCGCCAGCTCCACCATGCGCCCGACGTACATCACGGCCACGCGATTGCTGATGTGTCTCACGACACTCAGGTCGTGGGCCACGAAGAGATAGGTCAGCTGGAACTCGGCTTGTAGATCGCTCAGGAGATTCAGGATCTGGGCCTGCACGGAGACGTCCAGGGCCGAGACGGGCTCGTCCGCGACGACCAGGCGAGGCTGCAGGGCGAGGGCGCGCGCGATGCCGATGCGCTGTCGCTCGCCCCCGCTGAAGGCGTGGGGAAAGCGCCGCATGTACTCGGGGCGCAGGCCGACGCGGCGCAGGAGGTCCGCCACGCGCTCTTCACGCTCGCGCCGGCTCTTCATGCCGTGAACCAGCAGCGGCTCCCCGACGAGGTCGAGCAGCGTCATGCGCGGATTGAGCGAGGTGAACGGATCCTGGAAGATCATCTGCATCTCGCGGCGCAGCGCCCGCAGCTCCGCCGGACGCAGGCGGCCCATCTCGATCTCCGCGCCGCCCGCGGTGCGCATGAAGATGTCGCCCGCGGTCGGCTCGATCGCTCTCAGGATGCAGCGCGCGGTGGTGGTCTTGCCGCAGCCGCTCTCGCCGACGAGGCCCAGCGTCTCGCCCTCGTCGATGTGGAAGTCGACGCCGTCCACCGCGCGGACGTAGCCCACCGTCTTCTTGAAGAAGCCCTTCCGGATCGGAAAGAGCTTCTGCAGCCGGGAGACCCTGAGCAGCGTCTGTGTCGGAATCACTCGTAGAGGAAGCAGCTGACGGTGTGCTGAGCGCCCACCGGCCGGAGGCTCGGGTCGCGTCGATCACACGTCCCCGCCATGAAGTCCGGGCAGCGCGGGTGGAAGGGACAGCCGGCCGGCCGGTCATAGGGGTGCGGCACCGCGCCCGCGATCGGGGTCAGTCGCTCTCGCGAGCGCGTTCGCATGCGGGGGATGGAGCGCAGGAGCGCCCGCGTGTAGGGGTGCCGCGGGGCATGGAAGATCGCGTCGACGGGCGCCTGCTCGACCACGCGTCCCAGGTACATCACCGCGACATCGGTGGCCATCTCGGCGACCACGCCCAGGTCGTGCGTGATGAGCATGATCGCCATCCCGTCTTCCTGCTGGAGCTGGCGCAACAGCGCGAGGATCTGCGTCTGGGTGGTCACGTCGAGGGCCGTGGTGGGCTCGTCGGCGATCAACAACGTCGGACTGCACGACAACGCCATCGCGATCATGGCCCGCTGACGCAGGCCGCCGCTCAGCTGATTGGAGAGCTCGTCCATCCGCTGCGCCGGCGACGACACCCCGACCCGCTTCAAAATGTCGATCGCCTTGTCGCGCGCGTCCCGCCGGCTGACCGCCTGGTGCAGCATGATCGCCTCGATGATCTGACTGCCCACGCTGTGAACGGGACTGAAGGAGGACATCGGCTCCTGGAAGATGAGCGCGATCTCCGCGCCGCGGATCGCCCGCATTTCGGCGCCGTTGGGCTCGAGCTTCGTGAGGTCGACCACCTCGCCGGGCCCGCCGTTGGCGGCCGGCCGGCGAAACCGGATCTCGCCCTCCACGATCCGGCCCGGCCGATCGACGATCCTCAGGATGGATCGCGCCGTGACGCTCTTGCCGCACCCGCTCTCCCCGACGATCCCCAGCGTCGCCCCCGGCGTCACATCGAAGCTCACGCCATCGACCGCCTTCACCAACCCCTCGTCCTGCGCAAAGTACGTCTTCAAATTCCTCACCGACAGCAGCGCCTCGCGCGTCATCTGTCCCACTTCGAGCGCCGGCTCGCCCGTATCAAACGCCGCTTCGAGCGCGGGCTTCGCCCGCGCAATCCTGTTGCTGGGGGGAGGCAGGGCGAGATCGAGCCGAAGGCTCGATCGGCCCGTCGGAAGGGGGGCGAAGCCCCCCTCCGAGGCAGGCGAAGCCCCCCTCCGAGGCTAGTACGGATCCGCCGCGTCGCGCAGTCCATCGCCCAGGAAGTTGAAGGCCATGACGACGACGATCACGGGCACGGCCGGGATCATCAGCCACGGCGAGATGGCCACCGTCTGGACGTTCTGGGCTTGCTGCAGCAGGACGCCCCAGCTGATCGCGGGCGGGCGCAGGCCCAGGCCCAGAAAGCTCAGCGCCGTCTCGCTGATGATCATCGCGGGCAGGGCGAGCGTGGTCGCCGCGATGATGTGGCTCATGAACGCCGGCACCATGTGCACGAAGATCGTCCGCATCTCGCTGCAGCCCACCAGCCGGGCGGAGACGACGAAGTCCTCCTCGCGCAGCGCCAGGAAGCGTCCCCGCACCACGCGCGCCAGCTCCGTCCATCCCAGGAGCGAGATGATGATCGTGATCGCGAAGTACACCTGGAGGACGGACCACTCGCGCGGCAGCGCCGCCGCCAGCCCCATCCACAACGGGATGGTCGGGATCGAGCGGAGGATCTCGATCACGCGCTGGATCAGCGTGTCGGTGACCCCGCCGTAGAAGCCCGAGAGTCCGCCGAGGACCACGCCCAGCACGAGGCTCGCGGTCACCCCGAACAGGCCGATGGTGAGGGAGATGCGCGTGCCGTACATCAGCCGTGAGAAGAGATCGCGCCCCTGCACGTCGGTGCCCAGCACGAAGATCGTCCGCGCGGCGTCCAGGCCCGGCTCGACGCCGATGAGGTGCCGCGTGGTCGCGATCAGGCCGAGGAATCGGTACTCGAAGCCCTCGGCGAAGAACCGGATCGGGATCTTCTCGGCGGGATCGACGCGATAGACGCGCTTGAAGGTCTGCGGGTCGCGCGCGCCCTTGACGGCGTAGACGTGCGGGCTGAAACGCCGGCCGTCGAACCAGTGGATCGACTGCGGGGGCATCAGCGAGCGCTGCGCCTCGGAGGCGTCGGGGTCGGCGTAGGCGAGGAAGTCCGCGCCGAGGACGAGGCCGTAGAAGCCGACCACGACCACGGCGCTGGCCACGGCCAGGCGATGCTTGCGGAACCGCCACCACATGAGCTGCCACTGCGAGGCGACGAAGACGCGCTGCTCCTCCACGGGCAGGACGAGGGTGGCCATCAGGTGTCCTCGAGCCGGATGCGCGGGTCGATCCAGACGAGCAGGACGTCCGAGATCAGCGTGCCGATGACCGTCATCACGCCGAGGAGGAGCACGATCGTGCCGGCGAGAAACATATCCTGCGCGATGAGAGCCTTGAGGAGCAGCGGTCCGACGGTGGGAAGGCCCAGCACGAGGGACACGATGATGCTGCCCGATACGATATAGGGCAGCGTGTAGCCGATCGTGCTCGCGAACGGGTTGAGGGCCACCCGCACGGGGTATTTCAGGATCACGCGCGCCTCGGACAGGCCCTTGGAGCGCGCCGTCACCACGTAAGGCTTGCGCAGCTCGTCGAGCAGGTTGGCGCGCATGATCCGGATCTGCTGCGCCGTCCCGGCCAGGCCGAGGATCAGGGCCGGGATCGGCAGGTGCGTGGCCAGGTCCCAGGCGCGCGCCGGGCTCCACGGCGCGTCTTGAAAGTCCGGCGAGAACAGCCCGCCGATATGAGCGTTGAAGAGCGTGAAGCCCAGATAGAGGAGCACCAGGGCGAGCAGGAAGTTGGGGACGGCGAGGCCGACGAAGCCGATGAACGTCGCGAGGTAGTCGCCGACGGAGTATTGTCGGACGGCGGAGTAGATGCCGATCGGAAGCGCGAGCACCCAGGTGAGGAACAGCGCGGAGACGGAGACGACCACCGTCAGCCACAGGCGCTCGCCGATCACCTCGGTGACGGGCCGCCGCCACTCCATCGACATGCCGAAGTTGCCCTGCACGATCAGCTTCACCCATTTGTAGTACTGCACGTAGATCGGCTGGCCGAGGCCGTACTGGATGCGGAGGTTCTCGGCCTCCTCGTCGGTGACCACGCTGCCCATCGACGCCATCTGGGCGATGTACGACGTGACGTAGTCACCCGGCGGCAGCTGGATGATCACGAAGGCCAGGACGGAGATCGCCCAGACCGTGAAGATCGCGAGGAGGGCGCGACGTCCGATGTAGCCGAGCAACGCCCGCGCCCTCGCCGCCCTATTTCTTCCAGTAGAACGTGACCGGCCGCGAGATCCCCGGCGTCTTGCCGTCCGGGCTGTTGTACTGGCGCGACGGGATGTTGCCGAGATTCGCCTTGACCACCCGCACGCCCATGGAGGCCGGTCCCATCCCGATCACGCCGATGATGTAGACTTCCTCGGCGGCGATCTTCCAGATCTCCTTGCCGAGCTGGATGCGCTCCTTCTCGGGCACCCCGAAGGCCTTCTTCCACTTGTCCATCAGCTCGCGCATTCTCGGCTCGGGCTCCTTGCCCTGCGTGCCGGCGGAATGGAACCACTTGACGTACAGCGGCCCCGAGGACGCGACGGCGGCGAGCTCGAAGGGAAACACGTGGAGCGGGAAGGTGAACAGGTGCTCGCTGCCGTCGTTGTTCCAGGCGCCGAGCTGCTGCTCGTTGGCGGCGGTGCGCTTGAGGGCCAGGCTGCGCTCGACCTCCTGCACGACGAGGTCGATGCCGATCTTCTTCCACTGCTCGCGGATCATCTCCGAGATCTGCGTGAACTGGACGAACTGGCCGCCGAGCGTCATGATCTCGATCCGCAGTCGACCTTTCCCGTCGCTGCGCAGCCGGTAGCCCTCGGTGTCCTTCTTGGCGAGCCCGATCTTGTCGAGCATCTCGTTGGCCTTCCTGACGTCGAGCGTGGCCCACATCCTCCGGTACTGCGGGCCCGGGTTGTACTTGTTGCTGTCGGCGGGCACCACGGAGCTGGGCGTGCCGGTTCCGAGCCAGAAGGTCTCGTTGATCTGGTCACGGTCGATCCCGAGCGCGAGCGCGCGCCGGAAGTCGGCGGTGTTGAACCACTTGGCGATCTCCGGATCGGCGTCGTAGTTCAGGTTGAACTTGATGATCATGTCGCCGCCGTAGTCGCCGGGGTCGAGATAGACCTTGTAGCCGCCCTTGGCCTGGTTCTCGATGAACACGGGCAGCTTGCCGAGGTCGAGGTGCCGCTGCTGGAAGTCGTACTCGCCCGCGATCGCGCGCAGGTTGAGGACCTCGAGGTTCTCCGCCAGCGTCAGCACCACGCGGTCGATGTAGGGTAGCTGGTTGCCCGCGGTGTCCACGAAGACGCTGTACGGGTTGCGCTCCAGGGTCCACGTCGGCGTGTTGATCGGCGTCACGGTCTTCCAGGGCGAGAGCACGGGCAGCTCGGGGTTGAGCGCCCAGTCGTTCTTGAACAGGAACATCCGCACCCAGCTGTCGAACTTCGCCTCCTTCACTTTCCTGTCGAGCTCGGCCTGGCCCACGTACTTCGGGTGGAACTGCTTCAGGTAGTGCGCCGGCGCGAAGCCGCCCATGCCCTTGTACCCGCCCCACTGGCCGGCGAGGTCCGTCGAGCCGGCGAGGACGTCGGGGAGCATGTAGTAGGGCTCGGGGAACCTGAACCTCACCGTCTGAGCGTCGACCTTCTGGATCTCGCCCTGCTTGCCGTTGATGGCCATGGCCGCGGTCGGCGTGGGCACGAGGTCCTTGTTGCGATAGACGTCCTCGAACCAGAACACGAAGTCGTCCGCGGTGAACGGCTTGCCGTCGCTCCACTTCATCCCGCGGCGCAGGTGCACGAGCCACGTGCGCCCGCCGTCCTGCATCTCGAGGCTTCGGGCGAGGTTCGGCATGACCTTGTCGCCCGTGTAGTCCCAGAACATCAGATGGTCCGGTCCCGAGCAGCAGCGGAAGCCGTTCCAGAAGTCGGCCGGGCCGGTGAAGCCGCCACGCCACGTGCCGCCGTACCGGCCGACTTCGTGCAGCGGCTTGATGACCAGCGGATCCTGCCCGATGCGCTCGGCCACCGGTGGGAGCTTGCCGGCCTTCACCTGCTCCGCCAGCTGCGGCGCTTCCTTGAACGTCTTGGGGAATTTCGTGGGGTCGGCGACGACCTCCGGACCTTCCAGCTTGCCGATCAGCGCGCTCTTGCCCTGCGCCAGCGCTCCCGCGGCGACCAGGGCCGTGAGCAGGGCCACCAGCAGCGCGATGGTGAGTCGGGATCGGAGCGTGCCTCTCCGCGGCGTGCGCCAAAGCTGCGTCATGACCCTTCCCCCTTTGATCCTCGACGAGCCTCGTCGCGGGTCCCGGCCCGTCGGGGGCCCGATTATCGTGATATTCCCCCGGCAAGTCCAGGCTCCCCCGGGCGATCAGTGGAAGTGCACGCCGCCGTCGATGTTGAGGACCTGGCCGGTGACGCTGTCGGCGCGGCAGAAGGCGACCACCTGGGCCGCGACGTCATCGACGGCGGTGGCGCGCTGGAGCACGGCGAGCCGGCGCGTGCTCTCCACCACCTCGGCGGGGAGCCGCTTCGCCATGCGCGTGCCCTCCATCAGCCCGGGCGCCACGCAGTTCGCGGTCACCTCGGGAGCGAGCGCCACGGCCAGGCACCGCGTGAGGTGAATCAGCCCGGCCTTGCTGACGGCGTAGGCGATGCTGCTGCCGGCCGGACGCAGGCCGGCCACCGACGCGACGTTCACGATTCGCCCGGCGCCCCGCGCGCGAAGATGACGCGCGGCGGCCCGCGCCAGCAGAAACGGTCCGCGGAGGTTGACCTCGTTGATGTGGTCCCAGAGATCGGCGGTGAGGCCCTCGAGGTCTCGGAACGGAACGCCGATGTTCCAGCCCGCGTTGTTGACGAGGACGTCGAGCCGGCCGAGCTCGGCCGCGGCCGTGTCGACGACCGGCGCGATCGCGGCCGCGTCCCGCTGGTCGAGCTGGACCATGGCCGTGCGCCGCCCGCGCTTTTCGACCTGACGACACGTCTCGATCGCGCCCTCGCGAAAGCCGACCCAGGTGACGGCCACGTCGGCGCCGGCCTCGGCCAGCGCGATGGCGATCGCGCGGCCGAGGTCGCCCGAGCCTCCCGTGACCAGCGCCGCGCGCCCGGTCAGGTCCACCGCCGGCTCAGCTGATGGACGCCAGCGGCGCGATCCCGAGCTCGCGCGTACACTCGCCGAACCACTGGAGCACTTCCTTGTGCAGCGGGATGCCCTTGGCGCGGCGCTTCTGCAGCTCCTCGGCCTCCGACAGCCCGGGATAGAGGACGCGCTCCTGCCCTGGCGCCGGCGGCGCCGTGCGGAGCGTCTCGAGCATCCGGTCCATCGTGTCCTTGAACTGCTCGAGGTCGGTGAACGCCTCGATGTTGTACGCCGCGAAGTGGTTCTTCGATCCGCCGCCGGGGGCGAGCATCGTGGGCAGCGCGCCGGCCAGCACCGTGGAGAGGACCTCGGCCATGAGGGCGAAGCCGTAGCCCTTGTGCGAGCCCTGCTCGCGCGTGCCGCCGAGCGGCAGCTGGTGATACTCGTCGCGGTCGAAGACGGGCTTCTCTTCCGTGATCGGGTTGCCCTCCTTGTCCGTGACCCAGCCGGGCAGCAGCGGCGACCCCAGCCGGATGGCCAGGCGGATCTTGTTGCCGGCGATCGCCGAGGTCGCGGCGTCGAAGAGCATCGGCGCCTCGCGGCGCGCGGGCGCGGCCACGGCGATCGGGTTGGTGCCCAGCATCGGCTTCGCCGCGAACGTCGGCACGACGCTCAGGCCCGCGCCGGTGAAGCAGACGCCGACCATGTTCTGCTGCGCGGCCTGCATCGCAAAGTGGCCGATCGCGCCGAAGTGGCCGCTGTTGTACACGGTGACCACGCCGACGCCGACGGTGCGCGCCTTGTCGATGGCCAGGCGCATCGCCTTCGATCCGACGATGATGCCGAGCCGCCGCTCGGCGTCGATCACCGCCGTCCCGGGCGACTCGCGGACGATCCGCCAGCCGGGCCGCGGGTCGAGCTTGCCGGCCCTGTAGTCGCGCACGTACGCGCGGAGCATGTTGGACACGCCGTGCGTCTCGACGCCGCGCAGGTCGGTCATCGTCAGCACGTCCGCCGCGTCCGCGGCATCGTCCGCGCTCACGCCGAGCTTCTCGAAGATCTGGGTCACCGTGCGGCGCAGCGCGCCTTCCGAGACCAGGACCTGATCCTTCTGGGGTACCTTGAAGCGCTCGAGAATCATGGCCTACTCCTTCCCGCGCTGGAGAATACACCGGCGCCGGAGGGCGTGTCGGAACGACGACGCCTTGACCGCGTGAGGCGCGCCGGCTAGGGTCTGGCATCGCTGAGCGGGAGGAGACACCCATGGGCAGACTCGCAGGCAAGGTCGCACTGATCAGCGGCGGCGCGCGCGGGCAGGGGGCCGCCGAGACCCAGCTGTTCGTCCGAGAGGGCGCGGCCGTCGTGTTCGGGGACGTCCTCGATGACGAGGGCAAGAAGGTCGAGACGGCGATCCGGGCCTCGGGGGGCCAGGCGACCTATGTGCACCTGAACGTCACCCAGGAACTGGACTGGCGAGCGGCCGTGGCCACGGCGGTGCAGACGTACGGCAAGCTCGACGTGCTGGTCAACAACGCCGGCATCCTGTTGCGCGCGAAGATCGAGGACACGAGCGAAGCCGACTGGGACCGCATCATGGCGGTCAACGTCAAAGGCGTCTTCCTGGGTACGAAGTGTGCGATCCCGGCCATGCGGCAGGCCGGCGGCGGCTCCATCGTCAACATCTCGTCCACGGCCGGCCTGGTCGGCAGTCCGGGAGAGACGGCGGCGTACACCGCCACCAAGGGCGCCGTGCGGCTGTTCACCAAGGCGACGGCCATCCAGCACGCCAACGACCACATCCGCTGTAACTCCGTTCACCCCGGACCGATCGCGACCGACATGATCAAGGACATGCTGGACAACCGTGCGGCCTGGGAGCAGCGTCTACGCCGTCTGCCCATGGGACGCGTCGGCACGGCGGACGAGGTGGCCTACGGCGTCCTGTACCTCGCCTCGGACGAAGCGTCCTACGTGACGGGCAGCGAGCTGGTCATCGACGGCGGGACGACGGCCGAGTGATGACACTCGACAAAGCCCGGCTCGTGCAGATGCTGCGCACCATGATCCTGATCCGGGAGTTCGACGAGCGGGCCATCCAGCTGCGGCTCGCCGGCAAGATCTACGGCACGGTGCATCCCTATGTGGGCCAGGAGGCCGTGGCGGTGGGAGTCTCCGCCCAACTGTCGGTGACGGATCGCGTGACGAGCACGCACCGGGGCCACGGGCACTGCATCGCCAAGGGCGCCGACATCCGCCGGATGATGGCCGAGCTGTTCGGCCGCGTCGACGGCTACTGCAAGGGCAAGGGCGGCTCCATGCACATCGCCGACTTCGCGGTGGGCATGCTGGGCGCCAACGGCATCGTGGGCGGCGGGCTGCCCATCGCGTGCGGCGCCGCGCTCGCCGGTCAGCTCGAGGGTAAGGGCGCCGTGACGGTGTGCTTCTTCGGCGACGGCGCCGCCGCCGAGGGCGAGTTCCACGAGTCGTTGAACATCGCCTCGCTCTGGAAGCTTCCGATCGTGTTCGTCTGTGAGAACAATCAGTACGCGGCGAACAATCCCGTCGGCGTCCAGCACCCGCGCGTCGACATCGCGGCCCACGCGGCTCCGTACGACATGCCGGGCGTCGGAGTCGATGGCAACGACGTGCTCGCGGTCCACGCGGCCACCGCGGACGCCGTGACGCGCGCCCGGCGCGGCGACGGGCCGAGTCTGCTCGAGTGCAAGACCTACCGCTGGCACTTTCACGCCATGCGCGCCGCCCGGCCCCCGGAGACGCGCCCCGCCGAGGAGATCGCGTCGTGGAAGGCGGGCGACCCCATCGCTCGCCTGGAGCAGCACATGGTCGGCCGGGCCCTGCTCTCACCGGACGAGCTTCGAGCCATCCGCGACCGGGTCGGCGCCGAGCTCGACGAGGCCGTCGCCTTCGCGGAGGCCAGTCCCTTCCCCGACCCCAAAGACCTGATGGCCGACATGTTCGCGAGGTAACAGCCATGCGCGAGATCACGTTTCAGAAAGCGCTCGAGGAGGCCGTGGCCGAGGAAATGCGGCGCGACCCGCGGGTCATCACCATGGGGACGGACTTCACCGGCGACCCCATCAAGGAGTTCGGCGCGTCGCGAGTGCGCTTCACGCCGATCTCCGAGGCGGTGCTGACCGGCATGGGCCTCGGCGCGGCCGGCTGCGGCGTGCGCCCCATCGTCAACTGGCGGATGGTGACGTTCTCGTTCGTGGCGATGGATCAGGTCGTCAACCAGGCGAGCAAGATCCGCTACATGTTCGGCGGCCAGGCCGACTTCCCCGTGACGTATCGCTGCTCGACCGGCGGCGGCATCGGGCTCGCCGCCCAGCACTCGCAGAGCCCTTATTCGATGTGGATGCACCTCGCCGGGCTCAAGATCGTCCTGCCGTCGACGCCGGCGGACGCCAAGGGGCTGCTCAAGAGCGCCATCCGCGACAACAATCCCGTCGTTTCGTTCGAGTGTAGCCGGCTCGCGACGCTGACGGGCCCCGTGCCCGACGGCGACCATCTCGTGCCGCTCGGCGTGGCGGACGTGAAGCGGACGGGGACGGACGTGACCATCGTGGCCCTCGCCTACTATGTCCAGGAGTCGCTCGCGGTGGCCGACGAGCTGGCGCGCGAGGGCGTCTCGATCGAGGTGCTCGATCCGCGGACGCTCGTCCCGATGGACGTCGAGACGCTGCGCGCCTCGGTGCAGAAGACGGGCCGCGTCGTGATCGTGGACGAGGCGCCGGCGACGTGCTCGGCGGCCGCGGAGATCGCCGCGCTGATGGTCGAGGACCCCGACACGTTTCGCGCGCTGAAAGCTCCGGTGCGACGGGTGTGCGCGATGCCGGTCCCCGTGCCCTACAGCCCGCCGCTCGAAAAGGCCGCGCTGCCGAGCCGGGACGACATCAGGGCGGCCGTCCACGACGTGCTGAAGGAGTCTGTATGACCCACGCGCGGCTACGGCTGATCGCTCCGCTGCTCGTTCTGGCCTCGGGACTCCTCCTGGCGGCGCACGCCAGCGCCTTCCAGCTCTTCCGAACCGAGGAGGCGACCATCGCCGACATCCAGGCGGCCCTGAAGGCCCGCACGCTGACCTGTCGGGCGCTGGTGCAGATGTACCTCGACCGCATCGAGGCGTACGACAAGAAGGGCCCGGCCCTGAACGCGATCGTCGCCATCAACACCGACGCGCTCAAGACCGCCGCCGCGCTCGACGTGAAGTACGCCCAGTCCGGCCCGACCGGGCCGCTGCACTGCGTGCCGATCATCGTGAAGGACAACTACGACACGGTGGACATGCCGACCTCGGCCGGGTCGCTCTCTCTGAAGGGATCGATTCCTCCGCGGGACGCCTTCCAGGTCCGCAAGCTGCGGGAGGCGGGCGCCATCATGCTCGTGAAGACCAACATGGCGGAGTTCGCCTTCGACCCGTTCGAGACGGTCGGCTCTCTGCTGCCCGGTTACACGAGGAATCCCTACGCGCTCGAACGCGTCACCGCGGGCTCGAGCGGCGGGACCGCCGCGGCGGTGGCGGCGAACTTCGGCACGGTCGGGCTGGGCACCGACACGGGCAACTCCATCCGCGGGCCGGCCTCTCACACGAGTCTGGTCGGCATCCGCTCGACGATGGGGCTCACCAGTCGCGACGGGATCGTCCCGCTGTTCCTCGACAAGGACATCGGCGGGCCCATGGCGCGGACGGTGACCGATGCCGTGGCCATCTTCGACGTGATCGCCGGGTACGACCCGGCCGATCCGGTCACGGCGGCCAGCCAGGGCAAGCGGCCGGACAGTTACATGAAGTCTCTCGTCAAGGACGGCCTGCAGGGCGTGCGGCTCGGCGTCGTCCGTCAGCTATTCACGCCGCAGAACACCGATCCCGAGGTGATGAAGCGCATGGAGCAGGCTCTGATCGACCTGCAGCGGCAGGGGGCCCAGGTCGTCGATACCTTCCGCGTCGCCGAGATCGACGACATTCCCCCGGCGACGCTCTTCTGCCGCCGCTTCAAGTTCGACATCAACGAGTACCTGGCCCGGCTCGGTCCCTCGGCACCGGTGAAGAGCCTCGAGGAGATCATCAAGTCCACGAAGTTCCATCCCTCGATCGAAAAGCGGCTGATCGACCGGCAGGCCGAGCCCCCGCTGGCCGAGAACCAGTGGTGCATCCAGGCCGCCGAGAATACGCGGCGGCTGCGCGATGCCGTGCAGAAGGCAATGGACGACGCCAGGGTCGACGCGCTCGTCTATCCGACGTGGGCGTTCCCGCCGCGCCTGATCGGCGACCTGAACACACCTCATGGCAACAACAGCCCCCGGCTGTCACCGCCGACGGGCTTTCCGGCGATCACGGTGCCGATGGGCTTCGTGCACGGCACCCTGCCGGTCGGCCTTCAAGTCTTCGGCCGGGCGTGGAGCGAGCCGACGCTGATCAAGATCGTGTACGCGTACGAGCAGGCCACACGCCACCGGCGTCCGCCCGCGAGCACGCCGCCGCTCCCCTAGCAGCCGTGAGCGGGCTCTTTTGGACGAGGACTGCGCGCGCTCCGGCGTCGCGAAGCTCCAGCCAGGGTAATGTCGCTTGACGTGAGACGGACTGAGATCGAGGAAGAACTCAAGCGGGCGCTTCCTGCCTTTGGCGACATGACTCAATTCCGTCCGCTGATCAAAGGACATGGTCATCAATCTTTCATTCTTGAGACGAGCTCGAAAATCAACCTCTTGCTGAAGATCGCGTTGCGAAGTGAGCAGCTGGGCAAGATGAAGTCTCTGCGCCAGGTGTTGGAATTGGCTGCAAAACACCAGATCCCTGCGCCAAAGCTGCTCTACTTCTCCGAAGGAACAGCTTCCTTTGCGGGGCGTCCCTGGTTAATTCAAGAGTTCCTGACGGGGCAGGATGGCGAGGTCGCTATCGCGGGGATGTCTGAGCTCCAGAGAGCGACATTCTTTCGGGACTTTGGTCAAGCGGTAGCTCGGCTTCACTCGATCAACTCGGGTTATTTTTCCGAAGACCTGGCGTCTTCAAGACGAGAGGAGACCTGGACTTCGGTAGTCGAATCGCGGCTTGAACGTCTGAAGAACAATCATCTGCAAGCAGAGTTGCTGTCTCCCCAAAGCATTGAGTCAGCTGAAGGGGCGATCCTCTCGATCGTACGAGCGGTTTCTCGTGAGGTACGTCCTTCTCTGGTGCATCGCGATCTCTATCTTCCAAACACTCTCGTTGCTGCTGGGCGTTTTCGGTGTCTCCTTGATTTCGAACATGCGCGTTCCTGGGACGCACTATCCGACTTCGTCAAACTCAAGATGTGGGTTTTTGACAGCGTCCCCGGTTCCGAATCGGAGTTTTGCTCGGGATATGGCTCGAATCCGTTGATGACGAACGAAGGCCGGATGCGCTTCCACGTGGGGCTCGGGTTAGAGCTTCTTTCCGGGTTGGTTTACTGGAAGACGACGGGACAATCAGCGATGCTCACGGATTACCAGAGACGGTTCAAGCATTGGCAATCCATTCCTTCATGAAGCGGGCGTAGCACTCGCGCTCGCCCGGCATCTTCGGCCAGCCCGCGAGCAGCCGCACCGTGGCGATCAGCAGGCGATCCCGCAGGTGGGTGGAGTTGTGGCCGTATTCCTCGAGGCTGGAATGGGTGATCTTCTGGTTGTGCGGGTCGTCCTGGAACTTGCACGCCGTGACGGCGACCGACGCCTGGTACGCGTTGCGATCCGCGCCCGATTTCAGATAGGCGCTGGCCAGCGCGGTGGCGCGCGGGATGTCGTAGGCGAGAATGGCCTCGTCCAGCTCGTCCAGCAGCGCGGACGGTGTCCGTCCCGAGGCGTCGAATCCGGCGCACTCGCGCTCGAGCACCGGTGTCACCAGCTTGTTGGAGCGGGCCGCGTCGTTCACGAAGTTGGCCATGAGGTACAGCACGCGCGGCCGGTAGGGGCTCTCGCTCGTGCGCAGCCAGTCGTTCGCCGTGTTGCAGTAGTCGAACGGATGTTGACCGTCCGTGAACTGCTTGGGCACCGTCGTCCTTAGAATCAGCTCGGCGGCGCCGATCTGGATGGTGTCGCCCAGGCTTCGGATCGACCGGCCGTTGCGTAGATGCGTGGTGAGCAGGGCCCAGATGGTCGGCCCGTCCGCCTCCATGAGCAGCCGGACCATCTCCTCGACCTCGCCCGGAGTGAGCGGCGTGTGATTCGTCTGCGCGAGATTCTTTCCGGCGTCGGGCAGCTCGCTGGCGACCGTCACGCAGGCCGCGTCGTAGAGTGAGTAGTAGAGCGGGCCGACGGCCATGTCGGGGACGCCGATGTAATAGACGCCGTGGGACCGGTCCCACCCGATGAACTCGGCGAGGTCGGTCACGGCACGCGCCCGCAGCGCCTTGTGACCCGTGTTGCGCGCCTTCCGCCCGATGATCGTGTCTTGCACGTCGATCAGGCCCAGGAAGATCAGGTGATCGCGCAGCCGCGGGCGGACGCGCGCGTCGGCGGCCAGACCCAGGAAGAGGCCGTAGGCTCGCCGCACGTCGCCGCTCATCGTCGCGATCATGTGCGCGTGCAGCCGCTCCTCGACGGTGCCCTCTTCCGTGATCGGCGCCTGCTCCTGGTGCCACACGACCGGACCGTAGCTCGGCGGCGGCACGTTCATGCCTTTCATCGTGGCGTAGCGGCCGGGATACTTGCCGAGCAGCTGGTTCCAGATGTCGAGCCCGGCCGGGATGTACCAGACACCCTGCAAGAGCGGCAGCAGCCGATAGCGCTCGGGCAGGAACGGCGCCAGATTCAGGGCGGCCCGGAGGCCGAGAATCGTGTGGTCGTTGTTGATCAGCGTGATCTGGCCGTCGCGCACGTTGATGTGGCTCGGCACCTGCACGAACGGCGCCTCGGCCCTCGTCACCACGTCGAGGGCGTCGCTCAGCGCGCGGCCCTCCCGCGTCACCATCTGATGGAAGAGATCAGTCGTGCGCGGTTGATCGCGCTCCAGAATGGCTTCCGTCAACAGGGCGAAGGATCTGTCGGCCATCGCGCTCTCCTCGGGTCCGGTCTGGGCTCGTACTATACCGCGCGGCCCGCGTCGATCAGACGTTGGTGAGCGCCGGCGTCGCCTGGCGCAGGGCCTCGTCCCAGGGCCCCGGGAACCGTCCCTTCGCGCCGCCTCCGGAGAACGGCCGCTCCTGGTGCCACTGGCTGCGCGGCAGCTCGTAGTAGACCTCGAGCCCATTGCCGTCGGGATCCGAGAAGTAGACGCCGATGGAAACCGTGTGGTCGGCGACGCGAACGGCCACACCCTGGTCGTTCAGGCGCCGATAGATCTCCGCGAGGTCGTCGAGGCTCGCCATCCGCCAGGCCACGTGGTTCAGACCCACCTGGGTCTTCTGCGGCCCGGCGGCGTCGTCTCCAACCTCGAAGAGGGCGATGTCGTGCGCGTGGCCGGGGTCACACGCAAGGAAGGCCGCGCGCAGCCGCTCGGTGCCGGAATGATTGAACGTATCCTGGGTGTGGAGGCCGAGGACCTCCGTATACCATCGGTGCGACCGCTCGGCGTTGCGCACGAAGATGTTGACGTGGTCCAGGGACATCGGCTTATAGCTCATCTCTCCCTCTCCTTGCCTACGGGTGGATCACCGTCGGCGTACGGCTGATGACGAACGCCTCGTGACGGTCGAGGAAATCGGCCACCACATCGGCGAACGCCTCGGGCCGATCGGTGCTGATCGCGTGCGCGGCGTCGTAGACGAACACGAGGTGGCAGTTGGGCATCGTCTCCTTGTAGATGCGCCCCATGGCGGGCGCGATGACGCGGTCCAGGGTGCCGAACAGCACGAGCGTCGGCGTGGCCAGCCCGGACAGACGGCCCTCGAGGTCCGCGTCACGGTCCGGACCTCTCAGACGCTGCACCAGTGGCTGTGTCTTGGCCCGTGTGGCCGCGTCCGGCAGCAGGATTGCGCCGAGCCGTTCGGGGTGCGCGTACAGGCGGAGCGCGATCTCTTCGGGAGATCCGGCCGGCGACGCGGCGCCTTCCTGACGGATCGCTGCGGGGGCTTCCAGCACGAGGGCGCGCACCCGCTCCGGCGCCTGCAGCGCGAGCCACAGCGCCGTCTTGCCTCCGAACGAGGTGCCCATGAGGTTGAAGGTGTCGAGCCCGAGGTTGCCGATCGCCTGGGCCATCGTCGAGGCCAGCTCGGGCATGCTGGTCGTCCGGAGGTTCTCGGGCGACTGACCGAACCCAGGCATCTCGAAGAGCACCACCCGGAAGTGGCGGGACAGCAGGTCGTGCGCCGGCGTGAGGCGCGGCCCGCCCGCGCCGTGCAGATGCACCAACGGCGCACCGTCGCCAGCCTCCAGGTAGCGGATCCGGAAGCCGTCCGCCTCGACGTAGCCGTCGCTGAACAATCCCGGTGCCCTCACATGCCGCGAATGCGCGGCAGCACCTTCTTGCCGAACAGCTCGAGCGATCGCATCAGGGGCTCCAGCTCAGCGGACCCCGGCGGGTGCAGAGACAGATCGATGACGCCGGCGCCGACCACGTCGCGACAGCGCCTGACCTGCTCGACGATGGTATCCGGGCTGCCGACGAACGTCGTGGGCAGCGCGCCGCTCACGATCGGCGCCCGCGCCTCGCCGGCGATGTTGCGAGCATCCAGCTTCATGAACGCGTCGCGGACGCCTGCCCGCATGGCGAACGGCGCCTGGTTCGGCTGCGCGCGCAGCGTCGCGTGCGCCTCGTCGTCGGTCTCGGCCAGGACCATGTTCGCGCGATAGACGATCTGCTCGGGCGCCGGCTCCCAGCCGTAGCGCGCGCACTGCTCGCGGTAATACCGCGTGGCCTTCGCCATGACCTCGAACGGTCCGTAAGAGACGCCGTAGCCGAGGTGGTGGCGCGCGGCGAACTCGCCGGCTTCGCGACTCGTTCCCAGCGCATAGGTGGGTGGATGTGGCTGCTGCAACGGGCGTGGCCAGATGGAGACGGTGCGGTACTGGAAGTGACGCCCCTGCCAGCCGAAGGGCTGCGGCTCCGTCCACGCCTTGAGGATCAGCTCCATTCCTTCGTCGGTCCGCTCCCGCGCCTCCGCCGGGTTGAGGTCGTAGGTGAGGTACTCGTTCGTCGTCCCGCGCAGGAGGCCGACGACCAGGCGGCCCTGGGCGAGGGTGTCGAGCATCGCCAGCTCCTCGGCCACGCGCACCGGATTGCTCTGGGGAACGATGGGGCCGAGCAGGGCGATGGTGATCTTCTTCAGCCGCGCGGCGATGAACGCGGCCGAGAGCATCGGGGCCGGGGACAGGATCCGGGGCGAGTAGTGATGCTCGGACACGCTCACCCAGTCGAAGCCCAACTCCTCGACGTACTCGAGCCGCTCGATCATGCCGCGGTACGCCTCGGCGCCGGCGTCACGGTCGTACGCCCCGGAGGGCACCGGCCACTCGGAGGGCAGGGCCTGAGGGGCCCGATAGCGCACGGTTTCGAAGAACGAGACCTTCATGGCGCCGCTCGGAGCATGGCGCCGGACGTTACCACGAACAGGTGAGACAGGCCACGCCGCGCGACCGCGTAGTAAGCTCCCGGTCGACGGACATCGCGCCACACGGGAGGATCGAGTATGAAGGCCTACTTCCTCACCCCCGGTCCCGGCGGGACCGGGGTCGAGCTTCGCGAGACCGCCACGCCCGAGCCCAAGCCCGGCGAGCTTCTCGTGCGGGTCCGGGCCACGTCGTTGAACCGCGGCGAGCTGCTGGGCGGCAAGCCCGGCGCGCCGGCCAGAGCCGGTGGCGGCGAATGCGCGGGGGACGTGGTCAAGCTCGGCGACGGCGTCACCGCCGTGTCGACGGGCGACCGTGTGATGGGACGCTGCGCTGGCGGCTTCGCCGAGTACGCGCTGATGGACGCGCGCGAGGCGATGCGGGTGCCCGGCCCGCTCGCGTGGGAAGAGGCGGCGGCCACGCCGCTGGTCTTCGTCGTCGTCTACGACATGCTGGTTGCCCAGGGCCAGCTCGCGGCCGGGCAGTGGCTGCTCGTGACGGGCGTGTCGTCGGGGGTCGGCGTCGCCGCCCTGCAGACCGGCAAGGTGCTGGGCGCGCGGGTCATCGGCACCTCCGGCTCTGCCGACAAGCTCGCCCGGCTGGAGAAGCTCGGCCTCGACGTCGGCATCCGCACGCGGGCCGCGGATTTCCACGACGCCGTGCTGAAGGCCACCGACGGCAAGGGCGTGAGCCTCGTGGTCAACAACGTCGGCGGCTCCGTCTTCGCCGAGTGCATCAAGAGCCTGGCCTTCGAGGGGCGGCTGGCGACGGTGGGACACATGGATCGCGTGCTGAGCGCCCCTCTGGATCTCGAAGCCCTGCACAGCAAGCGCCTCACGGTCTTCGGCGTGAGCAACCGGCTCCGCACGGCGGCGCAGCGCGCGGCGACGGTGCGCGGCTTCGTCAAGGACCTCCTGCCTTACTTCGAGGACGGTCGGCTGCGGCCGCTGGTCGACAGGACCTTCGGCTTCGACGACCTGCCGGCGGCCATCAAGTTCATGGAGTCCGACGCTCAGGTCGGCAAGATCGTGGTGCGTTTGTAGAGGAGCGGCCCGGCTTTGCCGGGCTGCGACGAACATTGGGGGGTGTGGGGGGCCATGTCGGGGCCCCCCACGCGGTCGGTCGGCAAGATCGTGGTGCGTTTGTAGAGGAGCGGCCCGGCTTTGCCCATCGCCTGAGGCGTCGGTACCACACGAGCTTGTCCCCGAAGCCCGGATAGGCGGCGTTGCGGCCGCTGGGGTTGGGCACCACGAAGACGGTGGCACCGCCGATGCGCTCTGGCTTGCGCCCCGGCCCGGCGCTCGCGGCCGGACCGAAGAACTGTCGGTACGCCGTGCTCCCGACAAACGCCACCACGCCCGGCTCGATGCCCGCGATCGTGCGGGCCAGCCGTTTGCGACCGCGCGCATAGTCGGCCGCCGTCAGCTCGGAGGCCTCGCGCGTCGCGCGCTCCGCGATGTTGGTCAGCGCGAGCCCGAACTCCGGAAGGCGAACGTCGTCCGCAAACGTCAGCGGCTCGGACACGAAGCCCGCGGCGTGGAGCAGGCGATAGAAGGGATTACCGGGCCCCGCGAAGTGATGACCGACACGGGCCGACGTCAGGCTCGGGTTGATGCCGACGAAGAGGATGCGCGGCTTCGGGCACAGGCGCGCCGGCAAGCGCACGCTAGAACAGCGGGCTGTTCGACTCGAGGCCGAGCATCGTGCGCCCCACCGCCTCGTAGTTCACGAACTGCAGCTGGTTGTGCCGGGTGACGACCTCGGCGTCGCGCGCGTAGCGCTCGAGCGGGCTGCTGTTGAAGATGGACGTGGTGCCGGCCGTCGCGCAGACCATGTGCGTGGCCTGGGCTGCGCTCTGAGCGGCGTGGGTCATGGCCATGCGGAGATCCGAGCGCTGTCGCTCCGTGACGAACTCGCCCGCTACCACCGTCTGCCACATCGCCTGCACGGTGTCGAACAACAAGGCCCGGCCGGAGCGCAGCAGCGCCTCGGCTTCGCCGATTCTCGCCTGCACCAGCGGCCGGTCGCGCAGCAGCTCCGACGACGAGCGCGGCACCTTCACCTGGGCGAGCTCGACGAACTCGTCGACGGCGGCGCGGGCCACGCCGAGCCCGACGCAGCAGAAGCCGCAGCCGGCGAGATCGAAGCCGTGCATCCGGTTCATCGGCCCGGTGACGCGCGCGCGCCGATCGAGCGCCGAGAACGTATGCTCCTCGGGCACGAACAGGTCCTCGACCTCGATGTCGTGGCTGCCCGTCCCCCGCATCCCGCTGACGTTCCAGGTGTCGATGATGCGCACCTGCGATTTCGGATGGAAGTAGGCGATGCGCACATCCTGATCTCCGTTGGGCCGCCGCCGGGGCACATCACCGTCGAAGACCTTGCAGGCGCCGTGGAGCAGGAACGAATGCATGCAGCCGCTGGCGAAGAACCAGTGCCCGGTGACGCGGTAGCCGCCCGGCACGGCGACGGCCCGGCCGCGCGGGTTCGCCGAGCCTGCCGAGACGCCGATCGGATCGCTGTGGAAGAGCGTGCGGCGGACCTCCGGCGCGAATTGAGCGCTCTGGCGGAAGCTGTTGATGCCCATGGCCAGGCACCAGCCCGTCGAGCCGTCGGCCCGGGCCACTTCCTCGATCACGCGCAGGGTCGTGAGGATGTCGGCGCCCAGGCCGCCCTCGGCCTCGGAGATCGCGACCTTGAACAGCTTCGCGTTGGCGATCTCGAGCACGAGATCGCGCGGCAGCTGCCGCGCGGCCTCGATCTCGTCGGCCCGCTCGCGGATGCGCGGCGCCAGCGCGCGGGCGACATCGAGCGGGCTGGTCGCCGCGCGGGCGGAGTCGGTGATCATGCGGTCCGGGTCAGCTCCGCTTGAACGCGCCCTCGGCCTCGAGCTGCATGATGCTTTTCACGCCGGCGCTGAGGGTCGGCCCGCCGCCCGGCACCGCCGCCGCCTGGATCGCCTCCAGCAGCTCGCGCTTCGTGGCGCCGTGCTCGACGGCCCGGCGCATGTGGGCGACGACGCCGTCCTCTCGCCCGCGAAACGCCAGGATCCCGATGATGACCATCTCGCGGTGCTTGATCGACAGCTCCTTGCCTTCGCCGACCGACAGCTCGCTCACCGGCTGTCGCGCGGCGGCGTACTGCGGGTCTTCGCGCGCCAGCCAGTCCGCCCACGGGTACCCATACGGGCTCTTGCTCATCTCTGCCTCCTCACGCCAAACACATCACCTCGGCCCCCTTAGAGGAGCGGGCCGGCTTGGCCGGGCCGCTCCGAAGGCCCGGGGGGAGTGGGGGCCATTTCGGGGCCCCCACGTTCAAAAGCCCATGACCTCGGCGGCGTGCTCGTAGACGTCCTGGATGCGTCCGTGCGAGATGGCCGCCGCCTGCACCGCGGCCACCAGGTGGCGCCAGCGCAGCGACGGCCGCGTGGCGTGGAACTCCTCGTAGGTCGCCTGGTGATGCTTGAGCGCGTGCATCTCGGTGAAGTTGTCGCGGCACGCGATCCTGCCGAGCAGGGCGATCAGCGCCTCGGGCGCGTAACCGGCGTTGGCATACTGCTGGGCCAGCGCGGCGGCCTGCTTGACCTCGTCGGTCGAGCGCCACGTCGCGAGGTTCGCCTTCGGCAGCCGCTCGCCCACCGGCAGGCGCGCGATGAGCGCCTCGATGTCGGCCAACAACTCGTCCTGCGTGCGGGGCGGCAGCGCCGCCACGCGCTCGGGCTCGGGCTGCAGGTCCGGGGCCAGCATGCGCTGGGCCATGAGCACTTCCGGCCCCGTGTTCCACACCAGCAGCGCGCGCAGCTTCGTGCGCAGGGACAGCTCCGGCTGCCGCAGCAGATAGCGCCGCGTGTTGGCGCCGGTGTTGATGTGCACGTCCATCGGGTTGCCGGTCTGCGAGCGCAGGAAGAGCGTCGAGCCTCCCACGGAGAGCCCCTCGCCGGCGCCTTCCAGGGACACGCCGTCGGCGAGCGCGCGCGCCAGCATCCCGGGAACCTCGCTGAACTTGTGGCAGCGGCCGATCTCGTCGGCGAGCGCGGTGAGGGCGGCCGTCTCGTCGTCGCCGGTCGCGACGCGGAGGTCGCGCTCGAGCAGTCCGAACGTCGCGATCAGCGCGTCCACGTCGTCCAGCGACGCCGGCATGGTCGGACGCGTCACGTAGCGCACGGGCGCCCGGCCGATGTACTGCGCGTACTCCCAGCCGAGATATTCGAGCGCCCGCCACGTGAAGACGGGGAACAGGAAGTAGTGGTCGTCGAGCTGGTTCTTCGGAATGGCGACGTGGAGCAGGTGCTCGAGGACCTGCATGGGCGAGAGCCGCTGCAGCAGGTAGAGATAGTAGTGATCGCACGCGTGGTAGACGCCGCGGCTCGCCGCCATCCGGAACGACTCGAGCGTGGCCTCCACGCTGTCCTGCTCCGACACCGGCTGCGCGTCAGGCAGGATGAACGGGCCCATGGCCGGCGAGTGGATGTGCTTGTTCGCCACGGCCACGTTCTGGATCACGGGCAGCCGCGCGTACTCTCCGGGCAGCCTGGCGGCGATGTGCCGCACGGCGTGCAGCCCCGCCAGCGGGTGGAGCGGGCCGCCGTGATGCCCCGGCGGCAGATCCGAAGAGCGCACCACGGCCAGGGCGGAGGCGAGCAGCACGTCCTTGACCGGGGTGCCGGCGGCGAGCCGGTCGTGGGTGCGGGCGACGATGTGCTCGGGCGGCGTCTCCTCGACGAAGCGCACGAGCGGCTCGATGGACTCGGGATACGCGACGGGTCGGGCCATGCCGCATCCTCCAGGTACGGGGCACTCCTGCTCACAGCGTCACCAAATACTACGCCCGTGTGCTACGCTTCGCGCTCGCCGGGGACGACCCTACCACACCACAGAGGTGCAAGGATGCGACCGAACAAGATCAAGCAGATCTGGCGCGACGGCCGGTTCGTCACGATGGGTTGGCTCTCGGTGTCCCACGGGTTCACCGCGGAGATCATGGCCCGCCAGGGCTTCGACGCGCTGGTCGTCGACATGCAGCACGGGCTGACCGACATGAACGACGTCTGGCCGATGCTGCAGGCGATCTCGCAGACCGACACCGTCCCCGTCGTCCGCGTGCCGTGGAACGATCCGGCGACCCTCATGAAGGTGCTGGACTTCGGCGCTTACGGCGTGCTCGTGCCGCTCATCAACACCGCGGAGGACGCGAAGAAGGCGGTGGCGGCGTGCCGCTATCCGCCGGTGGGCATCCGCTCGTCCGGGCCCATCCGCGCCGTGCATTACGGCGGGTCCGACTACGTGGCCAAGGCCAACGACGAGATCGTGGTGATGGGCATGATCGAGACGAAGGAAGGCCTCGCCAACCTCGACGCGATCTGCGCCACGCCCGGCCTCGACGCCGTCTACATCGGCCCCGCCGACCTCTCGTTCGCGCTCGGGCTGCCGCCGGGGCCCGACAAGACCGACGCGGTGCACATGGCCACGTGCGACAAGATCCGGGAGGCGGCGCACAAGCACGGCATCAAGGCGTGCATGCACTGCGCGAGCGCGGCGTTCGCCGCGGGCTCGGTGAAGCGCGGCTTCGACCTCGTCATGCTCACATCGGACCTGGCGTCGATGATCGCCGGTGTCCGCCGCCAGCTCGACGAGCTGAAGGCGGCGACCGCGTAGGGACATGCGGATCGTCTTTCCCGACGGCGCTGGCTGCGTGCAGCACCCGTCGGAGCTCGAGCCGCTGCGCAAGCTCGGGCAGGTGGACTTCTACGACGGCCCGCCGCCCGATCGCGCGACGCTGATCGAGCGCCTGCGTCCGGCCGAGGCGGTCGTCCTCGACTACTCCGAGATGGATGCCGAGATCCTGCGCGCGTGTGAGCGCCTGCGCTTCGTCAGCTTTCTCGGCATCGGCTACAACAGCTGCATCGACGTGGCCGAGGCCACGCGCCGGGGCATCGCCGTCGCCTTCACGCCGGACTACGGCGCCACCTCGGTGGCCGAGCACGCGCTGGCCATGATCCTGGCCCTCACGCGGCACATCGGTCCCGCGTTCGTGAGCGCGCGCGAAGGGCGCTGGGAGCCCGGGCGCTTCGTGGGAATGGAGCTGCGGGGCAAGACGCTCGGCATCGTCGGCCTGGGCCCGATCGGCGCGGAGATGGCGCGACTCGGGGCGGGGCTCGGCATGCGCCTGCTCGGCTGGACGCGTCGCCCGTCGTTGCCGCGCGCGGTGCACGGCGTCACGCTCGTCTCGCTCGAGGAGCTGTTCGACACCGCCGACGTGGTGACGCTGCATCTGGCCTACACGCGCGAGTCACAGGGCATCATCACGCGGGCGCTGCTCACGCGCATGAAGCCCGGGGCGTGGTTCGTGAACACGGCGCGCGCGAGGCTGGTCGACAACGAGGCGCTGGTGGACCTGTTGCGCGCCGGCCGCATCCGCGGCGCCGCGCTCGACGTGCACGAGACGGAGCCGATCCCGCCAGGGGAGTACGTCTTCCGCACGCTGCGCAACGTGCTCATCACGCCGCACATCGGCTACAACACGCGCGAGGCGTCGGCGAACATGCTGCGCATCGCCATCGAGACGGTGCAGGCGTTCGCCCGCGGCGAGCGCCTGCACGTCGTCAATGGTGTGTGATCAGAAGATCCGCTCGCTGACGATCCATTTCTTGTTGTAGGTGTACGGACGCACCTCGGGTTTCCAGCGCCCGATGTCCGAGGTGTCGTTCCACGCCTTCGACATCGGCAGGTCAGCGCGCTCGACCTCGTACACGCACAGGTAGCGCGGCTCGCCGGCGGTGGCCGTGCGATAGCGCACGGCGTTCACGTAGCCGGACAGCTTGGACAGGAGCGGCAGGTGCTCGGCGTCGTACAGCTCGTTGAAGAGTGCCTCGCGGTGCGGCTCGATGTCCATCATCACCCAGAACACGTACGGTGTTTTTCCGGTGAGGGCGGCGGCGCCACCCACCCACTCGTACACGGCGCGATGGCGGTTCATCGTGTGCGGGCGGATCTCGCCGGGCCAGCGCCCCGCCTCGCCCGCCGCCTTCCACGCCGCGCTGTCGAGGACGGCGGCGCTGTCCAGCTCGTAGGCCGCGAGGTAGCGCGGCTCGGTCGGCGAGGGCTGCCGGTAGCGGCCCGCGCGCCGCACGCCGGGCACCGCCGCGAGATTCGGCACGTGCTCCTTGTCGTAGACCTCGTTGAACCTGGCCTCGAGGTCATGCGCCACGTCCATCCGGACGAGGAACAGCGCGCTCATTGGTGCGTCCCCGCGGACTCCATCACGCGCGCGCCGGCCTTCTTCGACGGCCCGATGAACTCCACCATGTTGCCGTCGGGGTCCTTCACGAAGACCTGGCGCAGGCCGGTGGGTCCGGAGAAGACGTCGCGGCAGACGAGCCCGAGCGCCTCGATCTTCGCGGCCGTCGCGTCGCAGTCGTCGGTCCACAGCGCGAAGTGGGGATAGCGCGCCTCGATCGTCTCGCGCTCGACGGCGGGCCGCACGAGGGCGTCGTTCAGGATGATGTGGAGCTGAAGGTCGCCGCCCAGGCTGTACCAGATCCCGGGAAAATTGAAGGCCGGCCGCGCGATTTCCTGGAAGCCCAGGACGTTCGAGTAGAACTCGCGGGCCTTGGCGACGTCGGTCACGGTGACGCTCACGTGCGTGAATTGCTTGAAGAGACTCATGGGGTCCTCCTTCGCGGGGCTCAGACCCGCGGATCCAGCGCGTCGCGGAGCCGGTCGCCGACGAGGTTGATGGCGAGCACGGTGGCCAGGATAGCAAGTCCGGGAAACGTCGGCAGCCACCAGGCCACGCTCACGAAGTCGCGGCCGAGCGCGATCATCTGGCCCCAGGTCGGGTAGGTGCGGCCCGAGCCGACTCCGAGAAACGACAGCGCGGCCTCCTGCAAGATCGCCTGTGCCACCTGCAGCGTCGACAGCACCACGATGGACGAGAACGTGTTGGGCAGCACGTGGCGCACGAGGATCCGTGCGGAGCCGATGCCCATCGCGCGCGCAGCCTCGATGAAGTCCTTCTCCCGCAGCGCGAGGACCTCGGCGCGCACCACGCGGGCGTAGCGCTCCCAGCCGGTGAAGCCGAGCACGAGGATGACGGTGACCAGGCTCGGCCCCAGCGCCGCCACGAAGGCGAGGGCGAGCAGGATCTGGGGAAACGACCACGTGATGTCCACGATGGTCATGATCACGGTGTCGGCGCGCCCGCCCACGAAGCCGCTGATCAGCCCCAGCGTCACGCCGACGAGCACGCTGATCACCACGGCCAGCACGCCGACCAGCAGCGAGATGCGCGCGCCGTGGATGATGCGGCTCAGGACGTCGCGTCCGACCTGATCGGTGCCCAGCAGGTATCCGGCGTTGCCGCCCGGCGCCCACACCGGCGGCGTGAAGCGGCGGATGAGGCTCTGCTTGGCCGGATCGTGGGGCGTGATCCACGGCGCGCTCAGGGCGGCGCCCACCACGACGAGCAGGATCAGCGCGCCGGTGAGGGCGGCGGGGTTCCGGGCGAACTTGCGCCACGCGCGCGAGCCCGACGCCAGCCGGGGGATGTCGTCGGCATAGGCGATCGGCAAGGACCCGACGGCCACTCAGCGGACCCGGATCTGGGGGTTGAGGTAGAGATAGAGCACGTCGACGAGAAAGTTCACGCTCACCACGATCATGGCCAGCATGAACACGCCGGCCTGCACGACCGGGAAGTCGAGCTGGCGGATGGCGCCGACGATGAGGCGCCCCACGCCCGGCACCGCGAACACCGTCTCCGTGATCACGGCGCCGCCGAGCAGCAGGCCGAACTGCAGCCCCGTCACCGTGACCAGCGGCAGGGCCGCGTTCTTCAGGGCGTGCCGGCAGATCACCAGCCACTCCGACACGCCCTTGGCCCGCGCCGTCCGCACGTAGTCGAGCCCGATCACGTCGAGCATGCTGGAGCGGACGATGCGCAGCAGCAGCGGCGCGGTGAAGGTGCTCAGGGTGGCGGTGGGCAGGATCACCGCCGCCCACGACTCCCAGCCGGACACGGGCAGCAGCCGCCACTGCACGGAGAACAACAAGATCAGCATGATCCCGGTCCAGAAAACCGGCATCGACTGTCCGAGGAACACGGTGCCGGTCGCCAGCTGGTCCACCGCGCGGCCTCGGCGCACCGCGCTGTAGATGCCCACCGGCAGCGCGATGGCCAGGGCCACGCCCATCGAGAACACCGTGAGCATGAGCGTGGTCGGCATCCGCTCGAGCACGAGGGCCGAGGCCGACTGGCCGTGGTGGAAGAACGACTTGCCGAAGTTGCCGGTGACGGCGTTGCCGACGAAGCGCGCGAACTGGACGGGCAGCGGGTCGTGCAGACCCAGCGTGCGGCGCAGGACGGCGCGGTCGGCCTCGGGCGCCTCGGGCATGATGAGCGACACGGGGTCGCCGCTGGCGTGCAGGATCGCGAACGTCACCAGCGAGACCCCGGTGATCACCACCGCCAGGCGAACGAGCCGGCGGACGAGGAACGCCGACATTTTAAGTCAGAGGGGCCGAGACGGCCCCTCCGACACCTCCCACGGCCTTGGCGCCGGCAAAGCCGGCGCTCGAACCCGCATTCGACCGTTAGCGCTTGGGCTTGGCGCCGAGACGGCCCCGCCGACACCTCCCCACGGCCTTGGCGCCGGTGGAGCCGGCGCTCGATCCGGCATACGATCGTTAGCGCTTGGGCTTGGCGTCGAAGAGCCAGAGCCACTCGTCGCCGCGGGCGGCGTACTCGACGCGCTTGGAGATCGCCAGCGTGTCGTACTGCGTGAACAGGTAGATCGCCGGCGCCTCCTCGCGGATCAGCTTCTGGATCTGCGAGTACGTCCGCTTGCGGGCCGCCTGGTTCAGCGTCGAGCGGCCCTCGTCGATCAGCTTGTCCAGCCCCTCGACCCGCGTGTAGTGCTTGCCGATCCAGCCGCCCGGCTCCGTGTGGAAGAGCGGGTGGAGCACGGCGTCGGCGTCGAAGACCGAGTAGTTGCCCCACGAGCCGTAGGCGCCGTTGGTGGCCTTGCCCTCGGCCTGCAGAAACTTGTTCCACGCCGGGCCCGGGTCCCACATCCGCGCGTTCGTGCGGATGCCGACCTCGGTCAGCATCTGGGTGAGCGCCTCGAAGACCGGCCGGAACTCGACGAACGCGCTGTGCAGCGTGATGTCGACGCCGTTGGGATAACCGGCCTGGGCCAGCAGCTCTTTGGCCTTCTTGGGATCGAACGGGAACGGCTGGACCTCCGGATCGTGGCCAAAGGCCGGCGGCTGCACGACGGTGGCCACCTGTCTGCCGAGCCCGCCCATCAGCCTCTGGATGATGGCCTGCTTGTCGATCGCGAGGTTCGCGGCCTGCCGCACGAGCTTCTTGTCGAACGGCGCCGACCGCATGTCGAGCTCGACGTAGTGCACGCGGAGAATGGGCGCGGACGACACGTACGTCTGCGCGTGCGCCTTGAGCTCGGGCGCGATGTCGGCCGACACGTTGCGGATCAAATCCACCCCGCCCGTCTTGATCTCGGCGATCTGGGTGGCCACCTCCGGGATGGCGCGGATGACGAGGTGCTTGAACGCGGGCTTGCCGCGCCAGTGGCCGTCGAAGGCCTCCAGGCGGATGTACTGGTCGCGCTTCCACTCGACGAACTTCCACGGCCCCGTCCCGACGGCGGCCGTGGTGCCGAACGCGTCGTCGCCGACCTTCTCGAGGTGCTTCTTGGGGACGATGGGAAAGAAGACCAGCCGCTCGAGCAGGAGCGGGAACGGCTTGTCGGTGACGAGGTGAATCGTGTCGGCGTCGACGATGCGGACGTCCTTGATGGCGCGGACGTTGCCGTACTGGGGCGACTTCTTCTTCTCCTTGCCGGGCTCGGTCACCCGCTCGATCGAGAACTTCACGTCCTCGGCGGTCAGCGTGTCGCCGTTGTGGAACTTCACGCCCTTGCGGAGCTTGAACTCCCAGGTCGTGTCGTTGAGCGCCTTCCACGAGGTCGCCAGCGACGGCTCGTACTCCAGCCTGGCGTTCTTGTGCAGCAGCGAGTCGAACATGTTGATGTTGACCAGGATGCCGACCCGCTCGAAGTGCATGTGGGGATCGAGGGTCGGCGCGTGGGAGATCAAGGCGACGGTCAGCGTGTCCTTGGGCTGGGCGTCGGCGCCCGGCGCGAGCGCGAGCAACAGGGCGAGGGCGAGCAGCGGCAGCGACCAGTGCCTCATGAAGTGCCTCCTTGCGTGACGCGGAAGGCAGGATATATCACGGCCTCGTCGCCTGCGAGCCACTCCTTCTGCGGCTTGTCGTGCAGGACGAACTTCGTCCCGTCCTTCGCGGGATCGGTGTTGGGCGCCTCGGGGGTGGCGAACGAGATCCCGCCGGCCACGAGCGAGCGCAGCGAAGCGCAGCGCGCGCACTCGGCCACCGTGCCCGCGGGAGCGACTTGACGTTTTGTGCTACATGTAGCACACTCCGGCCATGCGCACCGCCGGCGTCCGCGAAGCCCGCCAGAACCTCTCCGCGCTCCTCGACGAGGTCAAGAAAGGCCGCGAGGTGGTGATCACGGAGCACGGGCGCCCCGTGGCGAAGCTGGTGCCGCCGGATCGTCCGCGTGGCAAAGGGGTTCCTGACCTCGCGGCGTTCCGCCGGACGATGCCGGTCCTCGATCCACCCCTGTCCACGACGATAGAAGAGGATCGCGAGGATCGCATCTAGCCGGCGCGCTCCGGCGCGGCTTCGAGAGCAGCGCGCCGCATATCGCGCCGCGCTGCCTGGGCCGCTGTACTGCGACGCCAGCGCACTGGTCAAGCTCTACATGCCCGAGCCCGGCAGCGCCGAGTTCAACCAGAGTGTCGATCGCCGGAACGACCTTGTCGTGTCCGATCTGGGAGTGACCGAGGTTGTTTCTGCGCTCGCGCGACGCGTGCGCCACGCCGAGGTCACGCCGGAGGCTGCGCGTCGCGTGCAACACGCGCTGGTCGTCGGCCTCGACGATGGCGTATACCAGCGCGTCGAGCTGACACCCGGCGTGCACCGCCAGGCCGAGCACTTTCTCTCGAGCTTGACCGAGACTCCGCTCCGGGCGGCGGACGCGCTTCACCTTGCCCTGGCGACGTCGGCCCGGGCGGCGTCGCTCGCGTCGTTCGACAGGCGGCTGAGCGCGGCGGCCCGGGCGCTCGGCCTCGCCACGTACCCGGCCCGAGTCGGCTCGCCGCCTTGACAAAACCGCGCGGACAGCCAACAGTCTCGCCTCATGACACCGCTCCGACGCGCGCGCCCCGAATTCTACATGTCGCTCTACGAGGACCTGAGGCTGAAGCGGCCATGACCCTGCATTTCGGGCTCTTCTTCCTGATGCAGCGGGACGAGCGGTGGAGCGAGCAGGCCGTCTATGACTCCGACGTCGAGCAGATGCTGGCCGCGGAGTCGCTCGGCTATGATTCCGTCTGGATCGCCGAGCACCACTTCAACGACTACGGTCTCTGCCCGGCGCCGCAGGTGCTGGCGGCGTTTCTCGCCGCGCGCACGCGGACGCTGCGGCTGGGCATGGGCGTGAGCCTGCTGCCGCTGCACCACCCGGTGGACCTCGCCGAGCAGCTCGCCGTGCTCGACGTGGCGAGCGGCGGGCGGCTGGACGTGGGCATCGGGCGCGGCGGCACGCTCCAGGACTATCAGACCTTCCGGTCCGAGCGGGCGGACGCGCGGCTGCGCATCGAGGAAGGCATCGCCCTGATGCAGCAATGCTGGACCGGCGCGCCGTTCGACTTCGGCGGCCAGTTCCACTCCGCGGAGCGGCTGCACGTCCGGCCGCGCCCCGTGCAGCGACCGCACCCGCCCCTGTTCATCGCCGCCAACAGCGAGGACAGCGTCTTGTCGGCCGCGCGCCTGGGACTGCCCACGCTGTCGTCTTTCTTCGTGCCCGTCCCCGAGCTGCAGCGGCGCCGTCAGGTCTATCGTGAGACGGCGCGGGCGGCCGGCCGCTCGGAGGCGGAGATCGACGAGCTCGAGCGCCGGTGCGGCGGCATGCGCGTGGTGCACGTCGCGCCCGACCGCGACGCGGCCCTGCGCGCGACCGAGCCGCCCTTCATGAGCTACCAGCGCAAGATGGCGGTCCTCCGCTCCGACGCCACGGGCGGCAACGTGCCCAACTCCTTCGATCGCTCGCTGCTGCGCCTGCGCAGCTTCCACGAATACCTGGCCGACGGCTGGGCGCTGATCGGCTCGCCGGGCGAGGTGAGAGACGGGCTGCAGCAGTATCTCGAGGCGACCGGGTACCAGCGCGTCCTGCTGTTGATGGCGCTGCCGGGGATCGAGACAAAGCTGGCCCTGCGCTCGATGCGGATGTTCGCCGAAGACGTCGCGCCGGCCATGGCGGCGCCGGCAGCGGCGACGAGGACGGCGGAGTAAATTCCCCCCAGGAGGACCGGCATGCCGGACAAGAGCGACCTGTTCGAGATCATGCAGACGACGCGCGCCATGCGACGGCTGAAGCCCGATCCCGTCCCCGACGCGCTCATCCGCAAGATCATCCAGGCCGGTGTGTGCGCGCCGAACGGCGGCAACTCGCAACGGTGGCGGTTCCTGGTCGTCAAGGACGCGCGGATCAAGCGGCAGGTGCAGGTCTACTACAAGCGCGCGTTCGACGAGGTGATCGGCCCGCGCTATCTCAAGAGCGCGCCGCCCCCCGGCGTCACGCGCGAGGCGTACGTGCGGCAGCACGCGGCCGTGGAGTACCTCACGGACCACTTCCACGAAGCGCCGGTGTGGATCGTCGCCTGCATCGAGGAAGCGACGGCGCCCACGCGCTGGTCGGGCGCATCCGTGTATCCGGCCGTCCAGAACATGCTGCTGGCGGCGCGCGCTCTCGGGCTGGGAGCCACCCTGACGACGCGCCACCTCCTCTTCGAGAAGGAGACCGAGGCCGCGCTGGGCCTGCCGCCCGGCGTGCACTCGTACGCCATCCTTCCGATCGGCTATCCGATGGGACGCTTCGGTCCCGTCGGCCGCGGGCCGCTGAAGGAGGTCGTGTACGAGGACCAGTGGGGACGCCCGTATCTGTCCGGAGAGGATGGCGCGTGAAGCGCTAAGAGCCTGGCGGAATATCGAGGGGTGCCACGGCTTCGCCGGGGCGCCCCGAGCGTGTGGGGCTGGGGGATAGAGGAGCGCCCGGGTTCATCCCGGGCGCTCCGAACGTTTGGGGGGTTTGGGGGGCCATATCGGGGCCCCCCATCTTCCTAGTGCATCGCCGACCCGCGCGCCCGCGGCCGCGCGAGCCAGAAGCACACCGAGCCCAGCACGCAGAAGCCGACGGCGATCAGGAACGCGACGCGATAGCTTCCGGTCAGGTCGTGCACGACGCCGCCGAACCACGGCGCGACGCCGCCACCGATGCCGTTGCCCACGCTGAGGATCCCGTAGAGGACGCCGAAGCGCCGTCCCGGGAAGAGCTGGGACGCCATCGCGGTGATGATGGGGCCGCGCGCGCCGAAGCCGAGGCCGAAGAGGAGCGCGTAGGCGTACAGGGCCGCCGCGTGCGGCCAGATCTCGAGTCCGAGCAGACAGAGCGTTCCCGCCGCCGTGCAGCCGTAGGAGATCGTGGCCGACGCCGCGCGTCCGATGCGGTCGGCGGCCATGCCGAACAGAATCCGACCCGCGACCGAGAGCAGACCGGTGAGCCCGAAGATGCCCGCCACGAACAGGCGCGGGAAGCCGTGGTCCACCGCGAAGGCCACCGAATGGGTGACGACCGAGAAGACGGCGAGCGGCGTGCAGAGGTAGGCGAAGAAGAGCGCCCAGAACGTCCCCGTCCGCAGCGCGTCGCCGACGTCGCGGCGCGCCGGCGCCGGGGTCGGCTCGGCCGCGGCTCGGGCCGGCGCCGTCACGATCGGCGCCTCGCGCACGCCGAACCAGATGAGGGGAACGAGGACGACGAGCGTGCCCACGCCGAGAACGACGTAGGCGGCGCGCCAGCCGTGCCCCGTGATCAGCCACTGGGCGAGCGGGCCCATGACCAGCACGCCCGCCCCCATGCCCGAGAAGGCCAGGCCCAGCATGCTGCTCCGCCGCTCGGTGAACCACCGCGCGATCAGCGTCCCGCTCGGCACCCAGCTCACCGCGCACAGCCCGGTCGCGGCCAGCACGCCCACGATCAGGTAGAGGGACCACAACGAGCCGATCCGGCTCGACAGCACACACGCGGCGCCGAGCAGGCACGCCCCGCCGAGCATGACGCGGCGCGGGCCCAGGCGGTCCACGAGGATCCCGATCATGGGCGAGAGCGCGCCCTGCACGACCGACGAGATCGAGAACGCCGCCGCGGTGGCCCCGCGCGACCAGCCGAACTCCTCGAGCAGGGCCACGAAGAAGACCGGGAACGAGAAGTAGAGGCCGGAGGCGATGGCCAGGGTGACCCAGACCGTGCCGACGACCAACCATGGCCGGCGTGAGCGGGAGGAGGTCGGCATCGCGCCATCATAAAGGCGAAGGGGCGACGCCCCCCTCGCGCTGCCCAGGTCGGTGGTACGATGCCGACACGCTTCGACCTCCTCGCGACCGGGGGATGGACCGATGATCAGGGTGCAGCGCCTGGGACCGCAGATCGGCGCCGAGATCCGGGGCGTCGACGTCAAGACCCTCGACGACGCGAGCTTCGCCGTGATCTATCGCGCGTGGCTCGAGTACAACGTGGTGGTGGTGCCCGGCCAGGAGCTCGCGATCGAGGACTTCCTGCGCTACAGCCGCCGCTTCGGCGTCATCCACCCGCATCCCTCGAAGTCCACGCGCCACCCGGACCATCCCGAGATCACCCTGCTCGGCGTGAACAAGTTCGGGCCGGACGGGCGCCTGGATGCGGCGATCTATCGGCGCGGCGCCGAGGGCTGGCACACCGACGGCGCCTACGACGCCGAGCCCTTCAAGGCGACCCAGCTCTACGCGCTGGCCGTCCCGAGCCGGGGTGGCGACACGCTGTTCGCGAGCATGTACGCGGCGTACGAGGCGCTGCCGCAGCACCTCAAGAACAGGCTCGACGGACGCAAGGGCGTCTTCACCTACGGCGGCCGGCGGAAGGCGACGGCGCTGCTCAACGCCGAGGATCGCGACTGGGTTCCCGTCCGGCATCCCATCATTCGCACTCATCCCGAGACCGGGCGCAAGGCGCTCTATTTCGACCCCGGCAAAATTCGATCGAGGGCCTCGAGGAGGAGGAGAGCGACGCGCTGATCGACGAGCTGACCGGCCGGATGATCCAGCCCGAGGGCGAGTACCGCCACCGGTGGCGCAAGGGGGACATCGTCATCTGGGACAACCGGTGCTCGTATCACAAGGCCGCGGGCGACTATCCCCCCGAGGAAGACCGCGTCCACTGGCGCGTCTCGATCAAGGAGCGTCAGCCATGATCCGTCTCACGGGAATCGGCCACGTCCTGCTGCGCGTGCTCGATCTGGAGGCCTCCAAGAAATTCTACGCCGAGGTCCTCGGGTTCTCGGTCCTGGAGGAAGACCCCGAGCACGGCGGCGTCTTCATGGCGCTCGCGGGGCAGAGCCACGCGATCGACCTGTTCGCCGTCAAGGATCCCGAGGCCGCCGGGCGGCAGACGCCCGGGGTGCGGGGGCTCGGTCACGTCGCGTTTCGGGTGGAGAGCGAAGAGGCGCTCAGGGACGCGTACGCCACGCTCGGCAGGCACGGCGTGGAGGTGACGCGCTCCATCGATCACGTCAGCCAGAAGAGCATCTACTTCCAGGACCCCGACGGCAACACCCTCGAGATCTACTACGAGCGTCCGGACGCTCTGGCGATCTTCGCCCGGGGCCGCAACGACCGGGACGTGCCGCTCGTCTTCGACCGATAGGCTCTGGGAGGAATCACGGACATGACGATCACCGCGCGCATGCTCACGCAGGACAAGGACGGCATCGGCGGCTACCTGGCGCATCCGGACGGCGCCGGCGCCCGGCCAGGCATCATGATGGTGCACCACGCCCACGGCGTCACCGCCGACTACAAGATCGACGCGTACCGACTGGCCGGCCTCGGCTTCAACGTGTTCGTGCCGAGCCTGTTCAACATGTTCGGCATTCTCGGCACGAATCACATCGGCCAGGGCGCCGATCTGCAGCAGAAGCACTCCGACCCGGAGTTCCTCGGCAAGATGGACGAGGCCTGGCACTACCTCATCGGGCCCATGAAGTCGGACCCCGCGCGCACCGCGTGCATCGGGCACTGCCTGGGCGGCCGGCTGCTGATTCCCTTCGCGGCCGACCATCCTCAGGTGAAAGCCATCGTCCTCTACTATCCGTCCATCCGCGACGAGCCCGAGACGTCGCACCGGCCGCGCCACGCCTTCAAGGTGGCCAGGACGCTCACGTGCGCCTCGCTCGTGTTCTGCGCCGGCAAAGACCACATCGCGACGCCCGCCATCCAGGGTCCGCTGTGGCAGAGCTTCGTCGCCAACGGCCAGCCCGTCGAGTGGCACTTCTTCTCCGACGCCAACCACGGCTTCCGCCACCCCGACAACGAGGGCTTCCAGCCGCACTACGCGGACCTCGCCTGGCCGCTCGTCACCGACTTCCTGCAGCGCCGGGTGTGATGCCATGACCATCACGACGCGTCAGATCGGCCCGTGCTTCGCCGCCGAAGTCGAGGGGCTCGACCTCCGCAAGCCGCTCTCGCCGGACGAGGTGGCGGCGGTCCACGCCGGGATGGACGAGCACGCGGTGCTCGTGTTCCGCGACCAGCGCATCGACGACGCCGAGCAGCTGGCCTTCAGCCGCAGCCTGGGCGAGCTCGAGCACGCGATCGGCACGAGCCTGCGGGCGCCGGACGAGTACCGCCTGCCGACCACGTTCGCCGACGTGTCGAACCTCGACCAGCATCATCAGGTGTTCGCGCGCGACGACCGGCGCCGGCTCTTCGCCATCGGCAACCGCCTCTGGCACTCCGACAGCTCGTTCAAGGCGATCCCGGCGAAGTACTCGCTGCTGCACGCGCGCAGCATCCCGTCCAGGGGCGGCAACACGGAGTTCGCCGACATGCGCGCGGCCTACGACGCGCTGGACGACGAGACGAAGACCGAGGTCGAGGACCTGATCTGCGAGCACTCGCAGATCTTCTCGCGCCAGCAGCTCGGCTTCACCGACTTCACCGACGAGGAGCGCGCGCGCTTCGCGCCGGTGCGCCAGCGCCTGGTGCGCACGCACCCGTCGACGGGACGCAAGTCGCTCTACCTGTCGTCGCACGCGGGCGGCATCCTGGGCTGGCCGGTGCCGGAGGCGCGCGCCTTCCTGCGCGACCTCGTCGAGCACGCCACACAGCGGCAGTTCGTCTACGCGCACCGCTGGCGCGTCGGCGACCTCGTGATGTGGGACAACCGCCGCACCATGCATCGGGCGCGGCCGTTCCCCGTGCACGAGCCGCGCGACATGCGCCGCACCACGCTCGTCGGCACGCCGACGGTGGCGCAGGTGACCGCTACGTCTTGATCCCGAGCAGCTTCACCGCGTTGCCGCCGAGGATGGCGACGCGATCGGCGTCGCTCAGGCCCGGCGTGCCGAGGACGTGGTCGACGGCGGTCTTCGTCCACGGATACGGGAAGTCGGTGCCGATCATGAGCCGACTGACGCCGACCTCGGCCGCGAGGTGGCGCAGGCCTTCGGGCGTGAAGACCATCGTGTCGTAGTACATCTGCTTGAGATACTCCGTCGGCTTCTTCTTGATCGGCCCATGCGGTCCGCCCGGGCATTGCGTGGGCTGGGTCGAGCAGCCCAGATCGGAGCGCGCCGCGTAGGACGGCAGATAGCCGCCCCCGTGGGCCCCGCAGATCTTCAGGCCGGGGAATTTGTCGAGGGTGCCGTCGAAGATCAGGTGCGAGAGCGCGATGGTCGTCTCCAGCGGGTTGCCGATGATGTTGCCCAGCAGCCCGTTGCCCTTGAGCCGCTTCGGGATCTCGGAGGCGACGCCCGAGCCCTGCGGATGGATGAAGACGAGCACGCCGAGCTGCTCGGCCTTGGCCCAGAACGGATCGAACTTCGGATCGCTGATCTCCTCGCCGTTGACGCTGCCGCCGATGCCGGCGCCGCGCAGCCCGTACTTCTTCACGCCGTCCTCGAGCTGCTCGGCGGCCAGATCGGGATACTGCAGCGCCACCGTCGCGAAGGCGACGAAGCGGTCGGGATGGGCGGCGCAGGCCTCGCCGAGCTTCGAATTCTGGATCTGACAGATCTGCCTGGCGAGATCGCGCTCGGTCTTGTACCAGTACGGGTTGATGCTGAGCGCCTCGACGTCGATGCCCTGCTCGTCCATCGCGCGAAGCCGCTCGGACACGTGCGTCACCATGCTGAGCTCCGGCCGCGTCGGCGGCGCCGGCGCGCCGAGCGTCATCCCCACCAGGGCCATCGCCTCGGCCACCGCGCAGTGCGCGTGGACGTCGACGGTCTTGACGCGCCGGCCGCTCACCACGACCTCGCGGCGGCGCGTCTGCGCGCGGACGGGCGCGGCGGCCAGGAGATCGCAGCCGACGAACGCGAGGCCGGCCAGCGCGCCCGTGGTCGTCCCGAGGAACTCCCTGCGCGTGGTCATGGTGGGTCCTCCTTTTCGACGGGGCAGGGTATCATGCCGGGTCATGGGACGCTTCCTGTGGCCCCTCGCCGTCGTGGCCGCGCTCGCCATCGGCTGGGCGGCCGCCGGCGTCGCCGGCAAGACGTCCGCTGCGCGCGAAACCGGGCAGCTGAAGCAGCAGGTGTCGACGCTGCAGGCCCGGCTCCACGCGCGAGAGGAGGTCGCCGCCGCGCGGTCGTCCGACGCGGGCGGTCGGCCGGGGACGCCATCGGCGTCCCGTGCCTCGACGCCGGGTGAGCGCGGCCTCGCGGCGGCCGTCACGGAAGACCGCGTCCTTCGCGATCTGCGCGCGCGCGGCGGCGGGCCGGCCGATCGCGCGGCGTCCCGCCCCGGATCGTCCGGATCGTCGCCGAGCATCGAGGCCGCGCTCGACCGCTTCTACCGGTATCTGGAGGCGACGAGGGGCACGGAGGGGGGCGAGCGCTGGCAGCGGGCGCGCGAGCTGGTCGAAGAGCTGCGGGGCATGGGCGACGTCGCCGGCGTGGCGCTGATGAAAGTGCTCAGCGCCGGCAACGACAGCGACGAGCGGCGCGCGGCGGCGCGGCTCCTGGGCACGCTGCAAGTGCCGCAATCGCTGCCGCTGCTGAAGGACATCGTCGAGAAGGACAGCGACGTGCTCCTGCGCCGCGCCGCCGCCGTCGGGCTGCGCCAGCTGCAGACACCCGAGTCGCTGCCCGTGCTGGAGAGCATCCTGGCCAACGGCGGCGACGATCGCTTCGTCCGCCTGAGCGCCGCGTACGGCCTGGCCGAGTCGGGCCGACCGGGCGGCGTCACCGGGTTGGCGCAGATCTTCCAGGAATCGAGCGCCGACGGGCGCGGGCGCGAGATGGCGTTCCGCGCGCTCGTCTCGCTGAACGACGAGCGCTCGCTCCCGTTCATGCGCCAGGTCGTGGCGTCGGAGGTCGAGCCGTCGTATCGGCTGCGCGCGATCCAGTACCTGACCGCGCAGGGCGATCGGCAATCCGTGGCGACGCTGCAGGTCCTCATGCAGTCTCCCACCGAGCAGGCGTCGATTCGCGACGCCGCCGCGCAGGCGTACCGGACCCTCGGCGGCAGGTGATCGTCTCCGCCGACGTCGTCGTCGTCGGCTCGGGCGCCTTCGGGGCGAGCGCGGCCTATCACCTCGTGCGGCGCGGCCTCCGCGTGGCGGTGCTCGAGCGCGCCGCGCTCGCGTCGCAGACCTCTCCGCGCGCGGCCGGGCTGACCAGCCAGGTGCGGGCCACGCCGGCGCTCACGACGCTCGCCCGGCGCGCGGTCACGAAGCGCGCCGCCTTCAGCGACGAGACCGGCCAGCCGCTGCGCTTCACCCAGAGCGGCGCGCTGAAGATCGCGCGCACCGAGCGCGACGCCGAGCAGCTCGCTCTCGAGGTGACGCGCGGCGTCGCCGCGGGCATCCCGATCGACTTCGTCTCGGTGGCGGAGGCGCGGCGGCGGCTGCCGATCCTCGGCGAGCGCGGCATCGTCGCCATCACGTGGAGCCCGACCGACTGCAACGTCGAGCCGTCCGAGCTGCCGCTCGGCTACTGCCGGGCGGCGGAAAAGCTCGGCGCCGTGCTGCTCCCGCACACGCCGGCCACGGGCTTCGAGATCGGCCCGCGGGGCGTGGAGGGCGTGCGGACGCCGCGCGGCACCATCGCGACGCGCGCGGTGGTGGACGCCGCCGGCGCGTGGGCGCGCCTCGTCGCCGCGGGGCTGGGCGCGCCGCTGCCGGTGGTGCCGACGCGCCATCAGCTGCTGATCACCGAGCCGATCCCCGGCGTCGGACCCGAGTTCCCGATCGCGCGCGTGATCGACGTCAACGTCTACGTGCGCCACGAGCGCGGCGGGCTGATGCTCGGTGGCTACGAGCCCGATCCCGTGCAGGTCGACGCGGCCACGCTGCCGCCGGCCTTCGACGTCGCCGACCTCCCGCTCGACCTCGAGGTGCTGTGGCGGCTGGCCCGCAGCGTGCGCGAGCAGTTTCCGATCTTTCAGGAGCCGACGATCCGCGTCGCCGAGCACCGCGGCGGGCTGCCCACGCTCACGATGGACGACCGCTACCTCGTGGGACCGCTGCCCGGCGTGGCCGGCGCGTGGGTGATGAGCGGCTGCTGCGTGGGCGGCCTCAGCGTGTCGCCCGCGCTCGGCGAGGCGATCGCCGAGTGGATCGTGGACGGCGCGCCGGCCCTCGACTGCTCCGACATCTCCCCCGCGCGCTTCGCGGGGCCCATCGACGAGGCCGCGTTGCGCGAGCGCTGCCGGCACGCGTACGCGACCCACTACCGCGCGAGCGGCGGCGCGCCCGCTCGGTGAACCAGGGAGAGAGCATGGACGATCAGCGGCTGGCGACTTCCGACCCCGCACGTCTCGCGAGCACGCTGGAGCGCGTCCACGACGCCGACGTCGCGGAAGCGCTCAACGCCATCGACCCTCCGGCCGCGGCCCGCGTGCTGGCCGCGCTGCCGTTCGATCTGGCGGTGCGCGCGCTCAACCAGCCGGAGCTCGATCACCGGGCGCGTCTGTTCGAGCACCTGCCCATCGAGAGAGCGGTCGCGCTGATGGGGGCGATGTCGGCCGACCAGCGCGCGGAGGTCTTCCGCGACCTGCCCCAGCGCACCGCGGCGCGGCTGCTCGCCGCCGTCGACACGAGCACCCAGGAATCGCTGCGCTCGCTCCTGAACTACCCGCCCACCACGGCGGGCGGCATCATGACCACGGAGCACGTGGAGGCGCCGGCGACGTGGACGGTGGAGCGTACGCTCGTCCAGATTCGCAGCGGCGGCCATCCGCGCCGCCCCGTCTATGCGGTGTACGTCCTCCACCCCGTGGATCGCCGCCTCGTCCACACGGTGACGCTGCGCGAGCTGGTGCTCGCGGATCCGACGCGCACGCTGCTCGAGGTCGGCGACCGGCACCCGCCCGTCACCGTGCACGTGTGGACGGATCGCGAGGAGACGGCGCGGCTCATCGCCAAGTACGATCTCCTGGCGGTGCCGGTCATCGACGAAGGCGGCCACCTGCTCGGCATCGTCACCGTGGACGACGTCATCGACGCGCTGATCAAGGAGCAGACGGAGGACGTCCACAAGCTCGGCGGCATGCAGGAGCTCGACGAGCCGTACACGAAAGTCGGCTTCGGGACCAT
>Ga0209268_1000024_pt1 | contig 76488 bp, 76 predicted proteins | sample GraSoiAngelo_143_FD_185900 | JGI IMG/M metagenome (GOLD analysis project Ga0209268, IMG submission 185900) | Grasslands soil microbial communities from the Angelo Coastal Reserve, California, USA - 14_1009_02_30cm (SPAdes) (version 2) | ecosystem: Environmental > Terrestrial > Soil > Grasslands ... | reverse complement strand
CAGGTCACGCGCTAACGTCGGTGGATTGCATGAAACGTAAATGAGCGTTGCCGGTACAAGGGCGACAATCGATTTGCGTACGGCCGGCCTAAGGCCTGTTGCCGGTGGATCAACAATCAAAACAGCTTTCTCGCGTTGGAAGGTAGGCGCAATTGATCTCAATCGCTCGAGCTCAAGATCGACATCACCCGCGATATAAGTTTCTTTCGTGGTCGCGTTCTTTCTAGCTGCTTCAACAGCGAATTTGTCCCAATCGATCCCAATTGCGCGCTTACATTTGTCGAGCAGCCCTTTCGCAAAGAATCCCCCGCCGCAATAAGCGTCGATTAACAATTCCTGGTTCCCGGGCATGAATTGCTTGATCAAATCGCGCAACGCATCTGCCACCGCGTCGTTTGTTTGCGAAAAGACCCGCGGCCCAGATGCAGCCCGCAATGTGTAATGTCCATCGCGCACGTGTTGCGCCCGTAGGTCTACCAACGCGCGATTGACCTCGTCGCGCGAAATCGGGCAGCGCTCGATGTCGATCAACCGGTTCGAGTCGCGCCTAAAAAATCCGACCACGCCATCCTGCGCGTGGACCGTGATGCGATTGCGGTATTCGTACGGTTCGGGTGACGGAATAATCGGTCGCATCGGGACCTCTTTGAGTTTCCCAATTCGTTGGAGAACATCGCGCACCTGCCGCCATTTAATCCCAAGTTGATGTTCGTAATTGATGTGTTGATAAGCGCATCCGCCGCAGCGGCCAAAGTACGGACATGGCGGCTGGACCCGATCGGGCGACCTCTCCCGCACATCGACAAGTTCGCTCTCGGCGAATTGTTTTTTCTCGCGGACGATCTTCGCCGTGACGAGCTCGCCCTCAATTGTAAATGGAACAAAAACGGCCTTGCTGTTGTCACGTCCGACTCCTTTTCCGCCGAACGCAATGTCCCGGATTCTAAGATCGACGATGCGGAAAGAGGGATGATCGCCTGGCAAATCGCTTACGCTACTTTAGGTCGAAACAGTTTCCGCTGCGACTGCGCGCTCCATCGCTGCTTCAAGTTTTTCGAGCTTCACCGGTTTGATCAAATGCTCGCAAAACCCTGCCTCCAGACTTTTCTCGATGTCCCTGTTGTTGCCGAAGCCGCTGATAGCAATGCCTGGCATTTTGGAAATGGCCTGCAACTGTGTCATCAAATCGATGCCGCTTCCGTCTGGCAGCGCAATATCGCTGATCAGAAGATCGAAACGATTGCGCGCCGCGGCCTCCATTGCCGAGCGCACATTGTGCGTCGCTGCCACGAGATGTCCGCGGCGGACAAGTAGTTTTTCCAAGGCAGCGCACGTGTCTTGATGGTCATCGACCAGCAGAATTCTCAAACCCTGACGTGAAGTCTCGTCGCTTGCCCTGGCCGGGCTGCCTAATCCTTCGGCCGGTGAGGTCGTTTGCATCGACAACACGAAGGTCGATCCGCGATCGCGGCCTTCGCTTTGGGCGGTGAGGCTGCCCCCATGCGCTTGCGCGAGAGATTTTGAAATGGCCAAGCCCAGACCAAGGCCGCCAAAGCGGCGCTCAAACGAGCGGTTGCCCTGTTCGAACGGATCAAAAATCCGTTGCATGACTTCGGACTCCATCCCAACACCGGTATCGCGCACGCTGATTGTCAGAACTTCCGGCGATGGGTTTGACGACGAGATGGCAATCTCTCCGGATTCGGGCGTGAACTTGATCGCGTTCTTTAGGAGGTTCCAGATGATTTGTTGGAACTTCGCCGCATCCGCGGCTACGTGGCGCGTGTTCGCGCGCAAGTTAAGATGCACCCGAAGCCTCCTCGAGTCGGCTTCGGCGCGGCAGATTTCGACCACGTTGGAGATCGCGAAATGCGCATCGACCGGAGTGAATCTCAATTGCAATTTGTCTTTCGCAATCCGTGTGAAGTCGAGCAGATCATCGATCAGCTGGGTTTCAAGTTCGATATTGCGGTGGATCATCGCTAGAGCCGCTTTTGAATCTTCAGTTTGTGTTGGTTCCGTCTCGAGCGTCTCCAACGTGGAAATCACCGGAGTGAGCGGCGTACGCAATTCGTGTGAAAGCATGGCTAGGAAATGGTCTTTGGTCCGGTCGGCTGCTTCAACGATGGCCTTTTGTTGCAGGAGCGCTTCCTCAGCTCCCCTGCGTTCCGCCATGCCAGCCGAAAGCGCCATCGCAGTAATGGTGAGCACAGCCGTCCAGGATTGCAGAGCGAGAAGGGACTGGTTTTCCGTTTCCCTGACGAATGGCCCGAAGCCATGCAGCGTACCCCAAATCGCGATGGCTGAAAGAATGAAAATGCCGGTCGACGTTTCACGCTGGGTGAAGCGGAAGGCCGTCCAAATCACAATCGGTCCGCAAATGAATGCGATCGGATAATTCCTCGCCGAAATTGTGAGCCATCCGCCGAAGACCGCTTCGCTGAGCACGACCAATAGCAGCAGGAGAATGCCCACTTCAACCGCTTCCTTTGTGTTCCAGTGCCGCCTTGATGCGATGCTCCAAAGAATAATCAGTGGAGCGATCAGAAGGTCGCCCGTTGTGTCGCCAAGCCACCACGTCAACCAGATCGCGCCATAATTCGTCCAGTCCGCGAAGCCAGCAAGTGCAAGACTGGTGACACCAAAGGCTGGGCCGATAATTGTGCTAAATACTGCTGCAAGCGCGAATATAAAAACACCCTGCGGACGATCGAAAACGGTTGTGCCGCCGGCGAACCGATTCACCAGCCAGGCACCGCACAAGGCCTCGAGCGTGTTGCCGCTCGCGATGGCGAGCGATGTGGCGACATTGCCAGCAGTCGTCAGGTTCACCAAAAATGCGCCGACAAAAATGGCAGGCCAGACTCGGTAACCAAGCACGAGCAATGCCCCGAGCGCAATTCCCGCTGCTGGCCACACCGGCGATGCACTCGCGTGCAGAGAAGCCAGCATCAATCCGAGCTTGCCGGCAATGAAATAGACAGCAGTTAAAATGCCAATGGCCGGTAGACCGGGAAAACGTCGCGATTGCATCGCCTGACCGCCTCAGCGTGTCGCCGTATCTGTACGTCGCCACTCAACGCCGTCAACTGCAGAAGGCTGATCGCCGTCCGGATTCCGTCATCCGACAGACCCGACGCCCTCTCTCTCGTGATAGGCAGGCACGCCTATCTTTTTTAATAATCCCGTACGTAGGGATATTTCGATTCGTTGCCGAGCTCGGGCGGAAATTCTGAATAACCGGCGTGAATGTATGGAATATCGCTCGGCAGCAGCGGGTAATAACTCTCGCGCCACGCGGGAAACGGCGCGAGCACAGCTTCAAGAAAGCCAGCAACGTGTCTTGTGGCTGAGCGGCCGATTCCGCGCACCATGCCATAACCGAACGCCGCGGCGTTGCCGTCATATGTGTTGACCGTTGTAACGGTCACGAAAACTTCAGCCGGCGCCAGGAAAAAATTGGAGAGGCCGCGACCAAGTTTCCGCGTTGGCCCATAATCGTTCGCAGGTGGATCCTGGATGTCCCCGAATAAGCTTCCGGCGAGTCCGAGGGTTAGCGCGATGAAAATCAGGTTCTTCATAAAGCTTCCTTTCCTATAGTTAAACAGATTTGGAACGATGAAAGCAACACTTTATTTTCGATTGCCGGCCGCGGCACGCCGCTCTGTCACGATCATCGAAATTGTGATCGTCACGGCCAGGACGAGCACGATGACACCCAACGAGATCCAGTTAGAAATCGGGTAATAATCCGCGACGATCATTTTGATCCCCACGAAGCCGAGGATGACCGCGAGCCCGGTTTGCAGGTAGATGAAACGATCTATCAAACGCGCGAGCAGAAAGTAGAGCGACCGCAAACCGATGATCGCGCAAATGTTTGAAGTATAGACAATGAATGGGTCCTGTGTGATGGCAAAGACTGCGGGAATCGAATCGACCGCGAAGACGAGATCCATGATGTCGATCGCGATCAGCGCCAGGGCCAGCGGGGTCAGCATCCAGCGGCCATCCACGCGCGCATGGAAGTGCTCGTTGTAGAATTCGTTCGTAATCGGAAACGCGCGGCGGCATATCCGGATCACCCAACTTTCCCCGAAATCGCGCCGTTCATATTTGCCGAAAAACATTCGCAACGCAGTGATCACGAGGAACAGGCCGAACAGATAGAGAACAAAATGAAACCGTTGCACCAAAGCGATACCGCACCAGATCATAATTCCGCGCATGACAAGAGCCCCGACGATTCCCCAGACCAGAACGCGATGTTGCGCGCGCGGCGGCACGCGAAAATAAGCAAAAATCAACACAAAAACGAAGATGTTATCGACACTCAGTGAATATTCGATGAGGTAGCCCGTGAGAAAATCGAGGCCATGCTGCGGTCCCTTCAACCGCCAGACGACCACACTGAAACAAAGCGAAAGGATTACCCATAGAACGCTTCGTTGCACCGCAGCGCGCATGCTCAGTTCACGATCGCGGCGCTTGAAACTGACCAGATCGACGATTAACGCGATGAAGACGCCGACGTGAAAAGCGATCCAAAACCAAATACTGGTTGTCACGGGGCGCTAGCGTTTCACGACAGGCGCTTTACCGCAATCGTAAACACCTGCAATCAGAGTTTTCTCTCGCTAAGCAAATTCTTCATCGTAGTTTGTGCGATTCGCATGGAGCCAGAGCTGGAGAAACTTGTTGAATCGAGAAAGCTCAGTGGAAAGGGCGCCGAGCAGCTGGAAAAATTAAAGCCGGGGACGTTTTGCTTGCACAAAAGCTGGGGATTCGGTCGCGTGACCGAGTGGAACCTTCTCCTCAATCAGATCCTGATCGACTTTGCAGGCAAGAAATCGCATCCCATGCAGGTCCAGTACGCGGCGGAAAATCTTACGTCACTCTCACCCGAACATTTCCTGGTCCGCAAGGCAAACGACCTGGTATCGATCAAGAAACTCGCTACGGAAGATCCCGTGGCGGTGGTACGCAGCATTGTCGAGAGTTTCAGCGGACAGGCAACGGTCGCACAAATCAGCGAATGGCTGGTAGGCGACGTTTTCACCGAAGCAGAATGGAAACGCTGGTGGGAATCCACGAAGAAATTGCTCAAAGCAAGCGGCGCTTTCTCGGTTCCTGCGAAAAAGACCGATTTAATCCAACTGCGCGGCGAAGGTGTGTCGCACACTGACGAGCTAATTGCTTCTTTCAACAAGGCGCGGCAGCCGAAAGAGCAAATCGCGGCGCTCGAGCAAATCATAAAATTTCACCAGCAATTTAAAGGTTCCGAAAAACAACTGCAGCTGATCGTCACGTCGATCGAGAACGTGGCGGCGCGCAACCAGAAAATGCATCCCGAGCTCGCCTTCGAGCTAATCATCGCGCGCGACGATTTACTCGAGCGCGTCCCCCTGCTCCGCACAACGCACATTGGTTTAACACTTTCAAAATTGATCCTTGATGAAGAGAAACGTTTGATGTCGATCTTGCCGAAATTGCCGGCGGCAAAAGAGAAAAAGGTTTTGCAAGCACTGCCAACCGTGCTCGGCCCTCGCTGGACTGAGCGCGCTTTGCAATTGATGCAGGGAAGTCACGGTCGCATGATTGCGCAAATAGCGCGCGTGTTTGGCGACGCGGGGCAACACGCGGAAGTGAAAACAATGCTCGAACGCAGTATTCGCGAACATTCTGCCACGAGCGAGATGCTGGTTTGGTTATGTAGCGAACGGGAGCGCTGGAGCGACCTGATCAAGCCGGAATTACTTGGCGCGATTTTGGCGGCACTCGAACGCGAACAGCGCAATGCCCCTGGTCGTGGCAGCAAGTTGCACCGCGCGCTTGTTGAGGATCGACAATTGCTTGGAGAGATATTTGCAAATGGCGATATCGGGGTCGCCCGCGATACGATCCGGCGGCTTCAGCTCAGCCCGTTGTTTGACGAGTTAACGAAACGCTCGCTCCTGGGGCGAATCGTCAAAGTTTATCCAGGACTGGAAGGCATGATCACAGCCGCACAAGCACAAGAAAAAGCTGCGCCTTTAATCGTTTCTTGGAGCAGCCTCGAAAGACGTAAAGGCGAATACGAAGCACTCGTGAAAACCAAAATTCCAGAGAACACCAAGGAAATCGCGATCGCAAGGTCCTATGGCGATCTCAGCGAGAATTTTGAATTCAAAGCAGCGAAACAAATGCAAAGCGTGTTGATGCGCCGCAAAGCCGAACTCGAACAAATGCTGCATAACGCGCGGGGGACCTCTTTTGAGAAGGTGGACACATCGCTCGTCTCGATCGGCACGGTCGTCACGTTGCGCTCTCCCGATTCAAGCAAAGAGGAGACCTACACAATCCTAGGCGCGTGGGACGGCGACCCCGACCGACACATTATTTCGTACCAAACAGCGATCGCGCAGACGTTGCTCGGGCACAAGCTTGGCGAAGTCATCTCCCTCAACACCGATCACGACACCGCTCAATTTGCAATTGTGTCAATCAACCCCGTGCCGCCGGACAAGACCGAGTCAACCGCGGCTGTTAGAGAAACGCCTGCCATCGAAGTGGCGATCAGCGAATGACTTCGCTGACAGGTCAGGCCACCGAAGATTATGCTAATTCTTTGCGGAAGAGCTACTACGTTAACAATTCGTAGGAGAGAACGCTCAGACAATAAATGGCGGCGGTTTCCACTCGTAGAATAATCGGTCCCAATGTGATGGGGTAGCACTCATGGCGGCGGGCGAGCGTAAGCTCCGCCGGCGTGAAATCGCCTTCCGGCCCGATAAGCATCAATACGCTCTCGGGAAGGTGTTGATGTTCGCTAGAGTAATCAGCGAGGATTCTTTTCAAATGTTGCGCACCGGGCTGAAGCGAGCCGATCAAGTGCAGATCGAATGTCGCAGAGGTCGCAAAAAACTCTCCGAGCCTGCGCGGCGCGTGAACGCGCGGTAGCCAATTCTGTCCGCATTGCTTGGCTGCCTCGATCGCAATCTGTTGCCATTTCGTCTGTTTCTGCGCGGCACTTTCCGGATCGACCCGTACGATCGTGCGATCGGAAATGATCGGCGCAATCTCGGCTGCCCCGATCTCGACCGCCTTCTGCACGATCAACTCCATGTTTTTTCCCTTTGGAATCGCTTGCCCGAGAATGATTCGACGGCGCAACGGCGGGGTTTCCGCCTCGTGTAATTTGCGCAATTGAATTTCATCGCCGCTAGAATCGATAATCTCAGCAGTAATTTCGTGCCCGAGTCCGTTAAAGAGAACGAGCTTCTGCCCGTGCTTCGTCCGCAAGACATCGCGGGCATGGTGCGCTTCTGATCCGCTCAACGCGAGCGCGTCAGGATTCCAATTCTCCGGCGAGACATAGAAGCGGTGCATGGCGGCAAGTTTTAGAATTCAATCTTTAGGTCCAGAAAAAAACATCGACGCGCTAGGAATTTTAAAACAGTGTATCGGAGGCTTTATTACGTATCTTCGCTCTCGTACTTGGCGGAGATATCCGCATTTATCGCCAGTACGCTTTCCAGCCCCTTACCTACCGGCAGCGCCACGCCACGTTTCTGAAGCGCCGCGATCACGCTCTCCGTCGCAATATTCCCAACGAGCGCATCCTGTGCGAACGGACATCCGCCGAGGCCACCGATGGCCGAATCAATGCGGCGACAACCGGCGTCGTAAGCAGCAAGTACTTTGGTTGAAGCATCGCTGTGTGTGCTGTGCATATGGACACCGATGTCATACCTGCCGTAGTCGGCCATCACTGAACGAACCACCCGACCGATCAGGTTTGGGGTGGCGAGGCCAACGGTATCCGCGAGCGAGATGGATCGGATCTCGAGCTTGGCTATTTCCTCCATTGCCTGGCGCACCTTGTCTTCATCCCACGGATCGCCGTACGGATTCCCGAAAGCCATGGAGATATAGACCACCATGTGACATCCCGATTCGTCAGCTTTCTTTTTGATCCACGTCAGAATTTTGTAACTCTCCTCGCGCGACCGGTTCTGGTTCTTGCGTAGAAACGTCTCAGAGATCGAATGGGGATAACCGAGCGTTGTCACGGTCCCGGTTGCGGTGGCGCGTTCCGCGCCCTTCTCATTTACTACAATGCCGATGATTTCGACATCGTCTGGCGCATTGAGTTGCTTCAGCACCTTTTCGCTATCGGCCATCTGTGGCACGGCCCTTGGAGAGACAAAGCTTACGGCATCAATATGCTTAAATCCGGCCTCGATAAGCGCGTGCAAATACTGTGCCTTCACTTCCGTAGGGATTAGTCTCTTGAGACCCTGCCACGCATCGCGGGGGCATTCGATCAGCTTTACGGTCTCGTTAGGCATCGTAGTGCCAGGCGAAGAATGGTCGGGCGATCTTTCACTCGTCTTTTTTCTCCCTTTATTTGAAGAATTCTTTTGCGCGTTCGAAGAAACTCTTACGTATGGGCGTGTTTTCCTCACCGCAAAGCGCAGCGAATTCCTCGAGCTTGTGCCGTTGTTCCGGATTCAAACGCGATGGTACCTCCACGAGTAGGCGCACGAGCAAGTCGCCGCGATCAGCCCCATTGAGGTGGACGATACCTCTACCGCGCAGCTTGAATATTTGTCCGCTTTGGGTGCCGGCGGGCACCTTTAAATGCGCTTTACCTTCAAGAGTCGGCACGTCGACCTGACCTCCCAAGGCCGCGACCGAAAACGGAATCGGAACTTCGCAATAAAGATTGTCGTCTGCACGCTCGAAGATCTTGTGTTCCCTGATGTGAACAACAACGTAAAGATCACCCTGCGGAGCACCGCGAATACCAGCCTCGCCGTTATGTGAGGAGCGCAGCCGTGCGCCCTCCCTGATTCCAGCCGGGATCTTTAATTTAACGCGACCCAGTTTCTCCACGCGTCCTTCACCGTGGCATTGCCGACACGGTTTTTCGATTATCTCGCCAGCTCCGCGGCAGCGGGGACAGGTTTGTGAAACCTGAAAAAAGCCGCGCGAGCTGATTACCTGACCGCGCCCACCACACGTGGGGCAGCTAATCGTGCGGGAACCGGGCTCAGCCCCGCTGCCCTGGCATTTATCGCAGGTGTCGAGTTTCGCGATTTCAATCTCTTTTTCGACGCCGAACGCCGCCTCCTCAAGCTTGATCTCCATGTCGTAACGCAAATCGGAGCCACGCTGTCGATCTTCGGCGCGCCCCCCACCGCCGAAGAACGTCTCGAAAATTCCGCCGCCGATTCCGCCTCCGCCAAAGACTTCACGGAAAATGTCGAATGGATCGTGAAAACCGCCACCACCGAAGCCGGCGCCTTGCGCAAAGGCTGCATGCCCAAACCGATCGTAGGCCGCGTGTTTATCCGGATCGATAAGGACATCGTATGCCTCGCCGAGTTCCTTGAACCTTTCCTCGGCATGAGGATCGTCGGGATTTTTATCTGGATGAAACTTGACCGCGAGCTTGCGATACGCGCGCTTGATCTCCTCCTCAGAGGCGTTGCGCCCCACGCCCAGAACTTCGTAATAATCGCGTTTGGCCGTGGCCATTTTTTCTCAACTGCAGATTACGCGCCGCGCGGAAATCTCCGGAGAATTCTTACTCTTATTCGCCTCCATGGTCTTGCTCATTATAGGGAAAATCGACAATAACAATGAGAGATTCCTCAACTGCGCTCGGAATGACAATCTGACGCCTTTAGGAAGCCGGGCCTGATGAAACGACAACGCTCGACGGCCGCAATAAGCGGTCCTTGAATCGATAACCGCGGCGAGTCTGGCGGACAACGGTTCCTTCCGAGAACCTGCTCGGTTCATGCGCAATCGCTTCGTGCAGATTTGGATCGAATTTTTTTCCCTCGGCTTCGATTGCCTGCAATCCATTTTCTGCAAGGAAATCGCGGAGTTGTTTCAGAACCAGAGTCATCCCGGAATAAATTGGAGACTGTTCGCTTTCGTCCCGAGCGGCTTCCAGACCGAGTTCGAAGTTATCAACGATCGCCACCAGCCGTTCCAGCAATGAGCTATTCGCGTATTTGACTGCGTCTTCTTTTTCGCGGGCACACCGCTTCTTGTAATTCTCGAAGTCGGCCTGGCTGCGCAGCGCCAGATCGCGGAACCGGTCTAGGTCGGCTTGCAAACCGGTCATCGGATCCTCTGATTCGCTTCGGTGCGAGCCTGTGGCGGATGAAGGTATCGATCCTAGCGATGTCGTTTTTTCCGACTCTCGAGGTTGTTCATTTACGGGAACCTTTTTCATATTTTGCGGATGGCAATCAAAGTGATGTCGTCGTTTTGAGGATTCGAACCGGTAAAATTACGCACGTCATCGATGACTTGCTTTACAATCGCTTGGGCGCCGTCGGTCGCGCTGGCGCGGACCGACTCGATTGTTCGCTCAAGACCGAATTCGTCCCCTTCCGTATTGAGCGCTTCCGTCACGCCGTCGGTGTAAAGGACGAGGCAATCATCGCGCTCGAGCGGCACGCCGAAATCAGCAGTAAGCCTATCAAACACATTTCCGCTGTCAATTCCAAGGACCATGCCCGGCGATTTTACCGGCGTAACGCTTTGCAACTGTCGCTTGTAGAGCAATGGCGCATCGTGTCCACCGCGCGCGAGGGTGACGCCATCGCGCTCATGGTCAAGGATGAGATATGCCATGCTGATAAACATGTCTTCCTTGATGTCGGGATAAAGTTGCCGGTTTACCTTACGCAAAACATCGGCTGGGGAAGGATTCCCTGCCGCCTCGGCGCGCAATACGCTGCGGCAAATCGCCATGATCAGGGATGCCGGAACGCCTTTACCGGAAACGTCGGCAATTGCAACACCAAGCCGGTCTTCATCAACATGAATATAATCGAAATAATCGCCACTTACCTGGCGCGCAGGCACATTGATGCCGCTGATTTGAAATCCGTTAATGGCCGGCGCTTCTGCTGGAAGCAGAATTCGTTGAATGTCCCGCGCAATCTCGAGGTCATGATCGAGTCGCTTTTTTTCATTTGCCATCGAGTAGATGATAGCGTTGTAGAGGGCAAAGGCGGACTGCTCCGCAATCGATTTGAAAACGACGAAATCGCCTTGCGAAAACGGTGCACCCATTGGGCCATTGGCGACGGCAAGGACACCTAGATCTTGTTTTCCGTAGGAAAGCGATGCCGCCATGACCGACGCAGCGCCAAAAGCGCTGTCACGCAATTTTGCCAACTCCGGCGCCTGCGAGAGTTCATTGAAGGAGACAGGCTGTGCTGTCTGCCAGACGCGACCGATGACCCCCTCTCCCGGAACAATCGAGTGCAGCCGCAGATAGCTCTCGAGCGCGATCGGGGTGGCGGCCGCTTCCTGCAAAATGTCCGGTGGAACAGCGACCAGCGGCGGGCAGCCTTTCGAGATAAAGCTTGGGGTGAGCTTTCCGCCCGTGCGATCAGTCACGTAAAGCGCGCCGCCGTGTGCATCGAGAATACGCGTCGCACCCTCGACGATAAGCCGGTGCAGCTCGTTAGGCCGAATGGTATCGCTGAAAGCTTCTCCCAGCCCGTGGAGGAAATCGAAAACAAGAGTTTCTTCGACCTGAATTTCCTCATGAGAGCGCTCCAGCACTCGAATCCGCCGGATCTGCAAGTAGGCAGTTAAAATCCACCCGGCAACAGACGCTGAAAGCAGTCCGAAGAGAAGAATCGGCCACATGATGGAGGGGCCAGCTTACTTCGAAGGCGTTTCGTGATGAAGGTCTTGTTTTAGATAGTCGAGAACGTCCTTGAATCGAAAGATATTTTCCGACGACGCTTTGCAAAGAGCTTCGTGCGCCTCCAACATTGTTTGCGCTTGCTCCTGTTTTTTGATGTCTCGCGACCCGTCCGTGGAACCACCTTTGAGCGCCTCACATTCCGGCGCCGTCGTGCCATTAACATGAATATCGAATATCTGATCGAGGCCAAGACCGGAGAGGAGTTCTTGGCTACGATTGCCGCAGTGAACGACGTGAAGATGACCACGGCCAAGCTCCTTCAAGCGCAGTGCCACGCTGGCCATCGTGCCCATAAATGTGGAATCCATCATCGCGCAATCTGCCAGATCAATCACAAATTCGCGATAGCCACGGTCCAACATCTCACGAGCGAACTCTTTCAGATTCCCACTGTTCAGGAAGCTGCCTTTCCCCTCCACTTTCACCCATACGGCTGGACCGTTTACTCCTACTTGAATCGATGACTCCACGTTTACTCAATAAATAATACAGGACTCAGACACATGCTGTCAAACCCAGTGAGAGCGGGGTAGTGGTTCAGTTTTCAAACTGGACCACTACCTACCAAGACCAGAGAAAGTTCCGAGGAACTGATCGCGTTACTCCCACATGTAGGAGCGGTTCTCCGCGACAATTCGCCCGTTTTCTACCAATAGGCATCGCCAGGCAATCACTCGCCCGTCATCAAAGTAATCATCACCGATGACCTTGAATTCTGTCTTATGAGTGCCGCGTAGATTACGATATGAAATCTCCTGTGCCTGGACGTGCTCGTGCAATTTCTCCTGGCGATACTCCAGACGCACCGTGATATCGGCCGGCCGTTTGGCGCGCCAAAAGAAATCGAAATAATCGCCACAACGTTGACGGGCATCGAGCAGCGTGACAGCGCCGAAAAGGCGATATTGCCGCTCAAATGTGATCGGCACATCTTGAAGCGTTAGCGTCTTCTGGGCTGGCGCTGTTCTGCCTGAAAGCGTTCCCGTAACGCTACTCGCTGTTCGTCGCTCCTGCGTTTGTTTCGGTAATTTTTCACTCAAAAAATACAGTTTCGTTTTTCTAAACTCGAAATCCCTATTCAACGCGATCGGGAGCGGCGTCACTTTTTCGACAATCTTGGGCTCTTCGACGGCGCCCATGCTGAAATCGCTCAAGACAAGAAACAGACCGAATGCTGCAGCGGCAAACCTCATTCATACAATAAAACCGGATCTTGAATGCGGTGTCAATCCGCTGCAGCCCGGATCGCGAGGTTGGATGGATTTGGCTCCTGGCCCAAAACTCGTTTTCTCTCCCCGAATTCAAGCATAAATTTCATGATGATCGACATTCGTTATGAGCGCGGTGTTTATTTGCCGCAGCAGGATCTCTGGCTCGACCCGCGGGATGCAAAGCGATTCGCCTTCGTTTCACACGCACACAGCGACCACATCGCGCTGCATGATGAGATCCTTGTTTCCGAGCGCACTGCGCGTTTAATGCAGACTCGACTGCCAGGCACTCGCATTGAGCATATGCTGCCATTTGGTGAAAGACGACGCGTCCATGACCTTGACCTCATCCTGTTGCCCGCTGGTCATATCTTTGGTTCGGCACAACTTTGCCTTTTCACCGAGGAAGACACACTGCTTTACACCGGCGATTTCAAACTGCGCTCGGGGAAATCCGCGGAGCACGTGAAATGGCGGCAAGCCGACACACTCATTATGGAGACGACTTTTGGTCGGCCGTGCTACCGATTCCCGCCAACTGAGCAGATTATTAATCAAGTAGTGACCTTCTGCCGCGAAACGATCGATGATGGCGAGGTGCCGGTCCTGCTCGGCTATTCGTTAGGGAAAGCGCAGGAAATTCTTTGCGGGCTCGAGGGAGCTGAGCTGATACCGATGCTCCACGGGTCCGTCTACAAAATGACGCGGATTTACGAACAGTTTGGTCAATCGTTTTGCAAATTTGTCCGCTACGACGCGAATGATGTTGCGGGGAAGGTTCTCATCTGCCCACCAAGTGCAAATCGGTCGAGCATGCTGGAAAAGATTCCACGTAAAAGGGTCGCGATGATCAGCGGCTGGGCAGTCGATCCGAATGCAGTTTATCGCTACCAAGTTGACGCTGCGTTTCCGCTCTCGGATCACGCTGACTACAACGACCTTATTCGCTATGTCGATCTTGTGCAGCCTAAACGCGTATTTACTCTCCACGGGTTCGCGGCCGAATTTGCGCGCGACCTGCGGGATCAGGGTGTGGAGGCATGGGCGCTTACTGAAGAAAATCAAATGGATCTCGCGCTGCCGAAAAGAACTGTAGCAACAGGCATATCGCGCGCCTCCAATGAAATCGTGGTCAGCTCTGCTCGCTCTACAGAAGAACGACAATTGCAGATCGATTCGGAGTTTCGTGAGTTTGCTGAAGTCGGGGAAGCGATTGCCGCCACGCCGGCGAAGCTGGAAAAGATTCGGCTCCTCGCAAGTTATTTAGGAACGCTTACTCGGGATCAGCTTCCGATTGCGACGACTTATTTTACGGGGAGAAGCTTTGCCCAGAGCGATCCCCGCACATTACAAGTAGGAGGATCGATTATTTATCGGGCAATTATGGGGGCGGTGAAACTGAGCGAGCCGGAATTTCGCAGAATTTCGCAGAGCCACAGCGACGCCGGGAAAACCACGTTTGAGGCACTCGACGATCGGACAAAGTCCGAACCATTCAGTCTCGCGCAATCGCACGATTTCTTCGAAACCCTACATCGGATGCGCGGGCCGATCGCGAAAACGGAATTGTTGCAATCATGTCTCGCCAGACTTTCCGCCCGTGAAGGCCAGTACGTGGTCAAAATTCTCACAGGAGACTTGCGCATCGGTTTGCGCGAGGGACTCGTAGAAGAAGCAATCGCTCGCGCGTTCGTGGAGCCGCTGGATCGGGTCAAAGAGGCAAACATGCTGCTGGGCGATATTGGCGCAACCGCAGCGCTCGCTTTGCAAAAAGAATTGGAGGATGCGGAACTATCGATCTTTCGTCCGATCAAGTGCATGCTGGCAACTCCAGAGCCAACGGCAGAAGCAGTTTGGAAAAGATTTGTTCATGAAGGATCGGCACGCGACGCCCTTGGGGCGGCGACGGCCGTGTATATCGAAGATAAGTTTGACGGCATTCGCGCGCAGCTTCATCGGAGTGCACAGCGCGTGGAAATTTTTTCGCGCGATTTACGGCGCATCAGCGATCAATTTCCGGAACTGGCAGAGCGAGCGCGGAAGTTCGAACACGATTTGATTATCGATGGCGAGATCGTTGCCTTTGCCGAAGGTCGGAGGCTCACGTTCTTCGACTTGCAGAAACGGCTCGGTCGTAAGAGCGATGGCGGGGATTTATTCGAAGGCGCTGCGGCGGATGTTCCGGTGGCATTTATCATCTTTGATCTCCTTTGGCTCGACGGTCGATCCCTGTTGAAAACACCGCTGCGCGAACGGCGGGAACGGCTCGGCCGGTTGCAATTGCCGCGGCAGTTTCAGAGGGCAGAAATAGTTCCCGCACATTCCGCCGCCGAGATCGAGCAAGTCTTCCAGCAGGCACGCCGACGCTTGAATGAAGGCCTTATGATTAAGGATCCAGAAAGTTTTTATTCGCCCGGGCGGCGCGGCATGTTCTGGTTCAAATTAAAGAAGGAGATCGCCACGCTTGATGTTGTAGTTGTCGCCGCAGAACTTGGTCACGGCAAACGCAATACCGTGTTGAGCGATTACACATTTGCCGTGCGAGATGAAACGACCGGCGAACTTTTGCCAATTGGCAAAGCCTACAGCGGATTGACTGATGCCGAGATCGCCGAGTTAACCGAACATTTCAAACAAAATACAATTGTCGATCACGGCCGTTATCGTGAAGTGAAGCCAAAGATCGTGCTCGAGATCGCGTTCAATTCGATCCAGCCAAGTAGGCGCCATGCGAGTGGACTCGCGCTGCGTTTTCCACGGATCAAAGCCATTCGGCACGACAAAAATGTCGATTCCATCGACACGCTCGATTACGCGCGGCAACTCGCCGCGCAACACGCAAATTCGCTGGTCGATGTTAGCCGCAGTGCGTGACCAACTTCCCGCTCGCTACGGCATGATCGATGATGACGGCGAAGCCGTGTCATCGACGGAAACTCAATGCGTCGGCGCCGATGGCGACGGTGCGGATTTCACGATGACAGTTTCGACCCGATCACGCCGAAAGCGCTGAAGATTGGCGTAAAGCGCCAGCAGCGCCATTGCCACAACGATTACCAGCATAAGCACTACACCGCTCTTGGGAACTCGCGACAATGGCGGTTTTTCGCTAGGTGGCTGCACTGAATTCACGCGAAAATATCGATGTCGATCTTTCGCGCGCAAACGCGGATTAATCCATGCGCAACGCGGCGATCGCGTCCATTACGCGCTGGCTTATTTGCTCATAACGATTCGTCCCAGGCGATTCGCGCTCGACAGGCGTAAAAAAAATCGGCTCTCCAACAACGATGGTGATTGGGACAAAGTGCAAACCACCGCCGCCCCGCGGCAAAGCTTGGTGTGCCCCAAAGATCCGCATTGGCACCACGGGAGCGAGCGTTTTTGCGATCACGAGTCCCACTCCGGGCTGAGCAGGCTGCAGGTTGCCGTCAAGCGTCCGCGCACCTTCTGGAAAAACCAGCGCTGCGTTTCCCGACTTTAGAACTCGAATCAACGCCTTAAGCGCGCTGCGGTCGATCCCCTCCTGATTAACCGGGATAACGTTCAGCTTCGGCAAGAGCCAGCGGAACAACGGCAAATCCATCAGCGTCCTCCGCGCCAGAAAATAGATCGCGCGGTCGCATGCGATGCCGGCAAGCGGTGGATCGAGATAACTCTGATGATTCATGGCCAGAATCACCGGACCAGTTTGGATCATACGCTCCCGATGCATTATCCGAAGACGAAAACATAGTCGACCGATCAAGCGCGATAAATTGTAACCGATCCAGTAATAAACGTTCATCGTTAATCTTTGAACCAGCAGAGTCAGGAGGGAACGTGGAGGCCCTTTTGTTCGAGCCGGTCAATGATCTGGTTGACGACTCCTTCGATCGTCAACAGTGACGTATCGATAACATGGGCGTCCCGGGCGACGACGAGCGGTGAGACAAGCCGTGAAGAATCGGCGTGGTCACGCATCGTAATTTCGTCCCGCTGCCCTTGCGCGGCACGGCGGCGCAGACGCACTTCAGGTGAAGCATTAAGATAAAATTTATAGGGTGTGTCTGGAAAAACAACCGACCCGATGTCCCGACCCTCAATAACCAGGTTATGACTACGCGCGTAATCGCGCATTTTCTGGACGACAACTGAGCGGACCCTGGGAACGCGGCTGATGTGGGAAACACCTTCGTTTACCCGATCGTCGTGCAAATAATCGGTTGGATCGATACGATCGATCAAGATGCGCGACTCGTTGTTCACAATATCGCAAGCGATCGTGACGGACTCGAGAGCTTGCCCGACGCCGGAGGTGTCGCCAGGATCAATCGCGCTTTGAAGGACGTGCCAGGTAATCGCACGATAAATGGCACCCGAATTCACATAGGCGAACCCGAGTCTTCGGGCAAGCTCTCGGGCGACACTGCTTTTCCCAGAGGCGGCCGGACCATCAATAGCGACAACGCGATGGAGATCTTTCCGCATGTCTAAAATTAGTGTGTCGGGAAGATGCAGGGCAAGCCCGCGGAAACACGCAGGCAAACCCATACTTGCCGATCAGGCTTCCTCGACTGGAGCAGGAGTCAGCGAACCGATGACTGGTGTGCTAATCTGCATCCGTTTCGAATTGGTGAATTCTTCGAGGACGGTTTCAAACCCCGGATACGATTCACGAATGCAGTCCGCATCCTGAATAATCGTTTCGCCGTCGGCAAAGAGACCCGCAATAGCAAAGGCCATCGCGACGCGATGATCGCCGAAGCTCATTATGCGCGTCCCATGCAAGGCAGCCGGACCATGAATTTCGAGGCCATCTTTCATTTCGGCGACTTGTGTACCCATGGCGCGCAGATTGTGCGCGATTGCGGCAATGCGATCGCTTTCCTTGACGCGCAACTCCTGCGCATGGCGAATGATTGTTGTGCCATTTGCCAAGGCGCCTGCTACTGCCAGTATCGGCAGTTCGTCAATGAGCTTCGGCACTTCTTTGCCTTGAATGACGGTACCTTTGAGTGCGACTCCTGTGACCTCGACGATTCCGCGCGGCTCAAACTGATCGACATCTTCGACGGCTTCTCGCACCTGCGCGCCCATTCGCAGCAACACGCCGAGTAACGCCGTTCGGGTATCGTTTAAACCAATATCGCGCACGAGCAGATGGCCCCGCGGTTGGGCCGCGGCGGCGACCAACCAAAAAGCCGCGGAAGAAATGTCGCCCGGAATATTAAAATCACGTGACTCCGGAACCTGATCACCGAAAACACTGATATTGCCCTCGCCATTTTTTACCGTGCGCACGAGAAAATAATTGAGCATCAGTTCTGTATGATTTCGAGTGATTGAGTGCTGCTCGACAGTGGTTTTGCCCTTGGCAAACAGACCCGCTAGGAGTAATGAGCTTGTTACCTGGGCGCTCGCTATCGGCAGCCGATAATGAATTCCTCGCAAGGAGCCGCCACGGATGCGAATTGGCGGCGTCTGTTCCGGACCCTCGGCGAGAATGTTTGCACCCATCTGACGAAGCGGTGCGATCACGCGATTCATGGGACGTCGAGAGAGACCGGCGTCTCCGACGAGGCGGCTCTCAAATGTCTGTCCGGAGAGGAGGCCGGCGAGAAGCCGCATCGTCGTCCCAGAATTTCCGCAATTGATGTCCTTTTTGGGCGGCGTGAGGACACGCTTTTTCCCATGGACGATCAGCGTGTCTGGCGCAGGTTGTTCGATCTTAACACCTAAAGCGCGCATTGCGTTGACAGTGCGCATGCAATCTTCGCTCGGGAGAAACCCATGCAGGGTGCACACACCATTGGACAAAGCCGCAATGATTACCGCGCGATGCGAAATGCTCTTATCACCCGGAACAGTGATTTCGATGTCAATTCGAGGGGCTCGTTTGATCCGTAGTTCCATAGACGAATTGTGAAATCTTTTGGCGAAGCGAGCGCTTCTTTAGCGCACCAAGGTCAGCATCGGATATAAGACGGAGTTGTCCAGCGTCCCTCTCCTGAGAGGCAAATCCAAAGGTTTTTCAAGTTAACTTGTGTCAACGCGGCGGCGCTTGCACAAGTTACCCCCAATTACGGGACGAGAAAAATTTTGTCCGTGTAGGGGTCCTTCACTTCCGTTCCTGGAGGAAATCCTTCCACGTCCACGTATTTGCCGGGCGAAAAAGGACTTTCGACGAGATGAGGCTTGCCAGGAACAGGAATTCCGTATGGATAATCTCCCTTCGCTACTTTTGTGGGCGCAGCCGTTGGAACAGGGGAAGCGGCCGCCTCCTCCCGGGGCGTACCTTGAGGCCGAACAGGTCCATTCGGGTTGAACGGCTGCTGCTGAGGCGGATATTCTTCGGTCTGCGGTGGCGGGTAATTCGCTACGCGATGAGGGGTGCGTTGCGGCGGCGGCTCTTCACTGCATGAAGAAAAAAAGAAGGCGACGAGCAAGGTAAGCAACAGTGAGAATTTCATAAACCGGGAATGCTGCGAAAACGTATCTGCATCCAACCTCATTGCCAATCACTAAATCGTTTTGCCGAAAGTTCGCCGACGACGCTAATATACTCGCCAAGGAATTTGAATAGTTCTGTCGGTCCTCTCCCCAGAGCTTCCGTGACAGCATCATCAAGTCCCAAGTTCCGATGCTTTGGCAAAGACCGACTAGAATACAATGGCGGACCGCTTTTGATCCGAATCCAAAGAAGAGATGTCGAAGACCTCCCAGATTTTAGTTGTAGACGATGACGCCGTGAGTCGCAAAATCCTAGCACGACTGCTGGCGTCCGCAGGTTACCAGTGCCACGAGTGCGAGGACGGGGCCGAGGCATTAGCACTTGTGCACGCCAAGCGGCCTTCGCTCCTTCTTCTCGACTTCGATATGCCAGGGCTAAACGGCACCGAGGTACTCAAAACCCTTCGTTCTGATAGCGACCCGGCAATCGCGCAAATTCCCGCGATCATGTTGACGGGGCACGGAAGCGAGGAAAGTGAAGTGCGTTGCTTGCAAGCCGGGGCGGACGATTTTGTGACCAAGCCGGTCAACGCTGCGGTGTTGCGGGCGCGAATTGAGACTCAACTTCGGGTGCGCTCGATGCGGCGCCAATTAGAGCGGCAAAATGACGAGCTTGAAGAATGGCGTCGCAATCTAGAGCGCGATCTTGCTGCCGCGCAGTTGACTCAGCAATCCCTAATTCCACAAAAGCCACCCACCATTGCAGGCTGGGAAGTCGCCACCTGTTATCGACCTGTCATCCAAGTAGGCGGCGATATCTATGGCTGGCTGCGGATGAAAGATGGCCGAATCTTGTTTTGGATTGCCGATGGTACCGGCCACGGGGCCGCTGCTGCGCTGCTTACCACCCTGGCGAAACTTCTTTTTCATCATGGCAGCGTTGAGCACGATGGCCCCGCTAGGGTAATGGAAGCGGTGAACAACGATTTTCGCAGAGTTTTTGGCGCGCGCTCTTTTATGACAGCTATGTGCGTCGCCGTCGATCCCGCGACCGGACGCGCGACTGTCGTGGGCGCCGGGCACCCTCCGGTTCTGATCGCGCGCCGCAGCGGCGGTACGGAATCGATCGCGTCGGTCGCCCCTCCATTGGGTTTGATCGAACACCCTGAATTTACGGAAACGATTGTCGATCTTGACTCAGGCGATGCTTTTCTCCTTTATACGGACGGTTTGTTCGGCGCCGCGAAAGGCGAACGGCTCCGCTTAACTCCAAAGCGCCTGGAGAAAATGCTCGATCACTCTGCACCCAACGCCGAGGCGCTGCTCAAAGGCATACTAAATCAAGCGGTACCAGAAAACAGCGACGATTCTTTGCCAGACGATGTGGCAGCGCTGGCCGTCCGCCGAACGGTTTAGCAAGATTTTTGTCGTTTCGTCAAAATTAGTATTGCTCTCGCGCGAGTGAAACGGTAATCAGCGTCTATGCCGAAAACCAAAAAGAAACCTTCCAAACGCAAACCGAATCCCGCCTTCATGAGACCGGTTCAGCCTGACGATAAGCTTTCTGCTATCGTCGGGTCAACGCCGCTACCACGTTCCGAGCTTACAAAGAAGCTTTGGAACTATATCAAGAAGCACGGTTGTCAGGACAAAAAGAAAAGAACCATGATCAACGCGGACGACTCGCTCAGGCCAGTATTTAATGGCAAGAGCCAGGTAAGCATGTTCGAGATGACCAAGCTCGTCTCGGGGCATCTGCGCTAGATCTTATAATCCGTTTATGGCCCGGCGTGCCCACGCCGGGCTGTTTCGGACAGACGTGAGGAATAATTGCCGGACGGGCGGCTCGTTTTGCCGTCCTTGCGCCGGAGCATGGTCTGGTCAAAGATAACGATGTGAGCAACCATCGTTTGATTCTTCTCGCTGCTACGGTCTGTATTTCACTTGGTGCGGCGTGCTCCCACGGAGAGTCTGGCTGGCTCAACGATTACAAAAGAGCGCAGCAAGAGGCCAAAACGAATAACAAATTTCTGCTCCTGGATTTCACCGGCTCGGATTGGTGCGGCTGGTGTAAGAAATTGGACAAGGAGATTCTCTCGCAATCCCAGTTTAAAGATTATGCGCGCGAGAATCTTGTGCTCCTGGAAGTCGATTTCCCACGCGCGAAACCGCAAAACGCTGAGGTGAGAAAGCAGAATCAAGAGCTCGCGCAGCAGTACCAAGTTGAAGGATTTCCCACAATCGTCGTGCTCAATGGCGACGGTCAGAAGCTTTGGCAGTACGACGGCTACTTCCCCGACGGGCTGGCAGCCTTCATCGTGCAGCTAGAGAAATTGCGCAAAGGCTGAGTGCGCATTGTTTTTGCGGCAACGCAAAAGGCGCCGGTACATTTCCACTCAATCTCTTTGGCTACACACCTTGCGTTGCTAGCTGCCTCTGCTAGATACACGCAGCCTGTTTGCCGCGTTCGCTCATGTCCGTCTCTCGTCTGCTCTTCTTCTGTTCTATTGGCCTCGCCACGGCGCACATTCCAGTGCAACGCACAATTGCGGCGCGAGATTCCGAAAAGGTCAGCCGGAATGCCCCGGCCGAGTCGAGTATTACGTTCAGCTCGGTCCATGTCGATGGTCCGTACATCGCGATAACTTTTGATGACGGCCCCAGCGCGACGCTCACCCCAAAACTATTGGACATCCTCGCGGCTCACCACATTAAAGCAACTTTCTTCGTAATCGGTGAAAATGTTGTAGAACATCCCGAAATCGTCGCACGGGCCGCGCGCGAAGGTCATGAAATTGGAAATCATAGCTGGTCGCATCCTAATTTCGGCAAAATGTCGGATGAAGGGGTGCGCGGCCAGGTGCAGCGAACCGACGACGCAATCAAAGAGGCTACTGGCACGCGACCGATTTTGCTGCGACCACCTTATGGATCCATTACGGCGCGCCAAAAACGTTGGATTCACGATCAGTTCGGATATCAAATCATTCTTTGGGACGTCGATCCGTACGATTGGAAGCGACCCGGGCCGTCCGCAGTGCGTAATCGCATTCTCAAAGAAACGCAGCCTGGCTCAATCGTGTTGTCCCACGACATTCATCCGGGGACGATTGAAGCGATGCCGTCAACTTTCGATGCACTAGAGGCGAAAGGTTTCAGATTCGTGACCGTTTCGGAATTGATTCAGGCGGCAGTCCCTCAACCCCCGCCGTCGCCGGGAACACACGAGAGCCTTCCTGCAACAATTACTCCATCGCCATCAAAATCGATAGCCCCCTCTCCAGCATCTTCGCCAAAGGGCTAGCTAATTACGAACCGAAGGCTGTCAGCTATTGTCTACTTCTTCGCGCTTGTTGAAATCGTCTCGACCAGTCGCTTTTCTGTTTGGCGCCGGGCAATGACGAAGTGATTGTTTTCGCCGTAGTTTCGCCAGGGACCGGCAGGCACATCGCGCACTTCAACAAATTGCCAATCCGTCACGTCGGTCGGGGCTAGGCCAAGATAATCGCGGACGGCTGGAGAAACATCCAACCCAGCTCCATGGTTGAGGTTCGGCTTCGGCCGTTCATTTTGAAAAACGTATTGGTAATGATCGGTGCGAAATGGGCCGCAATCTTCCCACTGCGCGTAGCAAGTCCGGTTGCCTTTTCGAATCGCGATCCAGCGATCTTTACACACCGACTGGCCAGGCCCCGCGTAGACCTGTTTAAACCACGGGATGACCAGCGGAGCTTCTGGTTTGAATTGACCGTGGGTGACGTCGTTGTACGGCAGCGCGCAGTAGAATGGATTTTGGTGCGGTATGAAGGCTACGGGAATATAATTGCGCCGCGCCGAGGGATCCGGTGTATCGAAGCCGCCATAATTAGTCGTCCAATTGAAATCCCACGAGCTTCGGTAATTCGGCACCGGGTTGTTTCCGCCTGATTGTTCCCCAACCCAAAAAACCGTGGTTACGATGTTCATTTTCCACTGGAAACGTTGCGTCGTAGGTCGCGAGCTTGTTGGCACAAAAACCTGCGGCTCAACTTTAAGCAGCGCTTGCTCCCGGAGCTTCATCGCATATTTCGCAAAATCCGCGGCCGTCGCGTATGGCGAAGTTGATTGTTCGTCGCCTTTAGCCGCGCCCACTATCACTAAAGTCAAACAAACCGATAAAAGTCTCTTCATCCGTGAATTACCGCCACCCTTTTATCTGATGACATGCATCTAGGCAAGGCATTTTCCATGTCAAAACACGCTCCGGCACGGATTCCGAATCACTGTAAGAGAGCCGATCTCCGCACTCACCCGAGACTGAGCACGGTCTCATGCTTAAATTGTCGATCTTTCATCTCGGGATAATCGAGTGTGTAATGAAGACCACGGCTCTCTTGTCGGCTTAGTGCGGAGTCCACAATGAGCGCCGCCACTGTTGCCAGATTACGAAGCTCCAATAGATCAACAGACACCTTGAAGTTCCAGTAAAACTCGCGAATTTCCCGCTGCAGATTTCGCAACCGCGCGCTCGCGCGCTGGAGCCGTTTGTCCGTGCGCACAATTCCTACGTAATCCCACATCAGACGTCTGATCTCGTCCCAATTGTGATAGATAACAACCAGCTCATCGACGTCCTGCACGTTCCCCGATTGCCACTCCGGGAGCGAAACCTTCCGCGCCAGATGCGAAGGGCGTTGTGCCTCCCCAGCAGCGGCCGCGGCACGATGCGCCACTACTAAACCTTCGAGCAGCGAATTGCTAGCAAGGCGATTCGCTCCATGCAATCCGGTGCATGCGACTTCGCCGATCGCATACAGCCCGGGCAAACTCGTCGCTCCGTTCACATCCGTTTTGATTCCGCCGCATTGATAATGCGCCGCCGGCACGACCGGAATCGGCTGCTTAGACATGTCGATCCCGAATCGCTGGCACGTCTCGTAAATGTGCGGGAATCGCTCGCGGATGAACTCCGGCGATTTGTGGGTGATATCCAGAAACACGCATTGCGCGCCGGCGCGCTTGATCTCCGCATCGATCGCACGGGCCACGATGTCGCGCGAAGCGAGCGAGCCCCGCGGATCATACCGTTTCATAAAATCCTCGCCGCGATTGTTGCGCAAAATTCCGCCTTCGCCGCGCACGGCTTCCGAGATGAGAAATGATTTTACCTCGACGTGAAAAAGGCATGTCGGATGAAATTGGATGAACTCCATGTTAACGATGACTGCTCCCGCGCGCCACGCCATTGCGACGCCGTCTCCAGTCGCGATATCCGGATTGGTCGTATACAAGTAGACTTTCCCGCAACCGCCCGTCGCCAGCACGATTCGATCCGAACGGATCGTTTCTACTTCTCCCGTTTTTTCATCCAGAACATAGACGCCAAGACAGCGATCTTCTGTTGCGAAACCGAGTTTGCCTGCGGTGATCAAATCGACCGCCATATGATTTTCAAATAGCTCAACATTCGATTGGCGGCCGAGCTCGCGCAGCAGAGTGTCCTCGATCTCTTTTCCTGTCACGTCTCGCACATGCAGCACCCGCCGCTTCGAGTGGCCGCCCTCCTTGCCGAGATCGAGTTCGCGATGGCCGGAGACCTCGCGCTCATCGAATTGCAACCCAAATTCCATTAACTCTCGGATTCGATTCGGGCCTTCCATGACAATCGTGCGAACGGTCGCCTCGTCGCAAAGTCCGGCGCCTGCCTCGAGTGTGTCGCATACGTGCAGCTCGAAAGAATCTTCATCGCTCGTTACGCACGCTACTCCGCCTTGCGCCCAGGCTGTGTTTGTGTCCGCGCCCTTACGCTTGGTAATCACCGCGACGGAACCATGATTTGCCACTTTTAGCGCAAAACTGAGGCCAGCAATGCCGCTGCCGATGACAACAAAATCGTATTCCTTCACGGGAGGAGAATATTGTCAATCAAACGAGTTTTGCGGAAGAAAACGGCAAGCGCGAGCAGCGTATTCGGCCTAACGACTTCGATCGGCTGCAAATTTTCCGCGTCCACAAGATCAACGTAGTCAATTCGTGCGAGCACTGCTTGACCGATCGTTTCGCGAACGGCGGAGACAATTCGCGCAGGCGACATTTCGCCGCCGCGCGCCATCTCGGCGCCTTTCAACAAAGCTTTTCGCAAAACGGTTGCCTGCTGTCGCTCTTCCGCGTTCAAGTATTGATTGCGCGAGCTGCAAGCCAATCCGTCGTTTTCGCGAACAGTCGGTACGCCCATGATGTCGATCTTAAAATTAAGATCGCGCACCATCTGGCGAATAATCGCGAGTTGCTGAAAATCTTTTTCGCCAAAGACAGCCACATCCGGCGTAAGAATGTTGAACAATTTCGCCACAACCGTGCAGACGCCCCGAAAATGACCGGGTCGCGACTTGCCACAGAGTGTTTTCGAAAGAGAAGCCTCTTCAACAAAAACTGAGCGATCGCCGGCATACATTTCCGCGGGCGTTGGTCGGAATAAAAGATCGACACCGGCATCCTGGCAAAAATCTTCATCGGCCTTTTCCGGGCGCGGATATCGTTCGTAATCACTTCCCGGTTCAAATTGAAGGCGGTTCACAAAGATACTCACCGCCACTTCGCCATCTTTTTCGGCGTGCTCACGCGCAACTCGAATCAATTCCAGATGCGCTTTGTGTAGAGCTCCCATCGTGGGCACGAGCACACTCGGTTTTGAGCGCTGGCGCGATTGAGCCTCCGCAATCGTGGTCACAATTTTCACCCCCGATCATTACCCAATCGCCTGCCGCACGCGAATTTCCGACTTCAATTCAAAGGAGAAGGATGAATAAGCCAGCGATCATCAGGGCAAGCATCCAGAACACATCGACGTTGAACCAGGCGCGGCGCAGGATGCCGACTCCGAATTTTTCGTAAACCGAGATTGCCACCAGGCCAGTTACCAGAAGGTAGCCTAACGTATGAACGGCAATTGAACTCGTCAGTAGAGTAGACGTGTTTAAGTTAGCGAATTCGAGGCCGCAGGTCGGGTGCATGTGTAGGACCATTGGACCCGCGTGTGGTCCAAGCGTCTGTGGGGCTGATTTAAGAAATAACGGGATTAGCATTAAACCCGCGCCATGGGCCGACGCCATCACAAAAGACCAAAGAGTTAAATCGCCGAAACCAACCCGCATGCCTACCCAGTTCGGGTGACGTGAGCGAAAAAGGCGATAGAATCCAAAAGCAAATAGGATCGCTGCAGCAGCAATTTTTAAAGCGAATGGTGGCACACTAACCCGAGCTAGGAGAACCGCGGCGATGATGATCCCGATGGAAAGGGCGTGTCCCAGAGCGATCGGTGGCAGCGCGCGAAGGACTGCTATGCGCTTCTGTTCCTGCAATCCGAGTCCAACAGCGAACAACCATCCCATAGCTGGATTGATCCCGTGAAAAGCGCCTAGCCCGAACAGCGTCAGCCAAGGCCAGAGCTGACTCACGGAAAACAGAAGGAATCGCTCGAGGAATCGCCGCCTTCGAGGCGGATTTGGTGAACACGATAATCGCTGCTCTCAACGAAAAAGTTTTCGTCGAAGCTGATGCCGCCTTGTGGGTCAGCCTCAAGCTTGACCATCCAACTACCCACGCCATCGGGATAGAATTGTTCATCCCACGCGGCGTAAAGCGAGTTCGTGAAATAGATACGTTTTCCGTCGCGGCTTACTTCCACCATTTGTGGTCCGCCAGCCAACGGCTGGTTCGGATTTTTTGAGTGGGGCGTTCGGTTAACAATTCCGCCGATACGTACTGAGCCAGTCTTCTTCGGGCTGAATGGATCGGACACGTCGTACTGCAAGAATTCCCCTGTTCCCCAGCATGAGATGTACAGAAATTTGTCATCCAGCGATAAATTGATGTCCGATACCAGTGGCGGCACTGCTTTAAAATCTTTCAGCAGTGCCGGTAGCTTCGCGGGGTCGGCCGGTTCGGCTGGAATTTCGATTACTTTCTTTATATCCCACGCACCGTCGTTGCGATGCCATAGCCAGACGGACGCGGACAAATCCTTCAGCGAAACCACGACACCAACAAAGCCGTATGCCTTGGTCGGGTTATGCGCCGGACGCATCTCGAGAACCATTTGCTGCTCTTTGCCCAAATCGAGCGCCTGGAGATGGCGTCGTCGGCGCAGGTCCCAAACGTGCATCTGATGGCCGTATTTGCTGCTGAGAAGCAGCTCCGGCTGCAATCCACTTTCGATCATGTTCGGCGTGCCCCACTCGCTGCTCAGCAAGGTGTCGAAACCCAAATGCCACCAGAAATCGTAATGAAGAAATTGCGGTCCACGGTCCATTTCCCATTGGCCCAGAATGTCGAACGTTTCGCAATCGAGCATGAAAATGCCGCCCGGGCCGTCACCATTGGGCGCTCCGAATGCGCTAACATAAATGCCTTCAGGGCCACAGTGAATCGTGTGCGGACGAGAATAATTAGCGCGCGCAAAGACTTCTTCCGGTTCGATCACTTTGACTATCTTCGCCTTTCTCGGATTCGGCTTGGTGTCGATAATGTGAATGCGAGACGAGCGGAGCCCGGGCACGACTAGGTAGCGACGCTCGACGTGCGGGTGCGGCGCATACGGGCAAAGCGCCGAGCTGCATGCATTCCAGCCAAAATGATGAAGCTCATCACCAAACTCCGGCATTGTAACCTCGCCGACCTGCCGGCCATAGGTGCGCGAGTCAGGATCAACATCCACAACCAATAGCGCATCGTTGAGTTTACTACCGGGCGGGTTAAGACCCGCCACGAACGCATATTTCTCTGGTGGGGCCTGCATTGCCAGCCGCGGCGAAGGGTAAAACGTCGGGTCTGGTTTCAAGAGTGCCATAAAAGTCCTTTCTCCTTCGGAGGTTAACTTCATTACGTCTCCACAGCCGGAAACTCAAGCTTGTTTGTCCTTGGAAGCCGCCGATTAGCCCAGATGGTCCCGCCCGTGGCGGTTATACCCGACACGGCTGTCCCCGACAGCGAAGAATGTTTATGCCATTCCACGCCCGCGCCGTTGAGACGGTAGTCTTACAACTTGAATCTCATTCGATCCAAGCTGCCTGTCGGGCGAACCGAAATTTTTTGTGCCCGAAATTTTGCCAGCCGGCTTGTCGCGCAAGTTTATCCAGTTCCTTGAATGAAAATGCGCGCGCGGCAGAAAGTCGCGCGTCGTAGCGTGTCATCGGTGCGCGAAAAATCAGCGCGGTCAAAACTTTAACACCAATCGTGGTGAGCGAGCCGCGGCGCAGGTCCGAGACAAGAACAAACTTATGAGCTAACTCGCGGCAATGTCGCAAGACGCACACAGCGTCTTCCTCACTGAAATGGTGGAGCACAAGCGAGCACAGGACGATGTCGTAGCGATGAGACGGCTTCAATTGCAGGATGTTTTCCTCAACGTAAGAAATTTCCGGATAGCCACCGCTTAATCCCCGCGCGATCTCCAGAGTCGCTGATTGTTTATCTACTGCGTCGATCTCAACTTCCGCGGCGATTTTTCGTGCATGATCAACAATCAATCGCGGGATATCACCTGATCCAGTCGCGAGATCGATGATGCGCATGCGAGCGCCAGGCCTGATCCAGCGGCGCACAAAATGACGAACAACGCGGTAACTGCCAAACCAGCGATTGAGTTGGCGAATACTCCGCAGGTCGCGTTCTAATTCGATGGATACCGGCTGGGGCCGATCCATCAATTCCAGTTCGGCCGGATCGAATTGCCGGTCCATTCAAAAAGCAGTGACGAGAGGCGCTCCGTTTGTCACCCGTCAGTTAGAAATTGCTGCCACGATTCCGGAAGCTGCGCCGTCTCGATTTCGCTCGCGATTCGGCCTTCAAACTCGGGATGAAAAATCGTGCTCGTCCCGTAAACCATGATCACTTCCTCCGAACCTTCAGCGCGAATGGCGTGGGCGACACCGGGTGGAACAACGATGCCGACGTTATTGCTGCTGCGATGATTATCGCCATCGACAAAGAAACGCATGATGCGCCTGGAGAGACCGATGCGTAGATCGCATAGAATCGTCTCAGCGCGTCCCTGCAGAAAAAACATTACGTCCCACTGCTCCTCATCATATGGACGCAGCGAATAGTTATCCGGCTCATCGATGAACAGGCGGCGCAACCAATCGGCTGCTGTCGTGCCTTCCGGAATACTGGGCGGATGCACGTGAAAACCTTTTGCGGTTTGCGCAAACATGCGCGATGCCGACCATTGCTTCGGCCAAAAGCCGATCTGCGAAAGAATCCCTTCATCCCGCCGGACAAATTCGCCGAAAAATCCGCGATGACGCTGCGGATGGATTTTTCGCGAAAAAATTTCCACTCCGGGAATCCACGCTTTCTCAATCTCGGGATTCTTCCGTTCTGCAGTTGTAAGTTGGCTTGCTTCGACACCTCGCTCCGAAAGTTCCTGCCCGAAAGATTCAATGCGATAATTACGAGTGCTCAGTGCGTCTTGCGCACGAGGATTGATGCCCTGCCACAGATCCTTTTCTCGCTGGTTCATTTCGACACAAACTGTGGTTTTACTTGCCTAGCGAGAAATCGGCGCGTTCGCGAGAAAGATTTGGATTGTAATAAGGATCCCGCTCCACAGTATCGGACCAGCGCTCACGCATAATCGCCACGCTGCTCATGTCAACCTTATCGCGTTGCGGTTCATGTTCATAGAGCTTCGCAAACGGAGTGTAAACAATCAGGTAGCCCGACCGCCGCATTTTGAGGCACAGATCGACGTCCGCAAACCCGTTAGGGAGGCTCTCATCGAATCCGCCGACTTCTTGAAATATTTCGCGACGCGTCAACATACACACGCTGGAGATCGCGCTGCAATTCCGCGTCACGTGTAATTGGCGGGTCACGCCGGGTTGCTCCGCCGACACATAGCGAAAAGCTGGCTGCGCAATTCCGTTGACGCCTACGACAATCCCGGCGTGCTCGATTGTCTCGGTCGGATTCAATAATTGCGCGCCGACTGCGCCCACCTCGGGCCGCTGGACATGCTCGGCCATGATCGTCAGCCAATCACTTTCGATCGCTTCGACATCATTGCGTAAAAACAGCAACCATGGGCTGTCAGTTTGCCTGACTGCGAAATTATTCAGCGCAGGGAGACTCGGCGTCCCCTCGTAAATGAGCCGACGATGTTTGACACGGAAAAAATAAGAGTCGGCCTCATCAGAGTGACGGTCGTCAGAGACAACCACGATTTTATAATTGGGATAGCTCGTTTTGCGTGACAGGCTCTCAACGCAGCGCGAGAGGAGATCCAAACGATCGCGCGCCGGAATAATGATGGATATTTGCTTTGCCGCAGCGAGTTCCCGTTTGACCCAATACGTGTGTGTGCGCCAGTCAACGGCAACATGACCCGGGATACCCTTCCGCTGGAGGTGCTCCTGAACGGCGCACCGCCCCGCTTCGAATTGGCCGGGTTTCTGTCTAACGCTAATCGCGCTGGAGTTTGAGCTTCGCCGCCAATGGTACAACACCCGGGGGACGTGATGAATCCGATCAGTCTGCTCGATGACGCGAAAAAAGAGATCGTAATCTTGTGCGCTGTCGAATTCTGACCGGAAGCCACCGACTTTCTGAACCAACTTGCGCCGTATCGCGGTCAGATGCCCGATGTAATTATGAGAACGAAATAGGTCGGGCGACCAGTCAGGCTTAAACACCGGGGACTCGCAGCCATCGTCAGTCAGCTTGTCCTCATCAGAGTAAATTAGATCAGCATCGGGATGCGTCTGTAAAAGTTTTACCATCTGGAAAAGCGAGTCCGGCTCGATCACGTCATCATGGTCGAGAAGAGTGATCCATTCGCCGCGAGCCAGCGCGAGCGCTCGATTCGAAGCCGCAGAAATGCCTTCGTTTTTTCCCGTTCTATCGAGGATGATGCGTCGGTCACGAGCGGCCAAGGCCCCCAGCGCATCAACTAACTCGGCAGCGCTGGATCCATCGTCGATCAAAAGGAGCTCCCAGTTTTCATAGGCTTGCGCGAGCACCGATTCGATAGCCTCCGAAAGCCACTGCACGGATGTATTATAAATCGGCGTGATAACACTAATCAGCGGCTGGTTTGCAAATGCACGGGCCTCGTGACGCATCCCGGCCAGGTCGCTCGCACTCGCGCGGTGCCGCTGCAGCCACTCCTGATATTCAGCTGCAGCGGATCGCAGCCGCACCGCACCGTGTGAATGCAATTTCTTCCATGTTGCCTTCACCAGTTTTTCCGGGATGCGATACGGCGCGAGCAACACCTGACCGATCCTGCGCTCGGGCGATTTACGGAGCGCTTGTCTTTGCTCTCTTAACAATTTTAGGTCGCGTCGGTATTGTTTTAGCTTAATTAATTTTTCCTCAAGATTGGCGATGTGCCGATCGGCAGCTTCCAGTTCTGATATGCGCGTCCGCAGCATTCGCTCTAAGCCGCTAAGCCGCGTCGTGAGTCTTGCGAATGCCGTTTCCACCACTGTAATAAGCGTCTCGGCAGTCTCGCTCGGTTGGCGCCGGATCAGTATTGCCGCGGGATCAAGCTTGCCCAGATCGCATTCGTAATCAGGCAGCAATCCGAATCGGCGAAAACATCTGACAAGTTGCGAGCGTCGATTGGCGATGCTCGCGCCCGCACCAGGTACCACAATAATGCAACTCGCGCAGCGCGAAAGTTCTTTGCAAATTCGATCGTCGTCACCTTCTTCCGCAGAATAAAACCAGACTGCCACCTCAAAGTGTGCTGGCTCACCCTGTGGAAGTGTCGTCGCACCGCTGACACCGCTGTCAGTAATGACGGCTTCTCTTCCCAATTCACCAAATTGCCGCTCCAGTTTTTCAGATTCGCCGACGCCGATCACGAGGAACCGGCCATGGTCGAATTTCCGCGCAATGACGCGCGCAAAATCCGAACGGACGGAATGGATGTCCCGTGGCAACACGCCGATATTATATTGGTTGAAGCAAGGCGCAGGCAAATCTACCCTGCCGCGCCACCCCTGCGATACTGCCAGTTCCGCAATGTTCGACTTTGTCGTTTACCTTCTTTATCGCACGGGGTCGGCGATTGCCTCCGCGCTGCCATTGCGATTTCTGTTTGCTGTTGGCCGATTCCTTGGCTTTTGGGCCTGGCTCGTTTCCGGGAAATATCGACGCCTGGCAGAACGCAATGTTGCTATCGCGTTTGCCAATGAAAAGTCGCCGCGCGAATTGCATCGCCTTGTGCGCCGGCATTTTCAACGCCTTGGCGCTAACCTGCTTTGCAGCGCAAAACTGACGCGAATGTCGCCGGACAAAATCCTCCAACGGATCAAGATCGAAAATATCGAATCCATGGATAGCCGGTTTCGCGCAGGCGTTCCGGTCGTGCTCGTTTTGAGTCATCTGGGAACGTGGGAATTGTTCGCGCAATTGATGCCCAAGTTTGTCGGATACGTGCGAAATGCAAGCGTTTATCAGAAACTCGGTAATCCTTTCATTGACGAGCATGTACGTCGGACGCGCAGCCAAGCTGGGTTGGAACTGTTTGACCGCCAGGCCGGATTCGAGCCGGTGGTCGAATTACTGCGCTCAGGCGGCGGAGTCGGCGTTTTGTCCGATCAACATGCCGGTGACCATGGGCTTTGGGCGCCGTTTCTCGGAAGACTGGCGTCCACTTCACCTCTGCCTGGTTTACTTGCGAAGCGCACCCGAGCAGCGCTCATCGCCGCTGGAGTTTACACAACAGGTCCAGCGCGCTGGCGCATGGTATTCACTGATCGCTTTGACCAGCCCGGCGCTTCCGTTGCAGCCCTGACTTCGATGATCAATGAGGTTATCGAGCAACAGATTCGCGTGGCACCGGAAGATTGGTTTTGGGTGCACAATCGCTGGAAAACGCCCCAGCCCAATTTTCTTCTCGCGCGATATAAACGCGGCGTCTATTTGCCGCCGGGAATTTCAGCTCGTGATCTAAAGCCATTTCGAATTCTAATTCGCTCAAGCAACTGGCTGGGTGACGCCGCGATGAGTGTCCCCGCAGTCCGTGCGATCAAGACCGGACGTCCGGACGCGCACATTACCGTCGCTGTGCCATCAAAGATCGCCTCGATGTGGAAATTGGTTCCGGAAGTGAGCGAAATTATCCCGCTGCCGAATAAATCCCTTCTCGCCACGGTCCGCTCGATACGGCGGCAGTCGCGTTTCGACGTTGTTATTCTCTTTCCAAATTCTTTGCGCGCGGCGTTGGAAACTTGGCTGACCGGAATTCCGCGACGAGTCGGTTATCGCGGTCATTTCCGCAGTTGGTTGCTCAATCAGATCATTTGCCAACGCGAAACACCGGGGCCGATCGAGCATCAGGCAGATCGTTATATGCGAGTTGCACGCGAACTGGGCGCGAGCGTCCGAGACAACTGGAGGGAAGCGCTCCCTCGCGTCCGCGATATTTCCGACGGCTCGGGGACCGTCCCTCTAGGAGACGACCGCGTGAAGCTCGCCCTGTCTCCTGGCGCCGAGTACGGATCCGCAAAGCGATGGTTGCCGCAAAGGTTCGCGGAAGTGGCGGCAGCGGTTGCCGCGAAATTATCCGTGCAATGGATTCTTTTGGGAACGCCGAAGGACGTCGCCGTCGGCGAGATGATTGCCAGGACGCTCGGCGACTCATGCGTGAATCGCGTCGGCGAGACGACCCTTGAACAACTGATCGGCGAGCTGCGTGAATGCCGCCTATTGCTGACGAATGACACCGGTACGATGCATCTTGCTTCTTTGCTCGGTGTCCCGACGGTTGCTATCTTTGGTTCGACCGAGCCTCGCCTTACTGGACCGCTTGGCGATCGGCATATTATTGTGCGGCATCAAGTCGAATGCAGCCCATGCTTTTTGCGCGAATGTCCGATTGATTTTCGTTGTATGAAAGCGGTCAGCGTTGATGAAGCAATCAATGGGGTCTTGGCACTCTTGCAAAGATCGGCGCCTTCGGCCCTCGCCTGATTGGATTTATGATTCGATTCCGGGTTCGCCGGACGTTTGCCGTTGCTTTCGAAGGCCTTCTAGGATGATTGTTGATTGTGACTGCCGCAATGCCGCGTATCTGCACAGAAGTGCAAGTAATGTTTTTCGATACTGATTGCGGTGGCGTCGTATCCAATATCGCCTATCTGCGGTTCATCGAAACTGCACGCACACTCCTGGCCGAAGAGCTCGGTCTTGCGCTCGCAGAAATGGCGAAAACTCAAAGATATCCGGTGGTCGTACGCACTGAGATCGACTATCGTCGCGCCGCCAAACTTGGCGACCGACTTGTCATTGAAGGCTGGCTCGACGAACTGGAGCGCGCGAGATTTTGGTGCGCATTCCGTATCATTCGACCAAAGGACAATGTGCTAATCGTCAACTGCCGCCAATCAGTCGCGTTAATCGAGATGCCCGCGGCGAAACTGCTCCGCCTCCCTGGGGAATGGGAAAAATATCGGAAACCGGGAGCAGATGCACGCTCACGTTCGCCGGACACCCATGTCCAGCGAACAGGGTAACACTTCGATGATCGCAAGTACCCGCGCCTTCAGAATCGAAGAGACCCTCCTTGAGCCGCCGGCCATTAATCCGCCGCCCACGCGCCAGGCGCTTTTTATTATCCTGATTGCGCTGGCAGCGCTTTTGCACGTCGCAACAATCGGCTGGGGCGATCTTTACAATGAGACCGACAGCCAATATGCGGGGGCTGCTCGCGAGATGATCGAATCGCACCAATGGCTGTTACCGACTAACGATAGCCTGCCGCGTCTGCAAAAACCGCCTCTGCTTTATTGGCTAATCCTCCTTTGCTACAAAATCTTTGGCAGCAACGAGGCTGCCGCACGTTTGCCGATCGCTCTCGCAATCGTTGCCACCGTCGCCTTCACATTTCTAATCGGAGAACGATTGCGCGATTACTGGCACGGCTTTCTGGCTGGTCTGATTTATCTTTCCTCCTGCGGCACATTTCTCTTGGGGCGGATCATCATGCCGGAGCCGGTCTTCAGCGCTTTTGTCGCCGGCGGGATGTTTTGCGCGATCTGTGGTTACCAACGCCGGCAGCATCGAGGCGTCTGGTTCGCCAGTTTCTGGATTTGCGCGGCCCTTGCCTGTCTGACCAAAAGTATTCTCGGGTTAGTCTACCTGATCACCATTCTTTCTCTGCTCGGAATTTTTTACCGTGAGGCCCGTCTCCGATTCCGCGCACTTTTCCATTGGCACCACATGTTGATCTTTCTTTTGATCGTTGCACCGTGGTACATTTGGGCCGCTCGACATTTTCCCGGGGTACTTCATCGGCTAGTCAACAATGATTGGCTGAAACCCATTCTTGGAAATGATGATGACGTTCCCCGGTTGCAATTTATTGGGTTACATTTCGCATGGTGGTTTCCGTGGCTTTTTGCCGTAATTCCAGGAATGATTTTCGCTTGGCGACGTGTGGTGCGACCGCGTGAGATTGAATTTGCTGACGCCCTGCCTCTTTGTTGGATAGGCGTGATTTTTTTGCCGCTCCTTTTGATCGGGCGACGTCAGGATTATTACTCAATGAGCATGTGGAGCGCATTCGCGCTTTGGGCCGCGACGACATGGGATCGAATGCCGCGCGGGCTACGCATGGCTGGCGCAGTTGCGATCGGGATTTGCGGCTTTGCCGTTGGCGCGCTTGCCGCGATTTCATTACATGTTGCTGATTCAGGCAGACCACGGATCGCAAATGAAATAAGATTTTCAGCGTGGCACGTCTTGCAGGATGTGCCGGCCGCAACCTGGCAAATCCTCTGGCCAATGGCTTGCATTGTTGCGGCGTCACTTGTGATCTTTGCGAGCGTTGCTCTCTACTTGATCGCGAACCGCCGCCCACGGTTTGCCGCTGTTGTGCTCGCGGCTGCCATGATTCCCGCCGGACTCAGCATGATCGACGGCGTCGCGCGAATGGCGCCCAATTTCTCGCTCGCCAACGCCGGGCGCTTTCTCAACGAGCGACTCGACGACAACGACGCAGTTGTTTACGAAGGGGCCCTCCATCAAGGAAGCAGCCTTGTTTTTTACTTGAATCGGAAATTTTTCCTCCTCAATCGGCCGACAGAAGACGATTCCGTCGTTGGCTCTGATCCAAGCGAGCTCGAGTTGAACGAAAATGCCGTGATTGAAAAGTGGGCCGCGCCACACGGACTTTATCTAATCGTCCAGCAAAGTCGTCTCGGTTATTGGCAAAAATTACTGATGGCGCGCTTCCATGTTTACCATCAAGTCACCACCTGCGGTCCGTATGTCATTCTGAGCAATCAATTATGAAGACCGCTATTTCGGGGCGCCTGCTGTCAAAATGGCGAGCTGCGCACCCGGCGCATGCGGCGGACGCGAACGATCTCATTTGAAAAAACGACGCGACGAAGTAGCTTGCCACTCATTTTCGCGCGGAAACCGGGAGCGATCTATGTCACAGCAGGTACGGCGATTGACTTCAATCGTCCGTGAAACAGGGATTGCTACGAGGATAACCAGTTTATGTCACAACATCGCAGTTTGAGAGGAGCCAGCACGATCACCGCAAAGCGCAATGTCTTGAAACGCTTCGAGCGCGTCGAGTTGCTCAAGAAACGCGGTCAGTGGAAAGAGGGCCGAAAAGTTATTGGCCTTCCGAAAACAAAACCGGAGGCGTGATGGGCTCGTTGAAGCGATCCTCTTCGATTCTTTAACGCTTAAATGTGCGCCTCAATCGCTTCCTCGCAGCTGCCGGCGTCGGTTCGCGCCGACATTGTGACGAGTTGATCGCCGACGGGCGTGTTACAATTAATGGTCGGCGTTGCACCGATTTTAGTGCGCAACCTTCCGCGCACGATCACGTGAAAGTCGACGGGAAGCTCGTCCACACCAATCGGCCGCTGCATATTGTCATCAACAAACCAGCCGGTTTCGTTTCGACAAGAAAAGATCCTCATGCGCGGGACACGATTTTTGATCTGTTGCCGTCAAAGTTTCCTAGGCTCTTTAATATCGGCCGGCTCGACGCGCAGAGCGAAGGATTGCTCATTCTCACGAATGATGGCGAGTTCGCGCAAAAGCTCACGCATCCGCGATACAAGATCGAAAAGGAATACGAGGTCACGCTTGATCGTCGCTGGGACCCGACGTTGGCGGCGAAGTTACTACGCGGGATTTATCTCAACGGCCAACGCACGCAGATCGCCCGGCTGGTTGCGATCGGTCCTACCCGTTTGCGGGTTGTCCTGCGGCAAGGAATCAACCGGCAAATTCGTCGTATGTTTCACAAAATCGGCTATGAAGTGAAACATCTCGTGCGTATCCGAATTGGAGACCTTCGACTCGGCGATTTGCCGGGCGGCCATTGGCGGCCGCTCACCAAATCGGAGCTGGAAGCTCTAAGACGTTCCCGATGAAGATTGATCATTGCAACGCGCTGATCACGGGAGCATCGTCTGGAATCGGGCGCGAATTTGCCCAACAGCTCGCCGGGCGGGCGCAGTCGCTCGTTCTCGTCGCACGAAACGAGGAGAGATTAAGTGAGGCTCGCAACAAATTAACTCGGCAGCATCCCAGTCTGACCGTTCATATTCGCAAAACTGATCTCGCGAATCATTCCGCCGTCGAAGAATTGAATGCGTGGCTAGAGCACGAAAAAATCCATGTCGATCTTTTAATCAACAACGCAGGTCTCGGCGATAGCGGCGCTTTCGCCACAAGCGACCCCAGACGCAATGAGCAAATGACACTGGTAAACGTCGTCGCGCTTACTTTCCTCACCCGCAGTTTGCTTCCGCAAATGATTGCCAGAAAACGCGGCGCAATTTTGAACGTGAGTTCATCTGCCGGTTTCCTGCCAATTCCCGGATTTGCTGTTTACGCTGCGACCAAGGCGTACGTGACCAGCTTCTCCGAAGCGCTCCGCGCTGAACTCCGTGAAACCGGCGTGAGCGTGTGCACTCTCTGTCCCGGTCCTGTGCACACCGAATTTCAGGAGGTCGCACAACGCCCTGGCGAACAGCCTGAAGGCGGTCCGGGGTTCGTTCATGTTCCGGTCGAACAGGTAGTGCGCGATGCACTCGCTGCACTGGAAGCAGACCGCCCGCTCGTCATTCCCGGTTTCGCCATGAAGGTCGGGATGTTGCTCGTCCGCCTGACACCGATGCCGATCTTGCGATGGGCTTCCCGGTTTCGAAGAAACGAAATTAGCCTCTAGCCCTTCTCCACGTGTCGCAGCTTTTCGACCGACTCATTTGTATTTGACCGAGCAACCGTACGGTTTGGTCGTCGAAGTCGTAACGGGTTTGCCCGCGAGCGATTCGTCGAGCGCGACTTTGACGTAGTTGGTCGAATTCGGAATGTCCGCGGGATTGGGCGTGGCTTTGCTGTCGATCGCGCCTTCGTAAACAATTTTCCCTTCTGGGTTAATTACAACCATGTTCGGTGTATTCTTTGCCCCATAAGCGCGTCCGGCTTTGCCTTCCGGATCGAGAAGGAGCGCGGTCTGCCGCGTTTTCCAGCCGGTCATGACCTTACTGGCCGCATCGGCCGAAAGGTTGCCCTCTGACCCAGGGGCGTTGGAATCGATCGTTAGCCAAACAACGCCTTTACCGGTGTATTCCTCCTGCAATTTTTGCATGTTGCCACTGCCGTAATGCTTTTTCACGAACGGGCATTCCGGATTAAACCATTCAAGCACCACGTATTTGCCTTTGTATTGCGAAGGCGAGTACGTTTCGCCTTTCGCATCCGTGAGCGAAAAATCCGGCGCCGCGGTTCCAACTGGAGGTGGATCAAACGCGTAGAGCGCAGTGGTTACGAGTGACGCAAAGATGGTAAGCGTGAGTTTTGTTTTCATAGATTATTGAGAAGCGACGGTGTGTGAGATTGTTTCAAGTTTATCGAGAATGATGCTCTTCGTGAGCAATTCGGGAAAAACGATTGGTTCCTCGGATTTACCGCGATAGAGCACGTAAAGTGGGACACCTGGGCGGCCAAATTGTTGCAATAATTTTGTGATTATAGGATCGCCGTTGGTCCAATCAGCTTTCAATTTAACGACCGCATGACGCTGAAACGCTTCGCGCACAGCAGCGCTCTCAAGCACATTCGCTTCGTTGAATTTACAGGTGAGACACCATGCCGCTGTAAAATCGACAAACACAGAATGGCCTTGCTCCAGTTCCGCTTGTAACCGCTCGGGGGTGAACGCCTGCCAATCGCCAGCCAACTGAGTCGATCCGGTTGAGATTTTCGTCGAGCGAAATTTGCCACCGATGAAATAAATACCACTGCCGATTACGAGCACGAGCAAGAGCAAGACGGAAATCTGTCTCGCCGCAACCGATGCGCTCGGGACGACAAATGCGCCTTTCATCCAGCACGCGATACTCACGAAGAGCAAAAAGCAGCTCGCCCAAATCGCGCCGTCCAGGCCGCGTTGCGCGCCAAGCACGTAAAGGAGGAAGAGCAGTGTCGCCAGCAGCAGAAATCCCATGAATTGCTTCACATGGAGCATCCAAGGTCCCGGCTTCGGCAGAAAGCGCAGCCAGGCGGGTTGCGCGCAGAGCAGCAAATACGGGGCACTCATTCCAGCTGCAATCGCGACAAACATCGACAATATGATGGCTGGAGATTGAGCAAAGGCGAAGCCGAGCGCGGTTCCTAGAAAAGGTGCAGTGCACGGCGTCGCGAGCACGGTCGCGAAAACTCCCTGGAAAAATGAGCCCGCTTCGCCTTGGGCCCCCGTCCAGCCAAGCAATCCGCGGGTGGCGCTTTGCGGCAGCGAAATTTCAAAAACACCGAATAAATTGAGTGCAAATACGAGAACGATGACGCTCAAAAAGAGAACAAAATATGCATTCGTGAACTGGAGTCCTCCCCAGGTAATTTCACGACCCGCGGCTTTAAGCGCGATCAACAAGGCCGCCAGACCGATAAACCAGGCAAAAATCCCACCGGCAAAAGCGATTCCGCTGCGCAAGATTTTCTGACGGCTTTGCCCCGCGTGCTGAACGAAACCGAAAATCTTGAGCGAGATGACCGGCAGAACACAGGGCATCAAGTTCAAAATGATTCCGCCCACAAAACCGAAAAAGAGAAACGTGAAGATTCCGCGTGCGGGAGTGGAATCGGCGCTCGAAGCCGTCGCAGCGTTTGTAATTTGCCAGGCGGAACGGTCTTCTCCGTTGGCTTGCTGACCGAAAACGAGCAACCCTTCCATCGACAATAAGCTTTTGTTCGCCGACTGGATTGGAATGTGGAATGTGATTTCGTTTCCGCTGCGCGACTCAATCGTCGGATGACCGACCGCGGTATTGTCTGGCGGCAACGGGAAGAAACCTACCGTTGGGTAATTTGCCAGTGCCGTCGTCGTTAGGCTGAGACGGAGATCGGATCCAATGCGACTCCAATTTCCCTTTGCGGTTTCGGGTAGATTCTGCGGAAGCAAGCGGCGCCAGCGGGCAAAGAGTTCCTGGTTCGCAGGGTTGTTTGCCGATGCAATCGGAAGATCGACATTCAACTTCGCGCTGCCAGGAATGCAAATCCTTTCGCAAACCAGCCAGCTTGCATCCGCAGAAAGTTTCACTGATGATTTGTCGATCTTGGCCGAGGGCGTGATCTGCTGCATGAGCAAGACTTCGTCTTGGTAGCCATAGGTTTGGATGTCGCCCGGGTCGTTCGTTTTCAGCGGGATCGGCCATTGGATCTCACCGGCTTTCCAACCGGCGGGCAGGTTCCAATTAATTTCGGTTGGTAGGCCGGCATCGCCGGAAAATTTCCAGTAAGTATGCCAGCCGGGGGCCATTCGAAGCAGCAAACCAATGGTGAATGGCTTCCCTGGAATAACGGCGTCTGTATCGGCAAGCAGTTCCGCCTTAACAAGTTCCTTGCCCTGATAAGACTGGCTCTCGCCATGCGGGGCGAGGACGAGGATCGACAGGTAGACGATCGCATACGCGCCAAGTCGGAATGCCGATTTCATTATATTTAAGTAGCACTCGCGGAACTGCGGGGCAATGCGCACCAACCAGCAACAGATCGGAATAATCCTGCTACGAAATTTTCCCGAAGGTTAGGGAACGATAAAGATTTTATCGGTCCACGGATCTTTTACTTTGCTGCCAGATGTGTAACCGCTCACATCGACATATCTTCCATTCGCATCAAAGGGACTGAGGACGTATCCAGGCTTGCCGGGGATTGACTTAGCGGTTGGAAATTCCAGCTGTGCAGAGGCAGGGTGTGTCGATGGCGCCGGTTTTGTCTTCGCTTGCGATGTTTCCTTGTGATTCACACGCGGGGCAATAGTTGCTGAGCGATTTTGAACCCTTGGGGCCACAGGTTGCGACTGCTGCGTCACAGCCATCGTCGGCGCTGGAACCGGTTCGCCGGGTGTCGTAACGTCGGACGACGGTGTCTCTCTCGTCGTGGCTGTCGTTGAGGAATCGCCGCGGTGCCCCTTTAAGGCGTAATGCACCGGTGCAGTGGCAACGCGATACGAACCGACTGCGACATCGCGGGTCACATGATAAGAGGTAACCGCAACATCGCGGGTCGCTCGACATCCTCCAAGCAAAACCGCGGTAAAGATCAAGGCTCGCGCGACTAGATTCATTCTAGTTCCTATACAGATGTCGCGTCATCGTTATCTGTTCAATGATTTAACGCAGCAACGTCCGCCATGAAATCGGAGATGGTCTGATCAGTCACCGACCATGAACACATAAGGCGGTAAACATCCGGCTCAATGAATTTGTAAAAATGCCAGCCGCGCGCATGGAGATCGCGTGCGAGTTCCTCATTCATTCGGAAAAATACCCCGTTTGCCTCGACCGGAAAGACGATGTCGATCTTGGCTTCGGTTTTCAGCCGATTCGCGAGCTGACTCGCCGCGCGGTTAGCGTGCTGTGCATTCCGCAGCCAAACGTCATTCGTCAAAAGTCCGAGCCATGGGGCGGCGAGAAAACGCATTTTCGAACCGAGCTGGCCCCCTTGCTTCAATCGATAATCGAATTCGCGCGAAAGCTCTTTTTTAAAAAAAATAACCAGCTCGCCGGCGCCCAGGCCATTCTTCGTGCCGCCGAAGCAGAGAACATCAACGCCAACTTCCCAGGTAACCGCCTTCGGGGCACAATTGAGCGCCGCGACCGCGTTGGCAAAACGCGCGCCGTCCATGTGCAACAACATTTCGCGAGCAAGCGCAAATCCGCTGATCGCCGCGATCTCCTCGGGTATGTAAATCGCTCCGAGTTCGGTTGATTGAGTGATGCTGATCGCGCGCGGTTTGTGCGAATGGAGCTCGTTCTGGCGTGCAAGCATCAATTCCGCCTGGCCGATGTCTATCTTCCCGTTGGCGCCATCAATCAGGAGCAACTTCGATCCCTTTGTGAAAAATTCCGGCGCGCCACACTCGTCCGTGTGAATATGTGAATGCTCGTGACAGATAACGCTCTCGAATGAATGGCAGAGCTGCGCGAGCGCCAGCGCGTTTGCCGCGGTGCCGTTAAAAACAAAGTAGACATCGCAATCAGTCTCGAAGATCTCGCGGATACGATCGCATACGCGCGCCGTCCACTGATCTTCGCCATATGATGATACCTCGCCCGTATTCGCTTTTTCCAGGGCGGCCCATGCCTCTGGACAAATCCCCGCCGTGTTGTCACTGGCAAACTCATGGCCCCCGCCAGATTGGCTCATGTCGATCTTGCTAATCGCGTTCGGCCCGGGGAGCAAATTGGTATGCCTGAAGCCCACAAAAAGAGATTGCCTGACGAACCCGAGCCCTGGGCCTCTGGAGTCCACCAGGCAAATCCCTCCACTTGCTCCCCGAAATTCTGCGCCACGGTTTCATTTATTAATTCGATTACGGCCCGCCAACTGACCGTCTCCGGGACCGGATTATTTACTGCCTGCGAAATAAATCCCTTCCGCTTTGCCTAACCTAAAACGGCGGCTAATTTTCCGCGATGAGTTCGCTTCAACGCGAGATCGAGGCACGCGGGGAACGCATTTTTACTCTGGTCGATCAGCATCCGGAATCACTTTTCAGCAAAGCTGGTTTTTACCAGCGGATGATGGCTCTCTCAATGCGCGATGAGCACTTCAAAGTGCAGATGTTTCGCTTTGTAGAGGTGCTGCCGTCGCTTCGGAAATCGGGTGATATCGTCCAGCATCTCGAGGAATATTTCGCTGGTATGCGTAACGGCTTCGCGCCGGTCATTCGGACCGGTGTCCGCGTCGCGCGGGTCGTGCCGTGGATCAGCGCATTCATCTTGCGACGCAACGTTTCCGGAATGGCGCGACAATTTATCGCCGGAAAAAATTGCCAAGATGTAATGAAAACGTTGCGCAAGCGCCGCGCACGAAAAATCGGTTTCACCGTCGATCTTTTGGGCGAAGCCATCGTGAGCGAAAAGGAAGCTGACGAGTATGCTGAGCGCTGTCTTGATTTGCTTGATTGCCTCGCCCGGGAAACGCGAGGCTGGACCAATCCACTCGAAAAAAATTCGGGGCTTTTTCCGGTTGTAAATCTTTCTGTGAAAATCTCCGCGCTCTATTCGCAGATGAATCCGGCCGATCCAGCGGATGCCATTGCGCATCTTGCGCCGAAGCTGCGACCGATCCTAAGCCGCGCCCGCGAACTCGGTGCGTTCATCAATTTCGATATGGAAAGTTACGCGCACAAAAATATAACGCTCGAGCTGTTCAAAACGATCTTCACCGAAGCAGAATTCAAGGACTGGCCGCACGCCGGCATTGTCATTCAAGCTTATCTGCGGGATGCCGAAACCGATTTGCGCAGTCTGATCGACTGGGGCCGAGCACGCGGCACGCGTTTCACGGTGCGGCTGGTGAAAGGCGCGTATTGGGATTACGAAACAATAAAATCGCGACAGAATGGCTGGAATTGCCCCGTTTATTTTCAGAAGCCGGAGAGTGACGTAAATTTCGAAGCACTCTCGCGCGTGCTCTTGGAAAACGAATCGATCGTTACCGCTGCGTTTGGATCACACAATGTTCGCAGCATCGCGCACGCGCAGGCGTTCGCGGACGAACTCGGAATTGATCGCAGCCGTTTCGAGTTTCAACTATTGTATGGGATGGCAGGGCCGATCAAACGCGCCCTGGTCGAAATGGGTTATCGCGTTCGCGAATACTGCCCGGTCGGGGAATTGCTCCCTGGAATGTCCTATTTCGTGAGGCGGTTGCTTGAGAACACATCGAATGAAGGATTTTTACGCGCGAAATTTTCGGAGAATGTTTCTGCAGAGGAATTGCTGCGTGATCCAAAAGAACTCGTCAGGCAAAACCGCGCCCAGCTGCCCGAGACCACGATCCCGGCTATTACCGAAGATCGACATCATAAAAATGGCGCTTCCATTGAATCTCCACCCGGCGATATTTACGAAAACTCACCGCTTGTGAATTTCGTTTATCAAGAGAGCCAGGAAAAAATGCGCACCGCATTGCGTGAAGTGCACAATCGCTTCGGTGAAAAATATCCACTGGTCATCGGGGGCGAAAAGGTTTGGACGGACAAACTTACGCCTTCAGTCAATCCCAGCGCGCCGAAGGAGGTCGTCGGTTACGTGGCGGAAGCGGGAATTCCAGAAGCTGAGCGTGCCGTCAAAGCTGCCCGCACGGCATTTGATAAATGGAGCCGGACGCCCTCTGAAGAGAGAGCTCGCTTGCTTGAACGCGCTGCGGCGATCATGGACCGGAGGCGTTACGAGCTTTCCGCACTCGAGGTTTTCGAAGTCGGCAAACCGTGGGCCGAAGCAGATGGCGACATTCGCGAGGCGGTGGATTTCTGCCGCTTCTACGCAGGGCAAATGCGGCAGATCGGGCGACCGCGGCTAACCCAGCATGTTCCCGGCGAAGAAAGTTATCAGCACTACTGGCCACGTGGAGTCGCCCTGGTGATTGCACCGTGGAATTTTCCGATCGCCATTCTTTGCGGAATGGTTTCCGCCGCGCTGGTCACTGGCAATACGGTGATTATGAAGCCGTCGGAGCAGTCGATCATCTGCGGCGCGATGCTGATGGAGATTTTCCAGGAAGCTGGCGTGCCGGCCGGCGTCTTGAATTTTTTATCGGGCCGCGGCTCGGTCATCGGCGCGCACGTTGTCGATCACAAAGATATCGATCTCATCGCTTTCACCGGCTCACGCGAAGTCGGGCTGAGGATTTGGGAATCGGCCGGCAAAACGCTTCCCGGTCAACGCGAACTGAAGCGCGTCGTTTGTGAGATGGGTGGCAAAAATCCGGTGATCATCGATTCTGACGCCGATCTAGATGAAGCGATCGTCGATTCAACTTATTCCGCGTTCGGCTATCAGGGACAAAAATGCTCGGCTCTCTCGCGCCTGATCCTTCTCGACGAAAATTACGATCGCGTGATGGAGCGTTTACTTTCTGGAGCAGCCAGTTTGCGGGTCGGCAATCCGGAAGAACCAGGGATGATGGTTGGCCCGGTGATTGACGAGGCCGCGCACAAACGCATTCTCGAATACATCGAGATTGGCAAAAGCGAGGCAATTCTCGCCTATCAAGCTAAGGAGGTGCCACCGGAAGGTTATTTCATCCCGCCGACAATTTTCGCCGGCGTGAAGCCAAACATGCGAATCGCGCGCGAAGAAATCTTCGGCCCGGTGCTCAGCGTCATTAAGGTGCGCGATCTCGATGAGGCGTTCGATGTTGCGAACGGCACCGATTACGCGCTTACAGCCGGATTTTTTTCGCGCAGCCCGGCAAATATCGAGCGCGCCAAAGCGCAGATTGAAGCGGGCAATGTCTACATCAATCGGTCGTGCACAGGCGCCGTCGTCGGGCGGCATCCGTTCGGCGGTTTCAAAATGAGCGGCGGCGGCACTAAGGCTGGAGGCGCTGATTATCTGCTGCAGTTTTTATTGCCGCGCGTCGTGACCGAAAATATCGTGCGCCACGGTTTCGCCCCCGAAAAGACGCCGGAATATCGAGATGAGTTTCTTTGGCCGAAACGATAGGCGCAAAGGAGATCGACATCCTGACTTAGATCGACCACGATTCAGCTAGGGTCGGCCCTTATTCAGCAATTTCACGACGGTCACCACCATGTAGATCACCGGCCAGGCCGAGGTCGCAACGATAAGCGCGAACACCGCCATCTCCTTAGCGCGTTCACGTGCTGCTTCGATCCGGAATTCACGGCCCAAATTGTAAAAATTCCGGAATTCCGATCTGCTGTCGCCATCGTCAGGCGATGCATAGCCGCGCCATTCGCCAAAGCCTGAATGAAAGAAATAATCGGTCTGCGGAAAATGCCTCTTACCGGCAGCGGAGTGAAACATCGGTTTCATCGCCTGTGAGCCACAGCTTTCGTTCGAGCGAAAGATGCCACATTGCCTGCGAATGAAAAGCGGCAATCTGATCAGTGATTCATCCAATCGACGATCTTGTCGTGCCCGGTGTTGAGTACGCTCACGTGGTCGGCGCCGTCGATGGCGAAGAATTCCACAAACGGAAACTCACGGGCGAGCTCGCGACCCATCTCGACGGGAATATCGTGATCAGCCGTGCCATGAAAGATTCCGATACGCGTCTTCGGGTTGTACCTGGCAATTCGGGCAAGATTTTCCCGGTTATCGTAGTTTTCGCGGAGTAATCGCGCCAACTGCCGCCCAACTACCCTCGCTGCTTCTTCGCGCAACGTCGTAAAAGGCGAGATGGCCACTACCCGTTCGACCCGATGACGCGTGGCAAAATCGAGCGCGACCGCCGCGCCTAACGAATGCCCGATCGCGCAAACCGTGAGCCGCTCCTCCGGCATATGCAACCGCTCCTCGAGCGCGCGCACCGCGGCGTCAGCCGAAGCCCGCGTGCTGTCGATCATCGCGTAGCCCCCGTTTTTGCCGTAGCCGGGATAATCCACCAGGAGAAAAGCGTCGTCGTTAACCGGATAATTTACGAGGATGTTTGCCAGCCAATCCAGCGCGAGCGAGCCATTCCCGCAAAACGCGATCCAGAGGCGCTTCGGCAATACATCTCTGCTTGGAATGTAAAACGCCGAGCATTTTCCGGCTGACACGATGTAGTTAACTTCGACCCCATTCGCCGGAAGCTTGACTCCGTAACGCGAATGTACGGCCGCGGATGATAAATCATCGCGTGCTGCCGAAAGAAAAGAAACGAAGGAACCGCGAGCACCATTAAGAAGAACCCAATCAGAATGCAAAACCAGCGCGCCGCAATTCGCCTTTGAGCACGTTTACGAGGCATTTCGCGATCAAGAAGATGCAATCAGAGCGATAGCGCAAATCGATTCCGCTGATATCGAATATCGATTTATCCGATACCGGTTCTGGCACGGATTCAATGCAGCGTGCCGGAAAACTGCGACGAACTTATTGCCAATGACCGGCGATCCATACCCAGCCGCCGGCCCTACGAACCCAATGACCTTCTACCCACACAGCGGCCGGCCTTGGTCGCACCGCCCAACTGCCAGGTACCCACACATAATCGACTCCGGTCCACCGCCAATAACCACGTGTCCAGACATACCCCGGCCCCGGGGGCACCGTTTGCGTTTCAACCCGAACGGCGGGCGGAGTCCTGGTCACCACCACCTCCCGGGCTGGGCCAGTTGTTGTCACTTCTTGCGTGGTTGTCGTCGTGGTCACCGTCGTTGGTTCCTCGGCGCAGCCGACGAAGAAAAACGGGGCCAGCGCCAATGCATAAACGCCTTTTCTCATATAAGCCTCCTCGCCATGGATTCGTTTTGCACCACCCCCTCGGCTTTGTTCAAATCAGCGATAGCGATTTTTCTCTGCGCGTAATCGATGGCGAAAAAGAAATTCCGATCCGATGATCAAGGATGCTTTACGTTGTGGCGACCCCAATCGGTAACCTTTCGGACATCACACTTCGTGCGCTCGAGGTGTTGAAATTAGTCGATCTAATCGCCGCTGAAGACACGCGCCACTCCGGAGTCTTGCTAAAGCATTTCGAAATCAAAAAAACGCTCGTCAGTTATCATGAGCACAATGAAGCCATGCGCACCGCGCAACTCGTCGAGCGACTCGTGGCAGGCAAAGACATCGCCCTTATCACCGACGCCGGAACGCCCGGAGTCTCGGATCCCGGCGCACGATTGATTCGTGAATGTATCAAACGTGACCTGCCATTCACGATCATCCCGGGACCGTCGTCGATCTTAACCGCACTCATCGGTTCTGGATTCTCGAGCCAGAAATTTTTCTTCGCTGGATTTCTCCCGGTCAAAAGCGGACAGCGCAAACGTGAGTTGCACGCAGCCGCCGGGCGTGATGAAACGACGATTTTTTTTGAATCCCGATACCGCCTCGCAAAAACGCTCAAAGCCTGTTTGGACGTCATGCCAGGTCGGCAGATCTGCGTCGCCCGCGAGCTCACCAAAAAATTCGAAGAATTCCGGCGTGGTACAGCCAGTGAGCTTCTCGCGCACTACGAGGCGCATGTGCCCAAAGGTGAGATTGTCCTTTTGATTTCTGAACGGTAAGAGCGGTCCATTGGACTGTCTGCGCGCACCATTGCAGTTCACTTTGTCCAGACGACTGAGGTCAATCATTACCTAGCTGAGTTCCAGCGAACGCTTTCCGCTTGTCAAAGTCACCTATCTGTGTGAATTTGCGCGGCTTTTTCCCCAGAGAATTCTCCTTCGTTATGGCTTACGCAATTATCAAGACTGGTGGTAGACAGTATCGGGTCGTCGAGGGCGACACGATCGATGTCGATCTTTTGGACGCGGAAGTGGGAAAAACCACCACGTTTGGCGACGTGTTATTGCACGCCGATGGCGACAGGCTCACGCACGGTGATCCACTAATCTCTGGCGCGAAGGTGACGGCCGAAGTAGTTGAGCAACGGAAAGACAAAAAAGTCGTCGCGTTCAAATTCAAACGGCGTAAGGGTTACCATCGTACGGTAGGACATCGGCGAAAACTAACGCGAGTGAAGATCAAAAGCATCACCGTCAGTGGCACAAAATCGAAGAGGACCTAACGTCGAACATCCGACGCTCAACATTCAACATCGAATCGAGAAATGGCTCATAAAAAAGGACAAGGCAGTGTAAAGAACGGGCGCGACAGTGTCAGCAAGCGACTGGGTGTGAAAAAATTTGGCAGCGAGATGGTTGTTGCTGGCAACATTATTATTCGTCAGCGCGGAACCAAATTTTTGCCTGGGAAAAATGTAGGGCTCGGACGCGATTACACGATTTTTGCACTGGTGAATGGAAACGTGCGCTTCGATCGCGCTGGCCGCCGGGTAAATGTCGATCCTGTCGCTGCTGGAAAATAGGAGCTGATTCTACTTTCCGGCTTCGACGAGGTTGCGGTATAAACGGATTTCGCTCATGAGGTACAACACGTTTATCCTCTTTGGCGCGCCTGGCAGCGGCAAAGGGACGCAGGGTAAAACGCTCGGTACGATCCCGCGCTTCTATCATTGCGCCTGTGGCGATGTATTTCGCTCGATCGATACCCGCACGAAAGTGGGTAAAGCCTTCCTCGATTACTCGAGCAAAGGCCAGCTCGTGCCAGACGAGATCACAGTCGAGCTCTGGCGGGAGGCGATTGAGGCAGCGGTAGACGCACACAAGTTTAAGCCGGACATCGATACGCTCGTTCTTGACGGTATCCCCCGAAACATCGGGCAGGCGAAGGTCATGGAGGATATGATCGATGTAAAAAAAGTGTTTCATCTCGCGTGCCCGAGCCGCGAGACGCTTTTTGCTCGCTTAAAAAAGCGCGCGTTAAAAGACAACCGCCTCGACGACGCGAACGAACAAGTGATCCAGCGCCGCCTTGATACCTACGAGGCGGAATCGAAGCCCGTGCTTTCATATTATCCGAAAGAGATGGTCACGGTGGTTGACGCGACGCAGTCGCCCTCGAAAGTGTTGTTTGATATCCTCGCCAGTATGAACGGCGTGGATGCTCAGCATGAGCCAGCAACAGTTTGAAAATTTCACTGCCTCGAGCCTCTATTGCGAGAAATGCAAAACCGCGATGCCGGTGCGAGAGCGGTTGCTTTTAGTCCTGCCTGACCGCGAGATTTTCGATTATCTTTGTACCGGTTGCGGATCGTCGGTCGGCCAACGTGAAGTCACTGCTGGCGATAAATTGATGGCGCGGGCGATGGCTAGGCGTCGTCCGCGGCGCGCGTCGCCGCAAACGCTTCTTCATTAAGGAGCGATGCGCGTCGTCTTCATCGGCACGGGAGAAATCGGCGTGCCGACGCTCCACGCCTTGCTGGGATCGGAAGAGCATCAGCTCGCGGCAGTCGTTACGCAGCCGGACAAACCGGTTGGGCGCGAGCAGCGAATTGAACCCTCACCCATTAAAAAGGCGCTTGCCGGAACCAAGATACCGATCTTGCAACCAGCGCGGATTAAAGATCGACAATCAATCGAAGAGATCAGTGCGCGGTCGCCGCAGGCGATCATCGTCATGGCTTACGGACAGATTTTGCCGCGTGGGATCCTTGAGACTCCCCGCGTCGCTTGTTTGAACTTGCATGCTTCGTTGCTCCCACGACATCGCGGCGCGGCACCCATTCAAGCCGCAATTGCATCCGGCGACCCCGAAACAGGCATTACGGTGATGTACATGGATGAAGGTCTCGACACAGGCGATATTCTATTGCAACGCAAGATCGACATTTTGCCGACGGAGACCGGCGGATCGCTGCACGATCGGCTGGGACAAATTGCCCCGGACGCGTTACTCGAGTCTTTGCAACTGCTTGCGAAAGAAATTGCGCCGCGCATACCCCAGAATAATGCGCTCGCCACGTATGCGTCGAAATTGAATCGTAATGATGGCAAAATTGATTGGTCGCAACCGGCTGACATACTCGAAAGAAAAATTCGCGCCTTTAATCCATGGCCGGGTGCGTTTACCACCGTTACCGCAAAATCGGGCAAGCCGCGTAATTTAAAAATATTTTCCGCCTCAATTGTCGATCTTGTGGGCGAAGCGGGCGAAATATTGCAGACAGGGAAGAGAGGCCTAGTGATTGCAGCAAGTGACCGCGCCCTTTCGTTGGAAGAGGTGCAGCCTGAAGGGAAGCGGCGGATGACCTCGGCGGAATTCCTACACGGATTTGAGGCGGCCTCGGCATCGTGGGGATGAATTGGCCGGGAGTCCGTGCCACTGCATTTTGCTTTCAAAACGAGGTCGGGTTCTGTTTGATGATTTTGCGCATCATGAAAACGGAAGCGCCAGCTTACAAACGTATTGTCCTCAAATTGAGCGGCGAAGCGCTGCGAGAGCGTGGCGCACGGGAGAATATCTCGCCGGCGGTCGTGCGCGAGATTGCCGAACGCATCAAAGATGTGCGCGACCTTGGGGTGCAAGTCTCGGTAGTGATCGGCGGCGGTAACATCTGGCGCGGCCTCTCCGCAGCCGATCGCGGCATGGATCGCACGACCGCGGATTACATGGGCATGCTCGCCACCGTGATCAACGCGCTGGCTTTGCGGAGCACGCTCGCCGAGATGGGCGTTGAGACCCGCGTGCAAACTGCCATCGAAATGAAAAACGTAGCCGAGCCGTTCATTCTCGGTCGCGCTATCCGACATCTCGAACTTGGCCGAGTGGTTATATTTGCAGCCGGCACCGGGAATCCATATTTTTCAACCGATACGACCGCAGCGCTGCGCGCCAGCGAGATTCGCGCCGATGTCATCCTGAAAGCCACGAAAGTAGATGGTGTTTACGATCGCGACCCGAACACCGATGCAAATGCGCGGCTCTACGAACGCATTACTTTCACCGAAGCGCTCATGAAACGATTGCAGATCATGGATTCGACTGCGTTTAGTCTTTGCATGGATAACAAGATTCCGATCGTGGTTTTTGATATGAATAAGCCTAGCAACATTCGAGATGCCGTGCTCGGGCGAAAAGTCGGAACACTCATTTGCGATGAACCGCAACCGAAGTAGAAATTTAGCCGCATGAGCAGAGACGACATTCTTCTCGAAGCCGAGATGTCGATGGAAAAAAGCGTCGACTATATGGTGCACGAATTTGCCGCTGTTCGCACCGGCAAAGCGTCACCCGGGCTCGTCGAGAATGTCGATGTTGCCGCGTACGGATCGACCATGAAGTTGAAGCAGCTTGCCTTGATCACGACGCCCGAGCCGCGTTTACTCGTCGTTCAGCCGTTTGATGCCAGTACTGTGCAAGACGTTGAGAGGGCGCTCAAGGAATCCAAGATCGGGATCACGCCGAACGTCGATGGAAAGATTATTCGGCTCCCGATTCCTGAGTTGTCGGAAGAGCGGCGCAAGGATCTTGTCCGCTCACTCGGCAAAATGGCGGAGGAAGCCCGGGTGCGCGTTCGGGCGAACCGACGCACGGCGCTCGATGAGGTGAAAAAACTCAAAGCCAGCGGCGAATTAAGCGAAGACGGATTGCACGATTTGGAAACCGAAGTGCAAAAGCTGACCGATCGCTTTGTCAAGTCCGTGGACGACCATCTCAAGCACAAAGAAGCTGAGATCATGAAGGTGTGATCGCGCGCAAGATATCGACAATCGCTGCAGCGGCGGTCTGTGACCGTCAAAATTAAAATTAATTTAAGAGCTAACAGCTCCCACAGAGCCCGCTACAACCGCACCAGATCGACCAGGAACTGGCACCAAAGATAAATCATCCCACGCCAGGAATATTTTACATCGCCTGCCGCGGTCTGCTTGAGCACGCCCTTGGCGATGTTATGCGCGATTTGATCGCGCAGATCGTTTTCTATTTCCGTTTCGATACGCTCTTCATCCAACGTGTCGATCGCGTCTGCTTTCACGCCGTTTCGGCGGAGAAACTCGCGATGGCTTTGATAAAGCCGCCAAAAGGATTGATCCGGTCGCTGACGGTTAATCCGAAACTGAGGAGTCACTTTCAGCCCATACGAGAGCGGGTAATTCCAGGTCGTCCAAATCGTCCCGCCCTTCGCGCGCGATGAAATTCGCAGATAATAAAACGAGAGATCATGCTGCTCGTTCAGACAAATCGCGGCCTGCGCTCGGTCTTCCTCCTTGTAAAACAAACGGAAAAACTGGCGGTAATCCTCCCAGTCCCACCCAGCGTCGCCCACCTGCACAAAACCTTCGTCCTCGATCTCGCGCGTAATCTCGCTTAGCGCAGGAAAACTATCTGACGACGGCGCATTTTTTGGCCGCAGCTGTTTTTCCTTCGGCAAGCGAAGCGCGCGTATGCGCGTGAGAATTTCAAGCCACGGTAGAAAGAGCCAGCTCACCGCGGCGGCCAAACCAAGCACCCAGCTGCCGGATATAAAAAAGATCGCGAGAAATGACGCGATAATAATACCGAGCGCGCCCGCTTTTTGTGAATACGAGTTTTGAAAACTGCGCAGAGCGACGCTGAGCATCGCCACGCCGAGCGTTAAAAAAACACCAAAGAGCATTAGGGATCGATCTGGTGCTCGTTCAGAAATTTCTCGAGTTGATCGGTATCGAAATTGGCCAGAACCCTGTCGCCCGCCACGAATGTCGGGACATAAGTTTGCTCGGAAAGCTTTTTCATCTCTTCGTAGGCGTGTCGATCTTTGCCGACATCAACGACATCGAAACGATAGCCTTTCTCGGTGAGATAATCCTTCGCGTCAATGCACCAGGAGCACCATTGGCGACTGTAAAGCCTTAATTCCATCGAAACGCGGTAATAAACTGTCCCTTTCGAGCGCGTCAACCTAGCACCGGCGTTTCAGTAAGACTTCGCCCAGATCACACGGCACGAACTCGGTTTGCCTGTGAAAATACACTTTCCAGACTCAGAGGAATTGTCGAGCGGAATAACCCGAATCGTGACTTTGAGATCGTTCTTGATTTGTTCTTCAACCTCGCGAGAGCCATCCCAGTGTGCGAGGGCAAAGCCACCGTGAATTTCGGGTTTGGTCGCGTCTCTGGGCGTAAAGAAATCGTAGAACTCGTCTTTGGAATCGATGACGCGTGTATGTTGGTCGCGGAATTTCTTCGCGCGCTCCAAAAGGTTGCGCTGGATTGAGTCAAGAACCTCGGCCGAGTGCGAAACGAACTCCTGCATCGATATAGACTCTTTCATTTTCGTTGCCTGATCGCGGCGGCTCATCTTCACCTTGGCTGATTCGAGATCCCGCGGACCAATCTCGACACGAAGGGGCACGCCTCTCTTGATCCACTCCCAATTCTTTACCCCGCCTCCGAGGTCGCGCCGATCGACTTCTACTTCAATCGGAACATCCACATATCGAATTTCGCGCAACTGTTTGGCGAGTTTGTCACAAGCTTCGAGCACCGCACCCCGTGTTTCTTGCTTTGGCGTGATGGGCAGGATCACGACCTGCGTTGGCGCGATACGCGGCGGCAAGACAAGACCATCGTCGTCTCCGTGCGCCATCACCAAGGTGCCGAGGAGACGCGTGCTCATGCCCCAGCTAGTGGTCCAGCCGAATTCCTGTTTGCCTTCACGGTTCTGAAATTGAATCCCGCTCGCACGTGCAAAATTTTGGCCAAGAAAATGCGAGGTACCGGCCTGGATCGCCTTTCGGTCTTGCACCATCGCTTCAATCGACAAGGTTTGCACTGCCCCCGGAAAACGTTCGCTCTCCGATTTTTCGCCGCTGAAAATCGGAACAGCTAGATAGTCGTGCACGAAACGCCCATAAACTTCGAGCATCTGCTTCGTCTCCGCCCACGCCTCGGCTTCAGTTTCGTGAACAGTGTGCCCTTCCTGCCAGAGAAACTCGGTCGTGCGCAGGAACAGGCGGGGCCGCATTTCCCACCGGACAACGTTCGCCCATTGATTAATCAGAATGGGAAGATCGCGATACGATTGCACCCACTTTGCGTAACTGGCGCCGATAATTGTTTCGGAAGTCGGCCGGATCACCAGCGGCTCAGTCAACGCGCTCGACGGCCTTAACTTTCCGTCGGCATCGGCTTCGAGGCGGCTATGCGTGACGACTGCGCATTCTTTTGCAAAGCCTTTGACGTGCTCCGCCTCCTTCGCGAAATAACTCAGCGGAATCAAAAGTGGAAAGTATGCGTTGCGGTGGCCCGTCGCGCGGAACATCGCGTCGAGGTGCCGCTGCATATTCTCCCAGATGCCGTAGCCCCACGGGCGGATCACCATGCAGCCCCGCACGTCCGAAGGCTCAGCCAGCTCGGCTGCACGAATCACTTGTTGATACCATTCAGGAAAATCTTCGTCGCGCCGCGGCATAATCGCGGTTTTGCTGGAAGAATTTGCGGGTTCTGCCATGCGAGGAGGGGAACAATTAAACTCCGACGATACAAATGACCAGTAACCATTTGCTGCCAGCAGCTAAAAATTCGTCCGCTGAGCACTTTGGCGGGCAAGGTTTATCTCGCCAATGAGGGGGCCGGCCGAAAAACCTTTCCCCCTTGGCGCAGCGGGATCACTCACTGGCGGAAAGAGGTGAAAACCCGACCGCGCCAAACAAAGTGGAAAGAGCGGGTCAGCTCGCCCGAGTATTTGACACTCCATAGCACGTCCCGTAGTTTTCGTGCCTTTTCCGCTCTAATGAAGACCTTTTCCGCCAAAGCCCACGACGTCCAACGCAAATGGTGGGTAATCGATGCCAAAAACCAGGTGCTCGGTCAAGTCGCGGCAAAGGCCGCCAACTTATTGCGCGGAAAAGAGAAGACGATTTTCACCCCGCATGTCGATACGGGTGATTTTGTGGTTGTCATTAACGCTGAGAAAGTGCGACTGACCGGAAAAAAAGAAGAGCAGAAAAGGTACATGAGTTTTTCAGGATACGTGGGTGGTCACAAATCAGAGAATGTCCGGGCGCGGCGTGTTCGCCATCCGGAATTGCTGGTTGAGCGGGCTGTGCGTGGAATGATTCCGCACAATCGGCTCGGTCGCGCAGTTTATCGAAAATTGAAGGTCTACCGCGGCGAATCTCACCCGCATACCGCGCAACAGCCGCAGGCCGTTAAACTTATCTAACCACTAATCTTATGCCGCAAATCCAGGAATTTATTGCCACCGGTCGCCGTAAGACGTCGGTCGCGCGCATCCGCATGATGCCGGGTACAGGCAAGATCGACATCAATGGGCGCAGCTTTGACGACTACTTTCCTACCGGGCCATTGCAGAACGTGGTGCTGCAACCGCTTCAAACAGCAAAGCTCGTCAATGCCTACGACCTCTCGATCAACGCGAGTGGTGGTGGCGCGAGCGGACAGGCCGGGGCGGTGCGGCTCGCGATTTCGCGCGCACTCCTTCAAGTGGATGCTAATTTGCGCGGCACGCTGAAGGCCGACGGTTTGCTCCGGCGAGACCCGCGCATGAAAGAGCGAAAAAAATCCGGCCAACCCGGCGCGCGGAAACGTTTCCAATTCTCGAAACGATAATCGGCGGGTTCGCTTTGCTTTAAATAGCGACCCGACCAGCCGCAATCAAACGCGGAGGCGACACGCCTGCCTCTGCAGCTCTATTTCGGCTCCGTGCTGTTCGGAGGTAGCGCAGCCGCTGGCGTTGAGCTCGGCACAGCCAAAAATGGCGGGATGGGCTGCGCCGGTGGTAACTGCGATGAGGCGGTCGGTTTGAACAAGCGCAATTCCTGGGCCGCCTCGCCAGCCCAAAAACTCTCTCGGTAACGCGTTAAGATCGTCTCGCAGACGCGTCGCGCTTCCTCGATTCGGTTTTTGGACTTCAAAAGGTAGACTTGTGAAAGCAACGCCAGCGGCGCATTGAAATTGTTAGGATAAATCGATGCGATCTGCTGGTAGATCGACAACGCTTCATCGTTTTTTCCCATTGACTCCAGGTTGGCCGCCATCGCCATTTTTGCCGTGCTCACGAACTCGTGATTCGGATTCTTGTTGATGAAAACCTGAAGCGTCGCGGTCGCTTCCGTAAACTTCCTTTGATTGCGCTGAGCCTCGGCAAGCAGAAGACAAGCATCCGCACTTGCCGGCGTGTTCGGATAGTTCACAATCACCTCTTGATACGCTTCCGCGCTCTTTGCACGGGCCAACAAAGCCGACGCCGCTGCAGCTCGGCGATCCGAATAAAAGCGATAACCTGCGAAACCGAGGATGGCGAGCACGGCGATGATTAACACCGCGATGATCTCAGTTTTGAATCGCTCCCAAAAGACGCGCGTTTCCAGCGCTGCATCTCGGGAAGGAGGCGTGGCCGTCGGCATAAACTCGATATTAACTGCTACTTTCGGCGATTCGAACCGTGCGAGCGTCGTCTTATGCCATGCGAGGCTTTTTTGCGCAAGCACTACGCAATCGTTCGTTCGCTTGATTGGGAAGCCGCCGAGGTCATACCGCGGCTGTCGAAATAATCATATAGACAATCACAGCCACAGCAGCGGTCAGAATAATGGCGGTGATTGCAATGACCATGCGCGGATCGGCTTGAATCCTGCCCCGTTCGATTGCCCGATTGACCACGCGATATCGCCACGCCGCGAAAGCCGTAAGCATGCCTCCTAGGCCGATCATGCATTCCCCCAGCGCTTCAGAGATGCCGGTGTGGCCTATGCGGATGGTTGAACCAACGCCGGAAGACATCTCGCGCATCCAAAGGCTGAATCGCGCAATCACAAACCCCAAACTCATCACAGCGATGCTGGTCCGCACCCAGGCAAGAAACGTTCGCTCGTTAGCGAGAATCTCAGCTTCGATCTTGTCCGGGTCGAGCCGCCCCTTTTCGTGTTGAGCATTCGTCATCTCGTTGGAGTGGTCGTCCATTTATCACTTCGCTTCGCGACTCGCGCCCGGCCTTGCGCGCGGTGTCGCGGAATGTGTTAACTCTACGACATGAACCTATGGCAAGAATATTGGACCCCGGTCCGCGTGTTTCTCGGCCTCGGCGCCGAACCGCAGACACTCACCTTCGTGCAAATTTCACTGCGCGGAATCATCGTTTTCATGTTCACGCTTTTGATGGTGCGAATCAGTGCGCGCCGATCGCTCGCACGCCGCACCGTTTTCGACAGCGTGTTTCTAGTGATCCTCGCCTCGGTGCTCGCACGCGCAATCAATGGATCAGCGGACCTTCTTCCGACGGTCGGCGGCGGATTTGCGATGGTTGCGTTTCATCGATTGCTGGCCTGGATTGCCTTTTACTCGCATGCCTTCGGCAATCTCATCAAAGGCACAGAGGAAATCCTCATCCACGACGGACAATTGGTGGATCGAGGGTTGCGTACTAACCACGTCACGAGACACGATCTCGAGGAAGATTTGCGACTCGAGTTGCACTCTGCCGACTTCAAGCGGATCCAAAGCGCACGCCTCGAACGCAGCGGTGGAATTAGCTTCATTTGCAAATAATCACGCAGCCTGAATTTCGATATTGGACGTTGAGGGCCTGCCACGCCGTCGCCTTGCGAAGGCGGGTTCGGTGTTCGACGTTTGCCTGATGCAACCGCACGACAAACTCTTCACCCCAGGTCCTGTCGAGGTCTCCCCGAAAACGTGGGCAGCATTCTCGCGGCCGATGATCAGCCATCGCGGAGACGATTTTAAAAACCTTTACCGCGCGATTCACCCAGGTCTTCAGAAATTATTCAATACGAATCAGCCGGTTTTTCTATCCACGTCCTCGGCGTGGGGCGTGATGGAAGCATCAATCCGCAACCTGGTCGGTCGCGGCGTGGTCAATTGCATGTGCGGCGCCTTTTCCGACAAATGGTTCGACGTCGCCAAGCGCTGCGGCAAAAACGCCGAGCCATTGCAGGTCGATTGGGGGAAACACATCGATCACAAAGCAGTGGATCGACATCTAGCGACCGGAAAGTTTGATACCGTCACCTTGGTTCACAATGAAACTTCGACCGGTGTGATGAATCCGCTTGGCGAAATCTGCGGCGTCCTCGCGAAATACCCCGACGTGGTCCTTATCCTGGACACCGTCTCATCGTTCTCCGGAATCAAAATCGACATGGATGCGCTCGGCATCGACGTCATGCTCACCGGCGCGCAGAAAGCGCTCGCACTGCCGCCCGGCTTCTCGCTCTTTTCAGTTTCCGAAAAGGGATTCGCGCGAGCCGAGAAAATTCCGAACCGCGGCTTCTATTTCGATTTTCTCGAGTTCAAAAAACAGCAAAAAGAATGGGTGACGCCAAGCACACCAAGCATCGCGCATATTCACGCGCTGCAATCAAAGCTCGACGAAATTTTCGAAGAAGGGCTCGAAACGCGCTTCGATCGACATGCCCGCACCAATGCGCTCGTCCACGATTGGGTGAAACGAACCGGATTCGATTTCTTTGCCGAAGAAGGTTACCGCTCAAAGACACTCACTTGCGTGAAAAACAATCAAGGCATCGACGTTTTGGAACTGGCGAAAAAACTGCGCGGAAAACATCATCTCGTCATCGATCCCGGCTACGGTAAAATTCAGGGCAAAACCTTCCGCCTCTCCAATATGGGCGACGAAACCGAAGAGACAGTTACGCGTTTGCTGCACTGTCTCGATGATTGTTTGTGAAAGTGTGCTTTTGAGTTGGTTGAGTAATCGCAGTAAATCTGTGACCCAAGAATTAGGCACGTGGTTTCGTGCGCTTTTCATATTCGAGGGCGGCAAGTCGAATCCCATCAGCCCAATCAACACTAGATCCAGCGCCGGACACGGCGTTTGTAGTTGAGATATTCCTTTCCGAACTTGCGCTCGAGATAGCGTTCTTCGCGCGTGATGACGATGCGATCGATCAGGACTAGGCCGATGGGCCCGGCGAGGAGCATTCATGCGGAATCCACCAGGATCGCCAGCCCAAGGGTCCACAAAGCGAAACCGATGGACATCGGGTTGCGGGTGAAGCCATACAGTCCGTGCGCGACGATGCGCGTGCTCGGATTGAACGGGATAGGATCAGTGCCGGCGCGCTTCTACGTAATAAATCCGCCAATGTTCAGCGCAATTCCGGCGACGAAAAACAGCGCTCCAAATGTCCATCGGACCGCTCCATGCACGAAGCTGGTCGGAACAAACCATTCGAGCGCAAGAGACGCGAGGATCGGCAGGACGAATAGAAGCGGCGGCGCAATGGGAACGCCAGGGTGATCTTCTTCAGGCGGCAGTTCGGAACGCATCGGCTTGATCGAGACGAATCTTAATCGCGAAATGGTCGGGCGCGATGCGAATTAAAAAGCCAACGACGCCTTCGCTTCCGAAAGCGCTTCCAGTTCGAGTTTTGCTCGCGACCATCGCAGCGTAGCTTCAACGCTGTCCTTCATCTTTATCCTTGTTTATGCCTGCGATCGAAGCATCTGGATTAACCAAAATCTATCGGACTTACCGCAAGGAGCGCGGCCTTTGGGGTTCGATCAAAGGTTTGATAAAGCGCCGCCACGATGAAACGCGGGCGGCAGACGATGTTTCGTTTCAAATCGAGCAAGGCGAGTTTGTTGGCTTTCTCGGCCCGAACGGCGCAGGTAAAACCACCGTCCTCAAGATGCTTTCGGGGTTGTTGAATCCGACTTCAGGTGATGCGCGCGTGCTCGGCTTCGTTCCCTGGGAACGGCGCAACGAAATGAAGCGGCAGTTCAGTCTCGTGATGGGTCAGAAGAATGCGCTCTGGTGGGACCTGCCCGCTCAGGAATCGCTCGAGCTCAATCGCGCCATCTACGGAATCGATCGCACGCGTTTTAAACAGGTCGTCGACGGATTATCGGAGCTCCTTGAAGTCCAGGACAAAATGAATGTGATGGTGCGCGAATTGTCCTTAGGCGAACGAATGAAGATGGAGCTCATCTCTGCGCTCATTCATCAGCCGCGTGTTCTTTTTCTCGATGAGCCGACCATTGGGCTCGATGTCGTCAGTCAAAAGCGTGTCCGCGAATTTCTGCGCATTTATAACGAAGAGCATCGCATCGTCACGTTGCTAACGAGTCATTACATGCAGGACATCGAAGAACTCTGCGATCGCGTTCTTATCATTGATCACGGCAAAATCTTCTTCGACGGACCACTCACAAAGATTATCGATCGGTTCTCCGGCTACAAACTTGTCAGTCTGACCTTCGAGAAAGAGGCTACGCGCGACTTTTCAGCATTTGGCGAAGTGATCGAACAAACGCCGGTTTCTATCCAATTGAAGGTGCCGCGCGGAAAAGTCACTGAGACATGCCGACAACTTCTCGAAGCTTGTTATGTCAGCGACATCAATGTCCAAGAAGTGCCCGTCGAAGAAGTGATCCGCCAGCTTTTTGGTGAGCGAGCTGGCAAAGCCAGTTCGGAACGAGACGGTCAAAACTGACCGAAGCTTGCCAAAATGCTTTTTTCCATCGCGTCTGCAAATGACGGGTATCGCGGTGTCCAGCCAAGCTTGCGCAGTTTTGCATTGCTCACACGTTTATTGCTGTCGCCGCGCTTATATCGCCGCGTCGATTTTCCGACAGACGGAAGTGGACGATTCAATTTCTCCGCCAACCAGCGGTAACATTCGCTTTGTCGAATCGGCTGGTCGTCAACCACGTTATAAATTTGTTTTTCTTGAGGTTGTCGATCTAACAAAAACAAGAGAGCGGCGGCGATGTCGTCTCGATGCACTTGGTTAATAAACCGATCGCATTCCGGATCGACAGTCGCTTCGCCAGATAGGAACTTGCTTAGCAACGCCGACCGTCCGGGTCCGTAAATTCCGGCGAGCCGCGCGACGATGCCGCCGTGGACGAGGACCAGGTTTTCTGTTTCGAGAAGTGTTCGGCCCGTTTCGCGCGTCGGTTTGGTCTCACTCTCTTCGGTAACCCACGATCCATCCGTTTGCGCGTAGACACTGCTGCTGCTGGTAAAAACGACTATCGAACCATTGAATCGATCCAGAAGATTGCGTGCGCCGTTTAAGTAAATTTGATGATAAGTATCGGCGCCGCCGCCGCCGGAACTGGCGCAATGGATTACGGCGTCAAATGTCGCGGCACGCGTACAAACCTGAACCCGGTTTGTGATATCGAGCGCGTAAACCGGATAAGGCTTACCGGCAAGGCGGCCAGCTGATTCTCGCGAACACGTCCAGCCTTCCACCGTCCAGCCCGCCTCGTGGAACAAATCTGCGGTTGCCTGCCCAACATAACCGCATCCGGCGATCAGAATTCGCGCCATCGACTTGCCACGTTTACGCCGCGGCCGGGGCGATTTCGATTTCGTCAAAGACGCTCTTCTGGATCGCGCGGACTTGTTTAAGACGAATCAATTCCAGAAGGGCGAGGAAAGTCACAGCGACTTCGACCCGCGAGACGACGGCGCCAAACAAATCTGAGAAGCGAATAGCGGCGCCGTCTGCTACCCGCTTCAAAATTGTATCGATCTTTTCCGAGACGCTAAAACGCTCGCCAAAAATCTCCTGCACGTCGTGCCGCGCCTCCACTCGCTTGATCACCGTTTGGAATGCATTGATCAGCTGGAAAATTCCAACCTCGCTCAGCCGAAGCGGCTGTTCGCGGTCCGGAGACGAACCTCCTGTGCGCGCGAAAATGCGTTCTTGTTCGAGCTCGCGCAGATGCAATTGCGCAGCCGCTTCCTTGAATTTTTTGTATTCGACCAGTTGCCGAATTAAATCCCAGCGCGGATCATCTTCCCCGGCATCCTCTTCGGGCGGTTGTTGATCGACGGGCAGCAGGCTGCGGCTTTTCAGGTAAATGAGGTTTGCTGCCATAACGATGAACTCGCCAGCGAGTTCGATATTCAACTCCTTGAACGCTTGAAGATATTCGAGGTACTGGCGAGTGATGCGTTCAAGCGAAACGTCATAGATGTCGATCTCATCCTGTTTAATCAGGTAAAGCAGGAGATCGAGCGGTCCTTCGAAAACCTCGAGCTTGACCTTGTAATCGCCTTCCATGCGTTGCGCGACTCTAGGCAACCGATCGCGTAAAGTAAACGCCGGCGACCGACCAATTTGCTGCGTGTTGTCGATCTGCGGAAAATTTTTCCCAGAATTAAGGGACGGCGTGTCGGTGGACCCAAACGCTGTTCACAAGTCCGAGTCCAAACATGATCATCAGCACGAATGAGCCGCTGTAACTGATCAACGGCAGCGGCACGCCCGTGATTGGCAGCATCGAGATCGTCATACCCATATTCTGAAAGATATGGGTGAAGATGAGCGCAGTAACTCCAATGGCCAGGAGTAAGCCCAATTGATCGCCCGCAACAAATGCGACGAAGAGACAGGTTAACAGTAGCAGGGAAAACGCGCCGATGAGAAACATCCCTCCGACAAATCCCCACTGCTCGCCAATCGCGGAAAAAATGTAATCGTTGTGTACTGCCGTCGCGGGCAAAAACCCAAGCTCGATTTGGGTATTTGGTGCCCTGAATCCTTTTCCCGACCAGCCGCCCGACCCAATCGCAATGAGCGACTGATTGATCGCCCAGGCTGCTCCTTGCTTGTCGATATCGGGATGAGTAAAGGCGGTGATTCGTTGCTGCTGGTACGGTTTTAGACCAAGATTGATTGCGATTGGGATAAAGGCGAGCCCGATGAGAATGATACAAATTAAGTAGCGCAGCGGAAGCCCACCGACGAACAACAGCGCCAGGAGCACTGGTACCCAAATGATCACTTCCCCGAGATCCGGTTGCATCAGAATTAGAAGGCAGGGAGCTCCGGCGATCGCTCCACACAAAAGCAACCGCAGCATCGGATGCATCTCGCGAAATTGAGTTAGAAACAGCGCCAATACCATAATCCCGGCGACAACCGCAAGTTGTGCAGGCTGAAAATTGATAGGCCCTAAATGCAGCCAGCTGCGCGCGCCATAAACTCGCTGTCCGATAAACTTCGTCAGGATCAAAAAGAAAATGCCGGCCAGATACATCGGCAGCGCGCCCCAGCGAATCCAACGATAGTCAATCAGACTCGTGACCATGAACGCGAAAAAACCAACTGCGACCCAGTTCGCCTGCTTGCGCCAGAAATCTGCCGCGACGGAATCTCCGCGCATATAAGTTGCGCTGTAGATTGCCACCACGCCAAAAATGGCAAGCGCAAGCATGGTCGCCAGCAAGAGCCAATTGAGCCCAAGCAATTTTCGGAGAAAGGGCGTCATGCCGATCTAGTTCGCTAAGGTTTCGGGACTATCATGGAGCGCGAACAAAACTCTGTTGATTTCAAGGTGGAGTCAACCCTTGAGGAAGCTTCCGGAATCGTTCGACGAAACTTCAAGATCGGTTTCGCCGATTTTCATTCCGTTTTGCGCTTTCGATCCGCGGAACTCAGTTTGATCTGAAAGAAATAAAACCTGGGAGGTGGGTAAAGCCGTAGGCGGCTGCAATTCGCAGAGAATGCTTCAAAATCCGTTGTTTCCGAGCGCTAGACAATACGGTGTTATTGTGTTGTAAGCCTCACAGGTTGTGGAGATTATCGACCTTGAATGCTTTGAGCAACCGATCGATACAAGTGATTGGGGTTCAATGGCTTGCATATTTTGCGCGCAAATCTGACCACTTTTCTTGTTACTCGGTCAAAGACCACTAAAGTAATGTCCACTTGTTCATTTTGAGGATCAGGCAAATGGCAAAGCAGACGAAAACAAAGCGGAAACTGGCGCACCCGACGCTTCCGATGCAGCGGCAGTTGAATCTGCAGCACGAGGGTACGCATTTCGATCTGCGCCCGATTTTTGATAGACTGAACCAACGATATTTTCGGGGGCGCCTCCGCGGTTACAAAGTAATATGGGGCCGGCGCCGCAGACATCGTCCGAGGGAATATTTCGTCTTTGGCACGATCCAGGAGGAAGACCGCGTTATCCGAATCAATCCATCACTTGATCAACCATTCGTTCCGCTTTGGTTTCTCCAGTACGTGCTTTATCACGAAATGCTGCATTCTGTGGTGCCGGACGAGAGCGTTAAGAGAGGCCGTCGGCGCGTGCACACGGAAGAATTCAATCGCCGAGAGCGGGCGTTTCGAAACTACCGTCGCGCCCGGCGCTGGGAAGAAGAAAATCTGTCGCGCTTTTTGCGCTAGCCTGCGCCTCAGCGTCTTTCCGTCGCTGTCGTGCCAGAGGTCCTTTCAGACGGCGAGGCGGTCGTCGCTACGTTCTTTTTGATCAGGTACCAAAGGGTTGTCGCGAGCAGGAGGGAGATCAACTTCGCGCGCCAGTTTTTCAGGATCAGTCTCTTCATAATTGCCATGCAATAAAATTTCGGCGATGCGCTGACGAAATGTTTCGGGAGTAAAATTGCGCTCGATCCGTCGCCGGTGGCAAATGGAAATGCTGCCGGTCTCTTCCGAAACTATCACCGCCACGGCATCGGATTCTTCAGTGATTCCGAGGCCGGCACGATGGCGCAAGCCAAGGCTTCGATCCAGCGTTTCTCGCTGACTAACGGGGAAAATACAGGCCGCAGCTGCGATCCGGCTGTTGCGAACGATGACCCCGCCATCGTGAAGCGCGCCTTTTGGATGAAAAATTGCCAGGACAAGCTCGACAGAAAAATCGCCATCAATCGTCACGCCAGTTTCTTCATACACGCGAATCGATGTATCGCGCTCGATCGCGATGAGCGCGCCGAACTGTTTATTTGCCAGCTGCGTCACAGCCTCAGCGAGATCGTGGACGGTTTCGCGTTTTTCGCTCGTTAAAGAGAAAATCGGATGCCCACCAAGCGCGGCGAGGCCACGCCGCAGCTCCGGTTGAAAGATCACTACTAAGGCAACCGCGAGAAAAACCGAAAAACTGCGGACGAGCCAGCCGATGACAACAAGATTGAGCAACTGCGAAATCAACGTCAGCGTCAGAAAAACGATTGCCAGCCCGGTCAATACTTTCGCGCCGCGCGTCCCGCGGAAGTAAAGATAGCCATAATAGATCGCCACACTTAGCAAAATGACTTCAAAGGCGCTGCGCCAGCCTCTGAGCCAGAGGTGAATAAGTTCCTGGATCATTTTGTCTTTTGAAGAATTGCTTCCGTCACCCGGAGCGCGTTTACATTCTCTTTTACATCGTGAACCCGAAAAACATCCGCTCCGCGTGTCCGGAGAAGAGAAGTCAAGGCCACCGCAGGCGCAACCCGATCGTTGATCTCTGATGATCCGGTCAGCTTCGCGAGAAAAGATTTGCGGGAAACACCAACGACCAGCGGACGCTCGTGCACTCGAATTCGCTCGAGTTGCGCGAGCAGCTCGAGATTGTGCTCAAGCGTTTTCCCGAAACCAATTCCCGGATCAAACGCAATCGCCATGGGATCAATGCCCCACTCTATGGCGCGTCCATATTGTTGTCGAAAAAAATCAGCCACTTCCGAAACCACATCGACATATCGCGGGTCGGCTTGCATCGTCCGTGGATTTCCCTGCATGTGCATGATGATGAAGGCTGCTTCGGCTTCGGCAACGAGCGGCATCATCTCCTTGTCGCTTCGTCCCCCGGTGACGTCGTTCACAATCGAAGCGCCTGCCGCGATTGCTGCGCGCGCCACCTGAGCCTTCGAAGTATCGATCGAAATAACGGCGTCGATCTTCGCCTGCAATTCCTTGATGACTGGAACTACACGCCGCGCTTCTTCCTCTACTGCGACAGGTGCAGCGTCCGGACGCGTCGATTCGCCGCCTACATCGATGATGTGTGCACCATCCGCAACCATTGCCAGTCCGTGTTCAACCGCTTTTTCTATGGTAAAAAATTTCCCGCCGTCAGAAAATGAATCTGGCGTGACATTAAGGACGCCCATGATTAGCCCATGATGAGAAAGGTCGACAATGCGACCGGCGATTCTCCACTGCCTCCCACCCATTGGGGGTGAGACTATCACAGGCGCTGCTTTATTCGAATTGGCTTCCGCTCGCTATTTGCTGTGCGAGTAGCGACCCATCAACTCGCCTTGGGCGATAACGTGACCGCTCATGGCTTTGTCGAGTTCCTGTCGCTTAGCGCCAGAACGAAGATCAAGTGTCTGATCGAGCGCAAAAATTTTGAAGTAATAACGATGGGTACCTGAAGGCGGCTGGGGCCCACCATAACCAAGGTTAGGATAATCGTTTGTGCCCTGGACTGCGCCTTTGGGCGTGCCCCTCTCGGGAATCTCGGTTGTTTTCGGATCGATATTCCAGACCAGCCAGTGAGTAAAAAGACCAACCGGCGCATCGGGATCATCCACAATTAACACCAAACTCCTAGCATTCGTCGGGGTTCCCTCCAAACGAAGCGGTGGATTAACGTTCCCGCCGTCGCGGCTAAATTTCGACGGAATATCGCTACCTTCCTGAAAAGCCGAACTTGTAATTTTCATCTTAGCTCCTCCAGCGGCAAACGAAGCAATTGTCGCCACGGCAATGGCAATTGCGCCGGCAATAATCGCTTTTTGCATTATTGGATCTTCGGTTGAAACCTCGTTATATCGATAATGACACCAACTGATATCGTTTCGCTCGCATGACTGAAAACGGACGTAAGATTCGAGAACAAATCCTCGCCCTTCTCGTCTCCTCTAGCTACCGGCCGCTCGACAAGCGCGAACTGGCAAAAGCGCTTGGGCGTAAAAGCGGCGTGCGCATGGGACTAAACCAGGCGTTGCGCGAGCTCGAACGCTCGGGCGAGATCGCGCGGATTCGTAAGAATCGTTATGTCTTGCCGGCAGAGGCTGATCTTGTCACGGGCACATTGTCTATCCATCAAGCTGGATATGGCTTTCTAATCACGGAGAAACCGGGCGAGGCGGATATTTTCGTCGCAGCGGAGAACACTGGCACAGCCATGCACGGCGATCGCGTAGTTGCGCGCATCACTCGCGATCCAGCCTACGCGCGAACCAAAGGACGACGCGAAGGTCGGGTCATTCGAATTTTGGAACGCGCGCACGACACCATCGTCGGAACGCTGCAGCATTCGCGCAATTTTTATTACGTTGTTCCAGATGATCCGCGAATTGTTCATGATGTGTATGTCCAAGTCCCGCCGCGCGCGCCGCTTCCGAAAGTCCCGACTCGTGGAGACAAGGTTGTCGTTCGACTCGAAGCCTGGGAATCACGCCACGTTAATCCAGAAGGCGACGTCATCGAATTACTCGGGCCAGCCTCGGCCCCGGGCGTCGACATGCTGTCGATCATTCGGAAATATCACCTGCCAACCGATTTTCCACGAGATGTCCTCGATGAGGTTAACCGGATCTCCGAAACCGTCGATGCCCGAAAACTCGACGGACGTGAAGATTTACGAAAAAAATTTATCATCACGATCGATCCGGACGATGCGCGCGATTTCGACGACGCGATCCAGATTGAAAAGATCGATAACGGCGGTTGGCAGCTCGGTGTGCACATCGCCGATGTCGCTGCTTACGTCGAGCCGGGTAGCGCACTTGATCGCGAAGCGCGCCGACGCGGAAACAGCGTTTACCTGCCGGATCGAGTCATGCCGATGTTGCCGGAGCGCCTGAGTAACGGCGTATGTAGCCTTAACCCGGGAGTCGATCGGCTGACGCATTCGGTGTTTATCAACTTCGACAAGAACGGAGTCGCGAAAAGAGCGCGCTTCGCCAAGAGTGTGATCCGAAGCGCGCAACGTCTGACCTACAAGCAGGCTTACGCGATCCTAAAGTCATCAGCTCGAGATCAATTGAGCGAACAGCTGCATCTTGCCTGGAGGCTTGCTTCATTGCTCCGGCGAAAAAGATTCGAGCATGGCTCGCTCGATCTCGATTTTCCTGAAGTAAAGGTGCGCTTGGATGAAACCGGTAAGCCTGTGCGTTTGGAGCGGATCGACAATGACGAATCACATCAACTGATCGAGGAATGCATGCTGGCCGCGAACGAAGCCGTCGCCCGCGAGTTGAAGATGCGCGCCATGCCAACGATCTATCGCGTCCACGAAAATCCAGATCCGGAGAAGCTGGCAGAGTATCGCGAGTTCGTGCTCAGTTTTAACTACAAGGTCGGCGATCTAGCCCATCGCGCCGAGTTACAGCGCCTGCTTGCTTCGATTCGCGGAAAACCGGAAGAGCAAGCGCTCAAGATCGGACTACTCAAGAGCTTGAAGCGCGCTCGTTATGCGTCACAGCCGCTCGGACATTACGGGCTTGCCAAGCCTAACTACTTGCATTTCACAAGCCCGATTCGCCGTTATGCCGATCTCGTCGTGCATCGCGCCCTGACGGCGCGCAGCGGGAAACACCAGTCGCAAACCGACATGGGTCAAATCGCGTCGATTGCGGAGCACATTTCAACGACCGAGCGCATCGCAGCCGATGCCGAGATCGAAGCGGTCCGGATGAAGAAGCTTGAGTTTTTCCAACGTCAACTCGACCAGCGCAACCCGCAGGTTTTTCGCGCTGCAATTGTCGATGTCCGCAATTACGGCCTGGTAGTCGAATTACCAGATGCGCTTGTCACGGGCCTTGTTCACGTTTCCTCGCTCGCGAACGACTTTTACTCATTCGAGCCAACGCAGCGGCGGTTGATCGGCAGACGATCACGCAAGCGATTTGGCGTAGGCGATGAGGTGCGCGTTTTCGTCGTCCGTGTGGATGCATTTAAACGGCAAGTAGATTTCGCGATTGCTTCAGAAACGCCGATGAAAACTGACCGCCGCAAAGTCCAGCCGCGTATTGCTCCTGATGTCGGCCGAAATCGCCGCTAAGGGCTTGCAAGAATGGCAGATAAACTAAGCAGACAACCCCAGGAACCTCCCTGAACCGTGGTACGTGGATACGACCTGCGCCCTGTGCCTTCTGTGTCTCGAGGAGGCGCCGAATCTTTTGAAATACACCAAGGACGAAACGGCCGTTTATTTCCCGCGCCATGGACGTTTGTCCGACGCTGGCAATCGGAATGACGGATGAAATTTGCGACGCTGACGAATCACCGCTACAAGAGTTGCTATGATCGAAGCTACCGCTAGCGCTGCTGCTACCGTTGCTGCCACACGATACACACGGGCGAACCCTTTTCCCGCTCGTCTCGTCGTTAATCGCCGCCTTAGCGGTCCGGAGTCTGCGAAGGATACGCGCCATTTCGAACTCGATCTGACGGGGTGGGGTTTGAGCTTTGAAGTGGGCGATTCATTGGCGGTTTATCCAAGCAATGACCCACAGTTGGTCGATGAAATCGTCCATACGCTCGGCGCCACCGGCGATGAACAAGTCCCGCGACCCAGGGGGGGACCAACGGCATTGCGCGAAGCGTTACTGCGCGATTACAGTATCACGCAACCCCCGCCCAAGCTTTTGAGGGCCGTCGCCGAGCGCGCTTCAGCTGCGCCTACGTTGAGGTACCTTCTCGCGCCAGACCGCAAACACGATCTTGAGACTTACCTGTGGGGCATGGAAATAGTCGATTTCCTTCTGGAACATCCTTCTGCCCGTTTCGCCCCGGAAGAATTTGTCGGTCTCCTGACGAAATTACAGCCGCGGCTTTATTCAGTGGCCTCAAGCTTAAAGGCGTACCCCGACCAAGTACACTTCATTGTGGACGTCGTCAGTTACGAAAGTCATGGTCGGCCGCGCAAAGGCGTTTGCTCATCCTTTCTTGCGGAACGCGCTGATGACGTGCCCGTGCCCGTCTTCCCGAGCGTCGCAAAACATTTTCATTTGCCGGAGGATCCTGAGACTCCCATCATCATGATTGGTCCCGGAACCGGAGTCGCGCCATTCCGCGCGTACCTGCAGGAGCGAAAAGCAACCGGAGCAAAGGGGGAAAACTGGCTCTTCTTCGGGGCGCAACACGAGAGCTGCGATTTTGCCTATGGGGACGAGTTCAAGACCTACCAAAGAGAGGGAACTCTCACACGACTCGATTGCGCCTGGTCCCGCGATCAACGCGAAAAAATTTACGTGCAACACCGCATGCTGGAAAACGCTGCCGAGATTTGGAAATGGCTCGACGCGGAAGGGGCACACTTCTTCGTCTGCGGCGACGGGCGTCGCATGGCCAAGGATGTCGATGCTGCGCTGCGCAAAATTGTGCAAGAGCACGGCGGCAAAAGCATCGACGAAGCGAACGAATACGTTGAAAAGCTTAAGAGCAATAAACGCTATAAGCGCGACGTGTATTAGGCCCGATTAGCTTTCAAACCGAGGGAGGCACAGAATTTTTTTCCGTCCGTGTAAATCTGTGGCACAATAGGTGTAGAAGCTTAAGCCATGTACGAGAACACTGAATTCACATTGAGCCGCGATTGCGAGGCGATCCAAATCCCGAGCGGACAGAAAACCACACTTCCCTCTGGGACCCAGGGCGTTATCACGCAAAGCCTTGGCGGAAGCTACACCATTGCAACGTATCAAGGCCTCGCGAGAATTGCCGAGAAAGATCTGGATGCCTTAGGCTTGGAAAGACCTCAGGCGCAAACAGCGGAAAAGCCTGCGAGCACCGCAAATGGTGAGGTTTCTGAAGAAAATGTTTGGAACCAGCTTCGACAATGCTACGACCCGGAGATCCCAGTGAACATTGTCGATCTTGGCCTCGTTTACGACTGCCGATTGATCAACAAACCGGAAGGCGGAACCAAAGTGGAAGTGAAAATGACATTGACCGCTCCCGGTTGCGGGATGGGACCGGCGATCGCACACGATGCCCAAAGCAAGATTTTGTCGATTGATGGAGTGGACGAAGCCGACGTCCAGCTGGTCTGGGATCCACCGTGGAACCAAAGCATGATCAGCGAAGCCGGGCGGATGAAGCTCGGTATGATGTAACCGCGTCTCCGCGCACGAGCGCGATGCACGCGATCTCCGCAGAAAAGAATGTCGAGGATCGAACGCGTCATGTTCTGAGCGAGATCTTCGGCGACTGTTCGCTGGACAAGGTTGGTGTGCGACTGTGGGACGGGACCGCATGGCCAGATGAGCGTCCGCGCGCTGCCGTGCTCGCGCTGAAACATCCCGGAGCGCTTGGCCAAATGTTTTTGCCCGGCACAGAAGTTGGTTTAGCGGAAGCGTATCTGCACAATGACTTCGATATCGAAGGCGATATCGAGGCTGCTTTTGAAATCGCCGATTTTCTGCTCGGCCGTCTCAAGGATTGGAGGAAAAAGGTGAAGCTCGCGGGGCTGCTGGTTGCGCTTCCGGGTCGGAACGGTAGATCGACAATCCGACGGGCGGCGAGACAATTGCTGCCACGAATCCGCGGCAGGCGGAGCTTACTAGAGCACGATCGACGCGCAGTGACCTTTCATTACGACGTTTCGAATGATTTTTATCGGCTCTGGCTGGATCGACAGATGGTTTATTCCTGCGCCTACTTCCAAGCGCCGAACGATGACCTCGATACGGCGCAGGAGCGAAAACTCGATTATCTCTGCCGCAAATTACGCCTCCGCGCAGGCCAGCGCCTGCTGGACATTGGTTGCGGTTGGGGCGCGCTCGTGTTCCATGCAGCGAAATATTTTGGCGTCCGCGCAGAGGGAATTACCTTAAGTAAACCGCAAGCCGAATGGGGCCGCGCCCGGATTGCTGAAGCTCGATTGGGAAACGAAGCGAAGCTCGATCTCCGCGATTACCGCGAGATCTTTGCCAACGGAAACAAATTCTATGATGCAATTGTGAGCGTTGGAATGGCCGAACACGTCGGACGCGAGCGACTGCCGGATTATTTCGCAGCCGCTCATCGTGCGCTCAAGCCCGGCGGCGTTTTCCTCAATCAGGCCATCGGCGAGAGCGTCGCATTACGTCCGGATAACAGGAACGGGTCATTCATCGAACAACACGTTTTTCCTGGTGGTGATATTCCACCGCTGCCAATCATGCTGCGCGCGGCGGAGTCAATAGGTTTCGAAATTCGCGACGTGGAAAATCTGCGCGAACATTACGCGCTGACCCTGCGCCATTGGCTCCGCAGACTTGAAGCGCATCATGCCGAAGCGCGTTCCTTTGTCGATGAAACGACTTATCGTGTATGGCGTCTCTATATTGCCGGTTCCGCGCATGGATTTCGCCGCGGCCACATTGCCGTTTACCAAACGCTGTTTGTAAAGCTAGATGCGTCCGGTCAGGCCCATCTGCCGCTCACCCGGACCGACTGGTACAAGTGAAATCGAGTCGCGTGGCACGCAGTACATTTATTTTTCTCGGCGTTGACTCCGAAAGCTTTCGCGAGTTGACAGCGCTCGCGTGACTTCTATAGTCGCTACCCTCACGCTTCGATGACGAAGAAGTTTTCGCCCAGACAATCGTAACGACATGCCTTCGACTGAAATCATTTTAACCGAGAACGTTCCTGGACTGGGGGCTGAAGCGGACGTGGTAAAAGTGCGGCGCGGTTATGCACGCAATTATCTGTTGCCTCACGGCAAGGCGCATGAAGTGACGCCGGCGAGTCTTCGACAACTCGATGCTCTCAAGGCGAAGCGCGCCGAACGCGAAGCGCGAGAGTTGAACGAGGCGGAGGAATTGGCCCGTCGAATTGGCAAAGCGCGAATCGCCTTTACTCTGGAAACGGGTGAGACCGGCAAAGCATTTGGTTCAGTAACCGCGCAGGACATCGTGAATCGGCTCAAAAACGAGCTCGGTGCGGAGATTGATCGGCACAAGATTGTTCTGGAGCGCCCAATCAAAGATACGGGCGAGCACGAGATCGCGATTAAGTTGCATCACGATGTAACGGCCCAATTTGTTTTTCAGGTGAAATCGGCGGAAAAACCGAGCGCCGAAGAAATTCCTGCCGGACAGCCTGAGAAAAAACATCGATCGCTTTTCAGGAGAAAAAAAGAAACCAAATAAATGCCGAGTTCTCAAGGCTCTCAGCCTGAGAAACCTCGTAAGACAGCGGGTAACGGCGCTGGCCGAGGTTCAGCGGCTCAAAACGGCGGCAGAGTTTTTCGCAATCCGCCAACAGGTTCTGCGCAGGATATTCACCGAACGCCGCCGAACAGCGTGGAAGCAGAGCAAGGCGTCCTCGGCTCGATGCTCATCTCACCACGCGATACCATCGCGGAATGCGTCGAGAAAATTAACGAGGAATATTTTTATGTTCCGGCCCACCAAACCATCTACACCGTGCTGGTGGAGCTTTGGAATGCCGGCCAGGCGATCGACCTGATCACGTTTACGCAAGTGCTTCGCGACAGGAACCTGCTTGAGAGCCTGGGCGGCGCTGCATTCATCACCGGCCTCTTCACGTTCGTGCCAACGGCAGCCAACGTTCAGTATTACCTCGACATCGTTCGTGACAAATACATTCTCCGCGAAATTATCGCCGCTGCCACCGAGAGCGTTCGGCGCGCCTACGAGGAACAAGACGAGGTGAACAATCTCCTCGATGAAGTGGAACAAAGAATCTTCGCCGTCGGGGAAGATCGCTTCAAGGGCCAGATGCTCACCATGAAAGACCAGGTGATGGAAGCGATCGAATCAATCGAGAAGCTTTATGAACGAAAAGGCGGAATTACCGGAATCTCAACCGGGTTTGTTGAATTTGACCGTATGACGAGCGGAATGCATGGCGCGGAAATGATCGTCATCGCCGCGCGCCCGAGCATGGGAAAAACCGCACTCGTCATGAACATTGCGGAGCACGTTGCCGTCCAGGAAAAACTTCCGGTAGGCGTATTCAGTCTGGAGATGAGCAGCCAACAACTTGTACAGCGTCTGCTTTGTTCCCGCGCGCGCGTCAATTTGCAAAAAGTGCGCGATGGATTTCTAGCCGAACGCGATTTCCCAAGCCTGACGGCTGCGGCCTCGAAGCTCGCAGAAGCAAAAATCTTCATTGATGACAGCGCTGGTCTGAGCATTTTGGAGTTGCGGGCCAAGGCGCGCAGACTCAGGGCCCAGCAGGACGTTCAACTACTCATTGTCGATTATTTGCAACTTCTTAGATCGACATCGCGCCGGGCGCAGGACAATCGACAACTTGAAATTTCAGAAATTTCCGCCGGTATAAAAGGTCTGGCGAAAGAACTGAAGATCCCGATCATCGTGGTGGCTCAACTGAATCGGCAACCGGAAGCGCGTTCCGGTGGAAAACCGCGCTTGAGCGATCTGCGAGAGTCGGGTTCCATCGAACAGGATGCCGATTTGGTCGGATTACTTGTTAGGCCCGAGATTTATGAGGAAGACGAAGAGGCGCGCGCGGAAAAGGCTGGCGAAGCCGAATTAATCATTGCAAAACAGCGCAACGGTCCGGTGGGCGAGATTCCGCTCACGTTCCTAAAAGAATTCACCCGCTTCGAAACTCGGGCCCGCAATGTGAGCGAACCGGACGAAGCATTTTAGTTCTTGGGTAGCGCACGCTGCTACCCAAGACTTTGCGCCGCATCGATAACGTGCTGCGCATCGATGCCGCGCTCTTTCATTACTTCGACGCCAGGCGCACTCAGGCCAAATTCATGCAGGCCGACCACTTTTCCATCGAGACCGACGTATTGATACCAAATCTCGGGAACGCCGGCTTCGATCGCGACTCGGCGCCGGCATGATTTCGGGAGAACCTCTTCACGATATTCTTCCGATTCGCGTTCGAATCGCTCGAAACACGGCATCGAGACGACGCGCACGCGATCGCCCAGTTCTTTTGCGGCGGTGAGTGCGTGCTGCAACTCGCTCCCGCATGACATGATGATGAGATCGAGGTTCTCTTTTTCTTTTTTGGCAATGTAACCGCCGCGCAATACACCTTCACGACGCAAGTTCGGATCAATGTCATTCAAAATTGGAACGACTTGACGCGTAAGCGCAATGAGGCTCGGGCCATCGGTGCGCTGAACGGCGGCGACAAATGCACCGACGGTCTCTTCCGGATCAGCCGGGCGAATTACATCCAGATGCCGAATCAAACGAAGACTACTTACCGTCTCCACAGGTTGATGGGTCGGGCCATCTTCACCGACACCAATAGAGTCATGCGTGAAAATGTAAATGTTTGGAAGCCTGGAGAGCGCGCCCAAGCGGATCGAGGCTCGGCAGTAATCAGCAAAAACAAGGAACGTCGCGCCCGACGCGCGGAACATGCCGTGATAAGAAATCCCATTCATGATTGCGCACATTCCGTGTTCGCGGATGCCGAAGCGGATGTTGCGCCCGCTGGGATTGTCCCGGGTGAAATCGCCACCGTCCTTGATATAATTCAAGGTCGATCCATGCAAATCGGCGCTGCCGCTTACGAGAAGCGGCATGGCTTGGGCGATCGGCTGCAACGCTTCACTGCCCGCTTTACGCGTAGCCAGTTTCGAATCTTTCGGGAACTCCGAAA